>Ga0315556_1001340_pt1 | contig 14919 bp, 9 predicted proteins | sample SalMarSW160310MG_FD_202112 | JGI IMG/M metagenome (GOLD analysis project Ga0315556, IMG submission 202112) | Salt marsh sediment microbial communities from the Plum Island Ecosystem LTER, Massachusetts, United States - Salt Marsh Sediment SW1603-10 ...
GAGAAGATGATGTCCAGCACCGCGATCTGGCTGACCACCACCAAAAAGGCGCTGCGCCCGGCGGCGGCGGTCTTTTCCTCCTCCCCTTCCAAACCGGCGTGAATCTCCAGCGTGCTTTTGGCCAGCAGAAACGCACCGCCGCCCATGAGAATCAGGTCGCGGCCGGAAAACGCCCTGCCCAGCAGTTCGAACAGCGGCGCGGTGAGGCCCATGACCCAGGTGATGGCCAGCAGCAGGGCGATACGGGTGAACATGGCCAGTCCCAGCCCCACGGTACGCGCCCGCGGCCGCTGTTCCGCCGGCAGCCGTCCCACCAGGATGGCGATGAAGACGATGTTGTCGATACCGAGAACGATCTCCAGCGCCGTCAGGGTCAGGAACGCCAGCCAGGCGTTGGGATCGAGCAGCAGTTCCATGGGAATGTCCTCGGCTGGTCATATAATGCCGCCGCACCCCCGCCACGCTCGGCGCAGTCTGCGGGTCGCGTAGGAGCGCCCTTGGGCGCGAATGTCCTGGCGGCGGCAGGCGCTGTGTTCGCGGGCAAGCCCGCTCCTACAGGACGCCCGACCTCGACAGCCTGCCCGGTTGGAACCGGAAGCGGGATTTCCGGCAGCAGGCGGTCGGCCGCCTGCCACACCATCCCGCAATTACCCTGCCTTTGCGCCCTCAGCGTCTCCGCGCCTTTGCGCTAAAAGATCAAGAACTCAAACCCGCCGCAGCAGAAAGAAATTGAACGCCTGATCCTTGTCCGCCGGCGTGTGGTGCAGCTCCGATCGCTGCTCCACCAGCTCGAAGCCGGTCCCCAGTTCGCCGCGCAGCTTGTCGGCATCGTATTGCACGATGTCCAGGCCGCTGCACATGGAGGGTCCGCCGGGGGCGAAGGTGGCGATGATGACGTGGCCACCCGGGACCAGGGCCGCCTCCAGGGTCTGGACGTAGGCCGCCCGGTCGCCGGCACCGGTGAGGAAATGAAACACCGCCCGGTCGTGCCACAGGACGAAGCGGCGCCCGGAACGAAACGCGGTGACGTCGGCCTCGACCCACTCCACCTCGGCGGCGCGTGCCCCCAGGCGAGTCCGGGCGTGGGCCAGCGCCGCGCCGGAGATATCCAGCACCGCCAGACCGGAATAACCCGACTCCAGCAGCCGGTCCACCAGGACCGAGGCACCGCCGCCTACGTCGATGACGCCGCCATCGCGGGCCACGCCGCTGGCCTCGATCAATTCCAGGGACAGTTTCGGCTCGCGTTGATACCAACTCACGTCCAGAGGCGAGCGGGTGTGATAGACATTCTCCCAGTGGGACTTTCGGTTCACGGAACACTCCTCGAAGACAGCGGATACAGGATCAGGTGCCAACGGTAGCGCTGGAACTCGGCGATGAAAAGAACAACGCCCGCGCGGTGTGACACCACGCGGGCGTTGCGACGTCGACCGGACGGCTGAACTGCGGGATTCAGCCGCCGGTCAAACCCGTTACCAGGGCCAGTGCGCGGTCGTACCGGACCCGGTGGGGGTTCCCAATACCGGCGTGGTCGGCCATGGATTGGGAACAGGCCAGTTCACTGGCCCGGGGGCCGGCCACGGTGAGGGCAGCGGGCTGGGAGCCGGCCACGGACTGGGCTGCGGCACAGGCCACGGGCTGGGCTGCGGTGCAGGCCAGGGACTGGGGAGCGGACTCGGCGTCGGCCACGGGCTGGGCTGCGGGCTCGGCGTCGGCCACGGGCTCGGCTGCGGCGCGGGCCACGGGCTGGGCTGCGGGCTCGGCGTCGGCCACGGGCTCGGCTGCGGCGCGGGCCAGGGGCTGGGCTGCGGGCTCGGTGTCGGCCACGGAGTCGGTTGCGGCGCAGGCCAGGGACTCGGAGTCGGAGTCGGACTGGGGCTCGGACTGGGCGTCGGGGTCGGGGCGGGGGTCGGTGCCGGCGGCTGCGCCGGTGTACCCGCCAGTACCGTGATCTCCTTGATGGCGAACCAGCGATAGGGCACGCCGTTGGTCATCACGATGCGCAATTGGTCACCCTGGGCACCCGCAAGGTCGAGGCTGCTCGCTCCCGCCGCGCTCTTGCTCACTTGAAGCCGAGTCTGCCACGTCCCGTTGTTGCGCACCTGCACGTAGTAAGTGCGCGGGAAGTCGTTGCCCGACCAGTCGATGCTGACCTTGCCCAGCGTCTGGACGCCGTGGAAGTCCAGGGTGACGGACTCACTCTGATACGTACTCGTTACCGTGCGGCTGCGCCACAGGGTGGCGGGGTCGCCATCGTTGATGTTGCCCACGGAGAACGCCGGGCTGTAGACGCTGGTAGCGGACACGGCCGCACCCGCCGCCAGATTGCCGCTGGGTTGCGGCTGGGGCTGCGGAGTCGGTGTTGGTGTTGGCGTCGGCGTCGGCGTCGGCGTCGGGGTGGTACCCCCGCCGCACGGTGTCCAGGTGCCGGGAATCCCCACGGCATCGAAGGACTGCTCTACCGCCGTCCACTCCATGGAGCAGGCGCCGTAGCGGGTCTTGGCCGCCTCGGCCAGGAGACCGCGCGCGTCGGTGAAGGCGGTGTTGGGATTGGTGGCGGCGCGCAACAACTGGGTGTCGGCGTCGTAGTAGATCCGCAGGGCCTTGTCCATGCCGATACCGGTCACCACCGTGCTCGTTTTGCCACGCGGGTGATTGCCGCCCTCGGCCAACAGGTAGAAGGCCAAATTGATGATGCCGGAATTGAGGTGCACGCCGCCATTGTCGCTGCTGCCCTGGTACCGCTGCGGGTAGTAGTCGTAGCTGCGCCCGTCGCGGGTGGGGTCGTTCATGTAGCGCTGCATGCCAGCGGCGCAGACGTCGCACATGATCCAGGTCTTGGCGTCGGCCTGGATGCCGCCGGCAGGATTGCCCGCGGCGGTACCGCCGGAGTCGCGCCAGGCTTCGGCGCCGGCGCCGAAGATGTCGGACAGCGCTTCGTTGAGCGCCCCCGACTCGTTCTTGTAGGCCAAGTCGCTGGTCTTGTGGGTCACGCCGTGGGTGTATTCGTGCACCACAGCATCCGGCGCCTGGGACAATCCGAGCGAACCGTCGCCATTGCCGAACACCACTTGATCGTAGGGCTCGGCCATATAGAACGCGTTCATGCCGTTGCAGCCGCCGCTGGAGCTGGCGAACTGCGCATGCACCGTGCCGCGCAGGCGAATGCCCTTGTTGTCGTAGGAGTCGCGTTGGAACTCGTGATAGTAGAACCAGTAAGTCAGCGCGGCGTTGTCGTAGGCGGCGGACTCCTGGGCATCGGCACCGGCCGAACCCGACTCACCGAAGCGGAAGTCGCCGGGCACCACGGAGTTGATGTTGGAACCGCTGGTGTTGAGACAGGGATGGCTCGCCGCGCTGTAGACCTGGCGATTCAGTGCGCCGTCGATCTGCGGGTAGGTGTCGAGTACCTGGCCGTTGGCGGCGTCCACGAACACGCGGTCCAGATGGTAGCTGAGGTCGGTGGCGTAGTATTCCACCGTCGCCTTGTACGCCAGGCGCGCCGAGTCGGCGCCGGACGCGAACACCTGCAGTTCCGGCTTGCCGTGGATCACCGGATGGTCCGCCGGCGGCACGCTCTGGGCGTAGAGGCCGTGCATGACGGCTTCCGAACCACCCAACTGCGGTGTGGTATCCACATTGACCCGGGACTGAAAACGGCCCGCGACCAGCTGCACATCGTCCCGGACATCGGTGCGCACCACCAGCACCTTACCCTGCACCGGTACGCCCTTGTAGAACTGCTGGTAGGTGTAATAGACGTTGCCGAGGTCATCGACCTTGGAGTTCACCGGCTGCAGATCGTCGACCTGGGGGCGCAAATGGAAGAAGCCGGCACCGGCGCGCAACAACACGGCGCGCACCGCCGCAGCATCCGGCGCATGGACCTGCTTGCCGGGCTTGGGCTCCAGCAGCAGGCCCCGGCCGTTCACGTTCGAGGGCCGGTCCGTGAACAGGGCCTCAGCGGCCTGTGGCACGTTGATCCGAGGGGCCGAGTCCGACATCGCGCCGCCTCCCATCTGAGCTGACGCGACCGGAAGGACGGAGCCGCTCGCAGTGGCGCCCGCCGCCGGCGTCGCGCCGGTACGATCCGCTGCCTGGACGGGAGCGGCCGCCAACTGGAATGGATTGGCTCGTCGCTGGGCGAGTGGCTGTGGGCTGCGGGCAGTGGCGGTGGTATTGGCCGATGCGGATTGAGACGATGAAGAACCGTGACTGAAAGCAAGAGCGGAGGCGGCAGCAATCGCAACGACGATGCCGCCCAACAGGCGTTTCCTTTGCATTCCCATCCCTTTCTTGTTGGTTGTGTGCTTCCCCGGCGCCGCAGTTAACGGGCGGAGCCAATCGCTCGCAACCGGGGTTTCCCCTGACTCGACAAATCGGCGCGCCCACGAGCGCGCTTCGAAGGCCGAGCATTTTCGTTCTTGAAATCAATCAATTGGTGACCAAGGGCGCCGGCGCCGTAAGCCCTGTCTGACGCCTGCCCCGCCCTTGTCCTCACGCAGATTTCAAGCGACGCCTACACTCCCCCGATCCCCGCGGCTACACGGAAGGCCGCTTGTCTTTTCATGTGGGGCACGCAATGATGCCGAGAGACATGTCAATCCGACGGCGCGCCGGCGCATGGACGCTGCGCACGTCTTCCCAATCCCCGGGATGCGATGCACCCATGGTTACTTCAACACCGCGCCGCCCGATACGGGCGGGCCTGATCCCAGGAACCCTCGCTCTATTCCTCGCCACCGGCCCATGCGCCGCCGAGGCGCCGGCCCCCACCCTGGTGCGCACCGAGGCCTATGCCCAGGCCGTCCTGCACCCGCAGCGTTCGGTACCGGGCGCGGTGGTGAGCCTCAATGACAGCCAGCTCAGTGCTGAGACCGCCGGGCGCATCGACGCCATCCCCGTGCTGGTGGGGCAGATCGTCGACGCCGGCGCGGTGCTGGTGCGCCTGGACTGCCGCGACCACCGGTTCGCCCTCAAGCGGGCCGCCGCGGCCCTGGCCGCCGCCCGGGCCCGGTCCTCCCTGGCGGATAAGCAGTTCGCCCGGGCCCAGCGCCTGCACCGGGACAAGAACGTGTCCGAGGAGCTGGTGAACCAGCGCGAAGCGGAACGCACGGCGGCACTCGCCGACGTGGATGGGGCCGCCGCCGCCCGCGACCAGGCCGCCTTGGAAGTGGAGCGCTGTAATCTGAAGGCCCCGTTCGACGGGGTGGTGACGGCACGGCTGGGCCAGGTGGGCCAACGGGCCGCGCCCGGCACCCCCCTGATCCAGCTGCTGGATCGCGCCCATCTCGAAGTGTCGGCCCAGATCCCGGTGGACAACGTGGCCGGTCTCGGCAACGCCGGCGAGGCGTGGCTGGAAACGGGCGGCGCGCGCTACCCGCTCAAGCTGCGCAGCATCGCGCCGGCCATCGACCCCCAGGGCCGCAGCCGCGAGGCCCGCTTCACCTTCGCGGCCAAGGCCGCACTGCCCGGCGCCGCCGGGCGCGTCATCTGGCAGTCGCCGGTACCCCACGTCCCCGCCGACCTCGTGGTGCGGCGCGGCAAATCGCTGGGCGTGTTCGTGGCCGAACACGGCCGCGCCCGCTTCGTCGCCCTTCCCGAGGCGCGGGAAGGTCAGCCCGCCGTAGCCAGACTGCCCGCCGATGCCCGGCTCATCACCGATGGCCGCTACAACCTGAGCGACGGCGCGGCCATCCGGCTCGCGCCTTAGCCCGCATTCCTCGCCGAGTGAACAACCTACTGAAAGGTCACAGCTAGCCCATGCTCGAGAAGCTCTACCGCAATCACGTGCTGGCCAACCTGGCCTTCGTGCTGGTGCTGGTGGTGGGCTTCATCAACTATGGGCTGCTGCCGCGGGAGCAGGACCCGGAGATCAACTTCAACTGGATCGTCATCAACACCGTGCTGCCGGGCGCCTCCGCCACCGATGTGGAAAAGCGCCTCACCGATCCCATCGAAGACGCCATCCGCAAGGTCCATGACATCAAGTTCGTCTCCAGCAACAGCCGCGAGGGCATCTCCAGCATCCTGGTGCGTTTTGAGAACATCAGCCCTCGGGTGTTCGACAAGCGCGTCACCGACCTGCGCCGTGAAATCCAGAACAAGCAGGATGAGCTGCCGGAGGCGGCGGAAGATCCATTGATCCTCGAGGTCACCAGCGCCAACGCCTTCCCCACCGCCACCATCGCCATCAGCGGCCAGGCGGACGACGAAGTGCTGCGTTATCAGGCCTACAACGTCAAACGCGATCTGGAACGGCTCACCGGCGTGGACCGCATCGACACCATGGGCCTGAACGACCCGGAACTGCAGGTGCTGTTCCGACCCGAGCGCCTGGCGGCCCTGGGCGTGTCGCCCAACCAACTGGCCGACAGCGTGGCGGCCCTCTTCCGCGACCAGGCCGCCGGCACGGTCACGGTGCAGGACCAGAACTGGCTGGTACGCATGGTGGGCACCGACAGCCAGCCCGGCTATCTGGCGCGGCTGCCCATCCTCGGCGCCAAGGGCGAGGTGCCCCTGGGCAGCGTCGCGCGGGTGGTGCGCGGCCGGGAAAAGGCGGCCACCGTGGTGGAGCTGGACGGTCACCCGGCGGTGGCGCTGTCGGTGATGAAGGAGGGCCGTGCCAACATTCTGGACCTGATGGGCCGCATCAAGGCCTACATCGCGGCGCGCAATGCCCAGACCCCGCAGACCGGCGTGAAGCTCACCCTGGTGGACGACCAGACCGTGCCCACGCGCCGGGCCATCGACATCATGGAAACCAACGCGTTCCTGGGCCTGCTGTTCGTGCTGGCGGTGACGTGGGTGTTCCTCGGCACGCGCATCTCCCTGCTGGTGACCATCGGCATCCCCTTCATCCTCGCCGGCACCTTCTGGGCCCTGTCGGCCATGGGCCAGACGCTGAACGTCACCGTGCTGCTGGGCGTGGTCATCAGCCTGGGCATGCTGGTGGACGACGCCGTGGTGGTGGTGGAGGCCATCTACTACCGGCTGCAGCGCGGCCAGCAGGTCCTGGCCGCCACGCGGGATTCCCTGCGCGAAGTGACCTCACCGGTGATCAGCGCCGTGCTGACCACCATGGCCGCCTTTCTGCCGCTGATGCTGCTGCCCGGCATCCTGGGCGACTTCATGCGCCTGATTCCGCTGGTGGTGACCCTGGCGCTGGCCATCAGCCTGCTGGAGGCATTCTGGATGCTGCCGGCCCACGTCACCGCCCTGCGCATCAACTTCGATCGCCCCAGCCGCATCCAGCGCCTGCGCCACCGTTTCACCCATGCCGTGCAGATCGCCTACACGCGCTGGCTGCTCAAGGTGCTGCGCTGGCCCACGACGACGCTGGTGAGCCTGGTGGTGCTGTTCGTGCTGGCCATCGGCGCCGTGGGCGCCGGCCTGATCAAGATGGACTTCTTCGCCAGCGACCCCAAGCAAGTGTTCTACGTCAGCGTGGAGATGCCCAGCGCCACCGGCCTGGACCAGACCCTGGCCACGGTGCGCGAGATCGAGGCCAAGGTGCGCAAGGACCTGCGCCCCGGCGAGGCGCGCGCCGTGGTGAGCTACGCCGGGCAGATGTTCACCGAAACGGCGCCCATGCAGGGCGAGCAATACGGCCAGGTCCTGGTGGGCCTGAATCCGCCGCGCTCCGGCATGCGCAGCGTGGACGAGATCATGGACGCGGTGCGCGCCGACGCCCGCGCCACGCCGGGACCGGTCAACGTCTCCCTGCTGCGCATCACCGGCGGCCCGCCCACCTCACGCCCCATCAGCGTCAAGGTGCGCGGCGACGACTACGGCGAGATCCGCGCCGCCGCCGACGCCATCGAATCGATTCTGGGCAAGACCGCGGGCATTACCGACGTCACCGACGACGCCAGCCGCGGACGCATGGAACTGGTGCTGGCCATGGACCAGGACGCGGTGCGCCGCGCCGGCCTGAGCCCCGCGGCGGCGACCCGCGCCCTGCGCCTGCTGGTGGACGGTGACGTGGTGGCCACCATGCAGCACCAGGGCCAGGAGCTGGACGTGCGGGTGCGCGCGGCGCCAAAGGACTATCAGAGCATCGACGCGGTGCTGGACCGCACCCTGCCCCTGCCCGGCGGCGGCGAGATCGCCCTGCGCCAGCTGTTCCATCACAAGACCGAGAAAGGCCTGGGCAACATCCGCCATTACGACTTCCGCCGCGCCATCACCGTGGAGGCGGACATCAAGCCCGGCGAGATCGACACCGTCACCGCCAACCGCATCATGCGCGAACAATGGCAGCAGATCGCCGGGCGCTTCCCCAACATCGCGCTGGATTTCTCCGGTCAGTTGGAGGACGTGCAGGAGAGCATCGACGCCATCGCCGTACTGTTCGTGTTCGGCGTCGGGCTCATGTACCTGATCCTGGGCACCCAGTTCCGCAGCTACTTCCAGCCCATGATGATCCTCGCCACGGTACCCATGGCCTTCACCGGCGTGGTGCTGGGCCTGCTCATCAGCCGCAACCCGCTCAGTCTCTACACCCTCTATGGCGTGGTGGCCCTGGCGGGCATCGCGGTGAACTCCGCCATCGTGCTCATCTCCGCGGCCAACGATCGCCTGGCGCGCGGCATGAGCCTGCTGCACGCCACCGTCTACGCCGCACGCCGGCGCGTCATCCCCATCCTCATCACCTCGCTCACCACCATTGCCGGGCTGTCCTCCCTGGCCCTGGGCCTGGGCGGCAAATCGCTCATCTGGGGGCCGGTGGCCACCGCTATCGTCTGGGGCCTGGCGTTCTCGACCTTCCTGACCCTGTTGGTCATCCCGCTGCTCTATCGATTGAGCATGGGCCGCGCGGCGCGGCGCCTGGCGGATTCTTCACGCGGCGGCCGTTAACGCAAAGGACGCGGAGACGCAAAGGACGCAAAGGGGAAATGATTGTTTGGATCGTACATTGGGAGCTGTAGCGGCACTGCCACTGGCGAACGCCTGATGCGGTGCTGCGAAAAACACCCAACCACGGAGCGCACAAAGAAACGACTTGAAAGGCTTCTCCGTGGCTGACGTCCGTCTCGATCGGATACCCACCATGGTGCGCCTCGAGCGGCAGGCCCAAACGCAGCCGCCACGCCTGCAGCAATAGTCCTTCTTTGCGTCCTTTGCGTCTCCGCGCCCTTTGCGTTGCCAATCCAGGCGTGACAAACCCACCTACCGGTAGAACAGCAGCACCGTGCTCATGGCCATGATGTTGCCGATGCTGTGCACCACCATGCCGGGCAGAAGACTGCGATAGCGTTCGTAGGCCCAGGCCAGCACCAGGCCGCTCCAGAACACCGACAGGAAACCCACCAGGGAATACAGGTGCAGGGCACTGAAGATGATGGCGCTGGCGATCATGGCGGTGCGCACGTTGAAGCGGGTGCGCAGGCTGCCGTACACCAGGCCGCGGAAGCCGAGCTCCTCGAACAGCGGCGCCCACAGGGCCAGGTTCAGGGTGCTGAGCACGGCGGTCTGCCAGGGCCCGAAGATGACCCGCTCATACAGGCCTTCGGACCAGTGGGTGTGCAGGCCCAGCTGCCAGGTGCCCCAGGCGATGAGCAGGGTGCCGCACCACTCCACGGTGAGCAGCAGGGCGGTGATCTTGAAGAAACGCCACGGCCCGACACCCTGCAGGCGCAGGCCGAAGGCCTCGGCCAGGCTCAGGCCGCGGGGGCGCAGCAGGTAGCGGTGGATCATCCACACCATGGGCAGGGAGGCCACCAGGGTGCTCCACAGGGCCAGTACCCCGGGCTGAAAATAGGAGCCGGCCAGGTAGGTCAGCGTGGCGGAGATGGCCAGGCCCAGCACCCCGGCCCGCACCAGCACCGCGAACCCTTCGCCCAGACTCCAGGGGGCGATGGGCCGGCCCGCCCAGGCCTGGGGCCGGACCAGATGGCGCAGGCGCAACAACACCGCCAGACCCACCGCCACCACGCCGGCCACCGCCGCCGCCAGCATCAGCACCCGGACCCGCCAGCGCGCCCCCTGATCCAACAGGCGATGGCGGGTCCGGGCAACCATACGGTGGTCGCCCATCTTCTGCGCCAAGCGCAGCTGCAACCGGTCGGCGGCCCAACCCAGAGGCAGCAGACGGGCGCCGTAAAGGATCTCGGGAACGGCGACGCCGGCCGGCGGCTGCAGGTAGGCATAACGCAGCGCCTCACCGATCACCTCGCCATCGAGGGTCGCGTCGTAGCCGCGCAGCTCCTGCCGCAACGCGGCGTACTGGCCGGTTTCCGCCAGCAGCACCAGCAGGCGGGCACGGGTGTTGCGCAGGGGTTCGGGGCTGGTCTCATCGGGGTGTTCGCTGAAGTAGTGCAACACTTCGCGATAGGCGTCGATGGCCTCGTGCTGGACCTGTGCACGCTGGCCGAACAACACCGTGAAGAAGGCTCGCTCCCAGACCGGCACCTGGTCGTAGCCTTCATAGAATTCCAGGTGCCGGTCCAGCATGCGGCCGGCGGATTCCCCCGGAAAGCGCAGGTGGTCCAAGCGCTCGCCGCCGCGCGACAGCACCGCCAGCCAGAGGATGAAGGCCGCCACCAGGGCCGCGCAAAGGAAGGTTACCCAGGGTCGGAACCGCACCGGGCCGGAGACGGGACCCGGCGCGGCGGCCGGGCTGTAACAGAGGGTTCGAGCCATGGGCAACACCCCGCTGGATCGGCGCCACACCCCACCACGAAGTACGGCAGCCTCAAGTCCATTCTGGCACCAAACCGGCCCCCAGCCTAGGCGTACGCGGAAAATTTCGCGCCGAACCGGCACGAACCGTCCGCGCTCGACCCCTGGCCCGGCCCCCGGTAAAGTATTGTGAGATCAGGCCGATAACCTGACACAGCATAATTATTATTACCGGCTGCGGCCGGACACCACACCCGGGAAACCTATCCTCCCCGGGCGTCCAGGAGGGAACTGAAGATGATGAGCAAGCGACTGCTGCTGCCGCTGACCGTTGGTCTGGCAGCTCTTACCGGCGTGTGCATCGGGGCCCAGACACCCGCCGGCAACGCTCCACCCAAACGCGTCCTCAAATGGGTCGGCTGCGGAATCTCCAAACTGGGGTTCATGCAGGATCTGGCGCGTGCTTATGAAAAGAGGACCGGGGTGAAGATCGTGATCGAAGGCGGCGGCGCCACCAAGGGCCTGCGCCAGGTGTCCGCCGGGGAAAGCAACATGGGCGGCAGCTGCCGCCTGCCCCTGGTGATGCGCACCAAGGCGGGCATCGACAAGGTCGACCCGGCGGAACGCCACATCAAGATCATTCCCATGGGTTGGGATGCCCTGGTGGTCATCGCGCACAAGGACAACAAGGAAGTCAGCAGCCTCACCCTGGACCAGTTGCGCGACGTGCTCACCGGCAAGATCACCACCTGGAAGGAGCTGGGCGGCAAGAGCGATCAGCCCATCAATCTTTATATACGTAAGGGCAAGATCTCGGGGGTGGGCGCCACGCTGCGCCAGCAGCTGTTCAACAACCCACGCCAGGAGTTCGCCGCACGGGCCAAGGTGCTGGCCTCTTCCGGAAAAATCGAGAAGGCGGTGGAGGCCGACCCCTACGGTCTGGCGGTCAGCGGCATCAGCTCCAGCCGTCACCGCAAGGTGCAGATGCTGAGCCTGGACGGCGCCGCGCCCACCATGGCCAACCTGAAGGACGGCAAGTACCACCTGTACCGCATTCTGTTCCTGGTGGTGCCGCCGGACTACAAGACCGATCCGGACATCAAGGCGTTCGTGGACTTCTCGCTGTCCCTGGAAGGTGAGGACGTCATCGAGAAGGCCGGCACCCTGCCCTACCACAAGGGCATCGGGCTACTGCGCACCGGCGCCAGTTCCGAATACATCATGAACATGGAAACGATCGACAACAAAGGAATGTACACGCTGGGCGGACACTGAACGCCGTTGGCCGGGTACGGGAGAGGACGGGGCCGCAAGGCCCCGTTTTCGTTGCCGCCGCTCACGCGCGCTCCTCCCACGCCATCCACTCGAACTCGGTGCCGGCCAGCGCCGCACGCACCTCGTCGAGGTTGTCCACCAGCTGCTCCAGGGCGAACGGCGTAGTCCGGCTCAGACGCACATCGATCTCCAGCGGCTGCAGGGCGAGAAAGCGGCACACCCGTTCGTAGGCGCGGCGCGGATCGGCTTCGATGTCGTCCTCGTAGTTCAGGTCGAGACGCTGCGCCGCCGGCAGCCGTTCGCGCAACAGCTGGAACCGCCCGCGGAATTTGTGCATATAGTCCACCAGGCTCGCCGGCGGCGCGGCACCCACGACCAGTCGTTCACAGTCGATGTGCAGGCGTGTAAGTCGGGGGGCTTCGCGGTTGCGGTAATGCCAGACGGCGAACCGGCGTGCGACCAAGTACGACACCAGCACACGCAGGTGGTTGCGCCGCTCCAGCACGATGTAGCGGTTGAACCCGAGGCCCGGCAGGGCGTCGACGAAATCGCCGAGCGCCACCCCGGCCATGTCCAACTGGCCGAAAGTGGTCTCCGAGGCATACCAGCCGCCGGCCCCGAGGTACATCCGCGCGCGCAGGTACTCGATCAGCTCGCCTTGGCGGCCGCGGCGCTCGGCGTGGGGATAGATCTCCCAATCCCAGTGCAGGCCGCGCTGGCGTTCGAGCAGGTTGCCGAGAACCTTGCTGCCGCTGCGGCCCATGTGCAGCATCATCACGTTGCCCGGCGCCCGCACTGCCAAGCGCCGGCCGAGCAGTTCCGCCAGGGCGCGCGCCGCCCACCGCGCCATCACCTCGCCGGGGTGGCGGCTCTCATAACGCAGCCGCCTCAGCGCCGCATCGAGACGTTTCGTCAGCGGCGCTTTAGCCATGACATCTCCCGGCGCAGCGGCGCGCCCATCACACGTAGCGCGCTTCGCGCACGATGGGACAACCAACCTTATCCCACTCGGTGATACCGCCGGCCAGATTGTAGACCTCGCCGTAACCCATCAGCTTCAGGGTAGCGGCGGCCATGGCGGAACGTCCGCCGGTGGCGCAGTACACTAGCATCGGCCGACTGCGGGCAGCGGCCAGTTCCTCCTGGTGCTTGGGGTAGGCCGGATCAGCAGCGGCTTCCAGAATGCCGCGCGGCACCAGCAGGGCGTTCTTGATGTGACCCTGCTCGTGTTCGCTCGACTCGCGCACGTCCAGGATCAGCAGATCGCCCTTCTCGGCGATCATGGCCTGCGCCTGCTCGGGCGTGACTTCATCGATGCAGCACTTCGCCGACTTGACGAAGTCCATCAGCGTCATGGGCTTGTCGGTCTTCACCGTATCGTACATGTGGCAATCTCCCGCAAAGGCGTCCATTCGATGCAGCGCATTCTAATGGACCGCTGCCGCCGCATCCAGGTCGACGTCATGTTGGGGAGGCGTCGCCGCGCGCCGCCGCCTGCCGGGCGGCGACCTGCTCCAACACGTCCCGGTAGATGCGCATGACCCGCACCTTGCGCAGCTCCGCCACCGCCTGCACCGCCGCGTCGCTGGAATCATCGCCCAGGCGATCGAACAGCCACAACACCTGAGTGGAGACCGCATCGAGGCCGCCGGTGGACGTCTCGTTGCGGCGGAAGATGGGTGCGGCGAGGCGCAGCAGCTGGGCCAACCACGCCGCCGGCAGATCGGCTTCGCCTTCGCGCAGGGCCGGTACGATAAAATCCAACAGGCGCAGGATCTTCTCCCGCGAGCGCCCGGCATAGTCCGCCAGCACCGGGCCGAACTCCTCCGGCGCCAGCAGGAACGCCGTCGCCATCCAGTCGGCGCGCTTGCGCAGCTCCAGGTCGCCCTCGGCCAGGGCAGCGCGCGCAGCCTCCAGCAGTTCGCCGTGGTCGCCGTGGCGCATGGCCGCGGTCAGCAGTGAGCGCAGGACGTGGTGGCGGCAGCCGCGCCAGGCCCGCAACAGAGGCAGCAGGTTCTCCTGCAGCACCGCCCGCGCCCCGTCGTCCCGCAACACCTGGCTCAGGCCCGGAAGATGCTCCACCGTGGTGGACAGCTGTTCGGCCCAGAAGGCGTGCAGGGCCGGTGCGGCCAGGTCGGGGCGGCGGCGGATGAGCGCGGTCGCCCAGGGGTGCAGCTGCGTGGGTGCGTTGGCGAAATGAAAGCACAGCGCCGCACCCAACACCCCGTCGGGCAGCTCCAACACCCGCTCGGGCTCCTCGCTGGCACGGCGCTCCACGCCGGCCAGGACCACGTAGCCGATGGCCAGCAGCCGGTCCTCGGCCAGGGCGCGGCCGATGTCCGCGGGCGTGGGAATGTCGGCGCGATCGAGCACGGCGGTGAAGCCGTCCAGCACCGCCGAGGCGAAGGGTTCATTGGCCAGCAGAGCCACCCGCGCCGGCGGCGCCACGTCGTCGTCGATATCCAGGAACATGCCCAGATAAGCCTTGGCGAACGACTCCAGCGCGGCCACGTCCTCGCCGGCACGCAACGCGTCGACGCGACCGGCCAGCTTGGCGTCGGTAGACTGACGAATCTTGTTGAAATCCAAACCGATGAACCCCTGGGCGTGCCGCGTACGGCAGCGAATGGCGGGCGAGTCAGACGCAAGAGTACCCAGGCCCGGACCGCCATGGCAAACCGTGGTGCCGACGCCCCTTCCTTGCCCTTTGGTCATCCGGGCGCGCCCACGCCTCTGCTACCCTTCGCCGTTCGCCGCCGCGCGAAGCGGGTCCTGCGCGCGGACGGCCGTCAACGGAGGCTGATATGAAACCTCAACGCGTACTGATCGCATTGCTGCTGGCCGGCGTCGGCACATCCGCGGCCGCCGACCCGCTGGCCGCCGGCCGGCAGGTGGCTCTGCACGGCGGCGCCGCCGGCACCACGCCCTGCGCCGCCTGCCATGGCGCCGAGGGCACCGGCGATGCCGCCGCGGGCTTTCCCCGCCTGGCGGGCCAGAACGCCGCCTACCTGGCCAAGC
>Ga0315556_1001341_pt1 | contig 14894 bp, 17 predicted proteins | sample SalMarSW160310MG_FD_202112 | JGI IMG/M metagenome (GOLD analysis project Ga0315556, IMG submission 202112) | Salt marsh sediment microbial communities from the Plum Island Ecosystem LTER, Massachusetts, United States - Salt Marsh Sediment SW1603-10 ...
ACGGCAAGTGGCACAAGCAGCTGGCCGAGCAGCTCATCCCCCTCGACGACGACGAGGCCCTGCGGGACTTCTAGGGTCAAGACCGTACGGAACCGCGGGCCGTATGAAGTCCGCCGGCGGTTCTCTTAAAGGCGGTGTGATCTCCACGGCTCAAGGACGAGCTGACCAGAACTGCCCGCCCCGAGTCGGCCAAGCAGTCCAGGCTTGAATGCATCGAGGTGGGCAGAAGGTCGACCCCGGGGTTGAGGGCGCCGCGATCCGCCAGCCGATGACCCCGGAAGCTCCCCGCGGTGGATGCCTCATCCCTGCGTTGCGAACCGGTTCAACAACCCGAATTCTGACGTCCGTACACTGCGAGCACGAACGCTGCATGCCCCCGGCATGTCAACCAGACAACGCAATCCAAGAGTCCGTCGGAGAAGCTGGATGAGCGCCGAGCGCAAGCTGGAAGAGATGGTCGAAGAGCTGGCCGCGATGGCGATGCTCGCGGATGCGGACGATACGGCGTCGCTGCAGAACCTCGTAGAGGCGCTGCGGGCGCTAGGCGAAGCGGAGGGCGGCGGCGACGCAGTGCTCCCTCAGGTCGAGCACCTGCGTGACCTGGGCGTCGGCCTCAGCGCTCAAGACAAGGTCGAGCCGCGTACGCTTGATGAGGTGCGCACGGCGCTGGCAGCGCTGCAGCAGCAGCTGGCGGGCGGGGGCACAACCGCGGCGCCGGAGGGCGTGTTTGTGTTGCCGCATTGGGTGGAGGAGGCGATCTTCGAAGAGTTCATCGCCGGGCACGAGCTGGCGCTGGAGGAGCTGGAGGCGGAGATTCTGGCTTTGGAGAAGGGAGGCAGTGAGGCGCTCGGGACGCTGCGCCGGCGGTTGCACAGCCTCAAGGGCGAGGTCGGGGTGCTGGGGCTGGGTGAGGTGGAGCGGGTCTGTCATGCGGTGGAGGACCTGCTTGACGACGGCGCCACGTTCAGCGCCGAGCGGGCGGACCGCCTGCTGGCGGTCAAGGACTGGCTGGGGGAGGCGCTGCGCGCCTATGGGCGGCGGGAGCTGCCGGGGACGGGGGCCGATGCGCTGCTCGCGGCACTGCACAGCGAGGCGCCCGCGGCCGCGGAGCCTCCGGCCGACGCGGCAGCAGCGGAGCAGGAGGCACCTTGCTCGGCGGACGCAGCGGCGGGCAGCGAGGCGGCGGGCGGACGGCTATGGGACGCGGAAACCATCGAGCTTGCAACCGAGTTTCTGCAGGAGAGCGAGGACGGCATCACCCAGGTGGATGAGATCCTCCTGGCGGCCGACGAGGACGGCGTGGCCGGCGAGGATGTCAACGCCATCTTCCGGGTCTTTCACACTATGAAGGGGGTGGCCGGGTTCCTCGAGCTCGGCGAGATCACCAAGCTCGCTCACACCACCGAGACCCTGCTTGATCTGGGACGCAAGGGCAGCCTCGCGATCAAGGGGAGCCTGATCGATCTCCTGTTTGACGCCACGGCGCTTCTAAGGTCCATGCTGGTCGATCTGCACAACGCCATTAGCCAGGGCCTCGCGCCCGCGCCCCAGGCAGAGCTGCCGGGACTCATCGCGAGCCTGGAGGCGCGGATTGCCGGAGAGAGCGAGGAGGAGCGGCTGCCGGCGGCGCGCGAGGGGGCGAAGGTCGGCGAGATCCTGAGCGAGGCCCTGGATGTGGATCCCGCGGCCGTCGCCGCAGGCCTGGCGGCACAGAAGGAAAGCGGCCGGCGCCTGGGCGAGGAGCTGGTCGCACGGGGGTCGGCCACACCCAAGCAGGTCTCCAAGGCGGTGCGTACCCAGAGTCAAGCAGGGGCGGCGGCGACCAAGCTGACCGAGTTCGTCAAGGTCGATCTGGAGCGGGTCGACAACCTGGTCTCTTTGATCGGCGAGCTCGTAATCGTCGAGTCCATGGTGGCCAATGCGCCGGAGCTCAGCCGCGGGATCTCCCCGAGCCTGCGCAGCCACATCAGCCAGATGACCAAGATTACCAACGACCTGCAAAGCATCGGCACACGCATGCGCATGGTGCCGGTACGCGGGGTGTTTCAGAAGATGGCGCGCATGGTGCGCGACCTGGCGCGCAGCACCGGCAAGCACATCGCCGTGGAGACCAGCGGCGAGGGCACCGAGATGGACCGGGGGATGGTGGAGAAGATCGCCGACCCGTTGGTCCATATGATCCGCAACGCGGTTGACCACGGCATCGAGGACCACGAGAGCCGCGCAGCTGCCGGGAAGCCCCCGCGCGGCACCATCCGGCTGCGCGCCTACCACGAGGGCGGCAGCGTCGTCATCCAAGTGGCCGACGACGGCAAGGGGCTCGACCGCGGTGCCATCCTCGCCAAGGCGCGCGGCAAGGGCCTAGTCAAGGAGGGCGAGGAGCTCACCGACCACGACATCTACAACCTGATCTTCGCGCCGGGCTTCTCCACCGCCACGCAGGTCACCGAGATCTCGGGGCGGGGCGTGGGCATGGACGTGGTCAGGCGCAACATCGAGGCGGTGCGCGGGCGCGTGAGGATCGACTCGGTCCCCGGTGACGGCTCGACTTTCACCATGCTCCTGCCGCTCACCCTCGCCGTCATCGACGGCATGCTGATCGCCTGCGGGGCGGAGCGCTACATCATCCCAACCCTCTCGGTGGTCGAATCGATCCGCCCCGACAGCTCCATGATCTTCACCATCACCGGCAAGGGCGAGATCGTCAACCTGCGCGGAGAGACCATTCCGCTCTTTCGCCTCGACCGGCTGCTCAATATCCCCGACGCCGAGCAGGTGCCCACCCAGGCACTGGTAGTGGTCGTCGAGAGCCACGGGCGCAAGATCGGGCTGTTGGTCGACGACGTCCTCACCCAGCAACAGGTAGTAATCAAGGGCCTGGGTGAAGGCCTGCCCGGCACCCGCTATCTCTCCGGGGCCGCCATCCTCTCAGACGGGCGCGTTGGGCTCATCCTCAACACCCATGAGATCGCCAACCTCGTTGATGCCAGCACCTTCCGCCCGCGCCAGCCTGCCTGCGATGCCCCGGCCATCGCGGCCACCCCCATCCCCCGTGGGGGGGATACCCATACGGAGATCAGAGTATGAGCACGGCAACCCAGAGCAGCACACAGATATCCACCGCCCCGATCACCGTGGGGCAGCGCCTGGCGGGCAAATACATGACCTTCAAGCTCGCCGCTGAGGAGTACGGGCTTGAGATCTTGAAGGTGCGTGACGTTATCGGGCTCATGGAGATCACCCGAGTGCCCAAGACCATGGAGTTCATCCGCGGGGTCATCAACCTGCGCGGCAAGGTAATACCGGTGGTCGACCTGCGGCTCAAGTTCGGCATGGAGGAGACAGCGCTCGGTGAGCAGACGGTGATCATCGTGGTGCAGTTTGCCAGCGGTGAGCGGGAGATGACCATGGGTATCCTGGTCGATGAGGTGCAGGAGGTGCTCGACATCGCCGCCGCGGAGATCGAGCCCCCGCCCGACTTCGGGGCGGGCAGCATCGACACCGACTTCATCCTCGGCGTCGGCAAGTCCGACCGGCGCGTGATCTTCCTGCTCGACATCGGGCGGGTGTTGAGTGCCCCCGAGGTCCTGCAGGTAAGCGCAGCGCACTGATCGACGAATCCGGCGAGGCTCTACAAGGGCTCGGACGGCTTTGGCGCAGACAGCCCAGGGAGAGGGGGTGGAGCGCACCAAACCCCAAGGCCACGCCGATGCGTCCGAGGCTCGCGGGCAAGTGGCCGACTGACCGCGCAGCCGAGCCCGAAGCCGGGGCTTCTCGCGCAGCCGATTGCGGCGCTTGTCCTCACCGTCCTCACCCTCGCCCCGGCGAGCGAACGAGATCAACAATCGTGCCTAGAGACCACCATAGGATAAGCCCACTCTGTGGAGACGATGCATCCTCCGAAAGGCGGGACAGGGACGGCGCAGCGCGCGGCTGCAACCCGGTCGAGCAAGCAGGCACGGGTTTGGGAGGTCGAAGCCTCCGGCACACGCAATCTGGCCGGGCGATGGCGGTTGGGGACTAGGCGGATGGATAACAAGGTATTCGACCAGCTGTGCGCAATCGCCTATCGCGAGGCCGGCATTCATCTCAAGGCGGGCAAGGAGGCATTGGTCGCGGCCCGCGTGGCCAAGCGGCTACGTGCCCTGGGTCTCGCCAGCGAGCGCGAGTACCTCCGGCACCTTGAAAGCGATGGGTCGGGAGAGGAGCTGGTGTCCTTTCTCGACGCGATCTCCACGAACTTCACGAGCTTCATGCGCGAGCGCGAGCACTTCGACCTGCTTGCCACGTGGGCGAAGCAGTCTCGGGTCCACGCGCGCGGCCAAGTGCGTGTGTGGTGCGCGGCCGCGGCTACCGGTGAGGAGCCCTATACCATCGCCATCACGCTCCTCGACGCGCTGGAGGGTCGCAAGGCGGACATCAAGATCTTGGCCACGGACATCTCGACCAAGGCGCTTGCCGCCGCCACCGAGGGGCGCTACGTGGCCAAAACGGTCGAGCCCCTGTCCGCCGCCCAGCGCGCGAGGCACTTCGAGAAAAGCGGCTCGAAGGCGAACGGCGCCACCTTCGCGGTGCGATCGGAGGTCAAGCAGCACATCGTCTTTCGCCGGCTCAATCTTTCGACACCGCCGTTTCCCATGCGCGGCCCGCTGGACGTGGTGTTCTGTCGGAACGTGATGATCTATTTCGACGGTAAAACACGCCAGGGGCTTGTCTCGGAGATCGAGCGTCTGCTCGCGCCCGGAGGGCTGCTGTTCACCGGCCACTCCGAAACCCTGGCCGGCATCAGGACGGGCCTCCTGGGGATCAGGCCGTCCATCTATCGGAAACCCGCGGGTGCGGATACCCGCACGGTGGTGGCGTGATGGGACAGGCGGCAAATGTCGCTCGCCAGCAGCTTGCGAACCTGGTGGTCGGGGTGGCCGACCTTCAGGTCAGCGACGACCCGGGCAGAGTCATCGTCACCTATGCGCTCGGCTCCTGCATCGCCCTGTGCCTGTATGACCCGGAGCGCCGGGTTGGGGGCATGATCCACTACATGCTGCCCATGTCGAGCGTATCGCCGGAAAAGGCCGACGCGAACCCTGCTATGTTCGCCGACACCGGCGTCCCGCTGCTGTTCCAGCGCATGTTCGATTACGGATGTGGACGCGACTCCCTCGTCGTGAAGGTGGTCGGCGGCGGCGCGCTAAACGGCGACAGCGACATGTTTCAGATCGGCAAACGCAACCACACGGTGCTTCGCAAGCTCTTGTGGAAGAACCGCATCATGATTTCCGCCGAAGACGTCGGGGGTAGCAAGTCGAGGACTGTAAGGCTGTTCGTGGCAGACGGGCGGGTAGTCGTCTCGTCGCACGGGCAGGAGGAAGACCTGTGACTGCGACCCTACAGCTCTTTGCTGACATCGATCGGCTTCCCACCTTGCCGTCCTCGGTCGCGAGGCTTTCGGCGTTGGCCCGCGACGAGCGAAGCAGCGCGCGCGATTACCAGGAGGTGATCACGCACGACCCGGCGCTGACGACAAATCTGCTGAGACTGGCCAATTCGGCCTTCTTCGGCCGCCCGCGGCAGGTGACCTCGGTGCGTCAAGCCGTGACCTTTCTCGGAACCAAGAGGGTCGTGGAAGTGGCCCTGGCCGCCGCCTTTTCGGGCGTGCTGCCAGAGGCCCTCCCGGGCTACGGGATTCAGGCCGCAACCTTCTGGCGGCATTGCGTCGCCGTGGCCGTGCTGAGCGAGCGCATTGCCGACGATCGCGCCCTCTCGAAGGACTGCGACGGCTTCACTTGCGGGCTTCTGCACGACATCGGAAAGCTTGTGACCAGCGCCTATCTGGCCCGGCAAACCGGCGAGATCATGGAGAGCATTTGGGGGCAGCGGCAAGTCTTCATCGTTGCGGAGCACCAGATCCTGGGCGCGGACCACGCCGAGATCGGCGCGGCGGTAGCGGAAAAGTGGAATCTGCCGGAGGCGGTGTGTGCCGTGGTGCGCTGGCATCACTCCCCCAGCCGGCGGGGCGAAAGGGGGGCCGAGGACGGCGAGGCGGACCTCGTCGACGTGGTCCACGTCGCGGATTGCCTGGCCCATGCCTTCGGCTTCGGCACCGACATCGGCGAGCTTTCGCGTGAGATCGATTCAGGCGCGGTCGGGCGAATCGGCGCACCCGTGCGGAGGCTGGAGCACATCGTCGGGGAGGCGGCGGCTGAGATAGAAGATCTCAGCGCAGTCTTCGTCGACATACGAGGGGGCAGTTGATGAGCTACAACCTTTTGATCGTTGACGACTCGCCGATCACCCGCAAGGTGGTCAAGCGGGCCATCTCGATGACGGGCCTGGAGGTGGGCACCGTGCACGAGGCGCAGGACGGCGTCGAGGCGCTCGAGGTCCTCGGCTCCCAGTGGGTCGACATCGTCTTCGCGGACCTCAACATGCCGCGCATGAGCGGCGTGGAGCTGATCGCGAAGATGGCCGAGGGCCACCTGCTCGAGGATATCCCGGTGATCGTCATCACCTCCGACCGCAATCAGCTGCGCCTGGCGGAGCTCCAAGACCGGGGGGTCAGCGCCCACCTCAACAAGCCGTTCCGTCCCGAGGATCTGCGCGAGGTGATGAGCCGAGTGCTGGGAAACAAGGCGGGAGGTGTGCATGGATAAAGAACAGCTGCGTGGTGCGCTGGCCGCCGCCGCGCGCCAGGTGCTCGAAGACGCGGCTTTCGTGTTCACCGAGGAGGCCGACGCGCCGACGGACGAGTCCGCGTGGTCCACGGCCATTTCGCAGGTGTACCTCCCCTTCGTCGGTCCGACTTGCGGCCGCTTCATGCTGGCAGCGTCTTCCCGCCTGGGAGAGAGCCTGGCGGCCGAGATGATAGCCGCGGACCCCGGATCGCCGGAGTCCGAGGAAGAGGCAGAAGACTCCCTGCGGGAGCTGCTCAATATGATTTCGGGTGCGACCTTGGAGGAAGTCTTTCGAGAAGAGCCCTGGGAAATGGCCGTGCCCGAGCTGCGGCAGGTCTCGCCGGCCGAGTACCTGGCGACCCGACTCGACGCGGACGTTTGGGTTCATCTGGATACCGAGGATGCCGATCCCCTGGAGCTGGCTGTCTTCCTCGGCAAGGGAGAGCCTCGATGAGCGCGGCGACCCGGGTTCTGATCGTCGACGATTCGGCCGTGGTCAGGCAGACCTTGAGCAGCGCGCTGGCAAAAGATCCGGAGATCGAGATCGTGGGCGCCGCACCGGATCCCTTTGTGGCGCGGGACATGATCGTGGCACTGAAGCCCCACGTGGTCAGCCTCGACATCGAGATGCCGCGCATGGACGGCATCACCTTCCTGCGCAAGCTGATGCACCACTATCCGCTTCCCGTCGTGGTGGTCTCTTCCCTGACGCAAAAAGGCGGTGATCTTGCCATGGAGGCGATGGGTGCCGGTGCCATGGCGGTGGTCTGCAAGCCCCGCACCGCATTCTCGGCCGCAGGGATTCTCGACGAGCTCGCATCAACGCTCAAATCGGTCGCTCGAGTTGATGCACGTGAGATGCTTCTCAACCGCAAGCAACCGACCCCGCGGGCTCAGGCTCTGGCCAAGACCACAAACCGGGTCTTGGCGATCGGTGCGTCCACCGGAGGAACCACGGCACTCGAGGGATTGCTGCGGGCCATGCCCCCGGATCTGCCGGGCACCGTGGTCTCCCAGCACATGCCGGAGCTGTTCACCAGCTCCTTTGCCCGCCGCCTTGCCGGTGAAACAGGGTTGGATGTCCGGGAGGCCGAGGAGGGTGACTCCGTGGTGCCCGGCAAGGTCCTCATCGCTCCGGGCAACCGACACCTGCTGCTCGGGCGGTCCGGCGCCCGCTACGTCGTCTCCGTCAAGGACGGCCCCGCCGTCAACCGTCATCGCCCCAGCGTGGACGTGATGTTCAAGTCGGTCGCCAAGGCGGCCGGACGAAACGCGATTGGAGTGATCATGACCGGTATGGGCCGCGACGGCGCCCAGGGTCTCCTGGAGATGCGGCAGGCCGGGGCTGCCACCACCATTGCCCAGGACGAGGCCAGCTGCGTGGTCTTTGGCATGCCGAAGGCTGCCATCGACATCGATGCGGTCGACGAGGTCGTGAGCCTCACCGCCATTCCCGGCCGTCTCATACGGCTATTCAACAGCGAAAATGGAGACAAACGATGAAGATTCTGCTCGTTGACGACAGCAAGGCCTCGCGCATGATCGTCAAGCGCAGCCTCCGTCAGGCTGGCTTCGGGGATCACACCGTAGAAGAGGTGAGCACGGGAGCCGACGCACTCAAGACCATCTCGGACTCTCCCCCGGGGCTGGTGCTGTGCGACTGGAACATGCCTGAGATGTCGGGGATCCAGCTGCTGGAGCAGCTTAACGCGGACGGCCACAAGGTGAAGCTGGGGTTCGTCACGTCGGAAGGGACCGACGACGTCAAGCAACGCGCGCGTGATGCGGGTGCATTGTTCTTCGTGTCCAAGCCTGTCACGGCCGATAAGTTGGAGAGCGCTCTTGTGGGGATCCTGGGCTGACATGGAGCAATTACCGCTTACAGAATGGCTGGGCGCGCTCGTCACGGCAGCCAACGAGCTGGCTACGGGGTCGCTCGGCTTCGAGGAGGGCTCGGTCGTTGCCACCGAGTCCTCCTTGTCCACGTCGGTCTCCGGCTCCCTGATCGCGCTGGTCGGCCATCAGAGCTCCGTGGAGGTGGGACTCTGTGCAAGCAAGGAGGATTGCGCTAAGCTCGCCCGGGCCTTTCTTGGCATGGGGCCGGACGACGAAGAGGAGCTGAGCGGTCCCGATCTTGACGATGCGCTCGGAGAAATGACCAACGTCCTCGCGGGTGTCCTCAAGCAGCAGCTCGACGGACGTGTTCCCCCGATGCAGCTCGGGCTGCCGATCGTGCTCCACGGCCTTCTCGGTGCATCCAGCAACGCCGAGATGGTAGTCGCCAGAATACATTGGCAAGAGGCGGAAGCTCATTTTCTGATTATTCGCAATACGATGGGAGAGTGAGACTTGGGCAGCACCCTACAATTGCCGGACGCGTCGACAGTCGCGGAGCTGTTGTCGAGCACGCTCGGCGACAAGATCGAAGCGAAGGAGGAGGGGGCGCGACCTCCTGACGCCGGGGAAGTCACGGCGACCTACATGGATGCCGATGGCGAGCTGAAGGGCGCTCTGCTTTTGACCACCGCGCTTGCAGCCTGCCTTGGGGCCGCCCTTGTCAAGCTTCCCCCGGCAGCGGCAATGGAGGCCGTCGCGCACGGGACATTCTCCGATACCCTTGTCGACGACTTGCACGAGGTGCTCAACATCGCGGCCCAGCTGTTCCGAGCCTCCGGTGGCCGTCGTATCGTTCTGGCAAACGTCTATCTGGCTGCAGAGCCAGTTCCGGATGAGGTGGCTGCACGGCTGAAGCAGCCTGCGGCCGCGCTGAGCCTCGAGATCAAGATCCCGCGCTATACCACCGGCAAGATGTGCTTGGTGTCCATTGCCTCCGGGGGGTGATGCCTCGCACCTCGAAGCGGGTTGTGGCGGGGTCAGCCGTCGCAGCTGGGGTCGCCGCAGGCGGAGCATCCTGAAATGGCCGGTGCCCTTGCAGACACGGAGGTACAGGTGTCAGCTCACGATGAAGAATCCCCCAGGGAGCGCCGGGACCTAAATCTCAGTGACGTCGTAAGGCACATCCGGGATGACGGGCCGGCCGCGGTTGACACGGAGATGGCGGAATCCGCCGCGGGGGCTTCGCAGTCCGAGGAGGCACCGAGCCGGCCGATGTCTGCCGTGTCGGACAGTCCTCCGCAGATCCTGGTCGAACCTCTCTCGGGCGGGGCTGCTCGGACCTCCGGGCGACGCGGCATTGCTGTGGCAGCCAGCGCGGCCGTTGTCGTCGTGCTAATGGGCCTTGCCCTGTTCTTTGCTGGTGCCGGTGTCAGCATCTTGCCGTCCACCCTCTGGGAGAGGACCGCGCCGGATAATCTCGCTGATCAGCGTTCGGCTCGCGAAGCCGCCGTGTCCGAGGTGCCGCCGGCAACCGCAGCCGTCGCGCGTGAGGACAATGAACGTGTCCGACAGCGAAAGGCGCTCGTTGCCGAAGGCGACCAAGTGGATAAGGCACGAATCGCAAGGTTGGAAGAGCGGGTGCAGCAGGCGCAAGCGACGCTTGCCGCACTGGCCCACCGGCTCGAGCTCGTGGCCCGGCCCAAGGATGAGTCATCGGTCGGGCCTGATACGGCCAAGCCCGTCGCCCATGAGGCAGCGGCCGATGGCAGCCCGTCACGTCATTCGGCTGCGGTTCAGCAGCCGCAGAAGGGCGGACCGACTCGAGAGAGCGCTGCCGCCGCGCCCCAACCGGACGCCCTTACGTCCGCCGTCCAGACCATTGCAGCGCAGGGTGAGACAAGAATTGCGCAGGCGCTGGCGAAGAGCGCCGACAGTGCCTCCTCCCTCGACCGGCCCAAGCCAAAGGAGCGGACCCACCCCGAGCCCGCCGCGCACGAGCTGCAGACAGCAGCGGCCAAGGTCATGGGGCTTGCGGTTCCGAAGCAGGATGCCAGCGGAACCGGCGAGGCCTTAGGGACCGCCGGGCCCGCGCCTCCGGAAGCACCATCCGCATTGCAGCGGAAGACTGCTGTCCCGCCTGAACCGAGTTGGTACTCTCCGCCCGCCAAGGCTTCAACCCAAGCTTCTGCCAACCCGGGTGGTCACGCCACAGCATCGGGAGCCAAGCAAGCCCGAAGGTCGCCGGCCTCCCGGCCAGTGGATGCGCCGCCCGAAAAGGCGGGCCGCGGAACCTGGGCGATCAACCTGGTTGCTGTTTCGACCCGCGAGAGGGCCGAGGCTGCGCAGCGTGTTTACAGGGAGAAGGGCTTGCGGACTGAGATCGTGGTGCTGCGCCGGCACCGGTCGCGGGCGACTCTGTTTGGTGTCGGGATTCCGGGTTTTGGCACCAAAGAGGATGCCTTCGCCCAGGTCCCCGCCGTGAAGGCGAAGCTTGGAATCAAGACCGTTTGGGTCCATCCCGAAGAGTGAGCCCGCCGAACAGACGGGCTTCGGTCAGCCTTACTTAGGCTTCACCAATCGAACGGTAACCGCCAACTCCATCGAGCTTGCCCGAGGCGCTGTATCGCTCCGGGGTCGCCTGATGCTGGAACAGGATCCGCAAGGCCCTCTCGACCGCGATGCGCCTGCGCTGAAGCACGACGGCGTTGGTCTGGTTGTGGCTACGGCAGGTCCGAAGGAGGTGCGTCACCTTGCGGTGCAGGGCGGCAAGCTCACCCGAGGGTTCCGTGTGCCGGATGAACGCGGTCAGCCCCTCCAACGTCGGGGTGAATCCTTCTTCCCGCAGGAGCAGCTCCAGCTCCTGAGCGTTTGCCGCCAGCCGGCCGATGATGCCCTCTTTTTCGCCCGCAAGCTGAACGATCTTCTCGTTCTGTGCCTCGGCCAGGGCAGTCGTCTCGAGGGCCAACAAGGTTTCCAGCTCCCCGAGATCCGCCAGCTGCTGCTCGAAGAGCCGGGTGAGACGTGCCATGGGCAACTTTCCCACCAGCGCCTGCTGGATTAGCCCTGGCCGCCAAGCTGCTGCTCGGTGCCCAGCAGCTTCTGTGCGATTCTCTGGGGGTTGGGCCGGTAGTCGCCGTTCTCGATGGCGTTGCGGATGGCATCGACCCGGTGCTGATCAAGCGCAGGCTGCTCTGCGAGGCCCTTTGTGATCTGGTCGAGGCGGGCGGCCATGTTTGTCAGGCTCAGCTTGACGTCCGGCTCGCCCGACTGGCCCGCCGTCGGGGCGGCCTTCTTGTCGGATGTCCGAGTAACCTTGCCGCCCCCCGCCGTCGTGAGCGCGTTTGGCGTCTGGTTCGTGATCTCGATAGCCATGGGAGTTCTTCCTGTTGCGGTCACCCGACTTGTCGGCCGTCTATCTGAAAACTTTAGGCCACGCCGGTCGAATTATCTTCTCGCAGTATCGACCCCGGCCCACCCGCTGCCAAGCCCCCTGTCTGGCGGACCGCCTGCGGGAAGGCCGTCCCCCACCGCGCAAGGAAGACCGTTCCGATAGCCTCTGAGCGGGGGCAAGCAGGAGAGAGCCAACCAATCTCCTTCGCAGGCCCCCCTGGTGCAGGAGCCAGGTCAGGGAGCGAGCCCGCAGGGTTGGCATCCCTCGTATCCTCATCGTTCGTCACAGGCTGATCCGGACGATGCCCTGACGCGCAACGACTCCCTCGACGATCTTGCCGCTGCTGGTGTTTTCGACCCGTATCAACGCTCCAACCGTACCATCCTGCAGGGCAGTCCCCACCGTTCGGACCCGGAGGTTGGACGACTGGGCGATTAGCCAAACCCTTTGTCCCCGGGCGACGACCGGCACTTCTTCCAGGCGGCCCTGCTTGATCAGCGTCCCAGGTCGCAGCGCGCTGGTGGTCCGCATTCCCACTGCCTGTTGGGCTTGCGTGAGGTAGTCGAGGGGGCCTCCCTGGAGACCCCGTTCCTGAACCACCAGGTCCGACGCCTGGACGACCGTGCCCCGAGGAAGCCCGCGGGCCGCGACGAGCACCCGACCCCGGTAAGAGATGCGCGCTGTGACGTAGACGGTCCACGGCTTGGGTCCCTGGCAGCGTACGCCGACCGTCCGGTTGGCTCCACCGCGCACCCCCGGTGGGAAGAAGGTTTCGAGGTCTTCCGGGCAGGCGTGCAGTCTCAGGCGTGGGTCCAGGTTCTCGACTTGTATGGTCCGGGTGGTGCCGGGGGTTGGCGGGATCTCCGCTGTAACGAAGGATTCCGCCGCCTTGCGAATCGCGTCGATATCCTGGACGTTCGGCCCGGCCGCGGCCGGGCCGGCGAAGCCCACAAGGCCGACCAGCGCAAAACGGGCCAGTCCGCGCAGGCGATGCCGCCGCCTGCCCGGCGTGTCTGCGGAGCAAGGCCGATCGTCCCGGTCGGGCTGGTTGGCCCGGAGTGAATCGGCCCGACGGGGACCGGATAAGACCGACCTTCGTGGCATCATGACCTCCGCGCCCTGGGGTTTCGAGAGGAGGGCGATATTCCCGCGACAAGACCCACGCCAAGAAATTGGCAGCTGCTGTGGGCTGCCTAGCTTACGCAAGGGGGATGCCATCAAACGGGTGGCCGGGCCATCCAAATCGCAGGGAGGTTCTGGGTCTCACTGGATCGGACTCGCCAGCGCGCCGCTTGCGGGTCGGCTGGCCTGCGCATCCACCCTTACGAAGAGCGGCGGAGGGCCCTCGCTTCGGCGCGACGTTTCGAGATGCAGCCCCGATTGGTCGTGTGGCGGATCTGTACCGGCGGCCGGGTTGAGGGGCATCCACTCGCCCAGATGGCCGGTCAGCGTGGTCCGTACGGATTGGGTCTCCATCCGGCCGCCCTGGCGGGTGCTGGGCGAGGTGCCGGTGTAGGCCAGATTCACGACAAGCTGCTTCCCCAGCAGGGTTGCCCGTGCAAGGATCCGTGTCCCGCTGTCCGTCGATGGCTCATTCAAGAAGACCGTGAGGCCCCGCCCGACCGCGGCCTCCGCCGAGAAACCGGTAGCCGCCGGCACTTCCCCAAGAGCAACCAGGGCCCACTGACCTTCGAGGACCGAGACCCGCTGTATGTCGTGAGGACCCGCGCGAGGGCGGGTATGCAGCGCATGCGAGGAGGGCTCCGAAGACACGGCAAGCGCTGGCTGCCGCCGCGTGTGAAAGGCGGTGACGGACGTGTCCCGCACAGTCATCGCCGGCCGGTTGCCAAAGTCTTCTGCTGTCGCCTCGCCTGCCAAGGTGGCATGCTCAGGCTCCCGCGCCACCGTTATGATCAGACGGCGCGGACGGGCATCCATCTCCTCGAGGATTCCCTCGATGCGTCCCACCTCCTCCCGCGGGGCCGTGAGGACCAGCCGCCGTCCGGTCCCGGAGACCGTGCCGTGATACCGCTCGATGTGTCCCTGCAGGAGTGGCAGGAGCTCCTGCGCGGTACGGTGCTTCAGCTGGAAGATCACTGTTTCTTCGGTTCTCGGGTGTCCTTGATCGTTGGCCCCCCAAGCCACCACGAGCAAGGTGCTCATCGCCGCCACAAGCGCCAACACGGCTGCACGCTTTCGGGCAAGCAAGGGTCGACCCATGCTGTGGTCCGGTGTCCTGCCGCCCGGCGTGTCCCGCGTAGCCTCAGGCAGGCGGCGCATCGCGCCCAACGGGATCTCGGACTCGTCTGGCAAGCTCCTTCTGCCGATCGAGAATGTGCCTGGCGATGATGTCCCGTGTGACGTCTCGCATGTTGACGAACTCGACGGTGGTCATGAATTGCCGTCCGGCGTCCCCGAGGAAGGGCGTGCTTCGCACGACCTGCGCCTCGCTGATGATGCCGGCCAAGGAGGGCAGCAGCACCATCTGGAGCACCAGCAACCGGTTCTCATCCAGTTGCCGCTCAGTGGGAAAGGCGACTCCGGTCGCACTCAGCTTCACCTGGCGTCTGGTGCTCGCGATGGGGGCGAGCTCGCGTGACAAGAGGACATGCGCGATCATGTCGATCTCTTCGTCAAGCGCCTTGAGGCATTTGAACACGCCGATGGCCTCTTTCTGAACCTCCCGCAGCAGCCGGTGGACCTGGTGGTGATACTCCGCCAGGCGAGCGCAGAGAAGAACCGCCGTTGCGGCATCGTGGGCCGGCGAGAAGTCCGCGCAACGGTCTCGGTCGGAAGGAATCTCCTCGTACAGCAGCATGATCTCGCCATCAATCCGATAGCTGCCGCGTCGGTTCTCCGGGTTCGCCCCAGCATCTTCTGTGAAGGTCATCGCTTCGGCCGACCATTTCATGGGCTTCTCCGTTGCGTTAGACAGACGGAAAGAGCCAAGTGCGATCGGTAAACACACCGTTACCATTATCTTCGCAGAGCTCGAC
>Ga0315556_1001342_pt1 | contig 14881 bp, 13 predicted proteins | sample SalMarSW160310MG_FD_202112 | JGI IMG/M metagenome (GOLD analysis project Ga0315556, IMG submission 202112) | Salt marsh sediment microbial communities from the Plum Island Ecosystem LTER, Massachusetts, United States - Salt Marsh Sediment SW1603-10 ...
TCGTTCCGTATCACCCGGTTTGACGAGAAGCCCGTGCACCCGGTCGGTCTCCCGGGCCGGCCGGAGGCCGCGCTAGCCTCCATGGGGATCTACATCTTCTCCACCAGCAAGCTGTACCGGCTGTTGCACAGTGACGCCATCAAGCTCAATTCCTCCCATGATTTCGGCAAGGACATCGTGCCGCATGCCATCGACAACTGCCGTGTGTTCGCCTTTCCCTACTGTAATCCGGACGGCAGCCCGGCCTACTGGCGTGATGTCGGGACGGTGGACTCCTACTGGGAGGCCAATATCGAATTGTGCGGCGTGGAGCCGGAACTGAACCTGTACAATCGCCAGTGGCCGATCTGGACCTACCAGACCCAGTTGCCGCCGGCCAAGTTCGTGTTTGACGAGGATGGCCGGCGTGGTAGCGCGATCGATTCACTGATCTCGGCCGGCGTCATTGTCTCCGGCGCCAGCGTCAAGCGTTCCGTCGTGTTCTTCGGCTGCCGCCTTGGCAATTGCAGCACCGTGCGCAACAGCGTCATCCTGCCGAAGGTGACCATCGGGGCGGACTGCCGCATCGTCAATGCAATCATCGACAAGGGTTGCGTGATTCCCGACGGCACCGTGATCGGCGAGGACCTCAAGGATGACGCCAGGAAATATCACATCACCCCGAAGGGCATCCGCCTGGTGACGCCCGCCATGCTGGGGCAGCATCTCTATGAATTGCTGGACCCGCTGGTGGACTAGCACCGGGCACAACATGCCCCCCGGGCGCCAGTGCGCTGCGGCGGGGCCGGCTGCGGGCCCGGTGACTTCGGTAAACGTCGCTCCGCACCGGGTCCACGCCCGGCCCTGGAGGCCGGTTCACTGTTTTGAGAGAGGCGCTTCACCGGCGCCGTGAGCCGCCGCCGGCTACGTACGGCTGCTGCTGCGGCTGTCCAGTATCCGCTTGTTGACCGGCCTGCCGTCCTCGTAATCGTAGACCATCGGGGTGGCGGTGGAGAGTTCCAGTGCCGGTATCTCTTCTTCCGTCAGGCCGTCGAGCTGCATGATGATCGAACGCAGCGAGTTGCCATGTGCGGAGACCAGCACCGACTCGCCGGCGTTGAGGTGTGCCTGGATCCGGGTATCGAAATACGGCAGGGTACGGTGCACGGTATCGGCCAGACTTTCACCGCCCGGCGGACTCGTCGCGTAGGAGCGTCGCCACAGTTTCACCTGTTCCTCGCCGACCCGCGCCGCCGTCTGTTCCTTGTTCAGTCCCTGCAGGCTCCCGTAATTGCGCTCGTCCAGCGCCATGCTGGTGAATACCGGTACTTCCTCGGTTTCCTCGCCTTCATAATGATCCCAGCCGTGCCAGTCAGGGTCGCTGGCAGCGTGCTTGATCACCGGGCTCTTGCCGGCACAGATGCCATCCGCCTCGGTCAGGCAGATGACTGCGGTTTCAATGGCGCGGATGAGCAGGCTGGTGTAACAGACCTGCACGACAATCCCGCTTTGCTGCAGCAGCTCTGCGGCGCGGATGGCTTCCCGGCGTCCCTGCGGACTCAGTGGAACATCGACCCACCCGGTGAAACGGTTCTGTGCATTCCAGGTACTTTGTCCATGACGAATCAGAATCAGTTGACCCATATCAAGGCGGCATCCCTTCAGGTTCTGTTATAAATCGGTATTCACCGGTCGTCTCGAGGCCGGCATCAGCTGCAGTGTGCCGGGGGGCGCGATGCACACCGACGGAAAATCACCTGACCGCAAAACCGATGTCCTTGCTGCACGGGACACCCTTCACCTGATGCTGATCGAATACGGCGATGTTCACATCGAAACGCTCGGGCAACTGTTGCGGCTGACCCAGACGGCCGAGCAGGTATATTCACGCATCTGCATCCGTCGCATGTGTAGTTGAATCAGGCTTTCCCCTGTCGCTGCGGGCCAGCCGGTTACACCCATTGCATCAGACCGCACTCCAGCGGGTGGCTCAGCAGGGGGTGGCAGGGGTAATAGCGTATCTTGAAGTGCTGCAATCCGCCGGTTGAGCACACGCCGCTGTATTCAAACAGTTCGCAGCGGAACAAGCGGTTTCCGTCCGCGCCCGCCCCGGCATCGACAAACAGCTGGCGGTGCGCAATATGAAACGTTCCCTCACTGTCCAGGGTGCCGAATACGCACTCGGCGACGATATCATCCGCCTGCAGTCCGTTCAGGTTCAGCTCGAGCTGCACGGTCAGGGTTTCACCGGCCGGAATGGAACCGGGTATGCTGGATGCGAGTTTCCCGTGTACCCCTGACCAGGCCTGTGCCACGCGGCGTTTCCACGCGGCCAGTTCACCGGCGCCCTGTGCCGCGTTGCTCGCCAGCAGGCGTCCTTCGCGGGCGGCCGGTGCATAGGATTGCCGCAGGTAATCCATGGCCATGCGAATGGTGTTGAAGCGCGGCAGGATGGTCTTCATGGAGGCGCGTGCCATGCGCAGCCACTCCACGGAATAGCCTTCGCCATTGTGGGTATAGTAGGCAGGGATGACTTGGTACTCGAGGATATTCATCAGTTCAGCGGCCTCGAGTTCCACGCGTGACTCCTGCTCGAACTCGGGATGCGGGGTGATGGACCAGCCATTCTCGCCATCCCAGGCTTCGGCCCACCAGCCGTCGGTGACGCTGAGGTTGATGGCGCCGTTGATGGCCGCCTTCATGCCCGAGGTGCCACAGGCCTCCATCGGAAACTCCGGCGTGTTCAGCCAGACGTCGACCCCGGGTAACAGCTCGCGCGTCATGGACAGGTTGTAGTCCTCCAGCAGGATCACGCGGCCGCGAAATTCAGGACGCAGGCTGATATCGTAGATCCGGTGCAGCAACTCCTGCCCCGGCTGGTCGCTGGGATGTGCCTTGCCCGCGAACACCAGGGTGACCGGCCGCGCCGGGTCATTGAGCAGGCGAGCCAGTCGTTCGAGGTCGCGAAAGATCAGTGTGGCGCGCTTGTAGGTTGCGAAGCGGCGTGCGAATCCGATCATTAGCGTATCGATATTGTGCGGCGTCAGGTGTGCGGTGAGGCGGCTGGCCAGCGACCGGGTGCGGGCACAGCGCTCATACTGCAGCAGTGCGCGCTGCCGGATGTCCTCGATGGCGGCGGCCTTGAGCAATTGCCGCACACTCAGGAACACGTGATCGGGTATCTCGTCGATGAAGGATGCCCAGAACGCGGTGTCGGTCAGCTTGGCGCGCCAGCCGCCACCCATGTACATCTCGAACAGTGCGACCCAGGAACGGGCCAGGTAGGAATCCACGTCGGCACCGTTGGTGATGTAGCCCATGGGGTTTTCCGCGACCGGGATCGCGGGCCAGGCGTAGGCCTCCATCCTGGCGGCCACGTCACCATGGATGCGGCTGACACCGTTGCGGAAGCGCGAGCCGCGCACCGCCAGCGAGGTGGTGCAGAAGCCGTCCTGGTCGCGCGGGTTGCTGCCCAGTTGCAGGAAGCGGGTCTCGCTGATGCGGAGTTCCTTCGCGGCGTTGCCGAAGTAGTTGCGCATCATGCCGTGGTCGAACACGTCGTGCCCGGCCGGTACCGGGGTATGGGTGGTGAATGCGGTGGAGGCCGCGACCAGTTCCAGCGCGCTGTCGAACTCCAGGCCTGCCGCGGTATGTTCGCGGCAGCGTTCGACGATCTGGAAAGCGGCGTGTCCCTCGTTGATATGCCACACCGTCGGTTGCAGCTGCAAGGCGCGCAGGGCGCGGACCCCGCCGATACCCAGGATGATCTCCTGCTGGATACGGGTTTCCCGGTCTCCGCCATAGAGCTGCGCAGTCAGTTCGCGGTCGGAGGGCCGGTTGGACTCGACGTCGCTGTCCAGCAGCAGCAGGCGGATATGCCCGGCGCGTGCCTCCCAGACACGCAGGGCCAGGCTGCGCCCGGGCAACTCCACGCTGACTTGCACTTCGCGCCCTGTACTGTCTCGTGCCGGAGCGACCGGAAGATCCGCCGGGTCGCTGCGCCGGTAATCGGCAATCTGCCGGCCGTCGCAGTCGATGCGCTGGGTGAAGTAGCCGTGCCGGTAGAGAATGCCGATACCGATGAATGGCACCCACAGGTTACTCATCGCCTTGCAGTAGTCGGCAGCGAGGATGCCGAGGCCGCCGGCGTAGATGGGCACGCTTTCATGGAAGCCGTATTCTGCGGAGAAATAGGCGACCAGGTCGTTGTTGCGGTCGAGCAGGTGATCGATGGCCGTGCCCGGTATCTGCTCCATGTAGGTGTCATAGCCGGACAGCGTCTGCCGGTATTCGGTCAGCAGGATCGGGTCCCGTGCCGCCGCGTTGATGCGGTCCTGGCGCAGGCGCCGCAGGAACACGCGGGGCCGGTGCGAACAGGCTTCCCAGCAATCCGGGTCGAGGTGACGGAACAACCGCCTGACGCTGCGGTTCCAGCTGTAGTAGAGGTCGTCGGCCAGTTCACCCAGCCGGGCGAAGCGTTCCGGCAGCATGGAGCGGATCTCGATGCTGAACCGTGTGCCGGTTTCCACAGGGCCGTTCTCGTCGCTGTTCAAGGTCTGCCTCGCAGCCGTCCGTCGCACCGGGTGTTTATCATCAGGTCTCATCCTCCATCACGATGTAGGCAGTCGGACATTCATGCGCACACAGGCCGCAGCCCTTGCAGTAGTCGTAATCGAACACGTACCCGGAGTTTTCATCCTCCGGATCGCGTGTCTTGAGCACGGCAACGTCCGGACACAGCGTCCAGCAGTTGTCGCAGGTCATGCAGTTGCCGCAGGAGAGGCAGCGTTGCCCCTCGCCGACGACTTCAGCCCGCTGCAGGCTGCCGGTCACCTCGGCCTCTGCCGTGCGCTGGTCCACCGGCAGGCGCGGGGTGGCGGGACGCGCCTGCCGTTCGAAGTAATTCAGGTTGAGTTCGTCGTATGCGACCGGTACAGGTTCGGTGGTGTCGGAATCCTTCAGGCGTTGCAGGTCGCGTGCGATTGCCAGTGCGGCCACGCGTCCGTCGCCGATGGCTTCCGTGACCGAGCCACGGTCGCCGCGCGCGTCACCGCCGGTGTAGATCCCCGGATGCCCGGTAACACGTCCGACGGCGTCGGCCGCCAGGTGGCTGGCATGGTCAAGCAGTGCCTCCAGACCTTTCGGGTCCACCGTCTGCCCGATGGCGGGGATCACCTGGTCGGCATACAGCAGGGATTCCGTGCCTTCGAAGGACACGAGGCGCCGGGTCGCCTGCTGTTCGCGCATCTTCTTGCGGTGTACCAGCTCGAGACCGACCACGCGCTCACCACGCAGTACCAGGCGCTGGACCCCGCGGTGTTCGTGGATGATGACGCCTTCCTCCAGCGCCTGCTCGATTTCACGCACGATGGCCGGCATTGCATCCTCCTGCCTGATACCCGCGTGCGGCAGCGACTGGTGCGTGATCACGTGCACCTCCTTGACGCCGGCATGGCGGATGACCCGGGCCAGGTCGATGGCCGTGTTGCCACCGCCCACGATGGCGACGCTGGACCACTCGGGTATGGAACCGACGTCCACCCAGCGCTTCAGCAGATCCAGCCCGATGTGCAGGTCGTGCGGCGTGGCACCGTCAATGTCCCAGGCGCGGCTGCGCTGGGTGCCGGGTGCGAGATATACCGCCGCATAGTCGGCCTGCAGTTCGGCGAGTGAATAGTCGCGGCCCAGCCGCTGGGCGGGGCGAAAGTCGATCGGGGTCGACAGCAGGCGTTCCAGCTCGGATTCCAGCAGTGTGCGCGGCAGGCGGTAGGGTGGCAGGGCGCTGCGCAACAGGCCGCCGGCGACCGGCAATGCCTCGTACAGGTGCACCGGGTAACCCTGTTGCGCCAGGTGCCAGGCCGCCGAACAGCCGGAAGGGCCGCTGCCGACCACGGCGACCGGCGTGCCGGCGGGGGCGGCCGCCGCAGCCGGGTAGTCCCAGCCCTCCTGGATGGCCCGGTCACCCAGCCAGCGCTCCACGTGGTGAATGGCAACGGGCTGGTCGAACCGGCCGCGATTGCAGGCGTGTTCACAGGGGTGATGGCAGACACGCCCGGTGATGGCGGGCAACGGGTTGGCGCGCACGATGCATTCCCAGGCCTCGCGAAAACGTTCCTGTTCGACCAGCGCCAGCCAGGCCTGTGCATCCTCGCCGGACGGGCAGGCGGTGTGGCAGGGTGCCGCACGGTGCCGGTGTACCGGGCGCTGCATGCGCCAGCTGCCGGTGTGGTAACGCAACGAACTGCCCGGGTGGGCAAAGGCGCCGGGCGTCAGTCTCATGCCCATCGCATGCCCCCGCGCGTGACGGTGTCGGCACCCTCGGTGTCACGTGTATCCGGGTGGGTACCGCGCAGCTGGTAAAACTCGATGTTGTGGTCAGCCAGGGCCTGCAGGTGCTCGAGTTCCTCGCGCGCGCGCGCGTTGTCGGCGAACAGGTGGCGGAAGCGCTGCTGGATGGCGAGGTAATCGGTGACCGGGCGCAGTTCCCGGATCGGCATGACACCGGCCAGCCCACCCCGTTCCAGCTCGATCACGGGAAACAGCCCGGTCTGTACCGCAAGCCGTGCCACCTCGATGCTGAGCGACCCGTCGTGACCCCAGCCCAGCGGGCAGGGTGAGTGGATGTGCAGGAACGTGGGGCCGTCGATGGCCAGGGCGCGGCGGACTTTCTTGCGGATGTCGGACGGATAGGCCACAGAGGCGGTCGCGGCGTAGGGGATGTGGTGCGCCGCGACGATGGTAACGATGTCCTTCTTCAGGTGGCGCTTGCCCATGCGCAACTTGCCGGCCGGCGAGGTCGTGGTGGCGGCGGCGTGCGGTGTCGAGCCGGAGCGCTGGATGCCGGTATTCATGTAGGCCTCGTTGTCGAAGCAGACGTACAGCACGTTGTGCCCGCGTTCGAGCATGCCGGACAGCGCCTGGAAGCCGATGTCGAAGGTCCCGCCGTCACCGCCCATGGCGATCACGCGGGTGGCCTTGCCCTGGCGCTTCAGTGCGGCCTCCATGCCGGCCGCGATGGCGGCGGCGTTCTCGAACAGAGAATGCATCCAGGCCACGCGCCAGGCCGATTCCGGCCACGCCGTGGTGAAGACTTCCAGGCAACCGGTGGCATTGGCATAGATCACGTCCGGACCGGCCGCTTCCGTCACCAGGCGTGCGGCGAGTGCCTCGCCGCAGCCGAGACAGGCGCGGTGTCCGGATTCCATGCCGGAAAACCGCGGCTGGAGCTTGCGCAGTTCACGCAGGGGGTTGTTGTCCGACGTTTCGTTCACGGTTGCTCCGGTGGTTTCATGCACTGGCCGGCAGGCGTTCCGGCTCGAGATCGAGAATGGCGTACGGCAGGCCGTCACCGTTGCGCAGCGCGGCATGCAGACGCGGATAGATGTCGAGCGGCACATCCCGGCCACCCAGGCCCACGCTGAAGTTGTGCACGCGCGGGGCGTCCGCCACTTCGCTGAAGGCAGCCCGCACCTCGCTGCCGAGGATGCCGCCACTGCCAGGACACACCGCACGCTCCAGTACCACGAGGTCGGTGAGTCCCTCGCAGGCCACCTGCAGCGCCGCGCTCGGGAACGGCCGGAAGCTGCGCAGGGCGATCAGGCGGGTGGCCGGTTCGTCGGTGTAGAGTTCCAGCGCCGCTTCCAGCGTACCGGCCACCGAACCCAGTGTCAGGATGCCGATGCGGGCCTGTTCCGGGCCGCTGCAGCGCAGCAGTGCCGGTTGTTCGCGCCCGCTGATCGCCTGCCATTCCTGTGCGGCCTGTTCGATGACCGGCAGGGCTTCCAGCAATGCGCTGTGATGGCTGTAGCGGATCTCGGTGAAGTAGTCCGGTGAGACCAGTGTGCCGATACTGATCGGATTGAGCGGATCGAGCGCGCGCTCGAAGCGGAATTCCGGCAGCATGCGGTCGACCTGTTCGGACTCCGGCAGGTCGATGACTTCCAGGGTGTGGGTGAGGGTGAAGCCGTCCACGCACACCATGACCGGCAGCTCGCACAGTTCGGCGATGCGATAGGCCTGGATGGTGGTATCCACGGCTTCCTGGTTGCTGGTGCAGTACAGCTGGACCCAGCCGGCATCGCGTACCGCCATCGAGTCCTGCTGGTCGTTCCAGATCGACAGCGGGCCGGACAACGCGCGATTGGCGCAGGTCATCACCAGCGGGATGCGCAGCCCGGCAATATTGAAGAGCACTTCGGCCATCAGCAGGATGCCCTGCGAGGAACTGGCCGTGTAGGCCCGGGACCCGCCGGCCACGGCGCCGAGCACGACCGAGGCGGCGGAAAACTCGCTCTCCACACTCACCAGTTCGCAATCGAGCTCGCCGTCGGCAACCAGCCTGGAAAGGTTTTCGACGATGTGCGTCTGCGGCGTGATCGGGTAGGCGGCAATCACCTGTGGCCGGCACAGGGAGACCGCGCGTGCGAGTGCCTGGGATCCTTCAAGCGCGTGCTGCATGTTCCGGCTCCTGCCATGCGCCGGCCGGTACCCGGGCGGCGGCTTGTTCGATGAGTGCGCGGTTGCGTTCCAGTATCTCGCCGCGAAAACGTGCGCCCAGGGCGCTGATCAGTGCATCTTGCGGCAGCAAGCCAGTGAGGGCCAGGAACGCGGACAGCAGCGCGGTATTCGGCACCGGCCTGCCGAGCACGTCGAGCGCCAGCCGGGTCGCCGGCAGGGCCACGACCGGGCAGCCCAGTTCCTGGCTCAGCTCGGCGTCGGCGCGCGTGGAGTTGACCAGGATGGCGCCGCCGTCGAGCAGTCCGGTGGTGATGTCGGGCAGGTGCAGGAGGTTTTCATCCTGCACGATCAGCCAGGCGGGATGCTGCACCTGGCAGCGGCGGCGGATGGGGCGGTCGGCGATACGCACGAACGCGGTGACGGGTGCGCCGCGCCGCTCGGCACCGAAGTTCGGGAATGCCTGGACGTGCCGGCCGACCTCGAAGGCGGCGGTGGCGAGCAGGTAGGCGGCTACCACGTTGCCCTGCCCACCGCGTCCGTGAATGCGGATTTCGATCATGTCTGAATAGTTGCCGAGGATGCTGGTTTTATTGTCTCGTTGCCGCATGTGCCGGTGCGGCTGTCCGCTACGGGGCTATGTTGACTGATTCGTCGCGTCTTGTCACTGCCGGCGGCGCGGGACCCGTCAGCCGCCCGCATCCGTCACCTGCGCAGCGGAGCGGCCGGGGCTGGCGCTAGTTCGCCATCGCCGTTTGCCGTTTCCTTTCGCTCTCGATTTCCAGGACCACCCGGGTCATCTTCAGGACGCTGTCCGGGTTGAGGGAGATCGATTCGATGCCCTGTTCCACCAGCCAGCGCGTGATCTCCGGAAAGTCCGATGGCGCCTGGCCGCAGATCCCGATGTACTTGCCCTGCTTGCGGCAGGCCCGGATCGCCATTTCCATCAGTGCCAGGACCGCCGGATTGCGTTCATCATAGCCGCTCAGGATACCCGAGTCGCGGTCCACGCCCAGAGTCAGCTGGGTGAGATCGTTGGAGCCGATCGAAAATCCGTCACACAGTTCGAGGAACTGGCTGGCCAGCACGGCATTGGCGGGAATTTCGCACATCAGCTTGATCTTCAGTCCGTTCTCGCCGCGGCGCAGGCCGTGTTGCGCCATCAGTGCCAGTACCTGGCGCACCTCGTCCACGCTCCGGGCAAACGGGATCATCAGCTCCAGATTATCCAGGCCCATATCCTTGCGCACCCGCAGCATGGCGGCACATTCGAGCGCGAAGCAGTCGGCAAACGCGTTCGAGTAGTAACGCGAGGCGCCGCGGAAGCCGATCATCGGATTTTCCTCCGTCGGCTCGAACTGCCTGCCACCGAGCAGCGCGGCATATTCGTTCGATTTGAAATCGCTCATGCGCACGGTGACCGGCTTCGGGTAGAACGCGGAGGCGATGGTCCCGACGCCCTCGGCGAGGCGCTCGATGTAGAAGTCGCGCGGGGTCGGATAGCCGGCGACTCGCGCATCGACCTCGACGCGCGTCTCCTCCGGCAGTGACCAGTATTCCAGCAGGGCGCGCGGATGAATGCCGATGCTGTTGTTGATGATGAATTCGAGCCGCGCCAGGCCGACGCCGTCATTGGGCAGGGCGGCGAATTCCAGTGCCTGCACGGGGTTGCCGACAATCAGCATGACGCTGGTCGCGGGACGCTCCAGCCCCTTCAGGTTGACCCGCTCGCTGCTGAACGGCAGCTTGCCCTCGTAGACGTAGCCGGTATCGCCCTCGACGCAGGATACCGTCACCTCCTGGCCGTCCTTGACCGACCGGGTGGCGTTGCCGGAGCCAACCACGGCCGGGATGCCCAGTTCGCGTGCCACGATGGCGGCATGGCAGACCCGGCCGCCACGGTTGGTGACGATGGCGCTGGCGATCTTCATCACCGGCTCCCAGTCCGGGTCGGTGATGTCGGTGACCAGCACCTCGCCCGGTTGCAGGTCATGCATATGGGCGGCTTCGAGGATGATCCTGGCCTTGCCGGCGCCGATCCGGGCGCCGACGGCCTTGCCCCGGGCCAGTACCTTGCCGCGCTGGCCCAGGGTGAAGATGTCCTGGAACGCGTCGGTACGGATGGAATGTACGGTTTCCGGGCGCGCCTGCACGATGAACAGTTCGCCGCTTTCCCCGTCCTTCGCCCATTCGATGTCCATGGGTCGGGGCTTGCCGGCCTTGTCGGAGTAGTGCTTCTCGATGGCCGTGGCGTAGCGGGCCAGTTGCAGTACTTCGTCGTCGGAGATGGCGAAGCGCTGGCACTCGCTGTCACGTACCGGGACGTTGCGCGTGGCCTCGGCGGTGACCGGATCCTTGGTGTAGATCATCTTGATCGCCTTTTCGCCGAGATGGCGCCGGATGATCGGCCGGAATCCCTCGGCCAGCGTGGGTTTGAACACCAGGAATTCATCCGGGTTGACGGCACCCTGCACGACGTTTTCACCCAGACCGTAGGCGGCCGTGATCATTACCACGTCACGGAAGCCGCTCTCGGTGTCGAGCGTGAACATCACGCCGGAGGAGGCGAGATCGGAGCGCACCATCTTCTGTACGCCGATTGACAGGGCGATGCTCATGTGCTCGAAGCCCTTGTCGACACGGTAGTGGATGGCGCGATCGGTAAACAGGGATGCAAGCACGCGCTTGCAGGTGCGCAGCAGGTGTTCGACGCCGCGAATGTTCAGGTAGGTTTCCTGCTGGCCCGCGAACGAGGCGTCGGGCAGGTCTTCCGCAGTGGCCGAGCTGCGCACTGCGACATCGGGTTCGCCGCCGTATTCCCCGGCCAGTTCCAGATACGCGGCACGGATTTCCTCGGCCAGTTGCGCCGGCAGTTCGCCGTCTACCAGCCAGCCCCGGATCCGGGCGCCGGTTGCGGCAAGGGCGTCGACATCGCGGACGTCGAGTTGATCCAGTGCTTCGCGGATGCGTTCCTCGAGCCGGTTGTGGGACAGATAGTCACGGTATGCCTGGGCCGTGGTGGCGAAACCATTCGGCACCTTGACCCCCTGGTCGGAAAGCGAGCGGTACATTTCACCCAGCGACGCGTTCTTGCCTCCGACCTGTGGAACGTCATCGATCCCGAGTTCGCGGAAGCGTCTGATATAGGTGAACGAACGCATCAGGCGTGCTCCTCGTAATTGTTGTGCAGGATGAAGTATTACGCCCCCCGTAATACCAGTGCCCCGGTTTGCCACAGGCGTCGATCTGTCATCTTGACGCCCGTCAACTAAAGGGTATATTACCTCCGGAGTGCCCCATAATTTGCCTGCTCATAGTAAGGATGCCAGCTGCGTCCATGCACGGAGCAATGATGACGCATGTCAATGCAGGAATGAAATTCTCGCGCTAGATTCGGGACGCCATAGAGTGCCGACGCAGTTGCGCTGGCATGGGAACCAGAAAAAAACACCAGTGTGGGAGCAGCATTTCTGTGTGCAGTTGGACTGGCTCGGCCAGCAGAAGTCCGGTGAGTGTTTGTCCAGGGTGCTCAATTCCTGCGCCCGGGATCCGTCATGACTGATCCACACGTGCGGGCAGCGCACGGCACACGTGCGGCACCCGTCATTGTGGTGTTTCTGCTGGGCTGGCTGGCCTGGCTGTTGCTCGCCGGCAACCTGGCACCGGCGGAAGTCATCACGGGTGGCATGGTTTCCCTGCTGGTCACGTGGCTGTCCGGTCGGCACCTTGCCATCTATTCCGGCATTCGCTTCACCTGGAAAGCACCGCTGCACGTGCTGGGATTCCTGCTCGATTTTCTGCGTGCCCTCGTGCGGGCCAATCTCGACGTGGCCAGGCGTGTCCTGTCGCCATCGCTGCCCATCCGCCCGGCGGTGGTGGAGGTCGAGACGGTACTGCAGTCCGAGCTGGGCCGCCTGTTGCTGACCAGTGCCATCACCTTGACACCCGGCACGCTGTCGATTGACGTGCGTGGCAACCGGCTGATGGTGCACTGGATCGACTGTCCGCCCGGCGCCGACCTGCGCGACAAAACCCGCGCCATTATCGGCGGCTTCGAGCGCCACCTCACCGGGTTTCTGCAATGAGTGTATCCCCGCTGCAGGTGGCGGCCCTGATACTGCTTGGTCTTGGCCTCGTCCTCGGTACCTGGCGGTTCCTGGCAGGTCCGACCACTGCCGATCGCATTGTGGCCTCCGATACCCTGTCCATCCTGATCACCTCGGGCCTGGTGTGGCTGGCACACCTGCTCGACAGCAGTATCTACCTGGGGGTGGCCCTGGTGTATGCCGCCCTGTCCTTTGTCGGTACCGTGGCCCTTGCCCGCGCCATGGAAGGACGTCGCTCCTCATGAAACTGATCGGTGACCTGCTGTTGCTGCTGGGTGCCGCGTTTTCCTGTCTCGGGGCCCTCGGCCTCGTACGCATGCCGGATGTCTTCAACCGCCTCCAGGCCGGCACCAAGTCCGCCACGCTGGGGGCGATGGCCATCCTGGCGGGTTTCGGGCTGCATCACCCCGACTGGTGGCCAAACCTGCTGATGATCGGCGTGCTGATCCTGTTCACCAACCCGGTCGGCTCGTCCTCGATCGCCCGTGCTGCGTTGCTGTCCGGCATTCAACCCTGGCAGCGGGTTCCGGAACCCGCACAGCTCGAGAGCGACGAGTCCGGCGGAGAACAGACCTGATGCAGGCGTATGCGTACTGGATCGTGCTGGTGAGTGTCGCGGTAATGTTGACGGGCGCAGTGTCGGTGCTGGTGTTGCGGCAGTACATGGCGGCCGTGGTGGCCACGGCCGTGGTGTCGCTGGGTGCCTCGGTCATTTTCGTGGTGCTGCGGGCGCCCGACGTCGCGCTCACCGAGGCCGCCGTCGGTACCGGTCTGGCTGGCGTGATCATGGCGTTGTCCCTGCGCCGGCTTGGCCTGCACCGGGATGATGATCCGGCGCACCACCGCGAGGATGAATCAGGAGAGCGCTGATGCGGAGATACCTCGCGCTGCTACTGTTGATGCTCATGGCACTGCTGCTGCTCGCCGTGGCCATGCAGTTCGGTTTCGGTGCCGCGCCGATGCGCGTCGGCAGTGCGATCAACAGCGCGGCACCGGGGCAGGTCGGGGCGGCAAATATCGTGACCTCGGTGGTACTGGCCTATCGCGGGATCGACACGCTGGGTGAACTGGCCATTCTGTTCACCGCGGCCACAGCGGCCGGCTTGCTGCTCGGCCAGCGCCCGGCCACCACGCAGCCGGATCCGGAGGCGGGTTTCATCCTGCGGCACGCCGCCGACCTGCTGTTCCCCCTGTTGCTCGTGGTCGGCCTGTTCATTATCGTGCATGGCCACCTGACACCCGGGGGTGGTTTCCAGGGCGGTGTGATCCTGGCGGCTGCCTTCTTTCTGCCCCTGCTGGCACGACCCGCATCCCGTTTCCGACACGGGGTGTTCGGCGTGGTGGAGGCACTGGCCGGTGCGGCCTTTATCGGGATCGGCCTGCTGGCGCTGACCGACGGTGGACCGTTCCTGCAGCCGATGCTCGGCAAGGGCGTGCTCGGCCACCTCGTGTCGGCCGGAACACTGCCCTTGCTGTATGCAGCCGTCGGCCTCAAGGTCGGTACCGAACTGGCCGGGCTGATGGCCGGCATTGCCGCGTACGAGGCCCGTGATCCATGACGCCGGATATCGGACAGGTGCTGTTCTGTGGCAGTTTCGGGCTGGTGATCATCGGCATCTTCGGTATCGTGCTGACCAATCACCTGGTGCGCATCGTGCTGTCCATCGCCCTGCTGGAAACCGGTGCCAACCTGCTGCTGGTCATGTCCGGCTACCGGCCGGGCGCGGCGGCCCCGATCCTGGTAGACGGTACGGTGCCCGCCAGCATGGTCGACCCGGTGCCGCAGGCACTGGTCCTGACCGCCATCGTGATCGGGGTCGCGGTGCAGGCATTCATGATGGTGCTGGTACTGCGGGTGCACACTGCCTACGGGACCCTGGACATCCGCGAAATCCGCACCCTGCTGGAGCGTGACATCACGCACGCGGCGGGCGTGCCGTTGCCGGTGAGCCCGGATGAGCCTCTCGCGCAACCGCATACGGTGCTGCACAGGGGTGCGCAATGAATGCGCCGGTACTGATGTTTGCCCTGCCGCTGCTGACCGCGTTTCTGCTGCCGGTCATCGACCGCCTGTCCGGCCTGGCCGGACGCTGGATCGGTCCGCTGGTACTGGTGGGCAACCTGCTGCTGGGTGCGCTGGCCTGGCCGCACCTGCAGGATGCGCCGCTGGTGCTGGCGATGGGTGGCTTCCGGCCGCCGCTCGGGATCGTGTTCTATGTGGACCGGATGGCGATGCTGTTCGCCATGGGCGTGGCCCTCGGTGTGCTGCTGCTGTGGCCGGCATGGGCGCAGGACAAGGACCGGGTACGGATCTCCACCCTGACGATGGTGCTGGTCACCGC
>Ga0315556_1001343_pt1 | contig 14868 bp, 19 predicted proteins | sample SalMarSW160310MG_FD_202112 | JGI IMG/M metagenome (GOLD analysis project Ga0315556, IMG submission 202112) | Salt marsh sediment microbial communities from the Plum Island Ecosystem LTER, Massachusetts, United States - Salt Marsh Sediment SW1603-10 ...
AGCTTTACCACTGTATTCATGGTCGGCTCTCCTTCAGTCGTGTTCGTTTACCCGGAACCCTCGGCTCAAGCATTGAGCTTGGCCAGGGCGTCCATGGCGACCTTCATGTTCTGCACCTTGAAGCCCGCCAGGTAGTCCATCAGCTTGGCCGGGTCGTACTTCATGCCGTCGAAGAACATGTCCGGCCCCATGGCGATGGGACTGGTCGCGTCGGTGAGCGTCCAGGGCTTGTCATGGGTGCCTTCGGTCTTGAAGTCGATGGTGGGATACGGTGCGCCCAGTTCCTTGGCCGCGTCGCGGTAGATGTCCGGCCGGTAAACCTCGGCCGCCGTCTTGCGGATGTCCAACGGCGCCTCCAGCTGACCCCAGCGCAGCATCTGGGAAATGAACCATTCGGCGTGGGAATACCACGGGAAGGTGGCCGCATAGCGGTAGAACACGTTGAAGTCCGGCAAGGGCCGCGGCGCCTCATCGACGGAATACTTGAACGTGCCGGTCATGGACATCTTCACCACGTCCGGCGGCGCATTCACATAGGACTTCTGGGAAATGATGTTCACCACCTCCATGCGATTCTCGGGCTTGTCCATCCACTGGGCCGCCTCGATCAGGGCCTTGACCACCGCCTTGTGGGTGTTGGGATTCTTCTCCGCCCAATCCAGGTTGACGCCGAACACCTTCTCCGGATTGTTGTTCCAGATCTCGTAGTTGGTGATGATGGTGCGGCCGATGCCCAGCTTCACCGCCCGCTCGTTCCACGGCTCACCCACGCAGTAACCGACGATGTTGTTGGCGCGCAGGTTGGCCACCATCTGCGGCGGCGGAATCACGATCAGGCGCACGTCCTTGTCCGGGTCGATGCCCGCGGATCCCATCCAGTAGCGGATCTCGTAATTGTGGGTCGACACGGGGAACACCATGGCGAAGGTCATGGGGGCCTTGCCCGCGGCCTTGTCGGCGTCGATCACCTTCTTCAGGGCACGCGCCGAGGTGGGGTGCTCCTTCATGGCCTCCGGGTCCGCTTCCATCATGCGGTCGTAGAGCTCATTGGAAACGGTAATGCCGTTGCCGTTGAGATCCATGCTGTAGGCGGTCACGGTGGGTTTCTTCACCGCCCCCAGACCCAGGGTCGCGGCGATGGGCATGCCTGCCAGCATGTGCGCGCCGTCGAGCGCGCCCACGGAGACCTTGTCGCGGATATTGGCCCAGGACGCCTCTTTCGAAATGGCCACGTCAAGGCCGTATTTCTTGAAATAGCCTTTGACGGCCGCGACCACGAGTACGGCGCAGTCGGTCAGCGGAATGATGCCGAAGGTCAACTTGGTCTTCTCCAGCCCCTCGGTGCCCCCCGCATACGCCGCGGTGCGCAACCAACTCGGTGTTGCCCCCATCAGTGCCGTCCCTCCAACCGTCAGTGCCGTGGCCTTGAGAAAGTCCCGCCTGTTGAATCCACCCTTGCCGTCTTCCGCACTCATGTACGTATCTCCTTCGCTGTGCCCAATTCAAAATCCCAAAAACAAAAAAGGCGCCCATTCGCACTCATCGTGCAAACGGACGCCTTTATCCGATTCCTGACGCAACCCGCCGTTGGGCTGCTTGTGATCTATGGCCGCGGCATCATGGCCTTGGCCGGTCTTGCCCTTAACTAGGCAATGCCCGTGCCAACGATGGGCGCCGCCGCAACTGCTTGATTGACTGAGAGAGTCCGTTTCTTACGGTACAAGACGCACAGACCCCGCGCCCCGCGTTGATGCACCGCACCACACTGGCGCACCATGTTGGCACGACCCACCCCGCCAAACAGGGTGGGCCATCGCCCTCACGCAGCCTCCGCCGCAGCCGCCTTCATAGTATCGGCCAATACGCCGTAAGCGGTGGCCCACCCCACCCCGAGTTCCGGCGTGAAGTTCGAACCCAAACCTTGCTCCAGGGTCCACAACAACGCCGCACCCACCGTGTCGTAGTCCTCGTCCTTGACCCCGTAGCCCACGTGGCGCCGTCCGAGTTCCTGCACGGCCGGCACGATGGACTCCAGTCGGTCGAGCCCGTTGACGGCGGTATTGATCATGGCCATCAGTTTTCGCCCCTGCTCCGTCATGTCACCCTTGAACATGGCTTCAAGCGACGGATCCAGTTCGAACAGACGTTGGTAAAACAACGCGGCCGCCGTATCCGCAATGGGAAGGACCTGCGCCCAGGAAGCCTGAATGGCTGCTACTTGTTCCGCTGTCATGTGCGTTCTCCTCTGAGGTCGAATTTGTGTTCCGGTGCTTGCACTCAACTCCCCGCCGGGATGTGAATCGCCGTCGCGACCCTCATCTCGCCGGGATCGAAGTCTGGTTGCGGGTGTTGCGGCCCCGTCCACTTCGTCCGCTGCGCCGCGCCTCTCTTCCCTCAACGACAAAGGCGCCCACTCAGGCAGGAATCTGCCTGACTGGACGCCTTTGTCTGCATGCGGACCGCCGTTGGCCCGCCAATCCGATCTACGACGGGTTAGCAGGCCGTTGAAGAAGGCCGTCCCTGACCCTCTTACCCCGCGCCGCGCCCCCTCCGCAGCCGGCTCCGTCCGTGGAACCCGGCAGGCTGCGCTTGAGCAGCCTGCTAACCCAACAGGTCGAAGGTCTGAATAATGCCTTCGGCCACTTCGGCCAGCCGCTTGTTGCGATCCATGGCCAGCTTGCGCATGGCCTGGAAGGCCTGTTCCTCGCTGAACCCCCGCTGCTTCATCAACAATCCTTTGGCGCGCTCCACCAGCTTGCGCTCGGCCAACTGCAGCTTCGCCTCTTCCAGGTCGCGCCGCATGGCGAGATACTCCCGGAAGCGCGCCACCGCCACATTGATGATCGGGCGAATACGTTTGAAATCCAGCCCGTCGACCACGTAGGCACTCACGCCGGCACGCACCGCCTCTTCGATCACCGAACTGTCGTCCTGCTCCGAGAACATGACGATCGGCTTGGGCTGTTCACGGCTGATGGTCCGCATGTGCTCGAGGGTATCGCGGTCCGGGTTGTCCATGTCCACGATGATGATGTCGGGCTGATGCCGTTCCACCAGCGCGTACAGGTCACTCTCGGAACGCACGCGCGCGACCACATCGTAGCCGGCGTCCTTCAACGCCTGCTCCAACAGCGCCGAACGGGCCTGTTCCTTGTCCACCAGCATCACGCGCATCGATCGCTACGGCCCGAACGGCCCCCTCCTGTACAGGTCTTTCCATACGGCACGCCGTACGCGCCATGTTCCGCGGAGCAAGGAGCGTGCCACTGACTGACGACAGCGTATTTTTCCGGGAGGATTGAAGGAGATATTGGCCTTCACGCCAACCTGCGTGCAGGTGTACGAGCCGCGTTTCCTGCACCATGGCGTGCGCCTCGGAGGGCGGTGCGTCTCGTTTTGGTGCAATTCAAATACAGGTTTTGCGAAATGTTACGCCAGCTGTGCGCTGGTGACCACAACCTGCTCGAAATCACGTTCCAACCAACGCCGGACCTTGTGCGACGCCAGACGGTCCATCCCTTCGGCGTCGGGACGGCGTTCGATACTCGAAACAGTGAGGGCCATCTTCACCATGTCGGGGGTGTAATGACGGGAAAGATCGTGCAGGGAATTCGGTTGACTGGGACGCACCGTAGGCATGGTGAAAGCATGCAGGCGGATGTCGTCCACGACCACGCTGGAGAAGGCGGCACGCAGCCGATGCAACACTTCGCTGCGCACGAGATTGGTCACGAACCAGGCGATACCCTGTACCGTGTCCATCAATTCCGCTTCGATGGCATCTTCGCAATCCGTGAAAAAATCCAACGGCGGATAGTAGCCCATGTGCTCGCGACGGACATAGGCCTGTACCTGCCGCGCCAGTTCCTCACCGACGACGGCCGGCGAAGCCACCAACCGCTGCTCCAACACCGTCTCCGGGACCTTCAGCGACACGGTCACCGCGACCCGGATGATATGGATGCCGGGCATGAATCAGGCAGAGCGGCTGCCAGCCAAGGTCAACAGTTGGCGCACCACGGGCTTGCTGACCGGCTCAAGCTTGCGGCGCATGACGCTTCCCACCGCATCGGTACGCGAAAAGATGGGACGAACCACGGGCTCGCCCACATGGGCGAGAAACAGCATGGCCTCGAGTTCCGCTGCCAGTTGCGGCACCTTGGCATGAACTTCATCCAAGGCTTCAACGACGGCGGCGTCACGCATGGGATCGACGGCAAAACGCTCATTGGCATGGGCGCTGAGCACCTCGATGCTGTCGTAGTGCAGGGGCGATACGCGCGCCGCAGCGAAATACTCGCCGATCGCGTCCAACAGGGCGCAAACCATGTCCTGGTTGCTCGGCCGGCGCATGGCCAGCTCGCAGGTCTTGATAAAGCTCTGGCCCGGCCCCGACATCAACCGCTGCAACTGCGCCGCCACCGCATTGCCCGACGCACCGAGCGCCTCCAATTCATCGGCGTGCTCCGCCAAGTCACTGCGCGGCGGCTCCTGCTCGGGCAGATCGTCAGGGGTGGCCCGCAGGAAACCGACCCGGAACACGCTCTTGGCCCGGCCCCGCTCCCAGATGGCCTGCCGGGTCTCCTCGTCGATCAAGCCTGGCTGCAGAATCAGCTGCACGCTTTCGATGATCGCCTGGGGTTCCTCCTCAAACGGCAGAAACTCCACCAGGAAGTCCGCCAGCACCCGACCCATGTCACCTTCGACCACGCCCTGGCGCTGCAGCATGCGCCGCGCGTTGTCGGAATCCGGCATGGCCCACCAGGCGCGACGCGCCAGCTCGTCGCTCAGGCCGGGCGCGCCGCTGACGGCCACCACCGCTTCCGGTTCGCCCAGCATGAGCAGGTCCCCCAGACGCGTGCCCGAGGCCTGTCCCATACGGGTCCAGCGCTTCAGGTAGACCGGGTAACCGCCGGGCGAGCCGAGGATTGCGCTGGAGAGCAATTCGCGCACCCGGCGGATGTACTGGTCGGGCCGCGCCGTCGGGTTGAGCTGGATCTTCGCCTCCTCGCCGGCTTCGGACAGGCCATACACCAGCATGGCGCCCTCGTCGATACGGATAGCGACGGCGTTGGCCAGCAGAACGTTGAGTCTCAGGCTGTCTTCGGCGGAAAGGTCCATGGCATCAGGCCCGCTCAGGCATCGCCTTCGAGCAACGGATCGAGGCCGCCGGCGCGGTCCAGGGCCGCGAGGTCATCGAAACCACCGACATGCGTTCCGCCAATGAAGATCTGGGGAACGGTGCGCCGGCCCTGAGCCCGCTTCATCATCTCGTCGAAGCGATCCGGATCCAGGTCGATACGGATCTTCTCCATCTCCGTGACCCCCTTACGGTGCAGCAGCTGCTCCGCCCGGACGCAATAGGGGCAGATTGCCGTGCAATACATTTCCACGCGAGCCATGTGGTCCCACCTCTCAACACACTTTGCGAAGGGCCGCATTATACACAAGCCTCCTTGTCCGGCACGGAGCGCCCGCCCGGACCCCGAGCACGGCCGCTATCCTCCTGTTCTGTGTGGAAATGTGGCTCGAATTTTCGGCTCGACGGCAGCGGCCCGAGCCGCCGCCGCCGCCGGCAGGATCGGGGACATGTCGCACAACAGGTTTCGCTTTGGGCAACTTTGGCATATGCTGTGCGCCGCCGAAGACCGGCCCCGGCTGCATGCGGGGCGTCGCCAGGGAGGTCGGCACCCAGAATTCCGGGCGTTCGTGGCGCGGAAGGCAGGGGAAAATAGCCTCGGATGGCTTGCTGATTTTTTCGAATATGAGATAATGCTGTTTTTCTGAATTCGTGATCTCACATATCGGCGGTATGGTGTGAGAGGTTCCGTGTATCGATCGTAGGAGATAGCTATGGATCCCATGTACTACGACACCATTTCCAAGCTGGAAGAAATGGGGGCTGACCCCGAATACGTCCAGGGCTGGATTGGTGGCTTCCTGCACAACCCCAAGCGTGAGGAGCAGCGCATCACCGAAGCGTATGATGCAGGTTACGCCGATGGTGAATCGCGCAGCACCGACAGTGCAGCGAACTGGGTGAAGAAGTAAGCCGCCGGCTTTCGCACCTCGATGCAATAAAAAAGCGGGAGAGTCTCCCGCTTTTTTATTGCCCGCTGTTCGAGTGTGCCGAAGCCAGCTTGTTTTATCCGCTGACCAAACGCGGTCAGCCGAGCACCCGTTCTTCCCTCCCGCTCAGCTGAACAGGTCGTCCACGGCCTGGGTCACTTTCTTCACCACCTCGGGGCCATCGATTTCCATGGCCTGATCGATCACCCATTTATTGGCGTGGTGCGCATCGCCCATCACCTTCTGCACGTGCGTGCCGAAATAATGCAGGAAGCTGTAGCTCGCCCCCTCTTCCGGCGTAAAGCCGAACTCGGCATAACCCGCCGAGCGGACGTTGAGCATGGCGATAAAAGGCCCCCGGTAGTCGGCGGGACCGAACAGTTCCTGTGCGTTGTCCTGCAGGTGATCAGACAGCCGCAGGGCTAACGTGGTGATGAACTGCTGGCGCTCGGACTCCTCCAGCCTGTAGTAGGCAAGCCGATCCACCACCTGCAGGGTCATGGCCAGGTACTCGGCAATCACCTTAACGCGCTGCTCGTCGGTGTCGTAGACAAAGTCCTCACCGTGCAGTCCCTTGGCCTTTTCCAGCGCAATACGCCAGAGAATGAACGCCAGCGCCTGTGCGTTCTCGCCCAGCATCTCATCGGAAGGTCTGAGCTTGGCCTTTTCGGACCAGCGGCTCTTGATGCGAAGTGCCAAATCAAATCTCCTGCAGTCAGTTGAGTGGCCAATGCCAGGCGGCGATTATAGGGTATGCGCCGCCACCGGCGAACCGGGCCGCGCCCCTTGGCGCCTGCACCGGGTTCCTGCTAGAGTATAATACCATAGTGCTTTGCTAAGGTTTAGTCCCGGCGCCATCGCCAGCCGTTATACTTTGTTCAGTGGAGGCGCCCCCGCAATCATGAATACACAGCAGATCGACACCCTTCGCGAAGCGGTTCAACTGAACTGCCACATCTCCGACGCCCAGTTCGCGGGCGAATACACGATGTGCGTCTACCTGCTGAAGATGCGGGAACTGTACCGCTGGGAGAGTGGATTACCCTTCAACGCGGGGCTGCCCAAACAGGATGTCGGGACGTGGCTGAGCGAGCGAGAACAGTTCTGGGAGCAGCTCCAGGACCGGGACTTCGTGCCGGTCACGATCGATGACAACACCTTCCAGCCCCTCCAGACAGAGGACATCAACGCGGCCCTGGCACCCCACGGCCTGGTCTACAGCGGAGGACTGGGACGCGGCTGCCATCCGCATTTCTTTCTCGCCGACCTGGAGCAGCGGCACGATCACGGCGACTACCGGGTGCTGGTCGCCGGCCGCGAACTGGCACGCGACCTCACTGCACCACCGGCCATGGCCCTGGGCCGCACCATATTCATCCGCCGCGAATCCCTGCGACGCATGATTTGGGAAAAGCTCGAGGAATGGCGTTGGCGCCGTCACGAGGGGGCTTTAGCTCGCGCCTTCGAGTACTACGATTTCGACACCGATCCGGAAGGCGCTCTGGAGGCCATCACCGATTGCGAACTCGATGCGGTGATCCTGCACGAAATGGGGGAGGTGCGCGCCGGTGACCTGCTTGGTGACGAGTGGCACCACATGCTGGCCGCCCTGCCCCGCTCCCAGGCGGAATTCATGGCGCGCGCGGTGCGCGATCACCTGGCTGACTGCCTGTCGACGCTGCCCGGGCTGATCGAGAATGAGCGCCTCGCCTCGCTGCATTTCTATTTCGGAAACCTGCGCGCCATGCGCCGCGAACTCTTCCCCGGACTGCATGAAGCCTATGAGCACTGGGTCGAGAATGACCGCCTGGAACGCCTGCAGGAACTCACGGAGCGCGGCAGCCGACATTGGCACGATGTCGCCCGTGAAATGCTGGATCTCTACCGGCAGCACGGCGAGGACTGCACCGGACATATCGTGGACCTGGCCCAGAAGCAACGCCTGTAGACACACTCAGCCCCGCTCCATCGTTGCTATTCGGCCCAACCATTGGCGGACCGGCCGCGGATGGGACTACGTTACTCCGCCGGCCACACACACGTATAATGAGCCGCAACCCAGCCCACGAGTCGCCACCGATGCAGTCCACCAGTTCAGCCCAAACCTCCCCCTACCGGTTCAGGGAAATCCTTCCCAACAGCTTCATCTATGAGGTGGACAATGCCCTCCCGCCGGAGGTCTGCCGGGAGATGATCCGGCGCTTCGAGGAAAAGCAGGACCAGCAATATCTCGGCCGCATCGGCCAGATGGCCGACGAAGACCGCTCCATCAAACGCTCGACGGATTTGGTCGTCAGCGGCAAGGACGACTGGAAGGACGTGGACTACAACCTGCACCGGTCCATGGCGCTGATGATGCGGGAATTCCGCGAGAAGTTTCCCTACTTCAAGGGCCGCTTCAAGGACATGGGCTACGCGATTCAGCGCACCGACCCGGGTGAGTTCTACCACTGGCACATCGACGGCGGCAGTCACCAGTTCGCCGAACGTCAGCTGGTGGTGGTCTGGTACTTGAACGACGTGAACGGCCCGGGCGGCGAAACCGAATTCCTGTTTCACGGCGTGAAGGTCAAACCCAAAGAAGGAAAGATGCTGCTGTTTCCGCCGTTCTGGACCCACGAGCACCGCGGCGTGACACTGGAGAAAGGCGTCAAGTACATCGCCACGACTTGGGTGGTCTTTGCTTGAGCTGGACAACACCCAGCGCAAAGACGCAAAGGCGCTGAGAACGCAAAATTGAATCAATAACTGGGTTTCGGTCTGCCAACGAGCTGCCAACTCGTGCGACAAGCTCTTCACAATAGATCCCCTTGGCGTGCTTCGCGTCTTCGCGTCTTTGCGCTGGGCAGTTACTAGACAAGGCCACCATGCTGCCAATAGCACTGCTGACCGCCGTCTGCGCGGTGACCTATTCGTTCGAGATCGTCTTCGGCCTGGCCGGCACCATCATCATGATGATGGTGATGACGTTCGTATTCGACACCAAGACGCTGGTGATCTATTCGGCACTGCCGCAGATCATGGTGGGCGTCATCGGCCTGCTGCGCTCGCCGCGGACGGTGGAAATCGGTTACCTGGCGCGGATGCTGGCCTTCGCCTGCGTGGGCGGCGTGGCGGGCCTGTATCTGTTCTATTTCATTCCGCCCAGCGTCTTCCACACCCTGCTGGCAAGCGCCATCACCGTGTTCGGTTTCTATCTGGTGGTGTTTCCGACGCGCCTGAAGCTGAGCCGGCCCATCGCCCACACCCTCGACGTCCTGGCCGGCGCTTCGCAGGCATTGTTCGGCATCAGCGGCCCCATCGCCATGACGCGCCTGCTGGGGAGCTTTCAGGACAAGACAGTGGTGCGCAACTACGCCCTGGCCTTCTTTCTCAGCCTGAACGTGCTGCGTGTGGGGAGCTATGTGGTCGGGGGCACCATCACGCCGGAGATCGGTCGTATGATGCTGATTTCGGCGCCGGTGCTCGCCGTGACGCTGTGGTTCGCCAATCACTTGCACTTCAAGGTCAACGAAACCCTGTTCCGCCGCGTGGTGGCCTGGATCATCCTGTTCGGCGGGCTGTCCCTGCTGCTGCACGACGCCTGAACGTCGCCGCAGAAACCGGGCCGCGACGTCCCACTCGACCCCTAACCCTTGGGTACTGTCGCCACCATGGACGGGCGCGCCGCGAAGTCCTGATACCAGGCCGCCAGCGTGGGATGCTCCTCGCGCCAGTCCTCCGACGCAAAACGAAAATCCAGATATCCCAGGGCGCAGCCCACGGTCACGTGGCCGATGTTCACGTCCTCACCCCAATGGGCCGCCTCGTGCTCCAGCGCATCGAGCGAACGGCTCACCGCATCCTGCTGCAGAACCTGCCAGTCCGCGGACCGCTCATCGGCCGGACGCTGCGTCTCCAGCCGCCTTAACACAGCGGCATCGAGTAATCCGTCTCCCAGAGCCTGCAGGCGCAACGCCTGCCAGCGGGCACGTCCCGGGCCGGGAAACAATCGGGGACCGGCGAGGGACTCCAGGTACTCACAGATGACCGGCGAATCGAAAAGGACATCACCTTCGTCCGTTGTCAGCGCCGGCACCTTGCCCAAGGGGTTGTCACGAAACAGAGCCGGGTCGGGCACCCAAGGATTGGTCGTGATGAGTTCGACCCGGTCGGCCAGGCCGAGTTCGTGGGCCGTCACCACCACCTTGCGCACGTATGGCGACGTCGGCGAAAAGCGCAGTTGCATGCTTGATCTCTCCACGCGGCTTTCACAGCGCGCCACCACGGCGCATATGTTCAATATGATAGCGCACGGCCGCCGCGGAGACCGCATCGGCCGCCGGCCGAACAAATGTTGTAATATAATTTGCCCCACTCAAGGCCACCCCCGACATCCGGAGCCTTAGCCATGATGCTGCACCTCACCCAAGTCATCGACCCAGGCCAACTCCAGATCATCCGTCAGGCCCTCGCGGAGGCGCCGTTCGTGGATGGTAAGTTGTCGGCGGGCAAGCGCGCCAAAGAGGTCAAGACCAACCAGGAGCTGGCACAAGACACGGAGATCGCCGGCTACCTGAACAAGATCTTGATGGGCAACCTATACAACAACCCCCAGTTCCGCAACGCGGCCCTGCCCCACCGGGTTGCCGCGCCATTCTTCGCCAAATACGGCCCGGGCATGACCTACGGCGACCACATCGACGATCCCGTCATGGGCGACGCCCAGCGTTTCCGCTGCGATGTCGCCTGCACCGTGTTCCTCAACGACCCCACCGACTACGACGGCGGTGAACTGGTGGTGCGCACCGCCTTCGGCGACCGGACCGTAAAACTTCCTGGCGGCGACGCGGTGGTCTACCCGGCTTCCAGTCTGCACCAGGTCGCGCCCGTCACCCGCGGCGAACGGCTGGTGGCGGTGACGTGGATTCAGAGTCTGGTGCGCGATCCCGCCAAGCGGGAACTGCTGTACGAGCTGAACCTGGCCAGGGAGAAGCTCATGCACGACGCCCCCGGAGCCGACGAAACCAATCACGTCGACCACACCTACACCAACCTGGTGCGCATGTGGGCTGAGGTCTAGGGGCCTCGTTTTCCTTGATCCCGGCGGGCGCGGAAGCGCCATCCCCGCCGCGCTTACTTCGATACGAAGGTCAGCGACACGGAGTTGATGCAGTAGCGCAACCCGGTGGGCGGCGGACCGTCGGGGAAGACGTGCCCCAGGTGCGCGCCGCAGCGACTGCAGTGCACCTCCGTGCGCACCATGCCATAGGCGGCATCGGTCTCGGTGGCCACATCGCTCTCGGACACGGGCGCCCAGAATGACGGCCAGCCCGTACCGGAATCGAATTTGGTATCGGAACTGAACAGGTCGGCACCGCAACAGGCGCAACTGTAGGTTCCCGATTCCTTGTTGTCGTAGAAGCGTCCGGTAAACGCCGGCTCGGTCCCTTTCTGGCGGCACACCCGGTATTGCTCCGGGCTCAGTTCGGCCTGCCATTCCTCGTCCGTTTTTCGGATCTGATCTGCCATGGCGGCTAATCCTCGGTGGTTTGAGCGCCAAGGGAACGAGAGACACCCATCCTCACGGCCCAGCACTCAGCATCACGAAGCATACCCCATCCCGCCCGCGCCGCAACCGAACCACGCCGAGCCGGACACCAAAAGAAACGGGGAGCCGAAGCTCCCCGTCTCTGACCTATTCCACCACCAACAGATCAATAACCGCCTTTGCGACGACTCTCCGGCAGACCGGCGATGCGACCGCCCTGCTTGGAAGGATCTTTCGGGAACAAGTTGTACACGTCCTTCTGCGCAACCTTCGTGCCCCACTTCTCCGACATATCCTTGCAGATGGTGCGGGTGTTGGGCTGATTGCCGCCGTTGTTGATGTACTCGTCGCGAAGGTATTTGATCAGGTCCCAGTGCTTGTCGGTCAACTCAACGGCTTCGATCTGCGCGATGTGCTTGGCCAGATCTTCGCTCCAGTCTTCCACGTTCACCAGGAAGCCATTCGCATCCGTCTCGATGGTCTTGCCACCAATCTCGTATGCCATTGTCTCTTCCTCTTGTTTAAAGGGTCTGTAGGGCTACCAAAAGCGTGAGATTGTAATAAATATCGGACGCCGCCGCTACGTTTCCGACATTGCCGGCGGGCCACCTACCAAGGGTGGGCAACCCTTCAGTCGTCGTCCAGGGACGCCACCGGCGCGATGCCCTTGTGGGGGATGAACAGGCCACAGCCGATCCTGCGCCCCGGCCCCACGCCCTGCTGCTGCAGGCGCACGGACTCGGGCCTCTCGAGTTCCGCCACCAGTACGGTGCGGGTCTCGACGGTACCGTCAGGCATGGACAGGGTGTGGCTCTTGCCGCACATCAGCTTGCGCACGGAAACACCCATGGCCGCCATCTGGCCGGCCACGGCGGCTAGGAAGGCCGCTTCGTCGTCGCCGTGCTCGTTGACCACATGGCGGGCGAACAGGGTCGAGGCGGCCTGCAGCGATTTGACCGACGATTCCCCCACCTCCAGCGTATAGCCGGCAATGTCGAGCACCTGGCCGGTCAGGGCCTCGGCGTCCTGTATGCGCTCCTTGGGAAGACGCAGGCTCATGCGGGTGCGGCGGGACAAGTGCAGCAGCTCACTGCTGGGATCCTCGGGGCGCATCCAGCCATTGCCGGACTCCGCGCCATGGATCAGATGCACGCCCGCCTGGTCTTCCTCGGCCAGCCACGGCAGCGCCTGATGAAGGGCCTGGGACAGGGCATGGGCATGCTCCAACGGCAAGCACTTGCAATCGATGCGGTAGACCACGTCGACGATGTCGTCGGGCACCTGGAACCGCTTGGCGTCGTCGTTTTCCTGCCAAAACATATCAATTCACCGGTAGTTGCTGGTGCAAGTCGTCACGATCGAACCACCAGTCGTCCTGGACCAGCACGTCGACCACGTTGCGGAGGCGGGGCAGGAACTTGGCGGGATCGTGCAGTTCCAGCTTCTCGAACCAGTAGGCAAACTGTTCCTGGCTCTGCACCTCACTATGGCGTCGTGCCACGGTTCCGAGCAGCTGATTGGTGAAGAACTCCAGCTTTTCGCGCTGCTTACCCTCGGCGCGCAGGTCGACGACGTAGGAGGCCACGGCCGCGGCCACCGCCGCGCCGTCGGAATCGTCCGGCGTTTCGTCGACCACGTGCTGAAGCAGTCCGACGGTCAGTTCCGGATCGATGGGATAGGTCACCGCCAGCCACAGGCCCTGGCCCAGGGCACTGAGCGAGTCGGGCTGTTCGGCCAGGAACAGAACGTCGCAGACCTCGGCGGCCCGCTCCCAGTCACCGGCTTCCAGGAAGGGCTCAAACGCGGGACGCGCCATCTCCCAACCTTCGGCCCCGCGCCCGAGCCCCACCAGGATGCGGCCCATATCCAACTGGATGGCCGCCCGCTCCAAAGGCTCGGCGCCCGGCGGCAACTCCCGCAGCCGGTCCTCCAGGGCGACCAGCTGGGACTCCAGCGCGCCGGCGGAATTGGCCGGATCATCGGGCATGACCAACCCGAGCATATTGTCATTGTCCATCTGTGCCATGAATCACTTCTCTCTCATTGAATCTGTATGCATCATCGGCGCAGCCGGGCTAGCGGATCACACCGTTGAAAGCCGACTCCAGCTGATCTTCCCAGTCATCCGGGGTGTCACCGTAGGGAGGTTTCACGTCCATGCGGAAGAAACGCTCGCCGGAGCGCGCAGCTTCCTGGATCACCCCGGTCAGTTGCTCGAATGACTCGATTTCGTGGTGCTGAAGCATGATTTCGCTTAGCCAAAGCATTGTTCGCTACTCCCCATATATCTGGCCGAAGTCTGTACCGCGCACCCGGTCGTAGTAGCGTCCGCGGTAGATCAGGCGCTGCTTGCCGGCGGCGGCATCGTCGTGGAAACCGGTGCGGTTGTGCAGCGCATTGTTGCTGATGATGCCCTGCCCCGGTTCCAGGCGATGATGAAAAATGTACGGTGACCCGGCTTCGAACAGTCGCTCCAGGAACGCCACCGCCGCCTGGGTCATGGCATCCTGCTTCCACTGGATATTGCGCTTGCGTGCCGTGTAGCGCATATACAGGTTGCCGGTGGCCGGCTCCACCATGAACACCGGCCCGGTCCGCGCCCCCCGCAACTCCACCCCGTTCTCCACATTGGGCGGAATGGTCATCACGTCGGGCTGCATCAGCGCCGCCACGTAATCCGGATTCTCGTCGCGCATCAAAATGTAGGCGATCTCATGATCCAGCAGGGCATTTTCACCCCCGCTGGCCGCATCGCAGGCGCAGTGCAGCAGCATGCCGCGGATGCGCTGGCCGGGCTCATTGTAATAGCCGTCCGTATGCCAATTGATGGGGCGATCGGTGTACGGGATATATCCCTCGTGACGGCTGCCGCCGGGCATGACCTGCAGGGCGCTGATGCTGTCCTCGTCGGCACACAGGTTACCGTCCAGGTGCTCCAGCCCCAGCTGCCGGCCGAGGGCCAACGTGTCGGCCTTGTCCGCGGCGCCGTCGGCGCTGCTGGCGTAGATCACGGAGTTGGTCTTGGCGCAGATGCGCACCAGCTCTTTGCGCTCCGCCGGGCTCAGCGCCCGCAGGTCGGCGATCTCCACCAGCAGTTGGTCGGGCCGGACCGGATAGCCGTCCAGTTTGCTTTCCCGCCACCGCGCGTAGGCCGCTGGACTATCCAGATCGAACGCGGCACCCAGGGGAAAATGCATGTCGCCACCGGAACTTGTGTGCACTGCCATCATCATGGTCGCCCATGGTCTGCCCGTACTTCAAAGCAGGAC
>Ga0315556_1001344_pt1 | contig 14863 bp, 14 predicted proteins | sample SalMarSW160310MG_FD_202112 | JGI IMG/M metagenome (GOLD analysis project Ga0315556, IMG submission 202112) | Salt marsh sediment microbial communities from the Plum Island Ecosystem LTER, Massachusetts, United States - Salt Marsh Sediment SW1603-10 ...
GCGGGAACCGGCCCGCGGTTCTGCGAGCGGCCTCGGAGGCGGATAGGCGAACTTGCGTCGCCCGCTCGAGCGCGCGCACGCCTCCGTCGATCAGGTAGTAGCCGACGTGCCCTGCGCGATCGCCCGACCCCCTTTGTGCGGCGGCGCGCGCCAGGCGGATCGCCGCGCGCGCCACGTCGCCCTCGGACAGAGGGCTGCGCTTGGCCATCCTCTCCGTGGCATGGCGGTAGCGATCGCGGGTGACGAAGTCCATCCTGCCGTAGACGCCGGCCGGATCCTCGCGCAGCGTCTGCTCGACGACGCTCATGGTCTCGACGAACTCGCGCCAGTCCGTCGCGCCCAGGACCCGCAGGCTGCCGATGCTGTTGCTGATCGAGACCTGATTGGCCGCCTGCTGCTGGTTCTCCGACTGGATCAACTGCTCGATCGTCAGGCCCGATTCGGACAGTCGCTGCTCGATCCAGGTCAACGGCAGGGCCAGCGCGGGGCCCCGGCCCTGCAAGCGGCGCGCGAGCTCGGCGACGAACGCGCTGGCCATAGGAGGATTCGAGCGCGCCATGTCCGCGATCACCAGAATCAGGCTCTTCGGATCCTTCTCGGCGGTCTGTATCATCTGGTCCGCCCAGGCGCCGGCCAGGTTTCGCTCGGCGCGGCCGGCGGCGATGCGCACGCCGACGCGGCGCAGATTCTCGATCAACGCCAGGCGCAGCATGATGGGGATCGCCCACAGCTCGCCCAGCCTGAGAGCGGTGACCGACTGGTAGGCCGCCACGAAGCGGCCGAGGCCCTCCGTGTCCACCCGGCCGTCGCCATGCGCAATGGTCTCCAGCGCGATGCCGTAGACGCGCGGCCGCCCGGCCGACGGACCCTGAGCCAGGCGCGGCAGCTCGCGGCTGTAGCCCTTCGGCAGGTGCCGCTTGGCCGTGCGGATCTGCTCTTCGATGAGATAGAAATTGTCGAGCAGCCATTCGCCGGCCGGCGTGATCCGGCGGCTCTCGGTGGCCGCCTCCGTCAGCAGGCTGCACACTCCGACCAGGGCGCTCTCGTTCGCCGCCAGCCGCGCCAGAAGCCGGTCCGGGGCGCGCCCCGGCGCCAGCTTGTGCGAAGCCGCCAGAGCCTTGCCGTGCTGCGCCATCTGGTCGGCGCTGAACAACTCCGATCGGAGCGGCGGTTCTTCGTCCAGGTGATGGCGTGGCAGGCCGCCTGCGCCAAGCCACGTATTCAACCGTCGTATATATCCGACGAACTTGGTGCCAGCGCTCAATTCAGGGGGGTCCGTTCCAGGTTGCGTGAATGGACCATGCCGCGCGATATGTTGAGCACCGAGGCATCAACTATCGAGGGAGTAGGCAGCATCGAACAGTTTAACACCTCGTTGGCGGCCTCGAGCTCCCGTGGCAAATTGCTATGCTAGCGGCCCGCGCGGAGACGACAGCGTGAGCAAAGACCTGACCATCACCGACATCAAGGCCTACCCGATCTCGTTTCCGATCCCGCCAGAGCGGCGGGTCGCGCTCGGGATCGGCACCGCCATCAAACGCGACGCCGTGGTGGTGAAGGTGTCCACCCGCGGCGGCCTCACCGGCTGGGGCGAAGCCCACCACGGCCGCGCGCACACCGCGGTGGCGAAGCTGATCGACACCACGCTCAGGCAGCTTGCGCTCGGCTGCGACGCGGACGACGTGAACGGCGTGTGGGAAAGGATGTACCGCTTCCAGCTCGCGAGCCACGGCATGGGCGCAGGCGCCTGCCTCGCGATCAGCGGGATCGACATGGCGCTGTGGGACATTCGCGGCAAGGCCGCGGGAGTGCCGCTCTACCGCCTGCTCGGCGGGGCGCGCAAGGGCGTGCCCGCCTATGCCGGCGGCGTCTCGCTCGGCTACCAGCCGCCGGAAGAGCTCGTCGGGGAGGCGCGCGCGAGCCTGGAAAAGGGCTACAAGGCGGTCAAGCTGCGCGTGGGCGATGCGCCCGCGCGCGACCTCGAGCGCATGCGCGCGGTCCGCGAGGCCTTCGGGCCCTCGCTCGAGATCCTCACCGACGCCAACATCGGCTACTCGCTCGACGACGTGCGGCGGGTGATGCCGGCGATGGACGAGCTGGGCATCGGCTGGCTCGAGGAGCCCTTCCCCGCCCACGACACCCGCAGCTACCGCGAAGCGCGCCGCTTCGGGCGCACGCCGCTCGCCGCGGGCGAGAACCACTACACCCGCTTCGAGTTCAACCGCGTGATCGAGGACGGCGCGATCACCGTCCTGCAGCCGGACCTGTCCAAGTGCGGCGGCATCACCGAGGCGCTGCGCATCGCCGCGATGGCCTCGGCGTACAAGCTGCGGATCCACCCGCACAGCTCGATGACAGGCCTGAATCACGCCGCCACGATCCATTTCCTCGCCGCGATCGACAACGGCGGCTGGTTCGAGGGCGACGTGTCGAAGTCGAACAAGTTTCGCGACGAGCTGGTCGCCAACCCGGGGGAGATCGACCGGGACGGCCAGGTCTGGCCGCTCGAGGCGCCCGGGCTGGGGCTCGCGGTGAACGAGGAATTTCTGGAAAAGCACCCGCCCATCGAAGGGCCGGGTTATGTGTAGGATGAAGCCATGAACCTGGGACAAGAAACTCACACCGAGCTGCGCGACGCGGTGCGCGCATTGTGCAACCAGTACGACTCGGCCTACTGGCAGAATATCGACGAGGAACGCGCCTACCCCGAGGCCTTCGTCGATGCGCTCACCAAGGCTGGCTGGATGGCGGCCCTGATCCCCGAGGAGTTCGGCGGCTCCGGCCTGTCGCTCACCGAGGCGAGCGTGATCATGGAGGAGATCACCCGCTCGGGCGGCAACGCGGGCTCCTGCCACGGCCAGATGTACAACATGAACACGCTGCTGAGGAACGGGTCGGAGGCGCAGAAGAAGAAGTACCTGCCGAAGATCGCGTCGGGCGAACTGCGCCTGCAGGCGATGGGTGTCACCGAGCCGACCGCCGGCACCGACACCACCACGATCAAGACCACCGCCGTCCGCAAGGGCGACCGCTACGTCGTCAACGGGCAGAAGGTCTGGACCTCTCGCCTGCAGCACTCGGAGCTGATGATCCTGCTCGCGCGCACCACGCCGCTCACCGAGGTGAAGAAGAAGTCCGACGGCATGTCGGTGTTCATCGTCGACAAGCGCGAGTCGCTCGGCAAGGGCCTCAGCATGAAGCCGATCCGCAACATGGTGAACCACGAGACCAACGAGGTGTTCTTCGACAACCTCGAGGTTCCGGCGGAGAACCTGATCGGCGAAGAAGGCAAGGGCTTTCGCTACATCCTTGACGGTCTCAACGCCGAGCGCATCCTGATCGCCGCCGAGTGCATCGGCGACGGCTACTGGTTCATCGAGCGCGCGACGAACTACGCCAACGATCGCGTCGTCTTCGGCCGCCCGATCGGGCAGAACCAGGGCATCCAGTTCCCGATCGCGGAGGCGTATATGTCGATCGAGGCCGCCAACCTGATGCGCTACAAGGCCGCCGCGCTGTTCGACCAGAAAAAGCACTGCGGGGCGGAAGCCAACATGGCCAAGCATCTCGGCGCCAAGGCCTCGTGGGAAGCGGCCAACGTCTGCCTGCAGACCCACGGCGGCTTCGGCTTCGCCGCCGAGTACGACGTCGAGCGCAAGTTCCGCGAGACGCGGCTCTACCTCGTGGCGCCGATCTCGACCAACCTGATCCTATCCTACGTCGCCGAGCACGTGCTCGGCCTGCCGCGGTCCTTCTAGGCCTGCGCGCCCGGGCGCGCCGCGCTCAGGTCTCGCACCACTGCCGCAGCAGGTTGTGGTAGATCGACGCGAGCGCCATCTTCTCGGCGGCGTCGATCTTCTTGTCGACCGAGTCCATGATCTGGTTCAGGTCGAACAGGATGTCGCGCCGGGCCTCATCGCGCACCATGCTTTGGGCCCAGAAGATCGCCGCCAGCCGCGTGCCGCGCGTCACCGGCTCGACCCGGTGCGAGTTGGTCGATGCGTACACCACCATGCAGCCCGCCGGCAGCTTGATGCGGCGCTGGGCGCTGATCTCCTGGATCACGAGCTCGCCCCCTTCGTAGTCCTGCGGCGGACTGAGAAACAGCGTCGCCGAGACGTCGGTGCGGATCGTCGCCGGCTCGCCCATGAGCGCGTTGTCGACGTGCAGGCCGTAGGTCATGCCGACGTCGTAGCGGTTCAGCAGCGGATCGCGGATCTTGAGCGGCAGCGCCGCCGCCTGGAATTCCGCGTTGCGCTTGAGCGCCCCGAGCAGCATCGGCTTGATCTTCGCCATCGCCTCGGCGTCGCGCTTGAGCTGCAGGTTCTTCTTGACCTGGGTCGCGATCTCGCCCGCGCTGACCGAGCCGTCCTCGTACGCCCCCTGACTGAGCTCGCGCAACGCGAGCTCGATCTCGTCCTTCGTCAGCACGTTCGGAATCTGGATCAGCATGCGCGCGCGATAATAGCACGCGCGCGTTTCAGCCCAGGACGCGTAGCGCCTGCGGAACAACCTCGATCTCGAGCCTGCGCCCGTCGAGCGGCGGCAGCTCGCCGTCGGCCTCGATCACCAGCGGCGTAGCGGATTCAATCGACACCTTGCGCGCGCGAAGCATGCGCAGCACGGGCTCGCCGGTATGCCGGCCGCGCATCAGCTTGGGCACCAGGCGCAGAATCTGCGCGCGGCTGACGACGTCGGCCAGGAGCACGTCGAGCAGCCCGTCGTCGGCGCGGGCCTCTGGACAGGCCCAGAAGCTGCCGCCGAAGCAGCGCCCGTTCATGATCGCCATGATGGTCGAGCGGTGCTCGAACGGCGCCCCGCCGTCGAGCTGCAGCCGCACCTCCAGCTCCGGGTAGCGCAGCATCGTGCTCGCGATCGCCGCAAGGTAGGCGCCCAGGCCCGTCACCCAGTTCGGCACCTCGGCGATGTTGCGCGCGACGTGCGCGCCGAATCCGACGTCCATGCCGTTGGCGAAAAAGCGCTCACGGCCTTCGCGGTCGCGAATCACGCCGACGTCGTGGGCGCGTGTTCGCCCGAGCGCGATGGCCGCCACCGCGGAACGCCACTGCGGGCGCGGCGCGCCAGGCGAAAGCGGCGGCAGCATCTTGGCGTAGTCGTCGCCACTGCCGATCGGCAAGACGCCAAGCACCGGGCGGTCCGCGGCAGGTACGTGCATGAGACCGTTCACCGCCTCGTGAACCGTGCCGTCGCCGCCGGCGACGATGACCGCGGCGTAACGCTCCGCCGCGCCTTCGGCCAGCCGCGTCGCTTCGTGCGGCGCGCGCGTTTCGGCCAGCTCGAAATCCACTCCCGCCGCCGCGAACGCCGCGGCGACTTGCGGCCACAGCCGTCTGGCGCGTCCGCGCCCGGCGGCGGGATTGAAGATGACCAGTACGCTCAAGCGACCTTTACGGCGCCCTGCTTGGCGAGTTGCGCGATCTCGCCCTCGCCGTAGCCCAGGCCGCGCAGGATCTGCACGCTGTGCGCGCCGTGCACCGGAGGCTCGAAATTCGGGCGCGCCGGTTCGTCGCGGAACGCGATCGGCACGCCGAGGTGATCCCAGCCGCGCGCATCCTTCAGCACCATGCCGCGCGCCTTGAAGTGCTCGTCCTCGAGCGCCTCGGGCAGCGTGCGCAGCGGCGCGAAGGCGACGTCGCGGCCCTTGAACCACCGCGCCCACTCGTCTTTGGTTTTCTTCTTGAAGGTTTCTCCAAGGAACTCGCGCACCGGGTCCTGCCCAGGTCCAGGCGGGAGCTTGCACAGCTCGACCAGGTCGGGGCGCCCGAGCGGCTCGAGCAGGTTCTTCGCGAACTTGAGCTCCTGCCCGGCGAGCACCACGTAGTCGCCGTCCTTCGTCTCGTAGATCTGGTAGAGCGCGTTGCCGCCGAGCGCGCGCTCGGCCTTGGGGTCGGGCTGGCGACGCTCGGTCATCGCGGTGCCCATGTTGTTCGGCAGGCAGGCGAGCAGGCAGTCGGCCATCGCCATGTCGAGGTAGTCGCCGCGCCCGGTCTCCTTCCGTCTGTACAGGGCCATCAGCACGCCCGAGAGGGTCATCATCGAGGCGAGCATGTCGGCGTTCGCGAGCGCCGGGATCGCCGGCCTGCCGTCGCCGCCGCGGTTGAGCGAGAGCACGCCGGTCATCGCTTCGGTCGCGAGGTCGTGCGCGGCGAGGTCGCGGTAGGGCCCGCGCTGGCCGAAGGCCGCGATCGAGGCGTAGACGACCCCTGGCGCGCGCCGCGAGACCTGCCCGTAGCCGATGCCGAGCCGGTCGGCGACGCCCGGGCGGAAGGCCTCGACGAGCACGTCGGATGTCTCCGCCAGGCGCAGCAGCACTTCGACCCCGGCGGGATCCTTGAGGTTGAGCGCGAGGCTTTGCTTGCCGCGGTGGGTGTTGGCGAAATACACGCTGACGCCGTCGCGCTTGGGGCCGATCTCGCGGTTCGGCTCGCCCTCGCCGATCGTCTCGACCTTGATCACCTCGGCGCCATGGTCGGCCATGAACTGGGTCGCGAGCGGCCCCGGCAGGAACAGCGACAGATCGATGACGCGGATTCCCTCGAGCTTCATCAGACGATCTTTACTCTCTTCATTTTCGAAATTTCATCCTTCGCGTACCCGAGTTCCCGCAGCAGCTCCTCCGTGTGCTGCCCGAGCTTCGGCGCGGGCCGCGCGGGCAGCGGCTCGCCGAGCCGGAACGGGCTCGCGACCAGCTTGAATCCCGGCTTGTCCGGGTGGTCGAACACCTGCACCCCGCCGCGCTCGAGAAAGTAGGGATTCTCCAGCGCCTGCGCCAGATCGTACACGGGACCGCATGGCACCGTGCCGCTCAAACGTTGTAACCAATGTTCTGTTGTGTGCTTGAAGAACTCTTCATCCAAGACGACCGTCAACTTATCCCGATGCTCGCGGCGGGCCACAAAGCTCGGGTACTTCGCCTTCAGATCCTCGCGTCCGAGCGCGTCGCACAGCGTCTCCCAGAAGCGCTGCGTCTGCGCCATGACGAAGAGCCAGCCGTCGGCTGTTCGGTAGAGTTGCGAGGGCGCGATGAACGGATGCGCCGAGCGCGGCGCGCGCCCGGTGGCGAGGCCTTCGTTGAGGTACCAGGCGCCGGGGTAGTTGAGCTGGTGCATGGCGACGTCGTAAAGCGAGACGTCGATGTCGCGGCCCTTCCCGGTGCGGCGCGCCTCGATGATCCCCGCCAGGAGCGCGAGCGCGCAGCTGGTGCCGGTCGCGTAGTCGACCACCGACAGGCCCATGCGCGCCGGGGGGCCGTCGGGATCGCCCGTGAGCGAGAGGTAGCCCGCCTCGCCCTGCATCAGGTAGTCGTAACCCGGCCAGTCCTTGCGCGCGCCGTCGCGGCCGTAGGCGGAAAGGTGGGCGCAGACGATTCTCGGGTTGGCCTTTTCAAGAGACTGAAAAGTCAAACCAAGCTTTTCAGGCTGATCGCCGCGCAGATTCCCCATCAGCCCGTCCGCGGTCGCGGCGAGCCGGTGCAGCACCTCCTGCCCGCGCGGGTGCTTGAGATCGAGCGTGAGCGACTTCTTGTTGCGGTTGAGCGACTGGAAGAAGTGGCTGTCGTCCTCGCCGAGGAAGTACGGCCCCACCGCGCGCGAGACGTCGCCGCCCTCGCGCTGCTCGATCTTGATCACTTCGGCGCCGAGGTCGGCGAGGTGCGCGGTCCCGAATGGCCCGGCGCCGTAAACCTCGACCGCCAGGACGCGCAGCCCGGCCAGCGGCGGCATCAGGCGGGGTTCCGCGCGATCAGCTGCCTGGCGATGATGATGCGCTGCATCTCGTTGGTGCCCTCGCCGATGCACATCAGCGGCGCATCACGGTAATAGCGCTCGACGTTGAACTCGGTCGAGTAGCCGTAGCCGCCGTGGATGCGCACCGCCTCGATCGAGTTCTCCAGTGCCGCCTCGGAGGCGAAATACTTCGCCATGCCGGCTTCCATGTCGCAGCGCTCGCCGGCGTCGTAGGCGCGCGCCGCGCTCTCGACCAGCAGGCGCGCGGCCTCGCAGCGGGTCGCCATCTCGCCCAACTTCAACTGGATCGCCTGGTGCTCGCAGATCGGCTTGCCGAAGGTCTTCCTGACCTGCGAGTAGGCGACCGCGTCCCTGAGCGCGGCGTTGGCCACGCCCACCCCGCGCGCGGCGACGTTGATGCGCCCGAGCTCGAGCCCGCCGACCGCGTGCTGGAAGCCGTGGCCTTCCTTGCCGCCGATCAGCCGGTCCGCGGGAATGCGGTAGTCTTCGAACACGAGCTCGGCCGAGTCGATGCCCTTGTAGCCGAGCTTCTCGAGCTTCTTCGAGACGCGAAAGCCCTTGCCCTTCTCCGCGAGGAAGAGGCTCATCCCCTTGTGGCGGGGCTGGGCCGCCGGGTCGGTCTTCACCAGCAGCGCGAAGCACGAGCCCTTGATGCCGTTCGAGATCCAGGTCTTCGTGCCGTTGATCACGTAATGGTCGCCGTCGCGCACCGCGCGGGTGCGGATCGCCTGCAGATCGGTGCCGCAGTCGGGCTCGGTGAGCGCGAGCCCGCCGCGCACCTCGCCGCTCGCGAATTTCGGCAGAAATTCGCGCTTCTGCGCCTCGGTGCCGAAGCGCGCCACCGCCGCCGCCATGATCAGGTGCGAGTTGAAGATCCCGGTGAGCGACATCCATACCTCCGAGATCTGCGCCACGATGCGGGCGTAGCTCGCCGCCGGCAGCCCCAGGCCTCCGTACTCCTGCGGGATGGTCGCGCCGAACAGGCCGAAGGCCTTCATCTGCTCGACCATCGCCTCGGGGTACTCGTCCTTCTTCTCCAGCTCGTGCGCCTTCGGCCGCACGTCGCGCTCGAGCCACTTGGCGATCGCGTCGTGGATCTGGCTGTCGTCGGCGCTCGTCATGGGCGCTTGGGCACCAGCACCGTGCGCTTGTAGGTCATCACCGTCGTGCCGTCCTGCCTCCAGGCGCGCGTGGACACCGTGACGATGCCCTGGGTCGGGCGCGACTTCGACTCGCGCTTCTCGAGCACCGTCGATTCGGCGTAAATCGTGTCGCCGTTGAACACCGGCGCCGGCATCACGATGTCGGTCCAACCGAGGTTCGCGATCGCCTTCTGGCTCACGTCCGCAACGCTCATGCCCGCCACAATCGCGAGCGTGAGCGCGCTGTTGACCAGCGGCTTGCCGAACTCGGTGCCCTTCGCGTACTCCTCGTCGAAGTGCAGCGGGTGCTGGTTCATGGTCAGCAGCGTGAACCAGGTGTTGTCGGCCGCGGTGATGGTCCGGCCGGGCCAGTGCTTGTAGGTGTCGCCGACCGCGAACTCCTCGTAGTAGCGCCCCCCCTGCACGGCGGCTACTTCTTGTTCCAGACCGGCTTGCGCTTCTCGGCGAAGGCCGCGATGCCCTCGCGCCCCTCGTCGCTCGCCGCATTGCAAGAGATCACCTCGGCCGCGATCTTGTAGGCGCCCTCCAGCCCCATCTCGAGCTGGCGGTAGAACAGGCGCTTGCCGGCGGTGACCGCGCCCTGCGGCTTGGAGGCCACCAGCGCGGCGAGCCGGTCGACCTCGGCGTCGAGCTCGGCGGCGGGCACCACGCGGTTGACCAGGCCGTAGGCCTTCGCGGTGGGCGCGTCGACGAACTCGCCGGTGAGCAGCATCTCCATCGCGTTCTTGCGCCCGACGTTGCGCGCGAGCGCCACGCTCGGCGTCGAGCAGAACAGGCCGAAGTTCACTCCGCTCACGGCGAACTTGGCGCTGTCGGCGGCGACCGCAAGGTCGCACTGCGCCACCAGCTGGCAGCCGGCGGCGGTCGCGGTGGCGTGGACCTTGGCGATCACGGGCTGCGGCAGCGAGACGACCGACACCATCATGCGGCTGCACTTCCGGAATAGCGCCTCGATTCTTTCCTGCGTGCCGAGGGCACCGATCTCCTTCAGATCGTGCCCGGCGCAGAAGCCGCGCCCGCGTGCGGCGATCACCACTACCCGCACGCTCGTGTCCTTCGCCAGCGCATCGAAGGCTGACTGCAGCTCGTCGAGCATCGCGCCCGAGAGCGCATTGAACTGCTCCGGGCGGTTCAGGGTCAGGGTCGCGACGGCGTCGCGGTCCTCGCGCAGCAGAATCGGCTCCTGGTTCTTCGGTATTGCACTCATGGTCCCTCCTTCACTCGATGGCCGACGCCGACTTTGCGTTCTGGCGCAGCACGAATTTCTGGATCTTGCCGGTCGAGGTCTTCGGCAGCTCGCCGAAGACCACCGCTCGCGGCGCCTTGAACTTGGCCATGCGCTCGCGGCAGAACTCCACGATCTCCTTGTCGGTCGCTTTGGCGCCGGGCTTGAGCTCGACGAAGGCGCAGGGTGTCTCGCCCCACTTCGAGTCGGGCATCGCGACCACCGCCGCGGCCATCACCGCCGGGTGGCGGTAGAGCACGTCCTCGACCTCGAGCGAGGAGATGTTCTCGCCGCCCGAGATGATGATGTCCTTCGAGCGGTCTTTGATCTTGACGTAGCCGTCGGGCTGCATCACCGCCAGGTCGCCCGAGTGGAACCAGCCGCCGGCGAAAGCTTCCTGGGTCGCCTTGGGGTTCTTCAGGTAGCCCTTCATGGTGATGTTGCCGCGGAACATGATCTCGCCCATCGTCTCGCCGTCGGCGGGCACCGGCTTCATCGTGTCCGGGTCCATCACCGTGAGCCCCTCCTCGACGATGTAGCGCACCCCCTGGCGGCCGTTCTTCTGCACCTGCTGGTCGAATGGCAGCGACTCCCACTCGGTGTGCTTGGCGCATACCGTGGCCGGGCCGTAGGTCTCGGTCAGGCCGTAGACGTGGGTGATCGAGAAGCCCATCTTCTCCATGCCCTCGATCACTGCCGCCGGCGGCGCGGCGCCCGCGACCATCGCGTTCACCTTCCAGTCGATTCCGCGCCGAAGCTCGACGGGCGCATTGATCAGGGTCTGGTGCACGATCGGCGCGCCGCAGTAATGGGTCACGTGATGACGCCTCATGAGATCAAATATCTTCTCGACCTCGACTTTCCTCAGACAAACGCTCATCCCTGCATTGGCCGCCATGGTCCAGGGGAAGCACCAGCCGTTGCAGTGGAACATCGGCAGCGTCCACAGGTACACCGAGTGATGCGGCATGCCCCACACCAGGATGTTGCCGACGCCGTTCAGGTAGGCGCCGCGGTGGTGGTAGACCACGCCCTTCGGGTTGCCGGTGGTGCCCGAGGTGTAGTTGAGCGAGATCGCCTGCCACTCGTCAGCCGGACCCTGCCAGGCGTAGTCGGGGTCGCCCTCGGCGAGCAGCTCCTCGTAGGTCTTCTTGCCAAGGCGCTTGCCGGGACCGTCGTACTCCGGGTCGTCGACGTCGATCACCTCGAGAGGCCGTCCGAGCTTCGCCAGAGCGGCCTCGATCACCGGCGAGAACTCGCGGTCCGCAATGAGGAGCTTCGCCCCGCCGTGATTGAGCATGAACGCGATCGCCTCCGCGTCCAGCCGGGTGTTGAGGGTGTTCAGCACCGCGCCGCACATTGGCACGCCGAAGTGCGCCTCGTACATCGCGGGAATGTTCGGCAGCATCGCCGCCACCGTGTCGCCCTTGCCGATGCCGCGCCTGGCCAGCGCCGAGCCGAGGCGGCGGCAGTTGGCGTAAGTCTGCTTCCAGGTATCGCGCCGCTTGCCGTGCACGACCGAGGTCTTCTCGGGATACACGTAGGCCGCGCGCTCAACGAAAGAGAGCGGGGTCAGCGGCGCATAGTTGGCGGGATTGCGATCCAGGTCCTGCTCGTAGGGATTGGCGGGCATAGGGGGAAAAGTATAGCGCCGCACGCCTCTGCCCGGTAAGGTACGCCCGCCATGAGCCCCGGAATCCCGTACGCGCTGGGCGCCATGCTTTTCTTCGGCGTCGGCGACCTGATCTACAAGCGCGGCGCCGCGGCCGGCACTCTGCCGCATCAGTTCCTGATGGTGCAGTCTTGGGTCTTCCTGCCGACCGTGGCCACTTATGGGCTCTTGACCGGCTCGCTGCACTTCGTCGCCGGAGCGCTGTGGGGCCTGCCGGTAGGTGCCTTCGTGCTGACCGGTTTCTACAACTTCGCCCACAGCCTGAAATCCGGCCCGGTCAGCGTCAACGCGCCGGTGTTCCGCTTGAGCTTCGTCATCACCGCGGGCCTCGCCGTCGCCCTTCTCGGCGAGCCGCTCACCGGGCACAAGGTCGCGGGTATCGCGCTCGCGCTCGCCGCGGTCTGGCTGCTGCTCGCCGCCCCGGCGCCCGCCGACGCGGGCCGGCACGAGACCCGCTCGTCGCTCGCGCGCGTGCTGATCGCCACCGCCGCCGTCGGGATCGGGAACTTCATCTACAAGTTCGGGCTGCACGCGGGCGCCACGCCGGCCTCGCTGATCGTCGCTCAGGCCGCCGTCGTGGTGACCTCCTCGACGACGCTCACCCGCATCGTCGATGGCCGCATCCGCCCGTCGCGCGCGGTGCTGCGCAACGCCCCGCTGGCGGGAGTGGCGATCGCCCTCGCTTTCTGCATGATGGTGGAGAGCCTGGCGCGCGGCGACGCGAGCGTCATGGTGCCCATGGCGCAGATGGGCTTCGTCGCCACCTCGCTGTTCGGCTTCGTCTTCCTACGCGAGCCCTTTTCGGTGCGCAAGGGCGCCGGGCTGCTGGTCGCGTTTGCCGCGATGGCGAGCCTCGCCGGCGGCTAGCCGCGGCGCCAGACGATTCCCTTCTTCGCTTCCTTTTCCATGCGGTCGAGCAGCTTCTCGTGCGCCGCGGCCTCCTCGGCGCTGGCACGAACCACGACCAGCTTGGAGGTGTCGAAGCGCGGCGGGCCGCCCGCGACCGGCGCCGGGTCGTCGTCCAGATCCATCGCCAGGCTCTCCTGGCCGCGCGTCATCGAGAGGTAGACCTCGGCCAAGAGCCGCGCATCGAGCAGCGCGCCGTGCAGGGTCCGGTGCGCGTTGTCGACGCCGTAGCGCTCGCACAGCGCGTCGAGCGAATTGCGCCTCCCGGGGTGCAGCTCGCGCGCGAGCGCGAGGGTGTCGACCACGCCGGCGGCGTGGTCGGCGAGCTTGCCCAGGCCCGCCAGCTCGAGCTCGGCGTCGAGGAACTCGACGTCGAACGCCGCGTTGTGGATGATCAGCTCCGCGCCGCGCAGGTAGTCGAGGAAGTCCTTCGCCACCTCGGCGAAGCGCGGCTTGTCCGAGAGGAACTCCCGCGTCAGGCCGTGGACCTTGGCGGCGCCCTCCTCGATCTCGCGCTCCGGGTCGAGATAGGTGTGGAAATGCCGGTCGGTGACGCGACGGCTGAGCAGCTCGATGCAGCCGATCTCGATGACGCGGTCGCCGAGCTTCGCATTGAGGCCCGTGGTCTCGGTGTCGAGCACGATCTGGCGCTCAGCCATCGCCTCCCCCGATCGCGCGGTTGGCGAGCGCGTCGGCGCGCTCGTTCTCCGGGTGGCCGGCGTGGCCTTTCACCCAGTGCCATTCGACGTCGTGCCCGCTCGCCAGCGCATCCAGCCGCTGCCACAGGTCGACGTTCTTGACCGGTTTCTTGTCGGCGGTGCGCCAGGCGCGCCGCTTCCAGTCGTGGATCCAGCTCGAGATGCCCTTCTGCACGTACTGGGAGTCGGTGTACAGGCGCACCCTGCAGCGCCGCTTGAGCGCTTCGAGGCCTCGGATCACCGCCGTCAGCTCCATGCGGTTGTTGGTGGTGTCGGGCTCGCCGCCGTAGAGCTCGCGCTCGCTGTCGCCTGAGCGCAACAGCACGCCCCAGCCGCCCGGACCCGGGTTGCCCTTGCACGCGCCGTCGGCGTAGATCTCGACCACCTGCTCACTCATGGTGCTGCAGGTCGTGCCGGTGCTGCTGCGCGATCGGCGCCGCGAGCGCGCGGCGGCGGCGCGCGCGCTCCTTGCGCCATGCGGGCGTCACGAGGCGCATGCCCTGTACCCGCTTGATTGCGCGCACCACGTAGACCCCGCCGGCGATCGGCCACCAGCGCGCGCCGGCCTTTTCCATGAATTCGAAGCGCGCCAGCCACTTCGGCTGCGCGAACGGCGGCGCGTAGCAGCCGAACACCCCGCCGTTCAGCTCGAAGCCGAGCAGCCGCAGCCAGTCGCGCAGCCGCAGGAGGCTGATGAAACGGGCGTCCCACGGCGCGCCGGGATGCCTCCATGAGAACGCCTGGCGCAGGCGCCAAAGCGACAGCGGGTTGAAACCTGACACGACCAGCTGCCCCTCCGGCATCAGCACCCGCTCGGACTCGCGCAGCACCTGGTGCGGGTCGTTGTGGGTCTCGAGCACGTGCGGCAGCACGACGAGGTCGGCGCTCTGGGTCGCGAGCGGAAGCTGCAGCGGGTCGGCCGCCACCGCCGCGCCGGGCTCCAGCGCGACGCCGAATCGGAAGGGGATGCGGTTGCGGCGGAGGAAATCTGTCTCGGGCAGGCCCACCTGGACCGCACGGTAGCCGAACGCGTCGTCCACCGCGTTGTCGAACTGCGCAAGCTCCCAATCAAGAACATAACGGCCCTGCGGCGTGACAAACCACTCGGAAAGAGACGAGCGGACACCGTTATACTTGTGGGTGGCACCAGGCGCGAAGGACTGCCGATCCATGCTAGAGATCGTTCCGGTAAAAGCATTCAAAGACAACTATATATGGACGCTGCGCGACGGCAAGTGCGCGGCGGTGGTCGATCCCGGCGACGCGCGCCCGGTGATCGAGTACCTGACGCGCGAAAAGCTCGATCTGGTCGCGATTCTCGCCACTCATCACCACGCGGACCACGTCGGCGGCATCCCCGCGCTGCTCGAGCGGGGCCGGGTGCCGGTATACGGCCCGCGCGGGGAGCCGATCGAAACGCTCACTCGTGCGGT
>Ga0315556_1001345_pt1 | contig 14844 bp, 15 predicted proteins | sample SalMarSW160310MG_FD_202112 | JGI IMG/M metagenome (GOLD analysis project Ga0315556, IMG submission 202112) | Salt marsh sediment microbial communities from the Plum Island Ecosystem LTER, Massachusetts, United States - Salt Marsh Sediment SW1603-10 ...
CCTGATGCTGTCCGCCAAGCGTCCCATGCTCTATACCGGCGGCGGCGTTATCCTGGCGAACGCCGCCGGCGCCCTCACCGAACTGACCCGTACGCTGGGTTTTCCCATCACCAATACCCTGATGGGCTTGGGCGCTTACCCCGCTACCGACAAGCAGTTTCTGGGCATGCTGGGCATGCACGGCACCTATGAGGCCAATATGGCCATGCATCATTGCGACGTGCTCATCGCCATCGGTGCGCGCTTCGACGACCGCGTGACGGGGAACGTCAAGAAATTCTGTCCCACCGCCGAGATCGTGCACGTGGACATCGACCCCTCGTCGATCTCCAAGAACGTCAAGGTGCATGTACCCATCGTAGGAGCGGTGGATCTGGTGTTGAACGATATGATCCGGCTGGTCAGAGACGGCAAGCGTCAACCAGACCAAGACGCCCTGGCGGCGTGGTGGCAGCAGATCGAAGAGTGGCGGGCCATGGACTGCCTGAAATACGAGCACAACGCCGAGATCATCAAGCCGCAGTATGTGCTGGAAAAGCTCTACGAGGTCACCGGCGGTAACGCCTTCGTTACCTCAGACGTGGGCCAACATCAGATGTGGGCGGCGCAATATTACAAATTCGACAAGCCCAGGCGCTGGATCAATTCCGGCGGCCTAGGCACCATGGGCTTCGGCCTGCCGGCGGCCATGGGTGTGCAGATGGCCTATCCCGATGAGACAGTGGCCTGCGTCACCGGCGAGGGCAGTGTCCAGATGTGCATCCAGGAATTGTCCACCTGCCTGCAATACCACCTGCCGATCAAGGTCGTCAATCTCAATAACCGCTACCTGGGGATGGTGCGGCAGTGGCAGGAATTCTTCTATCAGGGGCGTTATGCCATGTCGTACATGGATTCCCTGCCGGACTTCGTCAAGCTGGCCGAGGCCTACGGTCACGTGGGTATGCACATAGAAAAGCCGGCGGACGTGGAAGGGGCGCTGAAAGAGGCCGTAGGGCTCAAGGACCGCCTGGTGTTTATGAATTTCATCACGGATCAGACCGAGAACGTCTATCCCATGATTCCGGCCGGTGCGGGGCTCAATGAAATGATATTGGTATAAATAATGATAAGCTCTCGGCGGTCAGTTATCAGGAGGAATCCCAGGCTGGTAGTTCACGGTTGAAGGCTAATAGCGCTCATATGCGACATATAATTTCCATACTGTTAGAAAACGAGGCGGGTGCCCTGAGCCGGGTGGCGGGTCTGTTTTCGGCCCGCGGTTATAACATCCAGTCGCTGACGGTGGCGCCGACTGAGGAACCTTCGTTGTCGCGCCTGACCCTGGTGACGGCCGGTTCGGATGAGATCATCGAGCAGATCACCAAGCAGCTCAACAAGCTGGTGGACGTGGTTAAATTGGTGGACCTCACCGAAGGACCGTACATCGAACGCGAAATGATGCTGATCAAGGTGCAGGCCGCAGGTGAAGGGCGGAATGAATTGAAACGTCTCACGGATATTTTCCGCGGTCGTATCATCGATGTCACACCGACGACCTATGTCATCGAATTGACCGGCACCGGCGACAAGCTGGATGCCTACATCGAGGCGGTCGGCGCGGGCCTGATCCTGGAAACGGTGCGTTCCGGGGTATCGGGCATCGCACGCGGCGAAAAGAGTTTACATTTATAAGCGATCGGCTATGCGCTGTCGGCCCGTGGCGAAAAGCTGAGGGCTGAGAGCTGATAGCTTAAAACCCAGAGGGAATCATGCAATGAACGTTTATTACGATAAAGACGCCGACTTATCCATTATTCGCGGCAAGAAGGTCACCATTCTCGGCTATGGGTCACAGGGGCATGCTCATGCCAACAACCTGAAGGACTCCGGGGTGAACGTCACGGTGGGCCTGCGCGCCGGTTCCTCTTCTGCGGTAAAAGCCAAGAATGCTGGCCTGGAAGTGCAGGAGCCGGATCAAGCGGTGCAGGGTGCGGACGTCGTCATGATTCTTGTGCCCGATGAACACCAGGCCAAACTGTATCGCGATACCATCGAGTCCAATATTAAACAAGGTGCGGCCCTGGCCTTCGCCCACGGCTTCAATATCCACTTCGAGCAGATCGTGCCGCGCACCGATCTGGACGTGATCATGGTCGCCCCGAAGGGCCCGGGTCACCTGGTGCGCTCCACGTATACTCAAGGCGGCGGCGTCCCCAGCCTGATCGCGGTCTATCAGAATGCCAGCGGCAAGGCCAGGGAGATCGCGCTGTCCTATGCCAGTGCCAACGGCGGCGGCCGTGCCGGTGTTATCGAGACCAATTTTCGCGAAGAGACCGAGACCGATCTGTTCGGCGAGCAGGCGGTGTTGTGCGGCGGCGCCACGGCATTGGTGCAGGCCGGGTTCGAGACGTTGGTAGAGGCCGGTTATGCGCCGGAGATGGCCTATTTCGAGTGCCTGCACGAGCTCAAACTTATCGTCGATCTGATGTACGAAGGCGGCATCGCCAACATGCGCTACTCCATCTCCAATACCGCCGAATACGGCGACTTTACCCGCGGACCGCGCGTCGTCACCGAGCAGACCAAGCAGGAGATGAAGAAGATTCTCACTGAAATTCAAACTGGCGAATTCGCCCGCGAATTCATCCTGGAAAACCAGGCGGGTGCGGCCAAATTGAAGGCGCTGCGCCGTATCGGCCGCGACCATCCTATCGAAGTCGTGGGTGAGAAGCTGCGCGATATGATGCCGTGGATCAAGGCCAATAAGATCGTGGATCGCAGCAAAAACTAAGCGGTGTGGAGGAACGGTGGATCAGGCCGTCCCCGAATAACAAACCATCGTCACATGAGAATGAGCAGGTTTCGGCAAGTCCGGCCTGCTCATTCGTTTAACGCTCAACAAACTATTCCAAACAGCTTGTCATTTTTGTTCCGCAATTAGGGTAATTCCTGTCTGATGGCTATAGCCCGTGAAGCATGGTTGCCTGTGATCGCAGTCGGAGTCGCAGCCGGACTCGTCTATATAACCTGCGGTCATTATTGCAGTCTGCCGCTGATTTTTATCGCAATGGCTTTGCTCTATTTGTTTCGCGATCCGCAACGGAGTATTCCGCCTACGCCATTGGGGGTGGTTGCTCCCGTAGATGGGCGGGTTGTTGCAGTGGCCGAGGTAAGCGATCCGTTTTTGGGGCGTGCGGCCATCAAGCTGAGCATTCGCATGCACCCGCTGGGTCCATTGATATTGCGTAGCGCCATTGAAGGCCGAGTGATGCAGCAGTGGTATTTAGCTCAGGGATTGGATCCCCATTTGCTGGCAGGGATGGATAAAGAGGCTTTGTCCGGAGATCCGCACTCCCGCCAGGCCCACTTCGCCATGTGGATACGGACCGATGAACTGGACGATGTGGTGATCGCCCTGCGGGGCATCTTTGTACTAAATCGTTTGCGGTGTGCCGTGCAGTCTGGAGACAGGATCGGGCAGGGGCGGCGCTACGGTTTGTTGTTGTCTTTCGCCACCGTGGATGTCTACCTTCCGGCTAATACTCGGATTGACGTGCAGCAGGGCGGTACACTTCGAGCGGGATCGGATATCATTGCTACCCTGATTCACAAGGAAAAGCCGGCCGCGGTGCCGGAAGCCGGATAACTGTTTATGAATGACGAGACCGATGTGGCAAAACGCCGCCGTGGCATCTACCTGCTGCCCAACCTCTTTACCACAGCGGGCCTGTTTGCGGGCTTTTACGCCATCGTCGCCGCCACCAAAAATCACTTCGATGCCGCAGCGATAGCCATTTTCGTGGCGATGATCATGGACAGCCTGGACGGACGCATCGCCCGTCTTACCAATACTCAGAGCGACTTCGGCAAGGAATACGACAGCCTGTCGGATATGGTGGCCTTCGGCTTGGCGCCCGCGCTGGTGATGTATGAGTGGGCCTTGCTGAGTTTGGGCAAGCTGGGATGGTTGGCGGCGTTCATCTACACGGCCGGCGCGGCCTTGCGCTTGGCGCGCTTCAATGTGCAGCATGCCGTGGTTAATAAACGTTACTTTCAAGGTCTTGCCAGCCCCGCTGCCGCCGGCGTGCTGGGAGGCATGGTGTGGGTTGCTGATGATTACGGTCTGCGCGATTCGGTGGGTATGGCGATAACGATGGCGGTGCTGACGGTGGCGGTGGCCTTATTGATGGTGAGCAATATTCGCTATCGCAGCTTCAAAGATCTGGATTTGCGCAACCGGGTACCATTCGTGGCGGTATTGTTGTTGGTGTTGATTTTTGCCTTTGTTTCCATCGATCCGCCACAAGTCCTGTTCGCCTTGTTTTTTGGTTATGCGGTCTCCGGACCAATCAATAGCTTAATATTCCTGCGCAAGCGCAAGCAGATATTGCGGCGTCGCCGCCAACGCTCGGGCGACGCACAATAAAGCCATCATACTTCGGCCGGTTGGCGATCTGGATGCGCCGAAGCCGTCATTGCCGCAAACTCATCTAGGGCCTATCGCCTGAATATCGGGCTGATAACCTCCTGACACGGCTAATCTCTCTGTGTTCACCTGAGTTGCTACCCGCCGCGTAATTCGCACAAGTTCCTTTTTTTAAAATTTCGCCGTAACGGCCTCTACCTCTGGTGGTCGCAGGTATGGGCCGGCAAAGGAAGCTGCGGGCGTACCCGCTTAGCCACACGATTTATAGGCAAACCTGAACGAGTCGTTCAGGTTTGCGAAGATTTTTTCCTAAAGTTTATGAACTTACAACCGATTAGTACCCGCGAATATGTGAATTCTCTAATAAGAGGAAAGATAAATGAGCGGATTTATCAAGCGGGCGTCTTGTTTGATTATGAGTGGATTGTGCGCGGCGGGATTATTCTCCACTGCCCAGGCGGCAGGAATAGAACTGCACGGTTATGGATACCAGGACTATGTCCAGGCCAACGGCAATGCCTATCTAGGAGCCGATGGCAAGGGCAGCTGGGATAATAATTTCCTGGGTCTGGTGGGCGCAGTCAGCATCAACGACAAAAGCAAGTTATGGGCGCAGCTGCAAGCTAGCTCGACCGATCAAAATCGCTTTACCTGGTTCTTCGTCGATTACCAGTTCAGCAATCAGCTGCGCGGTCATGTCGGGCGGGTCAAGCTGCCCATGGGTTTATACAATGAAATTATCGACGCCAAGAATCTGCAGGTTTCGCAACTGGAGCCTGTGATGTATCAGGGGGCATCGGATATGGTGTATGACGCTTACCACGGCATCGGGCTGGACTATGACCAAGACGTCGGTGGTGGCCACATGATGTGGCAAGTCTATGGCGGTAATATTTACGATTACACCTTTGACCCTGTCAACGGAGATGCCCAGGATCGTCGCACCTTTGGCGGGCGTGTAACCTATGACACGCCGGTCGATGGGCTGAAGTTTCTGCTTACCCTAAATAGAACCCAGATGCAGGTTATTACGGGTGGTGTAAGAGATAACGCAATCAAGAATGAAGACCGTGCCATGCTTTCCGCCAGCTATGTGACGGATAACTATGATCTCAAGGCCGAATATGCCCATCATAAGAGATTAGATGTCACATCTCTAGGCTATTATGTTCAGGGTGCTTATTCCCTGAACGATTCCTGGAAGCCCTATGTCCGCTACGATTACTTTACAACCGATAAGAGCCAAAAATCTGCCCCGTCTTTCTATCAAAAGACCTTCATGGTGGGCGTCGAGTACAAGATTGGTCCCGGCGTCAGTGTACGTGTAGAAGACCATTTCAATCGCGGTTATGCCATGCCGGTGGCTTCTGAAGAAGTCAGCGCCGGTGCCGGCAAAACTAACTGGGGCCTCTTCGTGGCGGGCCTGAATTTCGCATTCTAAGAAGCAAAAGGGACTCACACATGAAAAAGTTTGCATTATTCGGTAGTTTGATATTGGTAATCGCCGGATTTTGTAATCCGGTTTTTGCTGGCGATATAGTCGTCATCATGAACAAAGCCAATAGCAACGCCGTAGACAAGGGCATGGTTGCCAAGATCTACAACGGTAAGTTGAAGAACTGGCCCAGCGGAGGAGCGGTTGCCAATTTGTCTTTGCCGGATAACAACCCAGAAACGGGTAAATTCTGCGATGAGATTATCGGTAAGTCGCTGTCACACATGAAGCTGGTATGGTCGCAGATGATGTTTTCCGGACAGGCATTACCGCCCAAACAAGTCGCCTCGGACGAGGAAATGAAAAAAGTGGTGAGCGACAACGTTGATGCGATCGGCTATATCAAGGCATCGAGCCTGGATGACAGCGTGAAGGCCGCCTTCAAATAAGCATGCCGTGTCCTTATGTTGCGTGGGTTGAGGTAAGCTTCGGTCAAATTCGAGCGGGAAATTGATGATGACGCTGCCGAAATCGGCCGCCCGTCAATTAGGCATCATGCCAGCGGGTAGCGGAAAAAATGGCCATGAAACGGATTGGTCATATCTTTTGAATAGTGCCGCAAAACTTCTTGGCGTATTCTAAGACTCTTTGTTCACCGCCCGCATCAATCGCATTAGCTCTCTGGGATTCCCTCGACGAAAACTTCGAAAGAGGTGTCGTCGTCGAAGATTAGGAATAACTGATGTCGCGGAGAGCCGGCATTGTACTGGCTGATGATGATGGACGGGATCGTCTTACCTTTCAGCTGCTCGAATGCGCCTTTCATCAATTTACCTCCCCATGATCAGAAACGGCCGAGATTCCATCTGAAGAACTGCCGCCTGGCGTTAGCGGCCGCTGCACGCGCTCAGCCGTCTGTGGACCGTCATAAGGCCTGTGGAATTAATCCTCAACCCCTGCAATCTCGCTCCATACTTTACCTAATAGAATGATGCTTGGTGGACTATGTTAGACTGGCATAGTGTAGGGTATATGTCGCTAAGCCGCGCAGCTTAGCGTGCGGGCGGGATTCTCGCGTATGCCAGCAATAATAGGCTAAACAGTTTGTGCAAGATGTAAGGGGTCGCGATTTATATGATCGGCGTCGCATCATTGTGGCGATCACCGGCGGAAAATCGGGGTTCGAGGTATGTCGCCACAAGAGCGGCAACGCGATCCATATTCACTGTAATATGATGATTAAATAAGCTTTTTATATAAAGCTCGCCTGCAGTAACTGCCTGCACGGGGTGGTGGCTCTCATTGCATTAAATTCCGATTTGTCGCAGTCCAGTTGCAGTGGCTGGCATCGCGCTTACCCTATGCGGAGCCCGCGTTGCCGGGAGTATTAGGCTTCGGTAACATGGCTCTATTGATCCGGAGTACCACCATGAGTGACAAGTTATTTATATTCGATACCACCTTGCGCGACGGCGAGCAGAGCCCCGGCGCGTCCATGACCAAAGAGGAAAAGGTCCGCCTGGCTAAATCTCTGGAGCGCCTGGGAGTGGATATCATCGAGGCAGGATTTCCCATCGCCAGTCCCGGTGATTTTGAGGCCGTGCAGGCGGTCGCCAATGCCATCACCGACAGTACCGTGTGCGGTCTGGCCCGCGCCGTAGACCGGGACATCGATCGTGCCGCCGAGGCCTTGAAAGGCGCGCGCTCGGCGCGCATTCATACCTTTATCGCTACCTCACCCATTCACATGCAAATGAAGTTGCGCATGGAGCCCGACCAGGTGCTGGAGCAGGCGGTTAAGGCGGTGAAGCGCGCCCGCCAATATACGGACAACGTGGAATTCTCCCCGGAAGACGCCGGGCGTTCCGAGATCGATTTCTTGTGTCGGGTACTGGAGGCGGTGATCGCCGCCGGCGCCACCACTGTGAATATTCCCGATACCGTGGGGTACGCGGTGCCGGAGCAGTTCGGAAGCTTGATCCGCCAGTTGATCGAACGGGTTCCCAATTCCGACAAAGCGGTATTTTCTGTGCATTGCCATAATGACCTCGGCTTGGCGGTGGCTAACTCGCTGGCGGCGGTAGTCAACGGTGCGCGTCAGGTGGAATGCACCATCAACGGCCTAGGCGAGCGGGCTGGCAACGCCGCCCTTGAGGAGATCGTCATGACGGTGCGTACCCGGCAGGACATCTTCAATTGCAGTGTCGATCATCTGGATACCACGCAGATCGTGCCCTGCAGCCGCCTGGTGGCGGGGATCACCGGTTTCGCGGTGCAGCCCAACAAGGCGATCGTCGGCGCCAATGCCTTCGCCCACGAGTCCGGCATCCACCAGGACGGCGTGCTCAAGAGCCGCGAGACCTATGAGATCATGCGCGCCCAGGATGTGGGTTGGAGCGCCAATCGCATGGTGCTGGGCAAGCATTCGGGGCGCAACGCCTTCCGCACGCGTTTAAAGGAGCTGGGCATCGAATTTCCCTCCGAAGAGGAATTGAACGATGCCTTTGCCCGCTTTAAGGACTTGGCCGACAAGAAACACGAGATCTATGACGAGGATTTGCAGGCCCTGGTGACGGACGTCAATCTCGCTGCGGAGCACGAGCGTATCAAGCTCAGCTATATACGGGTTTGTTCCGAGACCGGCGAGATACCGCAAGCCACGGTGACTTTGTGGATAGACGGCCAGGAACAGCAGGCAGTGGCAGAGGGCGACGGGCCGGTCGATGCGGCCTTCAAGGCCATAGAATCCCTGGTGCGCAGCGAGACCCGCTTACAGCTCTATTCGGTGAACGCCATCACCAGCGGTACCGACTCCCAAGGCGAGGTGACGGTGCGGGTGGAAAAAGGCGGACGGATCGTCAACGGTCAAGGCGCGGACACCGATATCGTCGCGGCGTCGGCCAAAGCTTATATCCATGCCTTGAATAAGATCACCGCCCCGCAAGCCCGGGCCCATCCCCAGTTGTGATGAGCGGCTAGATGATGTCGGCTACCGACCAAGATAAGCGTCTGCATTACCTGGAGAGCATGGGCATCCAGGTGTGGGCGCATCGGGGGCCGAAATCGGGTCAGGACCGAAACAGGCAAGCGCCGGTCGCGGAGCCAGGCGCTGTAGAGGATAATTCGGCCGCGACAGCGGGGCAGGATGATATTGCCGGCCTCGAGTGGGAGGTGCTGCGCGAACGGGTGCTGAGTTGTACGCGCTGCGACCTGCACAAACAGCGGACGCAGGCGGTATTCGGTGTGGGTAATCACTCAGCGCAGTGGTTGATTATCGGCGAGGCGCCCGGCGCCGATGAAGACCGCCAGGGCGAGCCCTTCGTCGGCCGTGCCGGAAAGCTCCTCAACAATATGCTGTTGGCGATCGGTCTACGGCGCGCAGAGGTGTATATCGCCAATATCGTGAAATGCCGTCCGCCCAATAATCGCGAACCCGCGCCGGAGGAGGCACAATCGTGCGCGCCGTATCTGGCGCGGCAAATCGCCTTGATCAAGCCGAAGATCATCATCGCTCTGGGTCGGGTCGCCGCTCAAAATCTGTTGAAGACCGATAGTCCGGTGGGAAGTTTGCGTGGCAAGCGCTTCTATTATGAACAAAGCGATATCCCTATCATCGTTACCTACCACCCGGCGTATCTATTGCGTTCGCCCCAGGAGAAGCGCAAGGCATGGCAGGATCTGCTTGCCGCGCAGGAACTATTTTCTTCCTTGTGAACGGGGTGCGTTATGAGTAGGGATCATGCCGGTAAGCGACAAGCGGCGCACGGTGATTTGATCGTTCGTGTGATGGTCGACGCGGATGTGACGGGCATCATGAAGATTGAGACGCGCGCCTATGCCTTTCCCTGGACGGCGGGTATCTTTCGCGATTGTATGGGCGCCGGTTATAGTTGTTATGTGCTGGAAAAGGACGCCGACATCGTCGCCTACGCGGTGATGTCGGTCGGCGCCAAGGAGGCGCATATCCTCAATATCTGCGTCAGTCCGGACATGCGCGGGGAAGGTTGTGGTTATGCCTTGATGGATAAACTGATCGCACTCGCCCGGCAACTCCACGCGGACATGATGTTCCTCGAGGTCCGTCCCTCCAATGAAGCCGCCCGCCGCTTGTACGATAAACTGGGATTTAATGAAATCGGTACCCGCCGCAACTATTATCCGGCTGCGCAAGGCAGGGAGGATGCCTTGATTCTCGCCAAGCAGTTATGATGGGCGGCGACAATCACGGCCGCTCCCTCGTATTGTCTTACTGCGTGCGGTCGGTTTAATAAAGAGAGGTTATCCGCGTGCTGCTGCGTCTCCACGATATTTCTCTCGCCTATGGGGCGCGCCCCTTGTTGGACGGTATCGATCTCGTCCTCAATGACCGCGAACGCGTGTGCCTGATCGGGCGCAATGGGGCGGGTAAGTCTTCCCTGATGCATATCATAGCCGGGCAGATTATGGCCGACGGCGGCAATATATGGCGCGCCGACGGTTTGAAGATAGCTACGCTCCCCCAGGAGGTTCCGCTGGACGATCCACGCACTGTCTATCAGGCAGTGGCGGCCAGTTTGGGGGAACTCGGTGAACTCATGCAGCGATTTCACCAGGCGGCGGCCTTGCTTGCCCAGGATGCGTCGCAACGGCATATGCAGGACATGGAACGCATTCAGCAGCAACTGGAAGCCAAGCATGCCTGGGGTTTGCAGCAACGGGTGGAAACGGTGCTGTCGCGCTTGGGGCTGCCGGGCGATGAAACCATCAATAATCTGTCCGGGGGGCAACGCCGCCAGGTGCTGCTGGCCCAGGCGCTGGTCAACGAGCCCGATCTATTGTTGTTGGACGAGCCCACCAATCACTTGGATATCGATGCCATCGCCTGGCTGGAAGCCTGGCTGCGTGACTACAAGGGCAGCGTACTGTTCGTGACCCACGACCGTATGTTCCTGCAAAACGTGGCGACGCGCATTATCGAACTGGATCGCGGGCGCCTGTTGTCCTGGGAGTGCGATTATCGTACCTATTTACAGCGCAAGGAGGCGGCCCTAGCCGCCGAAGAGGCCGAGGATGCCAGGTTCGACAAGAACCTGGCCGCGGAGGAAATATGGGTGCGGCAGGGCGTGAAGGCCAGGCGCACGCGCAGCGAGGGGCGGGTGCGGCGCCTAGAAAGGCTGCGCAAGGAGCGGGCGCAGCGCCGCGACTTGGCGGGTAAGGCGCACATGGAGATCGACAGCAGTGAGCAGTCGGGGCGCTTGGTGATCGAGGCCGAACATGTGGCGGCGGCCTGGCAGAGCCAGACCATCGTCACGGATTTTTCCGTGCGCATCCTGCGCGGTGATCGCATCGGGATCGTCGGTCCCAACGGCGCCGGCAAGAGTACGCTGATTAAAATTCTGCTGGGAGAGATTGAACCGGATGCGGGCAGCGTCAGGCACGGTACCAATTTGAAAGTGGCCTATTTCGATCAGCATCGCGCCGGGCTCGATCCGGAACGGACGGTGATGGATAACGTCACCGACGGCAAGGACAGCGTCACCATCAATGGCCAGAGCAAGCACATCATCGGTTACCTGCAGGATTTCCTGTTCACTCCCGAGCGGTCGCGGACTTTGGTGAAATCATTGTCCGGAGGCGAGAAGAATCGTCTGTTGCTGGCGAGGCTGTTCGCGCAACCGGCCAATCTGCTGGTGCTGGACGAGCCGACTAATGATCTCGATGTGGAGACTCTGGAGATGCTCGAGAATGTGCTGGCCGACTATGAGGGTACCTTGCTGGTGGTAAGCCACGACCGTGCCTTCCTGGATAATGTCGTGACCAGTACCTTGGTGTTCGAAGGCAACGGTTGCGTCAATGAATTTTTGGGTGGCTATCGGGAATGGATGACGCAGCGCGCGGCTCTTCAGGCAAGCCAGAGCCGGATGGAAAAGTCCGCTGCTTCCCCCATCGAGCCGGTGAACAAGGCCACTCCAAGCCGGGGTAAAAAACTCAGCTACCGGGAACAGAAGGAACTGGAGGGCTTGCCGGCGCGTATCGAATCCCTGGAGGCGGAGCAGTCGGCATTAGAGTCCTTGATGGCGAGCGCGGATTTCTATCGGCGCGATAAGCAGGAGATCACCGCGAGCCTGGCGCGCGCCGAGACGCTGAAGGAGGAACTCGATGCGGCCTACGGCCGCTGGGAAGCCCTGGACAGCGTAAGCTCATAGAGGGTAGCCATGGACAATGATCAACGGGATGCGCCACCGGACAAGGATTTGCCTCGATACTCGCTGCGGGTGAGCGTGCGCGCCAAGCGCATGCAGCTCAAGGTCAATCATTGGGGCAAGGTGGAGGTGGTGGTGCCGCGCAATGTGAGCATCGCTCATGTCGCGCCCTTCGTCCATCGCCATCGCAAATGGCTGGAACGTGCCCTGGCCCAGATTCAGGATGTGCGTGATGATCCGCTCGCGGCAAACTCCCTGTCACCGGAGAAGGTGAGTCTGTTGGCGCTGGACGAGGAGTGGGAGGTCAGCTATCGGCCGGGGGCCGGATCGCATTGCCGCGCCACGGCCGGGCATGAGGGACAGCGCCACCTGCTGATCGAAACGGTTGACGGTATGGCAGCTCATCATGCGCTGCAGTCGTGGCTGCATGACTATGCGCGGCAATGCCTGCCGCCGTGGCTGCGGCAGGTGAGCGAGGACTGTCAACTGCCTTTTACCCGCGTCAGCGTGCGCGCCCAGAAAACCCGCTGGGGCAGTTGCAGTTCCCGTGGTCACATCAATTTGAACCGCCATTTGATATTTCTACCGCCGCGCCTGGTGTGTTACATCATGGTTCATGAACTCTGTCACACCGTTCACCTCAATCATTCGCGGCGGTATTGGACGCTGGTAGGGCGTTTCGTTCCAGACTTTGAGCATTGCGAATCGGAATTGAGACGGGCGGCACGTTACATCCCGCTGTGGGCCTGTCCCGAATAAACTCTCAAGCCCCGCAAGGCGCTGCTCAAAATCTGGATCGTTCAGCCCGCTCGTGCGTGGGTCATTCTATTAAAGCCGTGCGTTCCCTCATCCGACAACTTCAATGGGCACTTAACAACTGCCGAGGTTGGCGTCATGAAGAGAACTCGACAACTGACCGTCGCGGAAACGGCGATTACGGTGCCGCCGTCGCTGTTGAAAGACCGCTATCAGGCCGGATTCGCCCACGCCATGCGCGGTGGGCAGCTGGACAAGATCGAATATTTCAAACTATCCTTTCGGGAAGGTTTTCGCGCGGCAAAACTGCAAATGCGTGCCATGCGTCGCAAACAAGGGATCATCGATTTTCCCTTGCAGGGCAGGATGAAGGTCAAGGCCTTGTAGTCCATGATCCGGAGCTGGATTAACACGGATTGATGGTGCTGCACCGGTCGCCGGTGATATGGCAAGCCAGGCTGCGGTTTTTTTCTAATCAACTCTATAGCGCGTCCCACTATTGTCTAGGCTTAATTCCCCGCCTGATGCAGGCTTGCAATCAGGCGGGGGCTTGTCCTCATCTGGCCATGTAGGTGGTGAGTTCGTTGATCAATTTATTGCACTCCGCAATTTTTTGAGCGGGCATGGCCTTCTTGGCGGAGATCATGTCGCCGTTCTTGGAATATTCGCAGGTGACAGTTTTTTTCACCTCGGCGGGATCGTTGGAGACTACCAGCTCATTCTTGTTGATATCGTATCTGGCATCGATCTTCCCGCCCACGTAATAATCGTACTGGGCGCTTCGGCTGAGATAGCGTACCCGCGGATGATGGGTGAGCGTCTTGATGGTATCCACAATTTCCTTGGGTGGTAAGGGTAGGAGCGCGGCGGCGGCCGCGCTTTCTTTGGGCGTAGGCTCTTTAGCCTTGACCGCTTTCGGCGTGGCTTGCGCGGTGGGCTCTTTGCCGGCTACCTGAGTCGGGTTGCCGGCGCCGACGGCTGCTGGGGTGGGCGGCTTATCCTGGGCAGCGACGGTTTCCGCTGTGGCGGCCTTGGCCTGGCCGGTGTCTTGCTGCGCGCTGACCTGGGCGGCGGGCGGTGACGTGATACTATCCTGTTTGGCCATTTGTTGTGCGCAGCCACTGATGCCTAGCAGGCTTAGCGATAATAGCCCGAAAAATAATAGGTATTTATTGGTCATAGGAAATCCCCCCGGATTTAGGCTTTGTTCTGGTAAATGACAATTGGATAAGGCGCTGGCGCCGCTCCGCCATGGGTTTGTTTTACCATAGTAGCCGCCCAAAGTTAACGCGTATTTTACAGGGCGTTGCCGCATGTAGCGGTGCGGGTGATTGACTTACAATACAGCTACAATGGACGGATTAAATATGAACACAGCGAGTCAGCTTTGGGGAGATGAATGTGATTAAGAACCGCCTCTATGTCGGTTTAGAGCAGGATGCATCGGGGGGTATGACCCCGACGGGCAATATTATCCGCGATGCCTGGGTATTCGGACTGCTGTCCGAGGAAGAGACCTGCGTCGGCTGGGATCTCGACCGAATTCAACAACTCTATGACCAAGTCAGCGAGGCCTGGGCGCCCTACGGCCATCTGGCCAGCAAATTGCCGCCACCGCTGCGCGAAAAGCACCATGCTATTTATGACGCGGCCATACGTCGGGCGCGCGAACTGGGTTGGTCGCCGGATATGGAGGATGAACATTGAAGGCGGCGGGCCGCAGCGACTACAATGCGCCACAAGCGCAGCGATGAGCCATAGGGACGCTGTGATGAGAGCACTTGGTCCCGGGCAAGGAGTGAAACCATGACGACACTAGCAGTCTATCGCGACAATGCCGAACTGATCGAAGCGACCCATGACTTCGAGACCATCGCCAATCGGCTGCATGGCATTGGGGTGTTGTTCGAACGCTGGCAGGCGGATCGCAAGCTGGATGAAAGCGCCGGCCAGGAAGATATCATCGCCGCTTACCGCGGCTCCGTGGACCGTCTGATGAAGCACTACAACTTCAAATCCGCCGATGTGATCAGCATGGCCCCCAATCATCCGGACAAGGAGGC
>Ga0315556_1001348_pt1 | contig 14816 bp, 11 predicted proteins | sample SalMarSW160310MG_FD_202112 | JGI IMG/M metagenome (GOLD analysis project Ga0315556, IMG submission 202112) | Salt marsh sediment microbial communities from the Plum Island Ecosystem LTER, Massachusetts, United States - Salt Marsh Sediment SW1603-10 ...
GCCGGAGGGGAAGTTGTGGGTCTCGGCGGTGAAGATGACGTCGTACGCCACATCGCTCTCGCGCATGGGCCCCGCGGTCTTCGGGTCCGGGGGCAGGAGCGTGTGGATGCGATATCCCTCGATGCTACTGGAGTTGTCCCGGAAAGCGATGGCGCTGTTGGCGGGGTTCGCGTCCAGCGGTCGCTTGACGATGGTCATGAGGTGATCCGGGTCCTCGTGACCGTCGATGATGAGCCTGCCCTTGAAGAACCAGTGCCGGGAGTGCTCGCTGTTCGACTGAGCGATGTCGAACGCCTCCACGGACGTGGGATTCCGTCCCACGCGGTTGACGAAGAGGTCCGTGTAGTAGTCCAGGTCCCAGTCGTCGAAGGCCAGTCCCATCTCGCGGTTCACGCGCTCCAGGGCCGCCCGCCCTTCCTCGAGGAGGGGGATCTCGAAGACTTCGTCGGGGACCATGCCCGTCTCGAAGCGCTCCAGGGGCTCCGGATACTGCATCTCCGTCATGCGGTCGTGGGCCAGCCCGAGCACGGCGGCGGTCTCCTCCCCGCTCAGGGGTATCGGGCGCTCCGGCAGGAGTCTCCGGGATCGCTCGATGCGCTCCACCTTCCCGAGGCCGCAGGCATGGCAGATGGCCACGGCGTTGGTGGACCACGCCGTGGAGAAGTTCATCCGCGGGCCGACCTCCAGGATCGTCCCCGTGCCCACCGCCGACGCACCCGCGCACAGGAAGCTCTGCTCGCCGAGCCCATCGGGCTCGAACGTCTCCGAAAGGAGCCAGACGAGCGTCCCCCGCTCCTCGGGCGTCAGCGGCTCGGAGAGTTGCACGTTGAAGCAGGCTTCGGTCCGAAGGCCCGTGAGGGGCGACTCCAGGATCGCCTTGGTCTTCTCCAGGAGCCAATGGGTCCGGGAAGGGCAGAGTCCCGGGGTCCGGTAGAGGTGGAGGAGGCTCACGCGTCGCGGGTGTCGAGTGGAGGAGATTGCGTAGCACACAAGATAGGCAAACGGGACGCCCCCCGGACTCGCACCGATCTAACGGCCTCCCGTCCCCCCGTTGTCCACGTCCAGGTCCGCGTCCCGATACGCTCGGAGGTCGGGCAGGAACAGGTCCTCACTCTGGGCAGCCTGAGCCACCTCAAGACGCTTCACATCGCCGACAACCAGCTGACCGGCCCCATCCCTTTGACCGGTGTCGAAGAGGCGGAGTCGAGGCCGCCGCCGCAGATGGGGAGGCCAGCCCGGTGTCGCCGCGCCCACCTCGACGTGGTGATCGTCAGGGGTGGGATCGCCGCCTCGATGGTGATCGACAGGCTCTTGGTAGCGGACAGTCCCGCGCTCGTGACCTGCACCACGAGGGATGCGGTCCCCGCCGTCGTCGGCGTGCCGGTGATGGCGCCGGATGCGCTCAGGCTCAGGCCTGCGGGCAGGCTACCGGAGGACACCGCCCAGCTGTAGCTCCCGTCACCGCCCGTCGCCGCCAACGTCTGGCTGTACGCCTCACCCACCGTCCCGTTCGGCTGGCTCGCCGTGGTGATCGTCGGGGGAGAGTGAGGAGTCGAATCGGTCGGGGTGTCGCGGCCTGCGCAGGAGAGGATCGCTAGGGGTGCCGCGAGCGAGAAGCCGGCCGTACACACGGCGCTGAGAAGTCTCTTCACTGGTCGTCTCCTGCTGGGCAGTTGCAGTAGCTCTGCGACCAAGATGCTCGAACGGGCTGCTCACCTCATACGTCAGCTTACCTAGTCGAGCTCTAGGACAGCTTGGGCGCCGCTGCGGCACCACGCCGCGCCAAGCCCATGACACTGTTCGCATACATGCGAGACTGGTGATTTGCGCCTAGCCTACATATCGGACCAGCGACGCTAGAAGGTGCACCTCTTGAGGACCGGATCGGGCGCGAGATACCCAAGCCCGTTGGGCCTTTTCATGTGTCGATTGGGCCGGATATTGGGCCTCTTCGGGTCGGCAGGTTCCGGCATGCTCGAAAGGCAAGAACGGCAGATCGTGCACTCCACCAGTGGTCCGTACGTGTTCTTGCCGGAAATGGCGGATAACCTGACGAGAATGGGGTTCAGGGGGTCGCCGGTTCGAGTCCCGCCGTCCCGATTGGCAGGAAGCAAGGCCCGACGCGGGAAATCCCGCGTCGGGCCTTTGGCAGCCTGTTGGTGGGTCCACTTCTCGGGTCCACATTCGACGGCCGGTCACCTGATTCGAGGGTAGCCTGAAGGCACGCACCCTGGCGTGGATCCACGGGCAACCGGTCCAGAACGTGTGCCGACTCAGCCGAATCGGCTGTCGAAGAAGCCGGCAGACGTCTCCTTTACCCAAGCCGCGTCATGCACCCCTCCGGCCAGACGGCCCACCGGATGCCGTGAGGGCGATTGTGCGCTCGATCCCGATCGCCTCCAGAAAGTCCTCGTCGTGGCTGACCACGAGCAGCGCACCGTCGTACGCTTTCAGCCCGCTCTCCAGCGCCTCGAGGGCCTCGAAGTCGAGATGGTTGTTGGGCTCGTCCAGGACCAGGAGCGACGGAGGTCGCGTACCACCGAGGACACAGGCGAGAGAGGCGCGAAGCCGTTGGCCGCCACTGAGGCTGCCCGCTGGTTGCATCGCTGCTTCACGGGAGAACAGGAACCGCGCAAGCGCGTAGCGGGCTGCCGTCACTTCCATGTCGGGGTGAAGCCGGCGGAAGTTGTCGAGCACCGAGCGCTCCGGGTCAAAACCCAGACCGTTTTGATCCAGCCAGGCTACGTGGTCATCCGGTAGCCGGCGCACGGACCCTTCATCCGGCGGCCTCCGGCCGACAGCCACCTCGAGCAGGGTGGTCTTCCCGCTGCCGTTCGGACCTGCCACGGCTACCCGCTCAGGACCGGTGATCCTCAGGGAGATGTCGTCCAGAATCGGCCGGGGCGTGCCGGGAAACCGAACGGTGACGTGGACGAGCTCGAGTACCCGGCGCTTGGAGGGCAACTCGGTGGAGGGAAGGTCGAACCGCGGCGACTCCCGCTCTTCGACCTGGCACCGGGCCGTTTCCAGACGCTCCAGCCGCTCGCTCACTTCCCGGCCGGTGATGGTCCGCATGCGCGCCCCGGTGCGCTCCGCGTTGGCCTTGCGCGCATTCAGGAGGACCTTCGGCACGCCCCCGGCCGCGCGTTCGCGCCGCCCTCGGGCGTCCCGCCGCGCCTGCCGCTCGCGCACCTCGTGCGCCTTTCGTTCGGCCCGGCGGAGCGACGCCCGGGCGCTGGCCAGCTCGCGCCCGGCAGCCGCGTCGTCTTCGGCCCGACGAGCCCGATAGTCGTCGTAATCCCCGCCATACACCTGCACACCGCGCTCCGAAAGCTCGACGATCCGGTCCATGCGGCGAAGCAGGGCGCGGTCGTGGCTGACGACGAGCATGCCCCCGGTCCACGCCTCGACGAACTCGTACAGCGCCTGCCGACTGGCGGCATCGAGGTGGTTGGTCGGCTCGTCCAGCAAGAGGAAGTCGGGCCGGCCGAGTGCCAGGCCGGCCAGCGCGATGCGTGTGGCCTCACCACCGCTGACGGCGCCGAAAGGTCGGTCCAGCGGCAGTTGGCCCAGCCCGTAGTGTGCCAGGACCCTTCGGGCCCGAGCGGGAAGGTCCCACTCGTTCCCCAGCAGCGCCACATCCGCCACGCCGCCACGCCCGGCCTCGAGGCGACGGAGCGCTGACAGCCGCCCCTCGATCCGGAGCAGGACCGAGAGTGGGGCGTGCGCGGACGGCCGGAATTCCTGTGGCAGGACGGCCACAGGTGCGAGCCGCCGGACAGTGCCGCCCGCCGGCGTAAGCTCGCCGCTCAGCAGTCGCAGCAGAGTGGTCTTACCGGACCCGTTCGGTCCGATCAGTCCGGTCTTGTTTCGGCCACAGCCGAGGTCGAGCGCCTCAAAGAGGACGCGCCCGTCCGGCAGCCTATAGGTGAGTCGCTCGGCGACGACGCAGGCGTCGCCGGCAGGCTTCGCGGATGACATGTGGATACTCCTGTCCCGTCGGTTCCCGTTGGGTGATCACCGATCAGGACTTCCGCATGCCGCCTCTCCTCGCGGGGTGGGTTCCGGCCGTGCCCGCCCTGCCTTCTCACAGGAGAACGGGTGGCATGGTTACGCTCGCCCGGGGGGTGGGCCTCTGTCAAGCGGGCGAGGAGAGCACCTGCATCACGCCGATCTCGGCACCTGACAAGGATATGCATCCAAGGACCCTGTCGAAGCGAGGAGCACGCTCGGGTGCGGAGGGCCGACGAGGAGCAACGGGGGAAGCCGAGAGGCTGGCCGTACCTGCTGAGCGGGACCTCTCAGCTTGTCGGGTCGAGGGTCGAGGGACAACCGGATGTGGACTCGCCGGAGGCGAGGACGCGACAGGTGCCGCAGGCACATGCCCGAACCGTAGGTTCGACCCGATGCGCCAGGAGCGCTTCCGTCAGATCCACCCGCCGACGCGCGAGGGGAGCGAGGATGGGCGAAGCCCACCGCAGCTCAATCCGGCCGTCCCGATTGCCGAGAAGGCTTGCCCCGCTTGAGGTTTCCACCTCGGGCGGGGCTCCCCTTCGGTTCTCATGTGTCGATTCGTTGTGTCGATTGGGCCACCTCCCGGGCCCCGCGGCGACCCTCGAGCGCCGCACGCAGCGTGTCCTCGTCCGGGCGCTGGTAGCAGTTCAGCACCGTCTCGGCGTCCCTCCAGCCACCCAGCTGGCAGAGCACCTTCAGCGTCTGGTCCATCAGCTCCGTCGCGAACTTGCGCCGAAGTGAGTGCCACCCGCGGCCCGCCTTGCGCGCGAGCCCTCTAAGACGAGGCACTTTGCCGCGGGCGCATGATGCCGACCTGGAGCCGTGCAAGACGAACGGATCCGGACCCTCTACCCCTACTCCGTCGGCAACAGTGCCCAGCTAGTCACGCGGCGGCGTCTCGACGCGGACAGTGATCCTGTGGGTGTGGAAGTGGAACTACGACTGCTCCCCGAACGCCGCGATTTCTTGGGCGTACGCCGAATCGAACTCCAGAGCCTCCACTAGTCGCGAAAGCTCGTTCGCGTAGCCTGGATTCGCCCCGGTTAGGCCCAATTCGCGAGGCAGGTTGTAACAGTACGCCTCGACAACCTGGTTGCTTGCCAGCAGCGCCACCTGGACGCGCTCTCGTTTGTACGCGCGAACACTCGGCTCCGAGTAGAGCGCATGAGCTTCTTGCTCCGAAAGCTCCATCACGATTCCATAGGCCCGACTCGAAGCGGACGGCAACAATGTCGCTCGCTCGCCGATGTGGATTCGGTAGTCGGAAAGCACCGCTGGCCCAACAGTCTCAGGGTGAAAACCCTTCTCGGCGAGAAGAGTCCGATCCATGAAGAGGCCGTAAAAGAAGATCTTGCTCATAGGTGTCGAGCTGTCCGCCTGACGACTCTGGGTTTCTGCTGCGCGACCACTATGCCGACCCGGAGCCGTGAGGTGCAAGGCGAATGGCCCCGGAGCTCGAAGCCTACCGCAGCAGCCCCAAACCCTTGTTAGGCATCGCGCGAAGTAGACCGGACCTCGCGTGGTTGCTCCGCCCCTTGGCGACCGTTCCCGGGCTGGCTACTTTGCGACGCAAAGCGCCGAGGCAGGAAGGGTGGTAGAAGAGGGCCTCCGCCCACGCCGCCCTACCTCACTCGGCGCCCAGCGCGGACACCGCCTGCACGACGCGCGCGCGCCTGGCCGGCAGCCACGCCGCCAGCAGCGTCGCGCCGCCGAGGAGCGTGACGATGCCGACGAGGGTCAGCGGATCGAAGGAGCTGACGTCGTAGAGGAGGCCGCGGAGCAGGCGTACCGTCACGACGGTCCCGGCCAGCCCCAGGAGGAATCCCACGAGGAGAAGCCGGGCGGTCCCGCCCATGATGAGCCGGAGGATCTCCCCGTTCGTGGCGCCCAGGGCCATGCGCACCCCGATCTCGCGGTGCCGCTGCGCCACCGAGTAGGCCGTGAGGCCGTACATCCCCACGGCACCCAGGAGGAGCGCCACCAGGGCGAAGGTCCCCATGAGGAGCGTGTTGAAGCGGCGCGACGCCGTGGACGCGGACATGCGGCTCTCCATTGTGCCGGCGTCGTAGAGGTACAGGTCGGGCTCGAGGCCCAGGAGCGCCTTGCGGACGGAAGGCAGCGCATCCGCCGGCCGCCCCCGGGTGCGCACCACCACGTACATGCTGGTCCACGGCCGTTGCCGGTGCGGCTCGTAGGTGGCGAAGGCGTCCACCTCTTCGAGGTCCTCGTTGCGCACGTCGCCGACCACGCCCACCACGGTCAACCACGGCTCGGTCGCGGCAGGCCCGACCTTGATGCGCCGGCCGATGGCGTCTCCGTCGGGGAAGAGCCGCTCGGCCATGGTCGCGTTGATGATCACCACCGGATCCCCGTCCCCGTCGCGATCCGTGAACTCCCGCCCCTGGACGAGGGGGATCCCCATGACCTGGAAGTAGTCGGGCAGGACCCGCCGATAGGTGGCGCCGGGTGCGCTCCCGGGGTCGAACGGGCGGCCGTCCACCGACACCTCGCCCCTGCCGTCGCCTCCGCTCACGGGAAGGGCGCTGGTGGCGCTCGTCGCCTCCACCCCGGGGAGCGCGTCGAGGACCTCGGGCACCCTCCGGTAGAAGGCCGGCACGTCACCGTCGAAGGTGTTGGGCAGGCCCACGTGGAGCACCGCCAGTCGCTGCGGCCGGAACCCCGGATCGACGCTCTGGAGCTTCCACAGGCTCCTCAGGAGGAGCCCGGCGCCGGAGAGCAGCGCTACGGACAACGCGAGCTGGCCCACCAGGAGCGCGCTCCGGATGCGCTGGGCTCCGCGGCGCGTCCCCCCGGCGTCGGAGCGGGTGCCCAGGGTGCCGGAGAGGCGGGTGCGCGCGGCATGCAGCGCGGGCGCCAGGCCGAAGAGGAGCCCCAGGCCCACGGAGCACGCCAGGGTTAGGCCGAGGGTACCGGCGTCGACGCCGATCTCGGCGGCGCGCGGGAGTCCGTCCGGCGCGTGGGCCACGAGCCAGGCCACGCCGACCCTGGCCACGGGGACGCTCACGACGGCACCGACGGCGAAGAGGACGACGTTCTCCACCAGGAGCTGACGGGCCAGCGCGCTGCGCCTGGCGCCCAGCGCCAGGCGCACCTCCATCTCTCCCTCCCGGCTCGTGGTGCGGGCCACCTGGAGCCCGGCCAGGTTCGCGCACGCGATGAGCAGGACCAGGAGCACCGCACCGGAGAGCATGAGGAGCGGCGTGCGCGCGTAGCCCGTGATCATGTCCCGCAGGGGGCGCGCCTCCAGGACGTGCCCGGGGTCCTCCCCCGGATGATCGGCCTGGACGTTCGCGCTCACCCGCGCCAGGTCCTCACGCACCTGGGCGTCCGGGACCCCTTCCCGGATGCGGGCCAGCGCCTCCGAGGCGTGTACCCGCCGGTTCTGCTCGTAGGCCGCGGGAGGTGGGAGGAGCGCCCACACGTCGGTCCGGCCGCTGGTGAAGGTGAAGTCCGCCGGCATCACCCCCACCACCACGTACGGCTCACCCTCGAGATGGAGGGTTCGCACGACGGCGTCGGCCTCCCCGCCGAGGCGGGAGCGCCAGAGGCGGTGGCTGACCACGACCACGTGATCCTCGCCGGCCCGGGGGAAACGCCCGTACAGGGGCGAGCGGCCCAGCATCGGAAGGAGCCCCGGGTCCACGAGGATGCCCTGGAGGAGCTCGGTCTCGTCCCCGAAGCGCGCACGCACCCGGGCGAACTGGAATCGCGCCACTTCCTCAAGCGTGTGGTTCCCGGCGCGCAGGTCCTCGAGGTTGGGAACCGACACGTTGTTGCGACTTCCGTCGGCGTTCAGCTCCACGACGCGCACCAGCCGGTCCGACCGGGGGAAGGGCAACGCCCGCAGCAACGAGTCGTGAACCACGCTGAAGAGCGCGGCGTTGGCCCCCACGCCCAGGGCCAGGGTCAGCACCGCGATCACCGCGAAGCCCGGTCGCTTCACCAGGCGGCGGATCGCCAGCCTGCCGTCGAGGCGAATTCCCTCCCACCATCCCGTCATCCGCATTCGTCTCTCCCGTCCGCGGGCCTCGCGCAGCAGTCGACTGCGGGCCCTCTGTATGGAACCGAAGCGCCGCAGCGCCTCCTCGCGGGCTTCTTCATGCGACCATCCCCGGGCCACGAGCTCCTCAATCCGGAGCTGGAGGTGGTGGGCGATCTCCTCCTCGGTCTGCCCCGCCAGCGCGTCCCCCTCCCGAGGCACGGGTCGGGCCACCCGCCGCACACCCGGGCGGATCTCCCCTCCATGGCGGTGGTCCCGCTTCATCGTGTCTCCCGCCCCACCTCCAGGATCGTCGCCAGCGTCCGGGCGAAGCGCAGGACGCGCTCGCTCTCCTCGGCGAGGTGGTCACGCCCCTGCCGCGTCACCCGGTAATACCGCGCCCGGCGGTTGTTCTCGGTGACCCCCCACTCGGCCTCGACGAGGCCCCTCTTCTCCATCCGGTACAGCGCGTGGTAGATCGCCGAGTCGTCGAAGGTGACCGCGCCGTCGGAGTGCGTCTCGATCCAGCTCGCCACCTCGAAGCCGTGGGCCGGGCCGGCCATCAGGGCCTTCAGGACCAGCAGGTCCAAGGTGCCCTTCACCACCGGGATGGAATCGTCCATGGCACCACTCCTTGAGACTTTCAATTGAAAGTCTATGATAAAGAGACCCGCACCGTCAAGTGGACGACGCAAGTGGCATACGCGCTCAGCTCACAGCCGGCGCAGCCTGGTGGAGAACGTCTTACAGGAGATTGGCGTGAGTCGACCGACCTACTATCAGTGGGGTAGGAGGTGCGGCGGCTTGGAAGTGAACAAGGCCAAGCCCCTTCGCGAGCTCGCAACTGTGCCAGTCCGAAGAGCGAAATGAGACGCGCTGAAATCTCAGTTGGATGGCTCTCGCTCACGGTCATCGTGTTCGTGATCGGCGGAATCCAAGTCGGCCTGTACATGGCGGACTGGTACGATGACGGCGTAGCGGAGCCGCTTTCGCTTTGGATCGGCATCGTGATTCTGCTCGTTGCAGGAGCACTGGCCACATTGCCGTTCGTGCGTTCTTCGAGGTCGCGATAGAGGTCGGGCCTGGACCGGTGCATGACAACCGGTTGGCGCTTGCGCGGCGTGCGGCCGCTCCGGGCCGGACCTTCTCGGCGCGGCAGTTCGAGAAGCCACGGTGCCGGAGCCGGTCATGGGCCACGACCCGCGCCGCCGGTGGACCATTCGTATCATCTCGCTCTGGTGCAGGGTGGCGATACCTTGAGCACGTCCAGCGCCATCCAGTCCGGGGCCGGGTCGGCCGGCGACACGGTCAGCCAGTCCGTTCTCTATACGCCGACGAGCGTCAGGGTACGATCCGGTGCTGCTGCTCTCCAACGACAACAACCTGCGGACCGTCCAACACCGGGTTCTTGCACTGAGGCTCCTCTCCAGGCGGCCCTGCCGAGGCGGGGGCGAAGCGAACCACGCGCCGACCGCCACACAGCCTAACCTCACATCCCTTGCGTTGAACCCCACACCCCGTCAGCCGAGGGCTCGTACCCGGGGATGTCCCCGGGTGCGCGCCGAATCCAACCCTTTTGGGATAGGTCATGTCCAATTATTGTCACTTCCGACATAATAACATATGCATACGATCCTTTTTCAGTTGCTTTCCATCCTGCGCCAGGAGCCTGCGGATGCTTCCGCGCTCCTTGAGCGCCTCCGTTCGCTGACCTCCGGATCGTCACCCTCCCTGCCGGCCTTTTACCGGCACATCCGGAGAGGCATGGAAGACGGATGGATCGTGGTCGCGGGAACCGACCAGCAGGAAGAGGGCCCGGGTAGGCCTCGCCAGGTCTACCGCATCACCGAGTCCGGCATGGCCGCGCTCAGGAAGCACGCCCTTGAGTTGGAGGTCTTCACGACGCTGGCCCTGGGGAAGGGGCGTGCGGTGCCATGACCCGAGGGGATGGGCAGCCGGGGCGGTGGGGTTGGGACACGGTGATGCGCCGGGTTGTGCGCCTGTATCCCCGGGACTTCCGCAACTCGCTGGGCGAGGACATGTGTGCCGTGTTCCACCAGGAAGCGGCACGGAGGCGGAAACATCGGGGTCGCCTGGCCGCTGGACTCTACGGCGTCGGCACCCTGGCAGCCGCGGTGGTGGGAGCGGTTCGGGAACGGCTCCACGGGCGCGCACACCACGCGGCATCAACGAACCGAGAAGGGAGGGTGATGATGGGTCAGGACCTCAGGCAGGATGTCGCGCTGCTCCTTCGGCAGATCCGGCGGCGGCCCGGCTTTGCCGTGGTGATGGTGCTCACGCTGGCGTTGGGCATCGGCATGAACACGGGGGTGTTCACCGTGGTCCGCAACGTGCTGCTGCGGCCGCTGCCGTTTCCCGACTCCGGAGAGCTTGTCACCATCGGGGGGGGTGGAGCTTCGTCCTTGCCGAACCTGCGGGACCTCGACGAGCGCCTTCGGTCCATGGACGTCATGGCCGGCGTGTTCACCTCTCAAGCCATGACACTCACCGGTCAGGGAGACGCCACACAGCTCGACGTCAGCTTCGTCACGCCGACGTTCTTCCGCATGACGGGCCTCGTACCGGCGGCGGGACGGTGGCTCGGACCGGACGACGACGGCACCGACCATGTGGTGCTCAGCCACCGTCTGTGGGTGACCCGGTTCGGTGGGGACCCGGGAGTCGTCGGGCGCTCCATCACCCTCGACGATTCCGGGAGCGAAGTCGTGGGGGTGGCGCCTGAGGAGATCTCGAACCCCTTCGGCGAAGATGTGTGGATGGCCATTCCGTGGGGCGCCGGCCAGGGTCCCAGGTCCTCGCGTGCGTGGAGGGCCGTGAACGTGTACGGCAGCCTCGCGCCGGATTGGACGGTGGCGGAGGCCCGCAAGGAGCTGGCCGTAGCGTGGGAGAAGCTCAAGACGGAATACCCCGAGGCGAACGGCCGCTGGGGTGTGAAGCTCATCCCGCTCAAGGAGTACGTCACCCAGAGCGAGCAGACGCCCCTGAAGATCCTGTTCCTCGCGTCGAGCCTCTTCCTCCTTCTGGCGTGCCTCAACGTCGCCAGTGTTTTCCTGAGCCGCCTGGACACCCGCCGCCACGAGTTCGCGGTGCGGTCCTCTCTGGGAGCGGGACGGTGGCGGCTCTTGCGACAGGCGTGGACCGAGGCCCTGGCCGTCAGTGCGGTAGGGGGTCTTCTGGGGGTCGGTCTGGCTGCCATCTCCGTGGGGTCCGCCATCCGACTACTGGGCATCGACCTTCCGGTGACCGGTGGCCTGGGGTTCGACGGCACCGTCGGCGGGTTCGCCCTTGCCGTGACCTTCGTCACCGCCCTCGTCGTCGGCGGGATGACGGTGGTGGCGTGGGGCACCGACCAGCCCGCACAGGCCCTCCGGCGCACCGCAGGGGGTGTGGTCAACAGTTCGGGACGCGTCCGCCGGACCCTCGTGGTGGGCGAGGTGGCTTTGGCGTTCGTCATCGTCACGGCCCTGGGCCTCCTCATGCGCAGCTTCCAGAAGATCCAATCGGCCGACACCGGGATTCGCCCAGACGGCATCGTCACCGCAAGCCTCGGACGCTTCCCGTCGTCACGGTATCCGGACAACCAGAGCCGGCTCGCCTTCATCGAGCGGCTGACGGAGCGCCTCCATGCCATCCCGGGTGTCGACGGTGTCGCGCTGTCCAGTAGCCGTCCCATTGCGGGCTGTTGCTCCAACGGGCCGTACAACCGCACGGACGACCCGGACCGGGTGGCCCGCTTCGTGGAGACCCGCTGGGTCACGCCATCGTACTTTCAGGTCATGGGGATCCCCGTTCTGGCCGGCTCCGACCTGACCGATGTCGGCCCGGATGATCCACCGGCCGCGCTCATCGGCGAGGGCCTCGCCCACGAGCTGTTCGGCGACGAAAGTCCAGTGGGGGCGAGCCTGTCCCGCGGCGACGACACCGTTCGCGTGGCGGGTGTCGTCGGCGCGGTCCGCGAGTACTCTCCGGCCAGAAAGGCCCCGGAGGTGCTGTACGTGTCCGCCCTGCAATCCTCCATGTCCTCGCCACACGTGGTGGTCCACTCGAGCCTCCCGGTCGACCGGGCGGGTCCGGCCATTCGCCAGGCCCTGCACGACATCGACCCGCTCCTCCCCCTGGAGCGCATCCAGACCATGGACGAGGTCCTGGCGAGCTATACCACCGACCAGAGAGCCACGACGTACCTGATGTTCCTGCTCGGCGCCCTCGCCCTGCTCCTGGGAGGCGTGGGCATCTATGGCGTCGTGAGCCAGATGGTCCACGGGAGCCTCCGGGAGATCGGGGTGCGCCTGGTCCTGGGCGCCCGGCGGGAGCAGGTCCTGCGCCAGATCCTGCGGAACGCCCTGGTCCTCGTCCTACCGGGCATCGGCCTGGGCCTGATCGGCGCCGTGGCCGCCCATCGTCTGGTGACCTCCATGCTCTATGAGACGAGCCCCCTCGATCCGCTGGTGTACCTGCTGGTGGTCGTGCTCTTCATCGCGGCTCCGCTCCTGGCCGCGTTGGCACCGGCCCGGCGGGCGGCGCGGGTGGAAGCGGCGGAGATGCTTCGGGACGCGTGAGGGGCGGCATCCAAGTGCAATCTCGGATGGATGTTGCCTTCCATGTCCGGCGAAGCGCGTAAGCTGTTCTTCAGAAAGCGTCGAGGATCCGAGTCGCATGATGGCTATGGCACGCCCCAAGCGTGGGCCATGGCTGATCGTCACGGCAGGAGGCCAGACCACCATAGGTAATTTATCCGCGGTATCTCCATACGGCGTTGGTGCATGGCTCGGAGTTGAGACTGGATTGCCCCGCCTCCGAAGTCGGAGTCACCCGACCCGGTAGCTCTCCGGCATCCCGAGCTCGGTCATGGTGTTGAGGATCCCGCACGCCAGCTTCACCTCTACTCGTTGGCCCGCCAGGCTGCGAGACGTCATTTGTCGGCCGATGATCGTCTTGTACCTGTAGACGGGCGTTCCGGCCTGGTGAAATGAGCACCCTCGCCGGTGGTCCTGAGCCTCTTGATTGGACCGCCTCGTAGACGCTTGCCGCATCGTAGGCACCATCGGCCGATACGGCTATCACTCGATGCTCAACCTGTTCAAGTAGAGCGGGTACTCGCGTGCAGTCATGCGTCCGACGACCGGTCAGGTCCGAGGCGACGATCTCTCCGGTGCGGGCGTCAACCGCAAGGTGCAGCTTCTTCCAAGCCCTGTCCTTTGGCGGCCTCCGTAGATAGCCAACGTGGATCCTGAGTCCCGTGCTATCGATGAGCAGGTGGATCGTGGCCCTCCGTGGAATGAACCAAAGGGACTCGCCGCGCGACTACCCTATGAGCAGCGAACCCTCCTCTTCCACAGCCTCCTGAGCCATGATCCGGGTCGAGAACCTCGAATACGTCTACCCCGGCGCCGCCCGCCCGGCGGTGTCCGGGGTCTCGTTCGAAGTGTCACCGGGGGAGATCTTCGGGCTCCTTGGTCCCTCGGGTGCCGGAAAGAGCACGACGCAGCGCGTGCTCATGCGCCTGAACCGGCTCTTCTCCGGAAACGTGGAAGTGCTTTCCAGGCGGATCGAGACCTGGGATGCATCGTTTTACGACCATGCCGGTGTGGGCTTCGAGGTCCCGAACCACTATCTGCGTCTCACCGGCGGCGAGAATCTCGAGTTGTTTGCGACCCTCTTTCGGCGCCCCACCGGAGTGATTCCCGAGCTGCTTGCCAAGGTCGGGTTAGCCGACGTCGCCGACGAACGCGTCGCGGAGTACTCCAAGGGCATGGGTGTCGCCGGGGCGGCCGATGGACCCTCCTCTTGAACGAGCCTCTCCCGACGCGCGTATTGTGGTCCAGAACACGACGTCGCCTGCACCCGTTTCCCGGAGCACCCATGAGCGCCGACGAGAGTCGCCGGTTCACCGACCGCGAGGTCGCCCTCGTGCTGCGCAAGGCCGCGGAGTTCGAAGAGACGTCGGGAGCCGAGGGGGGCGGAGGGCTTTCCCTGCGCGATCTCCAGGACATCGGGAGGGAGGTGGGCATCTCGCCGGCAGCCATCGCCCACGCGGCCGCCACGCTGGACGGAGCGGGGCGTCGGCCTGCGCTGCTCCGATCGGCGCCCCTGGTACGGAAGGCCGTCCACGCGGTACCGGGGGAGCTCAACGAGGACGCCGTGGCCGATCTGGTGCGTCTCGTGGACGAACGCTCCGACACCACCGGCTCGGTGTCCGAGGCCCTGGGCTCCGTGAGGTGGACCGGTCGCGACCGCTTCTGGAACCTCCAGGTCTCGGTCACGCCCCGCGACGGCGAGACCACCATCCAGGTGGTGGAGAAGGCCGCGCCGCGGCTGCGCCGCGTCATGGCCGTCGTCCCCGCGGCGTGGGGCGCGATCCTGGCCATGCCCGCCGCCGCCGGCCTTCACCTGGCCACCATCCCCCACGTGGGGGTGCTGGCGTTGGGGGCGGTGGTGGGCGCGGCGGCGGGACGGCTGGTCTGGGGGGTCCTGTCGGCCAGGAGCGAGGCCAAGGTGTCGCGCCTCGCGGCGGACCTCACCCGCGAAGCGCAGGAGGCGGCCCTTCGGGGGCTGCTGGTCGGGACCGGAGACGAGGGCGCCGCCGCCGGGGAGTGACGCCCGCAGCCCCCCCTACGACTTCACCGACGGAATCCGGTCCCCCACGGCCGGGAGCGCCGGGAAATCCGTGGACGGCTGGTCCTGATACCAGTAGCAGCACGAGTAGAAGTTGTCGGCCCGGTTGTTGGCGTGGCCGTGCTCCATCGTGTGCTTCAGGTAGCGCGTGAAGGTCACGCTGCCC
>Ga0315556_1001353_pt1 | contig 14784 bp, 9 predicted proteins | sample SalMarSW160310MG_FD_202112 | JGI IMG/M metagenome (GOLD analysis project Ga0315556, IMG submission 202112) | Salt marsh sediment microbial communities from the Plum Island Ecosystem LTER, Massachusetts, United States - Salt Marsh Sediment SW1603-10 ...
GGTTCGCCGGGCGGATGCCGAGCTGATCGAGGGCGATGATCCACTTGCAGATGTTCGCCGAGCCCTCAACCATCGCGTAGGTCGGCGCGTCACGATAGAACCGCGCAACCGGGTACTCCGTGGAGTAGCCGTACGCGCCGAGGATCCGGACCGCGTAGGTGGCGCATCGCTGCGCCACCTCTCCGGCGAAGTACTTGGCCTGCGCCACCTCGAGACCGTTGTTCAGCCGTCCTTCGTCCTTGGAGACGGCGGCCTTGTAGACCAGCAGGCGCAGCGCTTCGATCTCGGTGGACATCTGGGCGATCATGTCCTGGTTCATCTGGAACTCGCCCACCGGCTTGCCGAACTGCTTGCGCTGCATGGCGTACTTCACGGTCTCGTCGAGGCACGCCTGGGCCAGCCCGATGGCGCCGGCCGCCGCGCTGAGGCGGGTCTGGCTCAACGACCCGAAAACGATGCGCGTGCCGTCGCCGGGCTTGCCCAGGATGTTCTCCTTCGGGACGACCGTATCCTCGAGGATCACCTCACCCGTGGGCGACGAGTGGGAGCCCAGCTTGTCGAGTCCCCGGGTCGTCACGCCGTTCATGTTCTTGGGCTCGATCACGAACGCCGACAGCCCCTTGGAGCCCGCGGAGCGATCCGTGTAGGCGTAGTAGACGAGCGTATCGGCGATCTGCGCGTTGGAGATCCATGTCTTGGAGCCATTCAGCAGCCAGTGGTCGCCCTTGTCCTCGGCCGTGGAGGTCAGGGCCATCACGTCGGAGCCGGCATTGGGCTCCGTGATGGCGAAGCCACCGAGGTGATCGGCGGTCACCAGGGGACGGATGTACTTCTCGCGCAGCGCCTCGCTGCCGTACTTGAGTATGGTGTAGGCGCACCCCAGCGCCTGCATGTTGATCTGGACCCGCAGCGAGCTGGAGACGCGCGCGATCTCCTCGGTCACGATCATGGCGGCGAGCCAGCCCATCTCCGTGCCGCCGTACTTCTCGGGAATGACCGTTCCGAACAGGCCCAGCTCACCCATCGGCTTGAGGGCCTCTTCATAGGGGAAGTAGTGCTCCGCGTCCCACCTGTCGACGTGCGGCGCGATCTGCTGGTCGGCGAAGTCACGGACCAGTTGCCGCAGCATCTGGAGCTCTTCGGAAAGCGAGAAATCCATGGGGGGTTCCGAGGGTGGAGGTGTGGGGGCGGCCAACCTCGGTGGAAGGGTAATCGTGGAGCACGCGGCGGTACAGGAGGACGCGGTGCCTGGGGCGGCGCGGCGCCCCCCGCTCAGAAGGCCGCCAGGTACCAGCTCAGCACGGTGGCGCGACCGTAGTGGGTCCAGCCGGTGATCTCCGAGTATCGCATGCGGTAGTACCGGACCAGGTCGGTTCCGGGAGGCAGCGACGGGCTCGGCGCCAGCTCCGCGCGCACCACGGCGTCGTCCAGCGGACCGCGGACCGCCAGCGACCGGATGGTCACCGACGACGCCTTCACGATTGCGGCGCCTCGCTCCGCCAGCGACCGGGTCGTGTCACCGAGGATGGGCCGGATCATCTCCCCCTGGACCCACGCCTCCAGCGCGGCGCGTCCCTGCGTGTCGAGCTTGGCGCGCGCCGTCACGACCCGGAACCCTACTGCGCCGACCACGATGACCAGCACGAGCACCGCCTTCCACCCGGTGAGCGTCACGGTCTTTCCAGGCATGTCTTCTCCTCCCACGGAGGGTGCGATCGGTTGGTCATGCATGGGCAATGAAAGGGTGCGCCACCCTCGCCGCAAATACCTCCACCCGAGTCCCTTGAACGTGAGCGTGAACCCGCAGCAGTCGGCCGGGTCGATGCCGTAGATCTCCTCTCTCCCACTGAACACAAGTGAGAACAACTGAGCAGGGCGGGGTTCACGCCCACGTCCACGGCTTCCTCTCGTCACGAACCCACCCGGGGCCTCCGACGCCACGTACGCGAGGAGGGCGACCCTCTTCGGTTCATCCCAGGACCGGGAAGCCGCGGGTGCGGCGGTTCCGGGGAAAGCGCGCGGTAGTTCCCCCTCTCCTCACGCGTCTGAAAGAAGGTGGGATGCGGTCGCACCGGTCCATCCGGTTCGGGGGGACCGCTCCGTGAAGAGGGGAGGGGAGTACCATGGAAGCTGATGGACGGAGGTTCCTCGGCCGCAGAGAGTTGCTCGTCCGCGCGGCGCCCGCGTGCGCCATGGGTTGCCTGGGGCTCGCGGGCCTCCGGGACCTGGTGGCGGCCCAGGTCGAAGCGCCTGCCCAGGAGGTGCACAAGTTCGACCGCGAGCGGGACGCGAAGCTCTCGGTCCGGGCTGCCTATCGGATGCAGTACTCCCAATTCTTCACGTTTGTCCGCAACCTGAGGGACACGCTCGGGGACGAGGAGTTGATCCGGCTCCTGAAGCTCCACTCCACCGCCGTGGGTCGGAACGCCGGGGAATCCCAGGCCCGCAGCGGGCCGGACACGAGCTTCCAGACCTTCGTGGCCACCTTCCGTCCTCCCAGGTACGCCAACACCCTGACCCACGAGGTGGTGGAGGATACCGAGGACGCCTTCCAGCTCCGGGTCACCGAGTGCATCTGGGCCGAGGTCTTCCGGGAGGCCGGCCTGGACGGCGCGATCGGCCACGCCGCCGTGTGCAACATGGACTACACCTGGCCCACAGCCTTCAACCCCCGGTTCCGGATGGAGCGGACGCAGACCCTCATGCAGGGTGACGATCACTGCAACCACCGGTATCTGCAGAGCGCCGAGAAGCCCTGACCGGTCGTGGGGAGGCCCACGCGCCCACGCGCGTGGGGGAATTCTCAACCCAGGCCAGGAGCCCGCCGAGGCCCGCCCCCCCGGCTCGGACGTCGGCCCCTCTCTTGCCGTCCGCGTTGCCGTTGTCTACAATTACGACACTGTAAGTCGACAAAGGCGACATCGGATGAGCCATGCCCAAATCCTACCTCGGCGATCTGGAGCAGATGATCCTCCTGGCAGTGATGCGCCTGGGTGATGAGGCCTTCGCCCTGGCGGTCTTGCGCGAGTTGGACAGGGAGGTGGGAAGGAAGGTCTCCCGGGGATCGTTGTACAAGACTCTGGAACGCCTGCGAGAGAAGGGGTTGGTGACGTGGCGCACCGAGGACGGCACGCCGGAGAGAGGGGGCAGGCCCAGGCGCATGTTCTCCGTGACGCCCCCCGGTATCATGGCGCTCACGGAGTCGCGTGAGGCGCTTCTCACGCTTTGGCACGGTCTGGCAACGGCCTTGGGTGGGGAAAGGGGATGAGGAGGGAGAGGCGGGACCGCGAACCCCCACGCTTGGCGGAGTGGGTCTTGGAGCGGAGTGTCCCCCGTGGGCGTGCCGGACAGAGTGTCGTCGGGGATGCGCGGGAGGAGTTCCAGGCGCACCTGGATTCGACGTCGCACGTGCCCCCGGCCTTGTGGTACTGGCTGCACGTGCTGCCCATCGCCGCGCACGGGCTCGTCTTCGGGTTGGGTGCGTCACCCGGTTCGATCCCCGGTACGCTGGCGGCAGCCGGCCGTGACCTGAGGCTCGCGGCGCGGACGTTGACCCGGAGACCGGGGCTCACCGCGGCCGTGGTGGGGACGCTGGCCTTGGGCATGGGGGGGATCACGGCTGCATTCAGCATCGTGAGCGCGGTCCTTCTCGAGCCCCTCCCCTACGACGAGCCGGACCGACTCGTGGGGGTCTATCGGTTCCGGACCGACATGGCCGGTGGCGCCCCGCCAGCGAGCGCTGCCGGACAGAGCTATTCGGTGTCGCCCGTGACGTTCCGTGACTGGCAGCAGGGCGGGCGGGCGTTCGAGGCCATGGGTGCATTCGAGGGAGTCTCCTACGCCCTCGGGACGCCCAGTGGACCCGTCCGCATCTCGGGCGTGAACGCCACATCCGGTACGTTCCGGGCTCTTGGGGTCCAGCCGTTGACGGGCCGCCTTCTCCTGCCGCGAGATGATGAAATCGGGGAGCCCCGGGTCGCCCTTCTCAGCTACGGCCTCTGGGAGCGCGCGTTCGCCTCGGACCCCGAAATCCTGGGGCGGACACTCTCTCTCGACGGCGTGGCACACATGGTGGTGGGCATCATGCCCCCGGGCTTCGCCTTCCCGTACGAGGGCGTGGACGTGTGGGCTCCCCTTCCCGAGTCCCGCCGGGCCTGGCCCACGCGCAGCGGAGGCTTCCTCCAGGTGGTGGGTCGCCTGGCCGAGGGGGTCACCACGGCCGAGGCACAGCGGGAGATGACGGCCCTGCAGGCGCAGCTGGCGGACGCGTACGAGGGCGAGCGGGACCGTGGGGCGAAAATCTATCCCCTGCGTGAGCTACAGGTGGCTCAGAGCCGCCCCGGCCTCCTGCTGCTCCTGGGTGCCACCACGCTGGTCCTTCTCATCGCGTGCGCGAACGTCACCAACCTGCTCTTGGTGCGTGCGGTGGAGCGCGACCACGAGCTGGCCATACGCACGGCCCTGGGTGGGGGGCGGCTCCACCTCGCCGCGCAACTCGCTTCGGAGGGGATCGTCCTCGCCCTCCTGGGGGGCGGCGCGGCCGTGCTGGTGGCGGCCACCGGCGTCAGGCCGCTCCTTTCGCTGCTCCCCGTGGCCTTGCCCAACGCTAGTGCGGTCCGGGTCGATGGGACCGTCCTGACCTTCGCGGTCCTCATGACGATCACCGTCGGAGTGCTGACCGGACTGGGCGTGGCTCTTCGCACGACGCCGAGTCATGCCGGCTCGGCACTCCGCCAGGACAGTCGGGGGTCGGCCGGGGGCGGTCGGAACCGGTCCCGCACGCTCCTGGCGGTAGTACAGATGACCCTGGCCTTCGTTCTCCTCTCCGGTGCAGGGCTATCCATGAAGGGATTCCTGGGGGTGGCGGCGCTGGACCCGGGTTTCGACTCGGCGGACCGCCTCGCCATGCGGGTCCTGTTGCCCGAGGAATACCGTGACGACAGTGCCGCCGTGAGCGGGTTCTTCGAGGATTTGACGGAGCGCCTCTCCTCCCGTGGCGACGTGGCGGCCGCGGGCTCGGCCAGCCAGATGCCGTACTCGGGGGGCACATCCTTCCCCCCGGCGTCCTTCGAGACAGCGGACGGCGTGGTGAACGCCGCCGTCCACAGCAGCGCGGTGACGGCCGGCTACTTCGATGCCGCGGGCATTCGCCTCGTGTCGGGCCGCTTGCTGACGCGGGAGGATCGCGCCGGCACCCTCCCGGTCGCGGTGGTCAACGAAACGCTGGCGCGCACATACTGGCACGACGAGAGCGCCCTCGGGCATCGGCTACGCCTGGACCTCCCGGGCGACTCGGTGTGGCGGACCGTGGTGGGGGTGGTGGCGGACGTCCGGTACGGTTTCGGGTGGGCGCCCTTCCCGGAGTTCTACTCGACGGTGGAGCAGCGCTCCCTGTGGTATCAGACCGTGTTGGTCCATGCCAGTGGCGACCCGGCCTCCGTCTCCGAGGCCATGCGGGAAGCCCTTTGGGCATTGGATCCGGGCATTCCCGCCACCGTTCGTACGTGGGACGAGCTGGCAAGCCAGTCCCGGGGCTTCGCACTGGCCCGGTTCGGCTCCATCGCAATGGCCTTCATGGCAGGGTTGGCGGCGGTGCTGGCAGTGGTGGGGGTCTATGGAGTGATCGCCTTCACGGTGCGCATGCGCCGACACGAGTTCGGCGTCAGGGTCGCCCTCGGAGGAAGCCTGCCCGGCATCCTCCGAGGCGTACTCATGGAGGGCCTTCGGTTGGCGACGGCGGGCATCGTCGTCGGCCTTGCCACGGTACTCGCCGCGGACCGATTCCTCGACCCGTCGCTCTTTCCGGCGGGAACGCGGGATCCGATCACCCTGGGCGCCGTGGCGCTCCTCCTGCTTGGGACCGGTCTGGGTGCCAGCGTCCTTCCGGCGTTCCGCTCGACCCGCGTGGATCCGGTCAGGACGTTGCGCTCGCAGTAGCGCGTTGGTGTGGACCCCCGGGCAGGCCAGGGCCCGATCGGGATCCTGGGCGGAGGTCGGGGCGGCGTCGGTCCGAGGTAGAAGCGCCGGTGGAGCCGGCCCAGGCGCTCGTTGTAGGTTGCGACCAGGGCGTCGTGTGCCACGGCACGGCGCGAGATCCTCCATCGTTTGGAGGTCCCCCGGATCGTATCCCCCGCCCGCCACTCCGTCGAGTTGCCGCGGACGTTCCCGCGCGGTACGCTCCCGCCAGGAGAAGACCATGGACCGACGAGACTTCCTGAAGGCCGGTTCGGCATCCGCGCTGGGGGCGTACGGAGCCTCGCTGGGCGTGCAGAACCTGGGCGTGGCGCGCGCGCCGCTGGATTCCCCGGGCGCGGTTGCCGGGCGCGCGGCCAAGTCCGACCCTCGCGCCCTCATCATGGACGCCATGGGCGAGCTCCGGCCCGAGTACGACGCCGCGCTCATCGGCGAGATGCTCGCCAGCGGCATGGACGCGATCACCGTCACGCTGTGCGATCCGAAGCCGGTGGGGCCGGAGGCGCTCGAGCTCGCGGTGGACGGCCTCCTGACCTACGACCGCTTCCTGGCACGGCACCCGGATCTGCTGCTCAAGGCCACCTCGGTGGCCGCCGTCGACCAGGCGCGCTCGGCGGGACGGATGGCGGTCTTCTTCCTGTACCAGAACGCCGAGCAGTTCGGCTCCGACCTCGACCGCGTGGACATGTTCTACCGCCTGGGCGTGCGCAGCTCGCAGCTCACCTACAACGAGCGGAACCGGGTGGGCGTCGGGTGCCGCGCTGAAGGCGACGAGGGAGGGCTGACCGACTACGGGCGTGCCATGGTCGAGCGCATGAACGAGATCGGGATGCTCGTGGACCTCTCCCACGCCAACATGGCCACCATGCGCGACGCCATCGCGCACACGTCCCGCCCGCTGGTCATCTCCCACACCGGGTGCGACGCGGTCTATCCCCACCTGCGCAACACGACGGACGAGAATCTGCGCGGGGTGGCCGAGACCGGCGGCGTGGTGGGCATCTGCCAGCTCCGCCCGTTCCTGACGCACGAGAAACGCGACAACCTGCACGCGTACTTCGACCACATCGACCACGCGGTGCTGGTGTGCGGGACCGAGCACGTTTGCATCGGCAGCGACCGCGACCATCGCGTCATCGAGATGACGCCCGAGTACGTGGCGGAGCTCCGGCGCGAGGAAGGGAGTCAGGTCGTGGACGACGAGCTCCCCTACTTCATCGACGAGCTGAACGGCCCCGGGCGCATGGAGGTGGTGTGGAACGGGCTCGTGCGCCGCGGATACGCGGCCGCCGACGTGGAGCGCATCATGGGCGGCAACCTGTACCGCGTCTACGGTGACGTGATCGGATGAGCTGACGCGGGCCGGCGGCCTTCTTTCGTCGGCTCCGACGATCCCCCGGACCGGGATCGGCCCGGCTCAGGTCCCGGTCTACTCCGTCCTCAGGGCCTCCATGGGATCGATCCCGGAGGCACGCCGAGCAGGGACGAAGCTGGCGAGGAGGACGACCACGAGGAGCACGCCTCCAGCGCCCAGGAAGGAGGCGGGATCCACGGGGCTCACGCCCAGGAGCATCGAGCGCATGGCAGCCGCGGAAGCGCCGGCTGCGAGGGCGCCCACCACCAGCCCGGGCGCCGCCAAGCGGAGCGCGCCGCCGAGGACGGTGCCCAGGACGCGGCGGCGGGTCGCCCCCATGGCCATGCGGACGCCTATCTCCCGGGTGCGGCTCGCGACGGTCATGGCCACGACACCGTAGACGCCCATGGCCGAGAGGAGAAGGACCATCAAACCGAGCCCACCTCCCATTCTCGCCGCGCCACGCTGCTCCTCGGTGCTGCGCTCGACGATGGACTCCGCGGACACCAGGCGAGGCATGGGAAGCGCCGGGTCGACGGAGCGCAGCGCGGAACGCACGGGGTCGGCCACCGAGGCCAGGTCGGCGTCGGTACGGAGGACGATCATGAGCTTTGCCCGGTAGTCCTGCCGAATCGGAACGAAGACCTGAGGCCAACGCTCACCCGCGCGACTGGCGGCCAGGTCGGCCACCACGCCGACGACCGTTGCGCCCCGACGCTCCTCCCGACCCACGGAGCGGAGGAGAGGCCGCCCGATCGGGTCCTCCCCGGGCCACATGCGCTGGGCGAGGGACTCGGTGACGAGGACCACCGGTTCGGACGTGGGGTCGTCCGTGGCCGCGATGTCCCGCCCACGCACGAGCGTGGCGCCGATGGCGTCGAGGTAGCCTTCGCTGATGCGGGCATCCTCCGCCGTCAGACGCCCACTCTGCTCGTCGGGACGATCCGCCCGCAACACCACGGTTCGGGAACGGCTACGGTCCAGGGGAACCCCGTCGCCGAGGGCGACCGCGGTCACGCCGGGCGCCACAGCCAACGCCTCGCGCATGCGGTCCATGAACGCCTCTCCGCCCCCTTCGAGGGTGGGGTAGCCTTCCGCCGCCAGGTCCATCAACGGCGACGACAGGACGCCCGTCCTGAAATCCGTGACGGCCATGCCCTCGGGCACGAAGCCCAGGTCCGCCCGGTCCATGGCTCCCAGGGACCGGAAGAAGAGGCCGCCCAGCACGAGACCTACCAGGGCCACGCCGGTCTGGGCCGAGGCTGCGGCGCGCTGCATCCGACCGACGCGGCGCCCACCGCCGCCCGCGTCGTCCCTGAGCGCCGTGACGAGCTCGGGCCGACTGAACCGGAGCGCAGGCAGGATCCCGAGTATGCCTCCAGCCAGGAGCGTCAGCCCCAGCGAGGCGGACACCGTGGTGAAGCTGGTCCCGAAGCGGACGTCGGGCGCGACGATGCCGAAGGTGGTGGGCGATACCGTGCGCATGGCCAGGGTGGCCACCGTGATCCCCATGCCTCCCCCCACCAGGGCCAGGAGCACGGCCTCGAGCATCAGGTGCCGGGCCAGACGGATGCGGCCCGATCCCAGGGCCAGCCGCACCGCGGTCTCCTGCTCCCTGGCCGCGGCGCGAGCCAGTGCCATGCCGGCGAGGTTCGCGCATATGATGAGGAGCACCAGGACGAGGAGGGCCACCAGGCTGCCCACGGCCAGCGCGTCCCATACACGGTTCTGGGCCGGAAAGCGTTGGTAGCTCGCCACCTTCACGGTGCGCTCCGAGTTCGTCTCGGGGTGGTCGGCGGCCAGGCGTCCGAAGATGGTGCGGACGGCGCCCTGGACCTGCTCACGCGAGGCGCCGGCGGACAGACGTCCCATGGCGCTGATCCAGAACGCACCTCGGTCCCGCAGGTACGCGCTGTCCCCCGCCACGAAGGGGTGTTGGGTGAGGGGCACCCAAAGGTGGGTGCTGCCGAGGGTGGGCCGGGGCCCGCGGAATCCTGCGGGGGCCACGCCGATGACCGTGTAGGGCTCCCTGCTCAGCTCGATGGAGCGGCCGATGACGCCGGGGTCGCCCTCGTATTCCTCCTGCCAGAGATCGTGGCTCAGCACCACAACCGCGTGCTGGCCCGGACCCACTCCCTCTCCCGGAAGGAAGTCCCGACCGAACGCAGGCACGGCGCCGAACACGCGGAAGTAGTCCGCGGTGGCGTATGCGGTCCGCACCCGCCGGCCGCCGTCGGGGGCGCCCAGGGTCAGGTCCCGGTCCGCCCAGCCTGCGAGCGCCTCGAGGGGTGTCGGAGCGGCCCGCACGGCCTCGAAGTCGGGGTACGTCCAGCCCCACTGCTCCTCGCCCCGGTCCGCCACGACGAGCTCCACCACCCGGTCCTGACCCGTCACGCCCGGGACCGGCGCGAACCAGAAGGCGTCGATGGCGGTGAATGCGGCCGTGTTGATGCCGATGCCCACGGCCAGGGACAGCAGAACCACGAACGTGTAGCCCCCCGAACGGGCCAGCCCCCTCGTGACCAGCCGGATGTCCTGGAGGAGATCTCCCAGGAATTCGGCCCGCGCGCGGCCGCGCACGCCGCGCCGGTCGATGTCTCTGCACTCCTGCAGCACGCGTGCGGGATCGCCGAAGCCACGTCGGGCCCTGGCAGAGGCGTCTTCCGGAGACAGCCCCGCCCTGCGGTGCTGCGCTTCCCGCGTCTCGAGGTGGAAGCGGACCTCGTCTTCCAGGCTCTCGTCCATACGGCTGCCGAACCGATCGAGGCGGAACAGCCTCCTGAGACGCCGCCGGCTCATGTCACCTCCTCGGTTGGGACCTCGAGGACGGCGAGCATGGCACGGGTGCTGCGCAGCCAGCCGTCGAGCTCACGGGCGAGCGCCTTCCTGCCCGCCCGGGAGATGTCGTAGTACTTGGCTCGCTTGCCCTCGTCGGTCTTCACCCACTCCCAGGACACGTGCCCCTTCGCCTGCAGCCGGTGGAGCGCGGGGTAGAGGGACCCCTCCTCGATCTGAAAGACGCCGGCGGACCGAGAACGGATGTGGTCGGCAACGGACACGCCGTGCATCGGGCCGTTCACCTCGAGGCCCTTGAGGATCATCAGCTCCAGGGTGCCGTAGAGATTGCCCGCGCGAACCGAGCCCATGTTGGACCTGATCACCTAGAGAGTCTACATAGCCTGTCTATGCCGTACTACGGGGAAACATCGCCCGCGGTTTCGAGGCGCTCCGGGGTTGACCCTCGGGTGTCTGCTCTCCATAATTAGTCTGCAAACCAGACTTCGGTGAGGGGATCATGACCCGACAGGCCTCCCTGGGGGAGTTCGAGCAGCTCGTCGTCCTGGCGGTTCTTCGCCGGGAGGGGGGCGCCACGGGCAACGCCATCAGCGCGGAGCTCGAGGAGAAGGCGGACCGGGGCGTGTCACGCGGGGCGCTGTATTCGACGCTCGACCGCCTGGAGTCCAAGGGGTTCCTCACGTGGCGCGTGGAGGCGTCCACGCCCGATCGGGGAGGTCACCCCTCGCGAATCTTCTCCGTCACCGAGGCCGGCCTCGAGGCGCTGCGGGAGCACCAGCGGGCGTTGCGCAACCTCACCGAAGGCCTCGACGCGGTGCTGGACCCCGGGCGGTCCTGACGGACGCGCCGGAGGAGCCGGAGGAGACGCGGCCATGGAGCCGCCACGGATCTGGGAGTCGTTGCTGCGACGGGTGCTGCCGCCGGGCACGGTGGGGCGGAGCATCCTCGGTGACCTGAGGGAGGAGCACGCCCGGCGCCATGGGCAGGATCCGGCGGAGGCGCGCTCCTGGTATCGCGGTGCGGCCCTGGGGGTCGCGCTGCGGGCATCGGTGGACCGGGTGTTGGGCAGGTGGTCGGGGGAGCCGAGGCTCGCCCCGCGACAGGGTGGAGGACGAGGAGGTGATCCGATGTTCGAGCGGTTCATGCGCGGTCTGAGATACGCGGCTCGATCCCTTGCGAAGACGCCGCGTTTCACCATCATCGCCGTCTTCACGATCGCCGTGGGGATAGGCACCAACACGGCCATCTTCAGCGTGGTGGATGGGGTGTTGCTCAAGGACCTGGCCTACCCGCGCTCCGACGAGCTCGTCAACGTGTGGAGCAGCGCGCCGGGATTGAACTACGACCAGTTCCCGCTGTCGCCGGACCTCTACTTCTTCTACCGCTCCCAGAGCTCCGCCTTCGCGGACCTGGCCCTGTTCTCGCAGGCGGCCGTGAGCGTCACGGGAGACGGACAGCCCGAGCGCGTGCGCGCCCTGTCGGCCACGGCGTCGCTGTTCTCCACCCTGGGTGTGGCGCCGATGCTGGGCCGGGCGTTCACCCCCGAGGAGGACGTGCCCGACGCACCGCGGGTGGCCGTGTTGAGCCACGCACTCTGGCAGCGACGGTTCGGCGCCGACCCCACGGTCATCGGCCGCACCGTCCAGATCGAAGGCGAGGCGCGGGAGATCATCGGCGTGATGCCTCCGGGGTTCGACTACCCGGACGACATCGACGTATGGCTCCCCGCCCGGCTCGATTCCGAGAACCCCATCACGGGAACGTTCAGCTTCCCCGCCATCGCCCGGCTCGGTCCCGGAGTGAGCGTCGCGCAGGCTACGGCTCAGCTGCGGCCCCTGGTGCAACGCTTCCTGGAATCCCACGACGACGGATCCCAATACAGGGCCTTTCTCGAGAATGGCCGGTACCAGCCCCTGGTCCACTCCATGAAGGAGGACCGGATCGGGTCGATGGAGCGTCCGCTGTGGATCCTGCTGGGCACCGTAGGCATCGTGCTCCTCATCGCCTGCGCCAACGTGGCCAACCTGGTCCTCATCCGGGCCGAGGGTCGCAGACGCGAGTCGGCCGTGCGCGCCGCCCTGGGCGCGACGCGAGGGATGCTCGTTCGGCAGAGCGCCATGGAGAGCGGGCTCCTCGCCGTCATGGGAGGGGTCCTGGGTCTCGCGGCGGCCGGCATCGGCGTGCCGGCGTTCCTCCGCCTGGCGCCGCCGCAACTTCCTCGCCTGGACGAGGTGGGCCTGGACGGCAACGTGCTGCTTTTCACTCTGGGCGTGACCGCCCTGTCGGCGCTTCTCTTCGGCATCGCGCCCATGGTGCTCCACACCCCCGGGGTGCTGCTGGCCTCGCTGAAGCAGGGCGGACGCGGTGGCACGCACGGTCCTCGCCGACAGCGCTCGAGGAACCTGCTGGTGGCCGGGCAGACCGCCATGGCCCTCGTGCTCCTGGTGGGCTCGGGGCTCCTGGTGCGGAGCTTCTGGCAGGCCCGGAGCACGGATCTGGGCTTCACGTACGACGACCTGCTCACCTTCCGGCTATCGCTTCCGCGGGCGGGGTACGCGACGCCGACGCAGGTGTCGACCTTCCACGAGCAGCTCCTCGCCCGGCTCCGGGCCCTGCCGGGCGTCGAGGAGGTCGGCATGACGTCGGCCATGCCCCTCGCGCAGCCGGCGCCGGGCACGGCGTTCGACATCGCCGACCATCCGACGGAGCCTGGGCAGCTCCCGCCCATGCTGCGCTTCAAGTACGTGTCGCCCGGCTTCCTGGAGACACTGGGCGTCCACCTGCTGAACGGGCGGACGATCCAGCCGTCCGACGAAAGCGACGGGAGCGGTCACGTGGTGGTGGACCGGGCGCTGGCCGCGCGCTTCTGGCCCGATGAGAACCCCGTCGGCAAGCTCCTCAGGTTCGCGGGAGACACCACCCGCTGGCTCGCGGTGGAAGGCGTCATGGACAAGGTCCTGGACCTGGGCATTCGGCGGGACACAGACCCCTTGCTCTACCTCCCCATGAGGAGCCCCGACGGCGACAACGGCTGGGAGGTACGCACGGCGACGTACGCGATCAGCGCGCGCAAGCCGGCTTCCCTGGCGCAGGTCGTGCGCTCCACCGTGTGGGATCTGGACCCCGACATCCCCGTGGCGGACATGCGTACCGGGCAGGAGCTCGTCGCCACGTCACCGGCCGTGGTGCAGCTGTCGTTCACCATGTTCACGCTCGGCATCGCCGCGCTGCTGGCTCTGGTCCTTGGCGCCGTGGGGCTCTACGGCGTGCTCTCCTACTCGGTGGCCCAACGCACGCAGGAGATCGGCGTGCGCATGGCGCTGGGCGCGGAGCGCTCCGCCGTCATGCGCATGGTGGTGGGAGACGGGGCGCGCATCACCCTGTTCGGGCTCGTAGTGGGCTTGGCCGGCGCCGCGGCGTTGAGTCGACTCCTCCAGGGGATCCTCTACGGCGTTGAGGCCCGGGACCCGCTCACGTTCGTCGGGACGGCGCTGGTGTTGCTGGCCGTGGGGGTGGTGTCGGCCTGGCTGCCGGCCCGGCGGGCCGCGGCGGTGGACCCCATCGAGTCCATACGCGTGGAGTGAGGGGGTAGCGTCGCGGCGAAGCCTGGTTGATTTTCGTCGTTCCAGTCTTCCGTTGAATCCCCGCCGCCCGCCGTCCGGCTGGACGCTCACATGCCAGAACCGGCTGCAGTGACCAAAGCCAAAGCCATCCGTACCTGGAGCTTGTCGCCGGAACGGGCCATCCTCCTCCCCGTCACCTTCGCGGCTGCGCTCGCCATCTTCGGCTTTGTGAGCGTCCGGCAGCACGCCGTGCTGTTCGGGTCGTTCATGGGGTCGGCGGTCCTGCTCTTCGTGTGGGCCGCCGGTCTGCACGTCCAGGCGAGGCGGGCGGCTCGGAGACTCACGCTGGCGGTGGTGCTGAAGCCCCAGCACTGGGTTCAGACCATCGCCCAGCTCGTCATCTTCTACTGGTGGGGCCGGCACGTGCCCATCGTGGTGGCGTTCGCTCCCTTCATCGTGGCGCAGCTCCTGTTCGCGTACGGCGTGGAAGGGCTGCTGAACTGGTCGCGTCGGGACACGCACAATTTCGGGTTCGGGCCCGTCCCCATCATTCTCAGCATCAACCTGTTCCTTTGGTTCCGGCCCGACTGGTTCTACTGGCAGTTCGTGATGATCCTCCTGGGGTTCCTGGCCAAGGAGCTCATCCGGTGGACCAAGGACGGCCGCTCGGCCCACATCTTCAATCCGTCGTCCTTCCCGCTGGCGGTATTCTCCCTCGCCTTGATCGTGACCCATGGGTCGAACACCACCTTCGGCGAGATCATCGCCAACACGATCTTCGATCCGCCATACATCTATCTGGTGATCTTCCTGGCCGCGGTCCCGGGACAGTGGCTGTTCGGCGTGGCTCAGGTGTCTCTGTCGGCCGTGGTGACGTTGATGGCCATCAGTCTGGCCTATCTCCACATCACCGGGACCTACCTCTTCCTGGACGCCCACATCCCCGTGCCGGTGTTCATCGGGTTGTTGCTGCTGGTCACGGACCCATCGACCTCGCCACGTACCGAGTTGGGGAGGATCATCTTCGGGATGTTGTACGCGGTGTTCACCACCGTGCTCTTCGTGATCCTCGTGTCGTCGGGGGTGCCGACCTTCTAC
>Ga0315556_1001354_pt1 | contig 14774 bp, 17 predicted proteins | sample SalMarSW160310MG_FD_202112 | JGI IMG/M metagenome (GOLD analysis project Ga0315556, IMG submission 202112) | Salt marsh sediment microbial communities from the Plum Island Ecosystem LTER, Massachusetts, United States - Salt Marsh Sediment SW1603-10 ...
GGTAGACCTTGCGCAGCAGCTCCTGGCGCGCGACCGGCATGTTCTTCGGGTCGCCGGTGCCGAGGAAGTAGTGGCACTTGTCGGTGCAGGCGCCGCAGTGCACGCAGGCATCCAGAAATACCCGCAGGCCGCGGTACTTGCCGAGCAGCTCGCCCATCTTGGCGATCGCGCGCGCGTGCCAGTCCCCGGGCAGCTTGCCGGGAAAGCCGAGCGCCTCGTTCATCTTGTCCGAGGCGGCGTAGGGCTTGCTGCCCGCCATCGCGCCCGGCGCGAGGATCGGGATGACCGGGTACTCCTTCAGCGGCGGCGCCTTGATCGCGGCGGCGGCCATGGCTAGTCCCGGGCCCAGGCGGCGAGGTGGCGCCGCTCGCGCGAGTCGTCGGCCTGGTTGCGCGAGGGGCTGAAGAACACCCCCGGCGCGTGCAGCAGCTTGGAGGCGGGGAAAACGACCATCAGCAGCAGGACGAGCGTCAGGTGCACCAGCAGCGCCGGATCGGCCGGCAGCGGCTGCCAGTCGAAGCGCATCAGCCCGAGCATGAAGGCCTTGAGCGCCACGATGTCGGTGTGCGCCACGTACTTCATCGCCAGCCCCGACAGGGCGATGCCCGCCAGCAGCGCGAGCATCAGGTGGTCCGACCAGGTCGAGATGTAGCGCATGCGCTCGAGCAGGAAGCGCCGCGCCCAGAGCCCGGCGAGCCCCGCGACCATCGCCATGCCGGCGTAGACGCCGAACGGCTGCGCGAACGCGACCCAGCCCCACACCGGCTCGGTGAAGTAGCGCAGGTGCCGCACCAGCACCAGCGCGAGCGCGACGTGGAACAGCCAGCCGAACAGCCAGATCCACTTGTTGGAGCGGAACAGGCTCTCGAACAGCACCACCTCGCGCGCCACGCGGCCCGCCGCGCCCGCGCGCGTCATCGGCGCGGGGGTGGTCGGGATCCTGAGCGGCGCCGGAACCCGCGCGTACTCGAGCACGCGCCACGCCACGCCCGCCACCAGCACCGCCGTGGCGGCGTAGAACAGGCAGGCGTAGAGCGCGCTCAGCACGGCGTCAGACGCAGCCGGTGGGCTTGGGCAGGCCGGCGATCTTGCACGCCTGCTTGGCCGGGCCGTAGGGGTACAGCTCGTAGAGGTACTTGTTGTTGCCCTTGTCGGCGCCGAGCTTCTTGCCGATCGCCTTGGTGAGGACGCGGATCGCGGGCGCGATCTGGTACTCGGTATAGTACTCGCGCAGGAAGTTGATCACTTCCCAGTGTGCCGGCGTCAGCTCGACTTTCTCCTCCTGGGCGAGGAACTGCGCCACGTCCTCGTTCCAGTCGGACAGATTGACGAGATAGCCTTCCTCGTCGGTCTCGTAGGCCTTGCCGTTCAGATCGAATGCTCCCATATCGCCTCCCGTGGATGTGCTTCGCTTATAGCCATGACTGACAATTCGGCTGCCCGCAGGCCAGATCCACGAAGCCGCCGTAATCCACCAACTCGATTCCTTCCATCACCCGCCCCGCGACGCCGCGCGCCTCCAGGTCGGGCCCGAGCGCGTACACCTTGAGGCGCGCCATCGCCTGCTTGAGGCTCGCCTCGGCGGCGTTGCCGCGCGTGGCCGCGTACACGCCGTCCTCGATCAGCAGCAGCGCCGAGCCCGCGCGCGCCAGCCGCAGGCAGGCCTCGAGCGCGTTGCGCTCGTAGGGGCTCTTGTTGACGATGTGCAGCATCGCGCGTCCTCTCAGAATCCGATCACCACGTCCTGCGCCGTCATCAGCTCGGCCAGCTCGGCAGACGACATCAGCTGGACGTCGACCAGCAGGTCCTCCTCGGACAAGCCGCGCTTCTCGAGCGCCTCGCGCTCGACGTACAGCTTCTCGATGTCGTAGCCTTCCAGCGCCCGGTACGCGGGCGAGAAGTTCTTTTCCTCGATGCCCTTGGTCTGCTGGCCCTTGAGCAGCTGGTAGACCCCGTCGTCGACGAAGGCGAGCGAGACGTCCTGGTCGAAGGCGGCGCTGATCAGCACCACCTCCAGCCCCTCGAGGGCGTAGATAGTTCCGTAGGGCGCCTTGCGGTTGACGAACATGAACTTCTTGACGATGCCGGCGCCCTCTTCGCCCTGTTGTTCGGCTTCGCTCACCGCCCCCTCCTCAATCCCCGAACTCGACCAGGCGGTCGCTCTGGATGCCGGCCTCGACCAGCTGGCCCAGGCCCGAAATGCGAAAGCCCGGCGCCAGCAGCTCGTCCTTGATGCCGCGCCGCAGCGCCGCCGCCACGCACACCACCAGATCGACCTCGTACTGCTCGGCGAGCTTCGACCAGCGGTTGACGATGTGGCGGTCGTCCTGCGGCGGCTCGGTGTACTTGGTCGCGTTGTTGACCCCGTCGTGATAGAAGAACACGCGGTAGATCTGGTGCCCCTTCTCCAGCGCGGTCCTGGTGAACAGGTACGCCGAGTCGCTCGCCTGGTGCGTGTACGGTCCCTCGTTGACCAGGATGCCGAATTTCACGCGCGCCTCAGAAGCGGATGTGCGCCGAGGCGTTCAGCGTGTAACGCGAGCCGCGCCAGTCGTCGATGTGGTACTTGGTGAACGGCAGTCCGGTCTTGGTGAAGAACGCCGGCCAGCCGATGCGCTCGATCCAGTCCGACATCCGTTCCCAGGGGCGGCCGTCGGCCTTGTAGGTGTGCAGAATCGCCTTCACCACCTGCGACACCTCGCTCCAGCGCGGCGGGTTGTTCGGCAGCCCGGAGGCCACCAGCTTGTGGAAAGTGGGGCGGATGCGCGCGTTGGAGTTCTTGCCGCCGACCCAGATCGCGATCTTGGAATGCTCGGGGTCGTTGATCTGCATCGGCGGGCACGGCGGATAGCAGGCGCCGCAGCAGACGCACTTCTTCTCGTCGACCTCGAGCGAGGGCTTGCCGTTGACCAGCGCCGGGCGGATCGCCGCCACCGGGCAGCGCGCCACCACCGCCGGGCGCTCGCACACGTTCGCCACCAGGTCGTGGTTGATCTTGGGCGGCTTGGTGTGCTGCACGATGATCGCGATGTCGGCCTGGCCGCCGCAGTTGATCTCGCAGCACGAGGTCGAGATCTTGACCCGGTTCGGCATCTCGCACTTGACGAACTCCTGGTACAGCTCGTCCATCAGCGACTTGACCACGCCGGAGGCGTCGGTGCCCGGGATGTCGCAGTGCAGCCAGCCCTGCGTGTGGGCGATCATCGACACCGAGTTGGCGGTGCCGCCGACCGGAAAGCCGGCGTCGTTGAGCGCCTCGATGAGCGGCTCGACTTTCGCCTTGTCGGCGACCATGAACTCGATGTTCGAGCGGGTGGTGAAGCGCACGTGCCCGTCGGCGAACTTGTCCGCGATGTCGCACAGCCCGCGGATGGTGTGGTGGTCCATCTGCCGCTGCGTGCCGGCCTTGACGGTCCAGATCTCGTCGCCGTTCTGCGCCCGGTGCATCAGAACGCCCGGCTTCGGATGGTTGTGATAGACCCACTTGCCGTAGTTCTTCTTCATCAGCGGGTGCATGAACGGCATCGGGTCCGGCGCCCCGTGCTCGATCGGCATTTTCGGTTGTGCTTGTGCCATCTGTCGTCCTCCTCAGGCCGCCTTCTGTCCGCCGGCCGTCTTCGCCACCTGCTGGTCCCAGTCGTCGCTGCGGAAATAGGGGTTGGTCCGCGGGTAGAGCACCATGCTCGGATCGACCGGCAGCTCGACCGCCTCGAGGAAATTCGCCAGGCCGATGCGCTCGATGGTCTCGCCGAGCCGCTCGTGATCGAGCGCATTCTCGGCGAAGAAGTCGAGCACCTTGCGCGCGAGCTCCTGCAGCTGCGCGAAGTCCTCGTCGCTCTCGAGCTTCATGAACGGCACCACCATGATGCCCATGGTGGAGCCGATCTTGAGCACGCTCTTGCCGCCCATCAGGATCGATACGCCGCGCTCGCTCCCGGGCAGCAGCGCGCCCGGCATCACGTTCAGGCAGTGCATGCAGCGCACGCAGTCGTGGTTGTCGATCTCCAGGCACTGCGCGTCGTCGAGCTTGACGCGCGAGACGTGCGCCGGCGGCGCCTCGCCGTTGGCTTTCCTCACGCGCATGGCCTTGGTCGGGCAGCGCGTCAGCACGTTGTCGATCAGCTCCTCCGCCCCGTGCGCCGCGTACCACTCGCGCGCCAGCTTCTCGTCGGTGCGGATGTTGTCGCGCCAGGTGCCGATGGTCGCCATGTCCGAGCGCTGGATCGAATTGACGCAGTCGTTCGGGCAGCCGGAGAACTTGAACTTGAATTTATAGGGCAGCGACGGGCGGTGCATCTCGTCGAGATTCGAGTTGATCACGTCGCGCAGCGCGCGCTGCTCGTCGTAGCAGCTCATCTCGCAGCGCGCGGCGCCGACGCAGGACATCGAAGTGCGCACCGCCGCGCCCGCGCCGCCCATGTCGAAGCCCATCGCGTTCATCTCGTCGAACGCCGGCTGCACGTTCTCGCTGCTGCAGCCCTGGAACATGATGTCGCCGCTCTGGCCGTGCAGGGCGATCAAGCCCGAGCCGTGCTTCTGCCAGATGTCGCACAGCTTGCGCAGCACCTCGGTCGTGTAGTGCATGCCCGCCGGAGGCTGCACGCGCAGGGTGTGGAATTCGGCCGCCTCCGGAAACAGCGGCTTGCCGTCCTTGCCCTTCAGGTCGGTGAAGCGCGGGATCACGCCCGCGCCGTAGCCGTAGACGCCGACCGTGCCGCCCTTCCAGTAGCCGAACTTGTTGCGGTACGAGGACTCGAGCTGCCCGAGCAGGTCGACCGCCATGTCGTTTTCCTGCGCCAGGCGCTTGAGCCCCGTGACGAAGCTCGGCCACGGCCCCTGCTCGAGCTGGTCGAGCATTGGCGTCTCATGCATCTTCTTGGTCATGCATGCCTCCTCCGTTGTGGATGGCGGCGCTTTTCGCGCTCGCGTCATGCTATTGGCTGGCGCGCCCGCCGCCATCTGCCCGGAGGTGGAATCGCACCTACCCGAAAGGGTAGGTCCGCGTTCTCCATGTGAGGGACTGCGCCCCGCGGCGGCTTGGCGTCAAACTGGCCGGATGGCCGAAACCCGCCACCTGGCGAGCTTTACCGTGCCGCTCGGCGGTCAGCTGATCGAGCTGCAGCAGATCGACTACGGCGCCGGCGGCATGGCATTGCTGCAGGTGCGCATCCGCGAAGGCAGGCGCTACACCGTGTTCGACATCGACCCGGCCAGCGCGCGGGCCTGGGGCGAGGCGATGCTCGAGTGGGCGGCGCAGCACGATGCGGCGAAACCCTGAGCGATCGGCCCGCGCCGCGGACCTGCGCTTCGAGCTGCGCGGCGAGCGGCTGCCGCTCGACCACGGGCAGGCACTGGCCGAGGCGGTGTGCGCGCAGCTGCCGTGGCTGGCCGACGAGAGCGGGGCCGGGATTCACGCCGTGCGCGGCGCCGCCATCGGCGGCGGGCTGCTCGGCATCTCGCGCCGCGCGAGGCTGGTGCTGCGCCTGCCGCAGACGCGGCTCGACGATGCGCTCGCGCTCGCGGGCCGCAGCCTGCAGCTGGGCGCCGACACGCTGCACGTGGGTCCCGGCAAGCCGTGGCCGATCACGCCGAGCGACACCGTGTACGCGCGGCTGGTGATCGCCGGCCCGGACGAGGAGCAGCCGTTCGCGCGGGCGCTGGGCGCGCTGCTCGGCGCCTGCGGCGCCGCCTGCGAGGTGGTGCTGGGCAAGCCGCGCGCGCTCGTCACCCGCGAGGGCGTGCGGCGCGGCTTCAGCGTGCTGCTGCACGGCATGACGCCCGAGCTCTCGCTGCGGCTGCAGGAAGCGGGGCTGGGCGAGCTGCGCCTGCACGGCTGCGGCATCGTGGTGCCTTACAAGTCGATCGCCGCGGTATAGTCGCCGGCGGCGCCAAGGAGGTTGCATGGGCGAAACGAAACCGACCGAGCCGGAGGTGCGGCTCGACCTGACCGGGCTCACCTGCCCCGCGCCGCTGCTGGGCGCCAAGCAGCTGATAGACAGCCTGCAGCCGGGCCAGGTCCTGGCGCTGGTGTCGGACTGCCCCGGCACCCGCGACGACCTGTTCATCTGGGCGCGGCACACCGGCAACGATCTGCTGCGGGTCGAGCAGCTGGCGGGCAAGCAGCACGTGTTCCACATCCGCAAGGGCAAGGGAGCGGCGCTGCGCGCGCAGGTGACGCTCGACATGCGCGGCGCGACCTGCCCGGGGCCGGTGCTCGAGGCGCGGCGGGTGCTGGAGGGAATGAAGCCGGACGAGGTGTTGCGGCTGGTCACCAGCTGCCCCGCGGCGCGCGACGAGGTTGGCGCCTGGACGCGGGCCACCCGCGTCACGCTCGCCGAATCGCGCGAGATCGGTTCCGGCGAGTGGGAGTTCTACCTCAAACGCGCATGAAGGCGGTACGGGTCAAGACGGTCTGGTTCAGGAAGGGCGGTGAGCGCACGCCCGCGGAGCTGGCGAGCGTCATCGCCTCGACCTTGTGGCGCCTGGCGGAGAAGCTGGTCGACAACCTGTCGCGCGCCGAGTACGACATCGTCACCCCGGCGCGCGGGTTCAGGATCATCGCCGAGGTGCTGGCCATGGGCCTGCACCTGTGCGACCGCTGGGCCTGCGGCCGGCTCGACGACCAGCGGCGCGCAGCCCTGGTGCAGGCGATCGGCGTCCATCTGGCCGACACCATGGAGCGCAACGTGCGCGCGCTGGTGGGCGCCGACGGGCGCGACTACCGCGCCGAGTTCATCGACATGCTCAACCGGCGCGCCGCCGACTACGCGGGCTTCGACATTCCCGCCTCGGGCGCATCCTTCCCGGCGCTGCGCTACCTGGGAGCGCAGATCCGCGAGGCGATGGACGAGCACGACCAGCACTGGGTCATGGACCAGGTGATGGACGTCGAGATGCCCGAGGTGCTGGGCGCGCTGAAGAAAACCTTCGACGGCCTCATCGCGCCGCCCGCCGCCGCGGGCTGACGCCATGCCCGGCCCGTTCGACCTCGACGACGAACGCGCCTATCGCGGATGGCGCGAAGCAAAGCTTCGCAACTCTCCTGAACGCCTCGAAGATCTCTTAATAGACCTGAAAAACCCAAGAGAACTCGAAGCAAGCGAGCGTGCAGCACTTCTGAAACGCTGCGCGCGAGCCAACATGGCGATCTATCGCTCGCCTACCGCCGGCGTCGAGGACAAGAACATTCCCCGGCTGCTCGGCCTGCAGCTCGGGCTCGAGCGCCTCGACGGCAACTACCTCGCCGACGACGACGGCATCTCGTCGATCACGCCTGGCGCCGGCGTGCGCGGCGAGTTCATTCCGTACACCGAGCGGCCGATCGGCTGGCACACCGACGGCTACTACAACCCGGGCGCGCGCCGCATCCGCGCCATGACCCTGCACTGCGTGCGCGACGCGATCGAAGGCGGCGAGAGCGCGCTGCTCGACCACGAGATCGCATACATCCTTTTGCGCGACGAAGACCCGGAGCACGTGCGCGCGCTATCGGCGAGCGACGCGCTGACGATTCCGCCGCGGCTGGAGGGCGAAACGGTCGCGCGTCCGGCCGAAACCGGCCCGGTGTTCAGCACGGAGGACCCCGCCGGGCCGCTGCACATGCGCTACACCGCGCGCGGCGTCAACATCGAGTGGAAAGACGACGCGGCCACGCGCGCCGCGCGCGCCGCGCTCGAGCGAATCCTGGGCGAAAATTCGCCGCACGTGCTGCGCCTGCGGCTCGCGCCCGGCATGGGCATCGTGTGCAACAACGTGCTGCACGCCCGTACGGCGTTTCGCGACGCGCCCGGGCACCGGCGACTGCTGTATCGCGCTCGCTACTACGACCGCGTCGCGGCGAGGGTCACATTGAAGACCGCGGCTCATTGAATTGAATCAACAAACTGCCGCGCCTGCCGACTTCCGACGTAACCAGAAAGGGCGAGTTGCGCGCGGAGCGGGTCGTGCTAGCGAACGCTCACCGCCATCTTCGTGAAGTGCGCCGACAGTTCTGCAATATTGGCCGGAAGGTGGTACTTGTGGGGCGTGTAGCCGGGCAGCATGGAACGAATACGCATGCCCAATTGATTGTTTGCAAGCAGGAACTTCCACTTTGCCGTGATGCGACAGCGATCGCCGTGCCGCGGCACGTCGGCCCGGGACATGATCTTCATGCAGTCGCGAAAGAACGCGAGCATATGGCTCTGCGCGATCCAGCACATGCGCACCCGGAAAAAGTTATCGCCGTAAAGGTGCTGATAAAGGTCGAAGGCGACGTTGCGATGCTCGATCTCCTCGAGCATGTGCCACTTGAAAAGATCACCGAAGGAACGCGTGGTTCGGCGATGGTCGTAGTGCCCGTATTCAAGCAGCTGCAGGGCGGACTGCGTGGTGTAGGACTCGAATCCTTCGGCATAGCCGACGCAGAACCGATCGGTGGCGCCGGCGAGAAACCGATCAAAATCGCTTCGCAGCGTGTCGATCCTCTGCTCGAGACCGGGATAACCATGCGAAATGACGACCTTGTTGAAGTCCATGTGCTGCTGATAATGCTGGGCCTCCTGGCGACAGAAGCGATCGACATCTTCGCGCAGCGCGTCATCTCGAATCTGCCCAAGTACCCTGCGCAGCGTCTTGACCATGAACGGCTCTAGATACGCGACGTACAGGCCCAGCGCGGTATGCGAATACGACAGCGCCGCATTGCCGGCGATGTACAGCGGGTGAAACTCGTCGGCGCTCGGCACGGCGAACTTCATCGTGCGCACGGTAATCGGGTGCATTGGCAAACTCCTGAGGGGGTGCCCGGCTTCGGCGTCGACCGGATTCCGGGTTGGGGCGGCAGTATGCGCGCCGGAGTGCGTCTGGGCAAACGCGCTCGAACGCGGTCGATCGGACCGTTGGAAATCGACGGGCGCTGCAGGTTATCGACTCAACACGGCTTGATGTTGCGGTTGGTCCGGAACACGTTCCCGGGATCCCATTTTCGACGTGCAACGATCATGGGCTCAATCCAATGTCGCGACGTCGCCGCCGTGAATCTCACCGGCTTGTAGCACCTGAGCGTAGACGCCGACGCACGGGTAGCTAGTACCCGTGGACAGCGCGTCGATTGCATTGCTTGCGGTGATTGTCCGGAGAACGTTGGGATCGTGAGGCAGGTCGCCCTGGGCCAGTGTGGTCATCACGCAGCGCGGGACGGCAATCGTCACCCCAAACACGGCGGACCCGATCCGGAGCGTGCGCCCTCGCCATCCGGTCTCGACGAATTCTGATCCGGGGATGTCGATGACAACGTTGGGCCGAAACCGCTGAGTCTCGAAGCGGCTGCTCGGAGCCGCTTCCGCCAGCGCGCGCAAAGTACTCGTCGTGACTATATGGACAGGGCTGTGATTGAAGAAGTTGCCTTGTTTGCTCATTAATCCCCCCCCGGCAACTATCTCGTCTCCGTCCTCGAAGCGGGAAGGCCTTCCAAAGTAGGGAGCGGCGCCGTTCTTAAGATCTCGTACCCAGGCCTCGTCGAAGTACGCATCAGGCGGAGGCGACGACGAAATGGACACTGCGCGCCCGAAGAACGCCCGCAGCAGCACCGTCAACGACGCATCGTCTACGCTGCGCGGGATTCCATCCGGAAACTGAACCCACACGGCCCCATCAGTAAACGCACGCAACTCGAAGATACGCGACCAGCGCTTCGGCCGTTTGACGCTGACGACTCTGCCCGTATCGTCGTCGATGAGCGCATAGATCCTGTCGCCTACGACGCCTTCGGCCCCGACCCTAGCGGCGTTCAGCTCCTCGCCCAACATAGATTTCACTGGATAGCGGTAGATCGTAGCGACGACCCCGGCCACACTCGTCTTCGAGCTCATGCGTTCCTCCTTCGCCAGCTAACTCCAACGCGCGGTTAGGCTGACGGTCGCACACCAAGAACAAGCAATCCACCAACTGCCTCCAGCGCAAACATGGCCAACAGCATGCCCTCGGGAAGACCATACTTAGCAAGTGCAAACAACCGCCCGACTGGCTGTGCTAGTACAAACATCCCGACAAGATCGCCGGTCAACGATTGGCGAATGCGGAACGCGGCAAGTATCGCGAGTGCGGCAGTCGCCAGCCAGACACCAAGGTAGATGGCATAGAACTCACTGTAACCATTGGAGCCCGTAAGGGCATACCCCAGTCCAGAAGCCATTTGGTCGGGCGCGAACACCGCACGCATAGCGATAGCGACAAAGATCAGCGCCGTGACGACCAACAGGATGCGCCGCGCGATATTGTTGTGGACCAAGTGAGTCTCTCTATCTTCCGGCAGCCTACCGGCGTTATGGCAAATCGGGCGTCGTGGATTCGAATCCTGCCCGGCGCGCACTCAGCCCGGCTTGATGTTGCGGTTGGTCCGGAACACGTTCCCGGGATCCCATTGCGCCTTGATCTCGCCGAGCCGCCCGAGTCCCTTGCCGAGCGCGGCCTGGGTGCGCTCGGCGCCTTCGTCCTCGGTGAGAAAGTTGATGTACGTGCCGCCGGTGGAGAATCGCTTCATGTCGTTCCAGGCCTCGCGCGTCCATTCGACGTTCGCCTTGTCCGCGTCCGCTTTTTCCCACGCGCTCGTAATGTTGAGCACGTAGCGCGCGTCTCGGTTGCCGACCGGAGAGTGGCCCGCTTCCAACTGGTTCAGCGCACCTTCGATCTGGAACAGGATGAGTGCCGAATGCGGCGACCGGATCCCTGCCGCGTGCTCGATGAACTTCTCGCACAGGGCCGGTTCGATGCGGGGGAGGTACTCGCTCTTCCAGTAGTAGCGCCGGCCCTTCGGTTGGGTCGCGTCGAGAAGCGACTGCATCTGCGCGTACGGCCGCCGCACGAGCACGTCACCGATGGGCTTGCCGAACGACTTGATGGGGTTGACCAGCTTCTCGCCGTCCTCGGGCCTGCCGCTGTGGCAGGCCAGCAGAGCGACGATCGGCTTGCCGTGCCAGTCCTTCGGCAGCCATGGCGCGGGGGGCGCCGGCCGCATGAGCGCGACGAGCGTGAGCTCGGGCGGGGCCTTCGCGGCCAGCGTGCGGTACAACTCGAGCACCCCGGGCGCCTCGCTCGCCGGCCAGGCAACGAGGCCGCCGACGACCTCCGGACCGACCGGGTGAAGCGCGTAATCGATGCCCGTCACGACGCCGAAATTCCCCCCGCCGCCTCGCAAGCCCCAGAAAAGGTCGGCGTTCTCGTCGCTGCTCGCGCGTACCAGCCGCGCGTCGGCGGTCACGACATCCATCCCGGCGACGTTGTCCGAGGTCCATCCCCAGCGCCTCGTCAGGTAGCCGAATCCCCCGCCGAGCGTGAGTCCTGCGACGCCTGTGGCCGAAACGAAACCGAGCACGCTGGCGAGCCCGTGCACTTGCGTCTCGCGATCCACGTCGCCGAGCAGGCAGCCGCTCTGCGCGTGGGCGATTCTGCTGCGGGCGTCCACCCATACGCCGCGCATGAGCGACAGGTCGAGCATCAACGCGCCGTCGGCCACGGCCAGGCCCGCAATGTTGTGTCCGCCGCCCTTGATGCAGAGCAGGATGTCGTTGTCGCGCGCGAACTGCACGCAGGTGATCACGTCGGCGGCGCCGCGGCAGCGCACGGCCACGGCGGGTTTTCTGTCGATCATGGCGTTCCAGACGGCTCGCGAATCTTCATGGCCGGCATCGCCGGGCACCGACAGCGGCCCCCGCAGACGCATTTTCAAACCGTCGAGCGCCTCCTGCTTCAAATCGATCTCCCGGCCTTCCGTGGTTCTTATCCTCATGTCAGCGTCTCCGTTTTTCGCGCGATCATGCGGTCTCGGGCACGCGCCGCTCCCGGCGCATCGCGCTGGATCCCGCTGTCGGAGCGCACCGCAGAAGCCGAGTCGCCGTCGTCTGCGCATGCGTGATTGATTCTCAGGTCGAACACGTCCGGGCGGCTGTAGTGACCGGCGATGTCGACAACGCTCTTCACCGCCCGCACCAGATCGAGCCGTCCTTCGGCCATGAGTATGGTTTCCTCCCCCGTGACCGGACCGGCGATGATCTCGCCCCTGGGATCGATGATGCACGAGCCCCCGTCGTGCTCGTACGGGATGGCGTCGCGCAGCTCTGCCGGAAAGTCGGCCTTGCGGTTGATCGCCGATACCGCGATGACGTAGGCGCCGGCCTGGGACGCGAAAGCGCGCGATAGAAGCGTTTGCCGGGACCACAGGGCTGCCGGAGGCGCCGGCACCGGATCGGGTTCGCGTCCCGGCCAGGCGGCCACGTGTATTTGCGTTCCCTGCATTGCCAGCGCATATCCCGGCAGCATCATCTGGTGCTCCCAGCAATTCAGGCCGCTGATCCTGCCGTACGGACGCTCGTAGACCCGTAGTCCCGAGCCGTCGCCGTCGCCCCAGACCGTGCGCTCATGAAAGGTCGGCTTGAGCTTGCGGTGCTTGCCGATGATCTCGCCGTTGCGGCCGATGAAAAGCAGCGTGCAATACACCGTGCTCCGGGTCCGCGGATCTATCTCGCCCACGCCGATCGCCACGTCGATCTTCGCCTTTCGCGCCGCCGCGCACAGGCGCGCCACTTCGGGCCCGGGGATCTCGACCGCGGCGGCGATATACGCCGCGCCGGCGCGCCAGCGAACCGGGGTCGGCGGCGCAAAAGCGAACGTGGGGTATCCGGGAAGCCAGGCCTCGCTGAACGCGGCCAATGTAGCGCCCCTGGCGCCCGCCTCGGCGATCAGCCGGCAGGCCTTTTCGGTCGATGCGTCGCGATCGAAATGAACCGGAGCCGCCTGAATGGCGGCCAATACGAAGTCGGTCATGCGCAATCTCCCTTGCCTTGCGGCGGTTGGCTCGAGCAGGTCATCGCCCGCGCTGGAAGCAGATTGCTACCACGACCGCCGTGCCACAAGTCCAGTAAGTGGAGCGGCGTCCGGCGGCGGGGATATACTGGCCGCATGCCGGACTACGGACAGTTCTGCACGGTCGCGCGGGGCGCGGAGGTTTTCGGGGAGATCTGGACCCCGCTCGTGGTACGCGAGCTGCTTTGCGGCAGCCGGCGCTTCAACGAGATCCGGCGCGGCGTGCCGAGAATGTCGCAGACGCTTCTCGCCAAGCGGCTGCGAAAGCTGGAGCAGGTCGGCGTGCTTGAACGAAAGCGCGGCGCCGACGGCTGGGAGTACCACCTCACGCAGGCAGGCGAGGAGCTTCGCCCCATCGTCGTCGGCATGGGCCACTGGGGCGCGCGCTGGATCGGCAGCCGCCTGAAGAAAGAGCAGCTCGACGCCGGCTTTCTGATGTGGGACATCCGCCGCTTCGCGCGCCTGGAGGAGTTTCCCGGCTCGCGGCGCACCGTCATTCAGTTCCGCTTCAACGACGCGCGCGCCGGCGAGCGGGCGTGGTGGCTCGTGGTGGAGAAAGGATCTGCCGACCTGTGCCGCGACGATCCGGGCCACGAGCTGGACACCATCGTCGACTCGAGCGTGCGTGCGCTGACCGAGATCTGGACCGGCGCCAGCGATCCCAAGACCGAAATCTCGGCCGGTCGCCTGCGCGTGACCGGCGGCGGGCGAGGCGGCCAATCGCTCTGGCGTTGGCTCGGCCGCAGCATGTTTGCGCCGAGCGCGAAGACCGCACCATCGCGCTAGAGGCCGCGAGCGAAGCGCGCGGCGAAGGCGCCGCGCTGAGCCGCGCCTAGACGACGCCCTTCTTTTCGAGCGCAGCGATCTCCTCGGCCGACAATCCGAGCAGGCGCGCGAGGACTTCGCCGGTGTCCGCGCCCGGAGCCGGCGCGGGCCGCGCGTGCCCCGCGTCGGAGCGGCTGAAGCGCAGCGGCAGGCCCGCCGCCAGCGCCGCGGTCGGCGCGCCGTCAGGCGCGCGCAGCGGCTGCACCATGCCGCGGCTGCGCAGCTGCGGCGACTCGATCGCCTCGCTCGGCCGCCGCACGGGGCTGCACGGCACGTCGGCCGCGCGCAGCGTTGCGACGATCTCGTCGACGGCGTGCTCGCGGGTCCAGCTCGAGACCAGGCGATCGACCTCGGCGTTGTTGACGATGCGCCAGGAGACGCGCGAGAAGTCCGGGTGCCCGGCGAGGTCGGCGCGACCGATCGCGGCGGCGATGGCGCGCCAGTCCTCCGCCGTCACCGCGCCGAGCGCCACCCAGCCGTCGCGCGCGGGATACGAGTTGAACGGCGAGAAGCGCATGATGCGGTTGCCCTGCCGCTCGGCCAGGCCGAGCCGCGCGTAGCAGTCGAGCGGCTCGTCCATCATCATCGCGAACAGGCAGTCGACCATCGAGACGTCGATCTCCTGGCCGATCCCCGAGCGCTCGCGCTCGTGCGCCGCGGCGACGATGCCGAGCGCGGCGAAGGTCCCGGCGATCATGTCCGAGAGCGCGCCCGCGGTCTTGAGCGGCGGGCCGCCCGGCTCGCCGGTGCTCCCCATCAGCCCGGAGGCCGCCTGCGCCATCAGGTCGTAGGCCTTCAACTCCCGGTCGGGGCCGGTCGCGCCGTAGCCGCTGATCGCGCAGTACACCAGGCGCGGGTTGCGCGCGGCGAGCGCGGCGTAATCGATGCCCAGGCGCGCGGCGACGCCGGGGCGGAAGTTCTCGACCACGACGTCGGCGCGCTCGGCGAGGCGAAGGAAGAGCTCCCGCCCCTCCCGGCTCTTGAGATCGAGGGTCATCGAGGACTTGCCGCGCGCGCGCTTGAGGTAGGCGATGCCGTAGTCCGCGTCGCTCCCGCGCTCGAAGCCGACCCCGCCGGGGCCGACGAACGGAGGGGCGCCCGCGGTCGGG
>Ga0315556_1001357_pt1 | contig 14751 bp, 12 predicted proteins | sample SalMarSW160310MG_FD_202112 | JGI IMG/M metagenome (GOLD analysis project Ga0315556, IMG submission 202112) | Salt marsh sediment microbial communities from the Plum Island Ecosystem LTER, Massachusetts, United States - Salt Marsh Sediment SW1603-10 ...
ACGCTCCATCAGCACCTCGTTGGAGACAATGACGACATCGGCTCGTTCCATGACGGCCGGATGGTGCGCGGCGACCCTATTTCGAGCCGGCATGCCCGCCTCACTGCGGTCGTAGATCGACAGGTCGTCGAGGATGTCGTACAGCACGACCGGATCCTCGAAGAGCCGGAACATCCTTCGCACCGGCGCGAAGTGGACATAGAGGATCACGCCGCTCACCGGGACATCCCTCAGGCTTGTGACGATCTGCACACCGTCGGCCATTCGTGAGCCTTCCTCACGCGGGTCGACGAAGTACACGCGATGTCCCGCCTTCGCGAAGGACTCGAGGAGATGCTGAGGTCGCTGCCGCATGGCCTCCCACCGGAGCCACGTCGGCAGATACACGACGGCTCGCGGCTCACCCGAGCCCGGACCCGCCAGTTTCGGGGTGCCCGCGGCCATCATGCGCAGATACGCAGCACCCGGCATCGACTTCAGCGCGGTCTGGAGCCCAGGAGGGAGCTTCGAGGCCCAGCCGAGGAGACGACTCATGCGGCTACTGCGCTCCGAAACCGGAGAGCACGGTCCACACGCTCTTGCCGAGAACATCGAGGTCGAGCCATACCGACATGTGCTTCACGTAGTACAGGTCGTAGGTGAGTTTCTCGACCGTGTCGGCCTCGTTCTCCGCGTACCCGTAGTTGACCTGGGCCCAACCTGTCAGGCCGGGCCGGATCAAGTGGCGGTATGCGTAGAAGGGAATGGTCTGCACGAACCCGTCGACGAACTCCGGCTGTTCAGGTCTCGGACCTACCAGGCTCACGTCGCCTCTCAGCACGTTGAACAGCTGCGGCAACTCGTCGACTCGATACCGGCGAAGCCACTTGCCGACCCGGGTCAGTCGCTCGTCGTCGACCACGGCGAACTTCGGACCGTCCTCATCCGCACCGTCCACCATCGTCCGGAACTTGTACAAGGTGAACACCTCACCGTTTCGTCCCACCCGCTCCTGCGTGAAGATCGCGGGGCCCTTCGAATCCACTCTGATGATCAGCCAGACAATCGCGCCGAGCACGAGCGCGAGCGGCGACACAATGACGACGAGCGCCGAGTCGATGATCCGCTTCACCGACCCGTACCACGATGTCCGCTGGAGCGGGGCCGACACCTCCCACCCTTCGGTGATGTGGGCGAGTGCGAGGCGGCCCGTGTGTTGTTCATACACGTTGGCCAGCGAGCGAACCGGGAACCCTGCGAGCGACGTCGATGCAACGTAGCGAGCCATCGACTCCGACAGAACCTCGCGCAGGTCGACGGCCAGCGACTCCCCCTCGTGGAGGGGAGCCGCCCCGTTTGGGCCGTGTGGGTCCAGCACCGTGGCGATCTCGGCGTGTGGCGCCAGGCGGAGGTGGTCGAGGAACTCCTTCTGGTTCGTGATCAACACCAAGCGATCCGACCACGGTCGAGAACGGGCCACAGCCCGGTGGGCGAGCGCCAGCGCGAGCCACACGCCTGCCGTCACAGCGATGAACGGTCGAGAGAAGTAGGACCGGCTCCCGATGAGCAGAAGCGCGGTCAACCCGACGGAAAGCGCGACGATGGTGACGGCCCTTCCGTACGAGGGTCTCGGCGCCGCGGTGCCCCACGTTCTTGTGGAAAACACCGTCCCCAAGACCAGCCCCACGAAGAGGTAGGAGAGCATCGGCCACACGTCCAATCGAAACTGCCATGGGAACGGTCGATCGAACACGACCAGCGACGCGACAGCGACCCCTGCCACCAGGGAGAGGAGATCGAGAATGGCCGTACGGGCCAGGAAGCGCGAGCGCATGGCGTCCTGAGGTTACCCGAGCAGCGAGAAACGGACCTTCCCCACCCGGGTTCTGGCGTGACTTGGGTAGACACTGTCAACGCAACTCACGCAAGAAGCGGGGAGGTCGGGGTCAGCCGACTGTGACGAGGTCCCGCGGCGACGTGTTGAGTCGCTCAACGCCATCGGCCGTGACCGCGACGATGTCCTCGATCCGCATCCCGAACCGATTCGGAAGGTAGATGCCCGGCTCGATCGAGAATGTCATGCCCGGTTCGAGCACCGTCTCGTTGCCTTCGACGATGTAGGGGTGCTCGTGCACGTCCGTGCCGATCCCGTGACCCGTTCTGTGAATGAAGTACTCGCCATACCCGGCTTCGACGATCGCACCACGAGCAACTGCGTCGATCGAAGCGGCGGTCGCGCCCGGCCGAACCGCGTCCACAGCAGCTGCCTGGGCGAGCCGCAACACCCGGAACGGCTCCTCGAATCCCTCCGGCGGGTGATCGACCACGAACATACGCGTCGTGTCCGACCAGTACCCACCAAGCGACCCGCCGAAGTCACACACGACCGAGTCGCCGACTTCGATGACGCGATCAGACGCCTCGTGGTGAGGGGACGCGCCGTTCGGGCCTGAGCCGACGATCGCGAAATCAACGGTCTCGTGTCCTTCAGCGATCAGCCACTCAGCAATCTGGCGGGACAGTTCCCGTTCCGTCCTACCGGAGAAACGGGTACGGGCCAGCCGGGCGACGACTCTGTCTGCGGCAGCGCCGGCCCGGCGCAGCATCTCGATCTCGTCTGAGTCTTTGCGCATCCGCAGCTCGGAAGTCAAAGGCGATGCCTGGACGAACATCCCCGAAGGCAGCTGCTCCTGGAGCTGGAGCAGGAACGTCGACCAGGTCTGGTCACCGATCGCGATCCTGTACGCGTCCTTCAGCAGGCCGGCGATGATGGACACGGGCCGTTCCGTTTCTCCCCACGGGCGCACGTCGAACAGGTCGGGAATCTCGACCACCCGCGGCGCCTCCAGCTTGGGAACGATGAGCACGGCGGTACCCGCCACGGGCAGAACGAGCATCGTGAGGCGCTCCAGCGGCATCGCCACATACCCGGTGAAGTAGGGAAGGTCCGACCCGACCGACAGCACCATCGCGTCGATCCCTCTGCGGGCCATGAGTCCGCGCGCTGCCCGGACCCTCGCGTGGTAGTTCATGAAACGGGGACCGCCGCCCTGGCCGCTTCGGTGGCTTCTCTGGCGTGGTAGCTCGAACGAACGAGCGGCCCCGACTCGACATGGGCGAGACCCAGCGACTCGCCGTACGCCTTGTACTCGGCGAACTCATCCGGGTGTACGTACCTGTGGATCGGCCTGTGCTTCGCGGTCGGTCTCAGGTACTGGCCGATGGTGACGATGTCGACGCCCACTGCCCGGAGGTCGGCGAGCGCGCCGAGCACCTCCTCTTTCGTTTCACCCATGCCGACGATCAGCCCCGACTTGACCGTCCCGGATGGGTTGAGCCATTTCGCCCTCGCCAGCAGCGTCAATGAGCGTCCGTAGTTGGCAGCCGTCCTGACGTCGCGTTGGAGGCGAAGCACAGTCTCGGTGTTGTGGTTGAGGACCTCCGGACCCGCACCCATGACTGTCTCGAGATCTCGTCTCGAACCCTTGAAGTCGGGGATCAGCACCTCGACGTCGCAATCGTGGACCCTTCGGTGGACGGCGTCGATCGTCATGGCGAAGACGGTGGAGCCACCGTCGTCGAGGTCGTCCCGGTTGACCGAGGTGATGACCGCGTGCCGCAAGCCCATCCGTTCGATCGCCTCGGCGGCCCGTTCCGGTTCTTCCAGATCGAGTTCGGTGGGTTTGCCGGTGGCAACATCGCAAAACGAGCAGGCCCTCGTGCACAGGTTGCCGAGGATCATCAGTGTCGACGTTCCCGACGCCCAGCACTCGTAGATGTTCGGACAGCCTGCGTCCTCACAGACCGTGTTGAGTCGGAGGCCACGCATCATCGACTTGAGACCGGCATACTCGGGACCCATGTGTGCCTTGACCCGCATCCAGTCGGGCCGCTCAGGTTCGCCCGGCAGTCGCCCGCCTTTCAGGGTGACGGGGATGGTGTCATGTCGATCGGGAGAGAACGTGCCGCCTGCAAGCAGCCTGTCGACCTCGAATGCCCTGGGTTTGCCCTGTCCTCTCGTGAACGCCCCGAGTTGCGTTTCGGTCTCGTCGTACCCGAATGCCTCAATGAACCGGGGAATGAACCGTTCCACGACCTCCTCGATCGAGACACCGTGGACGAGTTCCTCCATGGAGACGACGGAGCGGTCGATGATGCCACACGGGTTGATGTGGCCGAAGTAGGACATGTCGGTCGAGACGTTCAACGCGAAACCATGCATGGTCACACCGTCTGCGACCCTGATACCGATGGCGGCTATCTTGCCGGCGTCGGTCCAGACCCCGGTGAGTTCCCGTTCCGTCCACGACTCGATGCCGAAGTCGGCGAGCGTGGCCATGAGCGCGGCCTCCAACGTGTGCACATACTCCGACACTCGCTTCGTGTCGGCGAGTTCGATGATCGGGTAGCCGACCAGCTGACCGGGACCGTGGTAGGTGATGTCGCCACCTCGATCAACGTCGAAGATCTCGGCGTTGAGTTGGGCGAGACGCTCGTCGGTGATGAGCATGTTCGACCGGTTCCCGTGCCGACCGATGGTGTAGACGTGCGGATGCTCGAGGAGGAGCAAGTAGTCGTCGAGGGTGCGTCGCTCGGCACGGCCCTCCCGCAGTGCTCTCTGCAGATCCCACGCTTCCGCGTAGGGAAGCCGCCCGAGCCAGCGGGCCCTCAACACGTTGGTCCCCCCAGCGAGCGGAGCGAGTGTTGGGGGGAAAGTACCGCAGCGGCGAAGCCGCTGGGGTAGGGGGGTCGTGCGCGATCTCCGTTGCTGGGAACCGCCCCCTCCGTCCTCGGCCTCCGGCCGAGTCCACCTCCCCCAACACTCGGCCTTCGGCCTCGCGAGGGGAGGATACGCGGGCGCAGCTCGCTGCGACCGCTCACGACATTTCCTGGCGCCAGTCCCACTGCTCGAGGTTCTCCTTGATTCTGGTCAGGAACTCGACGGCGGTCACCCCGTCGAACGCCCGATGGTCCCAGGTGAGTCCGAGGTATCCGATCGGGTGGATCGCGATCATGTCCTGCCCGTCGGCCGTGGTGACGACTGTCGGGCGTTTCACGATCGTGTCGGTGGACAGGATCCCGACATTGGGAAGCGGCAGGATCGGAGCCGACATGAACGACCCGTACGGACCAGGGTTGGTGATCGTGAACGTGAACCCGGTCACGTCGTCGGGTTCGAGCGTCCCACCCCGGGCTTTCTCCGAGAGCTCCCTGATGCGTCGAGCGAGTCCGACGAGCCGGAGCCCGTCTGCATCCTTCAGGGAGGTGACGATGAGCCCTTTGTCGACCACGTTGACGGCGATGCCGAGGTTGACCACCGAATGAAACACTGCCTTCCTCTGTTCCAGGTAGAACGAGGAGTTGACAACGGGAAACTCTTTGAGTGCGTCGATCGTGGCTCGGGCGATGAACGGTAGGTACGTGAGCGAGAAGCCCTCCCGTTCCTTGAACGACGCCCTGTGGTGCTGCCGCACTCGCTCGACGGCCTCGAAGTCGACCTCGACCGAGGTCCACACGTGCGCTGCCGTGCGCTTGGCGATGGTCATGTTCTCACCGATCCGGGTGCGCAGCCTGGTCAGGTCGCGCACCTCGTCGCCTGGAAGCAGCACGATCTCGCCAGGTGCCCCCTGCTCTGTCGCCGCTAGAGCCGGCGCCGGTGAAGACGCGGGAGCCGACGCCGGTGCGGGAGGAGCGACCGGTGCCGGGGCGGTGTCGGGCACGGGGTGCTGTTCCATGTAGGCGAGCACGTCGTTGCGGGTGACGCGTCCCCCACGGCCGGTCCCCTCGATGACCGAGAGGTCCAGGTCGTTTTCACGGGCCAGCTTGCGCACCACCGGCGACAGGAAGCGACGCTCATCCGGACGAACGGCCTCTGTGACCGGGGCGGTGGGTTCTGGCGAAGCTGCGGGCGCCGGCTCGGGAACGGGCGGTGCCGTCGGTGGAGACACAACCGGTGCCCCTGCGGGCGGCGGAGCGGCGGGAGTCGGTTCGGGCACGACAGGCTCGGGCGTCGTCGCCGGTTCGGGTGCCCGTGCCGGAGGTGATGTGGCTGCCTCGACGGGCTGTCCCACGGGTACCTCGCCGACCTCACCAATCACCACCATCGGTGTTCCGACCTTCACGGTTTCACCCTCGGGAACGAGGATGTCGAGAATCGTTCCGGCCACCGGCGAAGGAATTTCCGTGTCGACCTTGTCGGTGGATACCTCGACGAGTACCTCGTCCTCTCGGATCGTATCGCCGACCTTCTTCGGCCAGGACAGAATCGTTCCCTCGGTGACCGTTTCGCCGAGCTGCGGCATATCGACCGTGGTGGCCATCCTCGCTCCTCCCTATCGCTGCAGCTTCAATGCAGGCTCTTCCCGCTCGCGGTGAGCAGCGTCTCCCCCACCGCTTCGGAGAGTGTCGGGTGGGCGTGAATGAACGCCGCCGCCTCGGACGGCAGCGCCTCCCACCCCACTGCGTACATCATCTCATGAATCATCTCACCGGCTTGCGGGCCGACGATCGACGCGCCGAGGATCGGGCCGTTCTTCTCAAAGACGATCTTCACGATTCCCCGGTTCTGCCCGATGATCTTGGCGCGCCCTACCCCTGTGAAGCCGTGCGTCGCTACCTCCACCTCGTAGCCGAGCTCTTTCGCCTTGGCCTCCGAGAAGCCGACCTCGGCCATCTCGGGGTGTGTGTAGACGACGAGCGGGATCGCCCGGTAGTCGACCGGCTGCGTCTCACCGGTCGCGATGTAGGTGATGGCGGCAATCCCTTCGGCAAACCCGACGTGTGCGAGCTGCGGGGTGCCTGCAACGATGTCGCCAACGGCGTACACGCCCGGTTCGGCGGTCTGCATCGTTGCCCGATCCACCTCGACGTACCCCCGGTCGAGCGTCACCTTGGTGGCCTCCAGACCGACACCTTCGGTGAGCGGCCGGCGACCGACGGCGACGAGCACGACGTCGACCTCTACCGAGTCGTCGCCGAACGGCACGACGACTCCCGACCCACCGATCTGCGGCGCTCCGACCTGGACCGATGTACGTATCTTCACCCCGTGCCGTTTCAGGTTCTTGGCCAGCTCGGCGGCGGCATCTGCGTCGGCACCCGGAACGATCTGGTCCATCATCTCGAACAGGTGTACCTCGCTGCCGACGTCGACGAGCATCGACGCGAACTCGCAGCCGATCGCACCGGCGCCGATGATCGCAACCCGCTGAGGGCGGGTCGCCCAGTCGAGCGCCTCGTCGGAGGTAATGATGTGGGTACCGTCGATCTCGTAGCCGGGGATCGATCTCGGTGCCGAACCGGTGGCAACGATGACCGAACGCCCTTCGAGGACTTGTTCGCCCTCCGGCCCGATAACACGTACCTTCCCGGGTCCGTCGAGGCGTCCGAACCCGGATACGAGTTCCACCCCCCGCGACCGGAGCAGGCCCGCTAGACCCTTGGTGAGCCCTCCGACGATGTCGTTCTTGCGGGCGAGCGCAACGCCCCAGTCGATCGATGGCTCACCTGACGTCACGCCGAACGTCGCGGCATTCTTGACCGTCGAGTACACCTCGGCGGTGTAGAGCCAGTGCTTGGCCGGGATGCACCCCCTGTTGAGACATGTACCGCCGACCTGCTGATCCTTTTCGATGAGCGCGACGCTCAGACCGAAGTTGTGGGCGTAGAGGGCCGCCGCGTACCCGCCCGGACCTGCACCGATGATCACGACGTCGTACAAAGAGCTCCTCCGTGTGAGGGTCCCGAGGATAGTGGCCCGGGATCCTTGACGGACCGCAGTGGATCGCAACTCGCGCCCCACTACTGTCGTGTCGATGGTCAGACTGCCCTCTTCGAACGCGACGCTTGCCACGTCGGACGGAGTCGTCCTCGACGCCCGCTGGGATCGACCCGCGCAGACGCGAGGTGTGGTGGTCTTCTGTCACCCGCACCCTCGGTACGGGGGCACGATGCACGCACCGCTGATGCACCGTGTCGCCCTTGGGCTGGTCGACGCGGGATTCGCCGTGCTGCGTTTCAACTTCCGAGGAGTCGGCGCGTCGACCGGCACGTGGGGTGGCGGCACCGGCGAGATCGAGGATGTGAACACTGCGGTCACCGCCGCACGAGAAGCGCATCCCGATCTGACACTCTCACTCGCCGGTTGGTCGTTCGGTGCGCTCACGTCGCTGCGCTGGCAGGCTCGCACCGGAGATACGTCACCGTACGCAGGGATCGCGTTGCCGCTGGACATGTACAGGCCCCCCCACGCTCTCGCTCCAGGTCGCAGGACATTGATCATCGGTGATCGGGACCAGTTCACGACCGTTGCCGCGACACAGGCGTATGGCGAACTGATCGGGGCGACCGTAGAGGTGCTGACGGGCAGCGACCACTTCTTCGTCTTCCGTCACGATCGTGTGACCGCGCTCCTGGTTCGAACGTTCACGTGACCGTTCGGAATCCTCGGTTGCGGGCTTCCGACGGCTCGTCCGGTGCAAACGATGACAGCAACTTCCGATCCAGGAGGTCCTCGGTCTCAACGCGAATCTCGAGTGCTTCGAACTGCCCCTCGTCGTCGCAGTCGTAGTACCGCATCGTGTCACGCGTCCCGACATAGCGGCTCTTCTCGAACCGTCTGAGCCTTCCCATCAGCCGAACGGTCCTTCCGCCACGGCCTCCTCGCCACGGTCCCACTCGGCCCAGTCGAACCACTCGGCGAGTTCCTCCTCATCCGGCGGTTCGGCGCGAAAGTCGGCATCGTCATCGTCGATGTAGCTCACGTGCTCGATTTGCTCGTCCTCGATGGTCAGCTCGAGAAACCCCATCGAGCGAAACACGCCCTCTTCGTCGGGCAGCCACAGGGCGACCACGCAGTCGTTCTCACAGTCGCCTCGCCACGCAATGAGGCTCGGGTAACGCATCCACAGATCGCTCAGACCCTCGAGGGCTGCCTCGACGCCAACGCCTTCGAACACGTCCGACGTCACGCTCTCGCTCACGAGCTCGGCGATACCGTCGAGGTCGCGCGCGTTGAACGCATCGACGAGTGCGTCCCGGAAGTCCTCCGCCTCAGGCTCTGACCCGGGCTCATCAACTCGTGCCATCCGAACCTCCTCTCGAGAACCAGCGTACAGGTTCGCCGACCAGCAGGACGCTCGCCGGCGGTGGTGAGACGGACAGCCGCCATGCGGGAACGGTCGACGGTGCAACGGCGAACCACCCTGCGAGAACGGCTCGCCCGACGGCATGTCGCAGATCAGATGCGAGCCGACTCATGGTATGGCCCAAACACTCGTTTCATGGCGGCGATGATCTCTCCTTCGGTTGCCCGAACTCTGGCAGCGTCGACCATCAGATCCATGAGGTTGGCATCGCCCTGAGCGCCCTCCTCGAGCGCCTTCAACGCCAACTCGACTGCCTGCTGGTCGCGGGCGGCACGAACGCTCTCGACGGCACGACGCTGGTCCACCTCCACCTGCTCGGGAATCACCAGCGTCTCGATCGGGGTCTCTGCATCGTCGACATAGACATTGACACCCACGACGGACCGTTCGCCTGTCCCGACCGCCTTCTCGAACTCATAGGCGGAATCGGCGACCGCACCCTGGAAGTAGTTCTCCTCGATACCTGTCAGCGTCCCGTCGAGCATGGACCCACCGCCCATGGCGCGCACTTTCTGCAGGATCTCTTCGGCCCGTGCCTCGACCTTGTCGGTCAGAGCTTCGACGAACCACGATCCTCCGAGAGGATCGACCGTGTTGGCGACGCCCGTCTCCTCGGCGATGACCTGCTGGGAGCGCAGCGCGATCTCGGCAGCCTTCTCGGTCGGCAATGCGTACACCTCGTCGAGAGCGTTCGTGTGCAGACTCTGAGTTCCACCAAGCACCGCGGCGAGCGCCTCGATGGCGGTCCGAACGATGTTGTTCTCAGGCTGCTGTGCGGTCAGCGAGACGCCGGCGGTCTGGGTGTGGAACCGCAACTTCAGCGACCGTTCGTCGGTTACACCGTATACGTCGCGCATCCACCGGGCCCAGATGCGGCGGGCCGCCCTGAACTTGGCGATCTCCTCGAAGAAATCCAGGTGCGCGTCGAAGAAGAACGACAGTCGGGGGGCGAAGTCGGCAATCTCCAGCCCTCGACGTAGACAGGCCTCTACATAGGCGAAGCCATCACCGAGTGTGAACGCAAGCTCCTGAGCAGCGGTCGCACCCGCCTCACGGATGTGATACCCGGAGATCGAGACGGTGTTCCACTGGGGCACCTCTCGTGTGCAGAAGTCGATCATGTCGACGATGATCCGCATGTGCGGCGCCGGAGGGAAGATCCACTCTTTCTGCGCGATGTACTCCTTGAGGATGTCGTTCTGAAGGGTGCCGCGCACGTCTCGCCAGTTCACCCCTTGTTCCTCCGCGGCCACCAGCAGGAACGCGAAGATCACTTCGGCCGGCCCGTTGATCGTCATCGACACGGACACATCTCCGAGCGGGATCCCCTCGAAGAGCCTCACCATGTCGTCTGCGGAATCGACTGCCACCCCACACTTGCCGACCTCGCCGAGCGACCTCGGGTCGTCAGAGTCGATGCCCATGAGGGTCGGCATGTCAAATGCGACGGACAGCCCATGCTGTCCCTTGCCGAGGAGCGACCGAAAGCGTTCGTTGGTTTCCTTCACGCCGGCGAAGCCGGCGAACTGCCGGGTCGTCCACAACCTGCCCCGGTAGCCGGTGGCGTGGATGCCTCTCGTGTACGGGTACTGACCGGGGTAGCCGATGTTCGGACCGGGATCACCGTTGTCAGGAACTCCGAGGGCGGGGACATCCTCGAATGAGATCGTCTGGAACCGCTCCCGCCGCTTCGCGCCTTCGGCGTACTCCCGCTCCCACTGATCCTTCATATGCCACCTCCGGACGGGACCTGTGCCCCGCAGTTCGGACACATGGCAACCTCGATGTCACCGACAATGAATGAGAACCCGCAGTCCGAGCAGGTTCTCCGGGGAGACGTGGCCTGAGGTGTGGGCTCCCTCCGGGCCACATCGACTTCAGCCCGCACCTCGTTGACCACCCCACACCGCGGGCAGGGGTAGCGGCCCGGTCCCTGGACGCTGAACGGCGTCTCGCACCGACCACACAGAACCTGCGTCATCGAAGCGTGCTCCTCATGAGCGTCATGCTACCGCCGACCTCTCACCACCACTGCTCGTCGCTACGATCGGTCCCATGGATTTCGCGCTGATGACCGAGCCTCAAATGGGTGGCACATACGATCAACTTCTCGCTGCAGCGAGGTGGGCGGAGAATGCCGGGCTCGTCTCGTTCGCCCGCTCCGACCACTACTACGGCAGCCGGGAGCCGCACCCCGACACCACGGACGCGTTCGCCACGCTCGGAGGTCTCGCGAGGGAGACGACGAAGATTCGTCTGGCGGTGCTCGTATCGCCCATCACGTTCCGCCATCCGGCGATCATCGCAAAGAACGCCGTGACCATCGACCAGATGTCCGGCGGTCGCTTCGATCTCGGGATCGGCACCGGGTGGATGGAGCTCGAACACCACGCGTTCGGGCTGCCGTTCCCACCGTGGAAGGAGCGGTTCGATCGTCTCGAGGAGGCACTCCACTACGTCGAGCATGCCATCGGCCGTGCCGAGGGTCCGATGGCCGGCACCTTCTACTCCCTCGAGGCCGACGCTCATCCCCGGCCGATTGATCTCAGGCTGATCGTCGGCGGGACCGGACCACACAAGACGCCGGCGCTCGCAGGTACGCACGCCGACGAGTACAACCACTTCCTCGCCCCTGCCGAGGAGATCGCCCCGAAGATCGTCGCGGTCCGGGAGGCGGCGGAAGCCGCCGGCAGGGACCCGAAAGGAATCACCGTCAGCGTGATGGGCCCGGTTCTCACCGGCAAGGATGAGACGAGCTACCGGCGCCGCCTGCGGGAGGCGGCCGCGATCAGGAACCGGGATCCCGAGAACCTCGAACAGTCGTGGTCGGATCACGGCATCCCCGTCGGCCCTCCGCCACGGGTCAGGGAGACCCTCGCCTCGCTCGCCGAGATCGGCGTCACCAAGTTCTACGTCCAGCATCTGGACCTCGCAGACCTCGGCGGCCTCTACGAGACGTTCGAGGCGCTGGGCGGGTAGCACCCTTCGCGGCCTTCCTGGTGGCGAGTAGTGCTCGGGGCGTGCTGCGCTGCGCGGGAACACCCCTATACCTCCGAGTCTGCAGCTCCGAGTACTTCCCCCCTGAGGGGCGGCCGCGCCGTGCGGAGTGGAGGTCAGCTCTCGGGTTTGTGAGGAAGCGGAAGACCCTCGACGTCGTCGGTCCCGCCGATCACCCTGTCGGCCATCTCGATCTTGTCGTCGAAAGCGGCCAGCCTCGCCATCTCGATGCGTTGCGCCTGCGGTGATCCCGCGCCGTGGAGTGCCTCCACCTGGGACGCGACGTTGGTCATGTTCTCGATGTAGCGGCCGAAGCGGATGCGTTCCTTCGCGTCGTACTGCGGGCTCGCGGTGTGGTACTTCTCGACGTATCCGGCGATCTCGGGGTTGTCGAGCGCCCGGGCGTCCGGCATCGTCGAGAGAAACCCGCCTGCAAGGTCGTGGCTGAGCCGGCTGATCTGATAGACGTTGCGCGTGATGTTCTGCTTGGTGGTGTTCGCCATCATCTGGTTCACCATGAAGGACCCGCACGGCAACCGGTACCCCATGGCGCTGGCACCGATGGCCGACGCGTAGGTGGTCTCGTTCATGTGGACCATCTCGACGAGTTTGTCGCGCACGATGGCGTTGCGATCGGTTCCGAGCATCTTCGTCATCTTGGCGGTCGCCCCGATGAGAACATCAGCGTTGCCGCCTTTGCACCCGCCGTAGTTGGTCCGGTGCCAGGCGGCGAAGTAGTTGACGAGCGTCCCCGCGTGAGAGGTCTCGCCGTTCATGAAGATCCGCTCGTTGGGGACGAAGACGTCGTCGAAGACGATCATGGTCTCGCCGCCGACGATGCCGAACCGCGGATTCCCGATATCGCATCCGTTCTCGAGTTTGCGCATGTCGTTGGACTGTCGACCGAAGATGAACACGACCCCTTCCGCATTCGCCGGCACGGCGCAGGCGATGGCGTACTCGCCCTCCTCGGCTCTGAGAGACGTCCCCGGCATCACCAGCACCTCGTGAGAGTTGATGCCACCGGTGTTGTGCAGCTTCGCGCCACGAATCACGACCCCATCGGAGAGACGGTCGACGACGTGCACGTACAGGTCCGGGTCGTCCTGCTGCGACGGGCGCTTGGTTCGCTCGCCCTTCGGGTCGGTCATTGCACCGGCGAGCATGAGGTCCTCCGCCTGGACCCGGGAGAGGTAGCGCTTGAACCGATCGTGGTAGTCGCTCCCCTCGGCTTGATCGATCTCATAGGAGATCGCATACAGGGCGTTGAGGCCGTCGAGTCCCACACACCGCTGGAAGCACGTCCCCGTCGTCTGGCCCAGCAGACGCAGCATCTCGATCTTCTTCACGAGGTCGTCCGGGCTCTGGAAGATGTGCGTGTAGCGATGGATGCGTTCGCCGGTGAGATGGCTGATCGCCGTCATCACGTCGCGGTGTTCCGGCCGGTGCGCAAGCTCGTAGGTCTTGGCGACTGTATTGATGTGGGGCGCGATCATCGGGTGGTCCACGATGCTGTCGACCCGCTCACCGGCCACATAGGCGCGGATCTTCAGTGCTCGGAGACTCTCGACATACTCCCCCGGGGTTTTCAGCGACATGAGAACGCTCCTCGCGGCGGGACTCTGCGGGCCCATGCTATCAATCGACCCAGCCGGTGACCCACCTCAAGCAAACGGCCTCGCGGTCCGATGAGCTTCTCACCAGCTTCGCGCGCCCGTAGACTTGTTTCGGGAAGGAGCGCACATGCGCACACGAATCCTCATCGCCGCTCTCGCTCTCGTCGCCACCGCGTGCGCGAGCGGGACGGCAGCCACAACGACCGTCGCGACTGAACCGTCGACGACGACAACCACCCAACCCCCGGTGCCGGCGGCGGTACTCGCGTACTCGTATGCCGCAGGGGACTCCTACACCTACGACATCTCACTCGCACAACATCTCACGATGTCCACGACGGTCGAGGGCGATCCGGGCATGTTCGGCGGCGCAGACGCACCCGGCAACGTCGACGTCGACACAAGCGTCGACGGGACGGTCCAGTACGACCTCTCGGACGGGCCCGAGGCCGACACGACGACGATGCACATCTCGGGAACGTTCGACAACGTGAATGTCGAGGGTACGGTCGACGGCGAGCCTGTCACCGATTCCGACGTCCAATCGGGGACGGTCCCCGACCTCGTCGAGGTACCGGACACGACGATCGTGCTCGACAAGTACGGCCGACCGGTGTCCGTCGACGGAACGACCGTACCGTCGGACTCGCAGTTCTTCGGTGACCCGTTCGCCCTGTTCGGCGGACTGGCCTCGGGTGGGCTCGACCAACCGTTCGGCCCCGAGTTTCCCGACCATGCGCTTGCGATCGGCGACTCGTGGACGGAGGAGCAATCGCAGGACATCCCTGACACGGACCAGACCGTTGCCACGTCGGTCACCTACACGGTGACGGGAACCGACACGGTCGATGGACACGACGTGACGGTCATCGACTTCACGGCTACCTCGTCCGGGGCCGACGTCGATCTCGGCCAGTTGTTCCAGGCACTGATCGAGGGGTTCGCGTCAATGGGACAAGACACCTCCACGACCGAGCCGATCCCGACGATCGACTTCGTGGTTTCGGTCGGCG
>Ga0315556_1001360_pt1 | contig 14734 bp, 14 predicted proteins | sample SalMarSW160310MG_FD_202112 | JGI IMG/M metagenome (GOLD analysis project Ga0315556, IMG submission 202112) | Salt marsh sediment microbial communities from the Plum Island Ecosystem LTER, Massachusetts, United States - Salt Marsh Sediment SW1603-10 ...
GGCCGGGCGGGTCAAGCTCTACAGTCTGACCATCGTCGAGGGTTGGACTTTCCACCAGTTGCTCGCCGCGATCAGGGGCAAGGAGCCGGTGCGACAGAGGCTCGGCGGCTTGAGCGACGAGCAGATTATGGATCGGCTGGGACATCCCGGGGAGCAGCCGGAGGGGCGCTTTCTCCCGGAGACCTACCTGTTTCCCCGAGGCACCACCGATCTGAAGCTGCTGCGCTGGGCCTACACTGCCATGCACAAGGAGCTGGCGCAGGCCTGGGCTCAGCGCAGCGTTGGGCTGCCGCTGAGCTCGCCGTACGACGCCCTCAAGCTGGCCTCAATCATAGAGAAGGAGACCGCCGTGCCGGCAGAGCGCGCAGCGATCGCCGGGGTGTTCATACGCCGCCTGGTCGACGGCATGAAGCTGCAGACGGACCCGACAGTCATCTATGGGCTCGGGGAACGGTTCGACGGCAACATCAGGCGTGCCGATCTGACGACCGACACGCCCTACAACACCTATACACGCGCCGGTCTGCCTCCGACGCCGATTTGCCTGCCCGGACGGGCATCGATCCAGGCTGCCGTGAATCCTGCCGCGGGAGACAGCCTCTACTTCGTGGCGCGGGGGGATGGTACCCACCAGTTTTCGCGCTCCCTGGTGGAGCACAACGCCGCGGTGCGCAAGTACCAGCTCCGAAAATGAACGATCGGGAGAACAAGACCGGCCGGTTCATCACGCTGGAGGGGGGCGAGGGCGCGGGCAAATCCGTCAACCTGGAGCTCATGCGCGAGCGCCTGGTGGCGGCCGGCAAAGACGTGCTGGTCACGCGCGAGCCCGGGGGAACCCCGGTGGGTGAGGAGATCCGGTCGCTGCTGTTGGGCCACCGCGAAGAGGGTATGTCCCGAGATGCGGAGCTACTGCTGCTGTTCGCAGCCCGGGCCGAGCACATCGAGCGCAAGATCCTCCCGGCGCTCCATGCGGGGCGATGGGTTCTGTGCGATCGCTTCACCGACGCCACCTTTGCTTACCAAGGCGGCGGACGGCGGATCTCCGCCGAGCGCATTGCGGTCCTGAAGGACTGGGTGCAGGGACCCCTGTCTCCCGATCTGACCATCTTGCTCGATATTCCCGAGGGGCTCGGATTGGAGCGTGCCGGTGCGCGTTCGACGCCGGATCGTTTCGAGCGAGAGACCGCCGACTTCTTCGAGCGCGTCCGCGGTGCCTATCTCGAGATCGCGCGGCGCGAGCCGGACCGCGTCAAGGTGATCGACGCCTCTCAGGATCTGCCGGCCGTGCAGGCACAGATCGCTCGGGTCTTGGACGGGATTCTCGCGAACTGATGGCAGAGACCTCGGAGCAGCACCCCGAACCGCCGGGGCGGACGCAGCCGCCCTTGCCCTGGCATCGGGAGCTATGGTCACGGCTGTCGACCGCCCGCCGGGGCGAGCGCTTTCCGCATGCCTTGCTTCTGGAGGGGTCGCCGGGGCTGGGCAAGCGCCGATTTGCACAGCGCCTGGCGGCCTCGCTCCTTTGCGCCGAGCCGGCGGGCGATCTCGAGCCCTGTGGGACCTGTCGCTCATGTCATCTGCTCGCGGTGGGCAATCATCCGGCGTTCCGCCTGATCGAGCCCGAGAAGGCGGGGGGGCAGATCCGGGTCGATGCGGTCCGCGAGTGCGTGGCCCGAGACGGGCTGACCTCGCAGTCCGGGGGCTATAAGGTCACAGTGATCCAACCGGCCGAGGCGATGAACGCGGCCGCAGCCAATGCTTTCCTGAAGACGCTGGAGGAGCCGGCCCCCTGGACTGCGATGCTGCTGGTCAGCGAGCAGCCGAGCCGCTTGCCGGCGACCATCCGGAGCCGCTGTCAGCGCGTCGGCTTCACCACACCCTCCGAGTCTGTCGCCTTGGCTTGGCTCGCCGAGAGAGCGACAGGCGTGGATGCTGGTTTGCTGCTTGCCCTGGCGGCGGGCTCGCCCTTGAAGGCCGAAGCACTGGCCCGGGCAGAGATTCTGAAGCTTCGCGAGCAGCGATTCGACGAATTCGTGGGCGTTCTGGTGGGGGGGCTCGACCCCGTGGCAACCGCCCAGAGCTGGCAGGGCCCAGATCTGCGGTTGAGCATCGAGTGGATGAGCGGCTGGGCGCTGGATCTTGCCCGCCTGCAGATCTCCGACGCGCCCCCCCGGGTCTTCAATCCGGACCGTCTCTCAGTGCTGGGGGCGACGGCCGCGAGCATCCCCCCGCAGCGTTTGCACCGCCTTCTGGCCAAGACACTGCATGCCCTCAGAGCCCTGGATACCCAGCTCAATCCCCACTTGCTGTTGGAAGACCTGCTGCTAGAATTGGCCACAGGGGTGTACGGGGCTCCGCGGCTCCCAAAGAGCGCAAGCGGCCACCACCCGAGATCCAAGCGAGAATCATGACCGCACCCAGCGTAGCCGCCACCGGCCGCCAAGGCATACTGTCCCTGACGATCAAGGACAAGAACGCCCTCTATGCGGCGTACATGCAGTTCGTCAAGAACGGCGGTCTGTTCATCCCGACCACGAAGAAATACCACCTGGGTGATGAAGTGTTCATGCTCCTGACACTCATGGACGAGGCCGAGCGGATCCCAGTGGCAGGCAAGGTCATCTGGGTCACCCCGGTCGGTGCCGAGGGTAACCGGGCCGCCGGCATCGGCGTCCAGTTCAGCGATCAGGATGGGGGCATGGCCCAGAACAAGATCGAGACCTACCTTGCCGGCGCACTGAAGGCGGACCGTCCGACTCACACGATGTAGCGGCGTCCTGCGGTCGTGCTCCCGGGCTCCCGATGCTGATCGATTCCCACTGTCATCTCGACCGCCTCGATTTGGCCGTGTACGGCGGCGACTTTTCGGCCCTCATGCGGGCGACCCGCGAAGCCGGCGTGGGACATCTGCTGTGCGTCTGCATAGAGCTCGAGCAATACCCGTCGATGCTGGGATTGGTCGAAGGGCAGGCCGACGTCTCGATCTCCGTCGGCGTGCACCCCAACGAGCGCACGCGTCGCACTCCGGACCCGGCAGAGCTCGTCGAGCTGGCCCGGCACCCCAAGAACGTCGCGATCGGCGAGACGGGACTCGACTATTTTCATGGCGAAGGCGATCTGCAATGGCAGCGTGATCGCTTTCGGTGTCACATCGAGGCGGCCAAGGCCTGCCGCAAACCCCTCATCATCCACACGCGCGATGCGCGCGACGACACCCTGCGATTGATGCGCGAGGCGGGGGCGGCCTCGGTCGGCGGGGTAATGCATTGCTTCACCGAGAGCTGGGAGATGGCTAGCGAGGCCCTCGACATGGGCTTCTACATCTCTTTCTCAGGGATACTGACGTTTCGCAACGCAGACGCGCTGCGCGAGGTAGCCAAGAAGGTGCCCCTGGATCGGCTGCTGATAGAGACCGACGCCCCCTATCTGACACCGGTTCCCTACCGCGGCAAGCCGAATCGGCCGGCCTATGTGGCCCTGGTGGCTGAGCGGCTCGCCGGCCTGCGGGGGGTCGCACCGGAAGAGATTGCCCGCCTGACCTCCGAGAATTTCTTCAGGCTGTTTCCCTCGGCGGCCCAGGGCGCGACCCAGCATCTTCACCTGTAGTCCGCATTTTCTAGCATTATCGCCCGGAAGGGCCTCCGGAGCATGGGAGGTACCCGGTGCGCATCGCGTCCGTGTTTCCGAGAGAGCGCCGGATCCCCTCTGTGACCGCTTTGAGCACCGCGACCCGCGCGTAACGCTTGTCGTTGGCCGGGATGATCAGCCAAGGGGCATTCTCGGTGCTGGTCCGGATCACCATCTCGTTGACCGCCGGCTTGTAGACCTCCCACTTTTCGCGGTTGCGCCAGTCCTCGTCCGTGATCTTGTGCTGCTTGTAAGGCACCCGCTCACGCTCCTTGAATCGCTCGAGCTGCTCTTCCTGACTGATGTGCATCCAGAACTTGAGCAGCACCACGCCATTTTCGGTCAGCTGCTGCTCGAACTCGTTGATCTCCGCGTAGGCCCGGCGCCACTCGGCCTCTGCAGCGAATCCCTCGATGCGCTCCACGAGTACTCGGCCGTACCAGGACCGGTCGTAGATCGTGATCCGCCCCGCCCGCGGGATGTGCCTCCAGAATCGCCACAGGTAGTGATGGGCCTTTTCTTCGTCCGTCGGCGCCGCCACGGGAATGGTTCGATAAAGGCGTGAATCGATCGCATTGCTAATACGGCGGATCGCGCCTCCCTTGCCTCCCGCGTCGACCCCTTCGAACACCAGCACGGTGGAGCGCGAGCTCTTGTACGCTTGCCAGGCGAGCTCGTTGAGCTCCTGCTGCGACCGGCTCATGTCGTCACGGTAGGCCGACGGCGAGAGACCGTTTGAGAGGTCTACCTTGTCGAGAACCGTAATCTTCGCCGACTCGGAGATGGGCAAGCTGGGTGCGTGAGAGTGGGGCTCCGCAGGGGGATGGGCATCGCCCGAGTCGATCCGGGCCCGCAGGGCATCCAGCAAGGTGCGGCCCACCGTGAGGTCCCGATAGCGCTCGTCGGTAGCCTCGATCAGATACCAGGGCGAAACCCCCGAATCGGTCTGGCGTATGACCCGTTCGGCGATCTGCTCGAAACGCGAATAGTGCATGGAGAATTCCTTCTTCTTCGGCGGCAGCATCTTCCAGCGGCTGCGATCATCCCGCGAGAGCTCCTTGAGCCGTTTCTTCTGGTCGCTCACCGACATGTGAAACCAGAACTTGACGACCAAGGCGCCGTCGGCGATCAACATGCGCTCGAAATCCGAGATGCGGGTGAGCTCCGCATCCAGCGGGGCGTCATCGCAGCGCCCCGTGACCCGGTGCTCGACGGGCGCCTGGTACCCGGCGCCGAACAGGATGCCGATCTCGCCGCGGGGGGGCAGGGCGCGCCAAAAACGCCAGTACCGCGGGCGCTGGCGCTCCTCATCGGTCTCGTCCCAGAAGGCGTGGGTCTGAACACCCCGGGTATCCAGCCAGGCGTTCAGGCGGTTGACCACCTCGCCCTTACCGGCCCCCTCGACGCCTGCCACGATGATCACCACCGGGATATTGGTCTGACGTAGCCGGCGCTGCTCGCGCAACAGATCCGTACGCAAACCCGGCACTTGCTCCTTGAAGTCGGGCTTGGAGACCTTGCGGCCGAGCTTGCATCCCTCGAACATCGGGTGAATCCTGATTGTCGAAAAGGGCGGATAGGCGGGGATCGTTTGCCCGGTTATACCGCCTCGCATGGAGCCCTGTCGACAGAGATGGGCTCCGCGGTCTATGCGCCGTGCCGGCGCCAGCGCCGCTCGAGTGCCTTGATGGCCAAATCGATGTCCCACTCGTCGTTGTAGAAATGGGGCGAAAACCGCAGACCGCCCCCCCGAGCGGCGCAGATCACGCCTTCCTCCGCCAAAGATCGACGGAGGACCTCTGGGTCGATCCCTTCCAACCGCAGGGTCAGTATTCCGGAGCGGCGGGTGTCTTCTGTCGACGACAACAGCATGGCCTCCGGGAACGCAGAAAAGAGTTTTTCTATTAGTAATCTGTTTATTAGGAGAATGTTCTCATATATAACGTGAATTCCGACCTCTTCGATGAGGGAAAGACTGGCATCCAACGCGTGGGCGGCGAGCAGGTTCGGGCTGCCACACTCGAAGCGGCTCGCCGTCGTCGATTCGTGCCAATCCAGTGCGGCGAAATCACCGGGACGATCCGTCATGTGCCAGCCGTACTCGTGAAGCCGAAGGTCGGCTCGAAGCTCGGGGCGGCACCAGAACAGACCCAGGCCCTCCGGGCCCAGCATCCATTTATGCCCATCGGCGGCCACGAAGTCCGCTACACAGTCCTGCACGTCGAAAGGCAGCGCCCCCAGGCTCTGGATCGCATCCACGCAAAAGAAGATATTGCGGGAACGACAGACGTGCCCGATCAAGCCGAGATTCACCCTGAAGCCGGTGGCGTACTGAACCGAGCTGACCGATACAAGTCGGGTGCGCCCGTCGCATCGGGCAAGCAAATCCTCTTCGGGGGAGCCCCCCGGGTCGAGTGACACCTCGCGTAGCTCCACGCCCTGGCTTCGCAACGAGTCCCAGACGATACGGTTCGATGGAAACTCTCCCGCGAATATCACCACGTTGTCGCCGGGCGTCCACGCGAGGCCGTAAGCGACCATGGACAGCGCCTCGGAGGTGTTCTTCACCAGGGCGATATCGTCGGGCGATTGTGCGTTGATCAGGCGTGCCAGGCGCTCGCGTAGCCGCGCCTCCACGGCGAGCCACGCGGCGTAGTCCGCGGCGCCCCGGCGTCCGCACGCCTGGGCGAACTGCGTGACCGCTGCGACGGTACGGCGAGGCCAAGGTGCCACAGCGGCATGGTTCAGGTAGACGATTCCAGGAGCTAGAGCGAGCTCGGTCTTGAGTAGGTTTTCCATCAGCGCGCGCTTGGAAAGGCACAGTGATGCGAGGGTACAGACCCCGACGGGCCGATGCCAGGGCTACCGGATCAGCCCCGATGCGGGAGTGCGCATAATGTATATTATGTTAAAAGACATCAGCGCCGGCATCGTTTGGCTTGGTATCTCCCCGCCCTCCGCCCATGCTGATATCTGGGATGCGCAGAGCGGGCGTCGCGCTGGATATCCGGCGGGGGTGCCGGGCGCCTGTCGGAGATGGAAAGAGTCTGGAGAGACCGGACGGGAGAGGTCGCAGCATCAATGGCCGGGCGGCAGCGGTGGCTGCGGGAGCAGCTCCGGGGCGAACACGCGCTCGATCGTGCGCATCTCCGCGGGGGGCGCCGGGGGGAGCGGCGGTGGAGCGAGAGCAAAGGCTTGCGGTTGTGAAGGACTAGCGGGTGCCGGGGCTCCAGACACCTCCGGCGCTGCAGGCGCCTTCGGGCTTGTTTCCCGCGTAGGGGATTTCTCGCCGGGTGCCGGCTGGGTACTGACCGTCTCCTTAGGCGCAGCAGGTGTGGTGCTCGCCGGTGGTTTCGGCGCCGCTTCGGGCGGAGTTGCGGCAGGCTGGGGAGGCGGAGCTTCTGCCTCGGTCAGCTGTGCCTCGGGCTTGGGCTCGGCGGCGACTGTCCCCTGCCCCGCCGGAGCCGTTTTCACGGCGCTCACCTGGATGGGCGCGGCAGGCGATGCCGACGCTTTCGTTACGCTGGGAGCAACCTGGGCAGCCGACTGCCCGGTCGCCTGAGTATGCTCGCCCGCGGGCGTGTGGGATAGGGAGCGGATGTACATGAAGACCGCGACGACGATGACGAGGAAAAGGAGGATCTTGAGCGCAAAGGCTCTGCTCGAGGTGGGCTGTTCCTTCGGTACTTCTGACATGACGCTGCGCTCCGGCTCTTGAGGCAAGAGGCCCATGTCTGTCAGGCGCTGCTGGGCTTCGTTTCCCGCGGATTCCTGCGTAGCGGTGCGCTCGGGGCCGGGTGTCGATGCCTGGGACGAGGCAGCTCCGACGCTTGCGGCGGGAGCAGATGCCGGTTCGGCAGCTACAACGGATGCCGGGCGCGACGATGAGGGAGCGGAGGAGGCAGCTGGAGCGGCTTTCTCGCCCGGCTCGGACGGGGGGGCAGTTCCCGCTGGCGGGGAGCTTGCCGGAGAAGAGGTCTGCGCCCGCGCCTCTTGGGGCGACTCTCGCGGCGCATGCCCGGGCTCGGGAGCCACTGAAGTGACGGAATGGATCGCCGCCGCCTCGGCCGAGCCGGCGCCTGAGGCCTGCTTGTCCGCGGGCTTCTTTGCCGCAACCTTCTTCTTCGCTGGGGCCTTTTTGGCAGCGGCCCTCTTGGCAGTCTTTTTCTTGGTCCTCTTCTTGGCCGTCGGCTCGGTTTCCTCCGGCCCGGCTACCGGTCGATGCTCAGTGTCAGCCATCCTGTGGGTCCTCCGGTGTTAACTGGATCATCGGTATCGCAGAACCTCCGGTCGAATCAATCGTAGCACAACTGAAGGACACAGCCGCCGGCGGCACCCTTCAGCGCTGCGCGTTCTTGTCCAGCAGCCTGTCGAGAACCCAGCCCGTATCGCCCTTGTGCGACAGCACGATCTGGGTCCAGCCAGCTGAGGAGCGCAAGGCACGCACCTCGTCTCCGGCATTGAAGGTCGCAACCACCTTATGCCGGAGACCGGGTCCGTCCCGGACGTGGGTGGCGTTGTTCTTGACCTTACGACGAGTCGTGACCCAATCGAGGTCGGATAGCTGGGCCAGATATGGCTGGATGACCGCGTCGTTTGCGGCAACCATCTTGCGAATGATGTCGCGGGCGTCCTCCTGGCCCTTCTTGGCGGCGGCCAGGTACCAGGTCAGCGCCTTTTCCGGGTCACGTTTGATCCCGTCGCCGTTGGTATACGCAAGTCCCAGAGCCAGCTCGGCATCGACGTGTCCCTGCTTTGCGGCCTTGGTCCACCACTCGATCGCCGTCTTCACGTCCACAGGCATGCCGTGGCCGTTCGCGTGGAACCAGCCGATGCGATATTGAGCGTCGGCATAGCCCTTTTCCGCGAGGGGGTGCCAGTAGCAATAGGCCTCCGCGTAGTTGCCGCGATCGAGCGCCTGCAACCCGCGCGCGAAACGCTGCTCAAAGCTCGGTTGACCCGACTGGCCGCAAGCGGCCAGCGGTAGCAGGAGAAGCGCTGTGGAAAGCGCTCGCAGGCGCGTCTGCATAACGTGCATGCTCCGATCGTGGCCGCTCGTGGCCGCGGAGCGGTCCCGGTGCCGGTTCTAGTTGTTGACAGGCGAGCGACGACTTCGCGGCTCAGAGCCCGATGAGAAGCTGCGCCAGCAGCCTGCGAGCCTGGCCCATGGCGCCCGAGAGCGTTCGCTCGATCTCCTCCATGGTAATCGGTCCCTGTCCCTTGCCGGCGGCCCAATTGGCGACGAGGGCGCAGCAGGCGTAGCACAGACCCAGCTCTCGGGCGAGAGCGGCCTCGGGCATGCCGGTCATCCCGACGAGATCACAGCCGTCGCGCTCGAGGCGCACGATCTCCATGGCTGATTCCAATCGCGGGCCTTGGGTAGCCGCGTAGGTCCCGGCCCCCACGATCTCGATGCCAGCGTGCCGGGCCGCGTCGATCAGGTTTGCCCGCAACTCCGGGCAGTAAGGCTCGGTAAAGTCGATATGAGTGACTTCGGTGAGATCCGTCTCGAAAACCGTATGATCGCGCCCGTAAGTGTAGTCGATGATCTGGTCGGGTATCACAATGGTCCCCGGTGCCATCACCGACGTGATGCCGCCCACGGCGGCCATGGCAACGACGCGGCTGACTCCGGCGTGCGCAAGGGCCCAGATGTTGGCTCGGTAATTGATCTTATGCGGAGGAATCGTGTGTCCCGGCCCGTGTCGCGGCAGGAACACGACGCTGCGACCTTGCAATGTTCCGCGGGTGAGCGGTGCGGAGGCCTCACCGAAGGGCGTGCGCACGACCTCGCGCGAGGTGATCTCGAGTCCTTCGAGCCGAGTGAATCCCGAGCCTCCGATAATCGCCAAGTCTGTCATCGTTATCTCTAGCAGCAAAATACCTGAGTCGGGTCAGATGCCCGGAAAGCTACGCTGCGGGGCCGCGTCCTGCTCGCAAAGGCAAGCAACGCAGGCAGCTCCCTCGCGCAGCGCGTCATTGACCGCGGGTCCGACGGCGCGGCGGGTCAACAGGCCTGGCGGTGCCGGCGCCAGGAGCGCTTGGGCGGCGGCCGGACTTCCGTCGAGCCAAAGGGCGAACCTTTCCCGTTCGAGGATGACGGGCATGCGCTCGTGCACTTCCGCGACGATCGCGTTGGCGGTCGTTGTCAAGATGGCGCAGCTCGCCAGATCCGCGCCGTCGGGCCCCCGCCAGGTTTCCCAGAGACCGGCGAAAACGCACAGGCGACCATCGGCGCGCGAGAAATAATAGGGCCTTCTCGCTGGACGGTCAGTCCACTCGAAAAATCCGCTTGCGGGCACGAGACAACGCCGTTGGCGGAACGCCTCCCGGAACGAAGGTTTCTGCGCGGCCGTTTCCGACCGCGCATTGATCAATCGGGAGCCCGCCGTCGCATCTCTGGTCCAGCTCGGGACCAGGCCCCAGCGCACCGGCACGCACTCGGGGGTCCCGCCTGCGAGCCGCACCACCAGGACTGACTGCCCCGGCGCAATGTTGTAACGCGGCGGCGGCGATCGGTCGAGCCCGACCCCGAGCTCCGTCTGGATCTCGCTATTCGAGGCGTATAGAGAAAACCTGCCGCACATAGCTCGGATGATATCCAAGGGCTGGCAGCCCTGCCAGGCGTTGCCGCCCTCCCCTCGTGCTCATTAGAACGTACCCCAAGATTCCCCGCGAGCCGCGTTTCGGACGCAACTCCTTGGGGACCGGGCGGGGCCTCGTTGCGGCTCGCACCTGTAGCAATGGCTTCACCAGGCTCGGCGCGTCGCGCCATGGGCCAAACTCGCCGCGGTCGCGGCCCCGGGGAATGATGAGATACGTGCTACTCATTGACGGCAAAGATGCCGGGCGCGTTTCTGAGATAGCCCTTGTAATCCATCCCGTAGCCGAAGACGTAGCGGTCCTCGACCTCCACCCCGAAAAAGTCCGCCTTCACTCCGACGCCCCGGTCGTGGAGCTTGACGGCAAGCACGGCGGTGCAGATCTCGCTCGCTCCCTGGCTGTGGCATTCGCCGATCAGGGCATCAAGGGTGTATCCCTCGTCGAGGATGTCGTCGACGATCAACACCGACCGGCCCTGCATCGGCTCGTTCTGGCGTTTGACCCAGCGCAGCTCTCCGCCTTGGGTCTGGCCACGGTAGCGGGTCGCATGGATGTAGTCGAGCTGCATCGGGAAATCCAGCCGGCTCACCAGGCGCCCGAACGGCACGAGCCCGCCGTTCATCACGCAGAGCACCAGCGGATTGCGGCCTTCCAGACGAGACCAGATCTCTCCGGCCATCCGGTCTAAGGCTTGCTCGAGCTGATCCAGGCTGTAGAGGCGATCGGCCTTGCGATAGACGGCGAGCGCCTCTTCCGGGGATATGGACATCATCCGTTCCTCAGGTCGGGTTGTGACACCGCAAGAGCCCGTGGCCGAGCTTTGCGCCGCCGCGGTTGTGCCGAGCCCGCATTTGTCGGCAAGCTGCCACCGTGGCGCGCGGTTTGTATGCCCGCGCATCTCGACCGCCGCACAATGAGCGCTGGTGAGAAATGCGAGCTAGAGATCCAGCGACATGGCCGGGGACTCGTCGTACTCGGCCAGCAGATGGATGGCGGACTGCCAGCGCGCATCCAGGTGCAGCTGCTCTCGGGTCATACCGGCGCGTCCGTGCATCCTCACCAAACGCATCTGGGCCACGGGATCTGCATAGTCGGCCAGCTCCTCCAACACCGCTATGGCCCCGGGGCGATCGTTGCAGACGAGAATCATATCGCAGCCCGCCTGCAGCGCCGCGCGAGCTCGGCTCCCGTAATCACCCGCCTCCGAAGCGGCCGCCATGCCGAGATCGTCGCTGAAGACCACGCCCTGGAATCCCAGGCGCTGACGAAGGATCCGCTGCAGCCAGTAGTGCGAAAAGCCCGCCGGGCGGCTGTCGGCCTGCTCGTAGATAACATGGGCCGGCATGATCGCTTCCAGCCCCAGCCGAATCATTCGCTCGAAAGGGAGGAGATCGTCCGCGAGCAGGTCCTCGAGCCGACGCCGGTCCACCGGCAGCGCCAGGTGCGAGTCCTCCCCTACTCCACCGTGACCAGGAAAGTGCTTGGCCACGCTCGCCATCCCGGCCTCCCGGGCGCCGGTCTGCCAAGCATGGGCAAGCTCGGAGACTACTAGCGGGGCCGCGTGGAATGCCCGATCGCCGATGACGCGGCTGATGCCCCGCCCGAGGTCGAGGACCGGGGCCAAGCTGAAGTCGACCCCTACACAGCGCAGCTCCGCCGCCATGAGCCAGCCCAGCTCACGGGCAGCCTTGCGCGCCATGTCGGGGTGGCCGTCGTGCAGCTGTCCCAGCCAAGCGGCGGGGGGCAAACGGGTGAATCCGTCGCGAAAGCGCTGGACGCGACCGCCTTCCTGATCGACGGCAACCAACAGGGTCGGACGGCGCAATCCATGGATGTCGTCGACGAGCCGGCGAGCCTGCTCCGGGCTCTCGTAATTGCGGGAGAACAGGATGACGCCACCGACGGCTGGATGCAGCAACAGCTCGCGCTCTTCCGGCGTCAGCGTCTTGCCGTCGAGGTCCAGCATGAGTGGGCCGTGAGACATGGGGCGAGCATCCGGACAGGGAGACGGCGAAGTATGTTAGCGCTTTCTCAGGGCCCGTGGACCTGGCGGGCGGCGGCGGTCCTGGAGCGGCTAGGGAAATGGGTCCGCGAAGGACTCGCGGATGTCCACGGGGGTGCCCGCAGAAACCCGCTCGAACAAATCCAGCAGATCGTCATTGCGCATCCGGATGCAGCCGTGGGATCGGGGCGTGCCCATGGGCTCCGTGTCGGGACACCCATGGATGTAGATGAATCGCTTGAGGGTGTCGACCAGGCCGCCACGGTTGCGCCCGGGCTCGCTGCCGGTCAGCCAGAGAATGCGGGTCAGGATCCAATCGCGCCTGGGGTTGCGGGCTGCGAGCGCCTCGGAATAGATCTCGCCCGTGGGGCGCCGCCCCACGAATACGGTCCCCGAGGGGCAATCGGCCCCGATCTTGATGCGGATGCGATGCAGACCGCAGGGCGTGCAGCCGCTGCCCACCGCCTCGCCGACACCCTTGGCGGCGGTGGAGACCCGGTAGATCCTCCGCAGCGTCGAACCGTCGGCGAGGCGCAGCTCCTGCCGCGCGATATCGATCTCGAGGTGCTCAGTCATGGCGTTCGGCGGCTTCGGCACGCGATCGGAGGGGCCGCTTCGCCGGCCACGGACTACCAATCGCGAAACGGATGATGGACCAGGTTGACATTGAGATAGCGTGGGTCATGAGAGACCTCCTCGCCAGCCCAGTCGGGCAGCTCGAAAGGCTCGTCCTCGGACTGCAGCTCTATCTCGGCCACCACCAGACCTTCATTGGCCCCGGAAAAGACGTCGATCTCCCAGACGTGCTCGCCATGCCTGACCAGATAGCGAATCTTGTCGATACAAGGCTGCTGCACCAAAGTGTCGAACATCTCCTCGGCATCCTGGACCGGGATCGGGTATTCGAATTCGTCCCGGCGGATGCCCAGGTGGGCGCTCTTGACGTTGAGAAAGGCCTTGCCGCCGCCGATGCGCACGCGCACCGAGACATTGGACTGGTTGGCGAGGTAGCCCTGCCGGTAGCCGGTCTCGGAAAAGGCTTGGCCCCGCCATGCCTCGCCGATGACCAGGAACTTGCGCTCGATCTCCACGCCCATGGGTCGGTATTCCGCGGCCTCAGGCCCGCTCCAGCACCGCAATCGACTCGATATGTCCGGTGTGCGGAAACATGTCCATGACCCCTGCGGCAGTCAGCCTGAAGCCCAGGTCGCGGACCAGCGTTCCGAGGTCCCGGGCCAGGGTCCCCGGATAGCAGGAGATGTAGACCAACCGCTCTGGCCCCAGCATGGGGATGTAGGGCAGTACCTCCGCGGCACCGCTGCGCGGCGGATCCAGCAGCAGCTTGTCGAAGCGCTGCCGCAGCCAGGGCTCGTTCTCCAGGGGCTGGTAGAGGTTGGCCGAGAAGAAGGCCACGTTGCCCAGGCCATTGGCGGTCGCATTCTCTCGCGCACGCGCGACCAGGCCCGGATCGCCCTCCACCCCGACGACCTCGCCCGCGCGGCGTGCGAGGGGCAGCGTGAAATTTCCGAGGCCGCAGAATAAATCCAGCACACGATCCTCCGGGGCTGGCGCGAGCAGCTCGATTGCGCGATCCACCATGACGTGGTTCAGATCCAGGTTGACCTGAGTGAAGTCCAGGGGCAGAAAATGCAGGCGCACGTCGAATGAGGGGAGCCGGTAGCTCAGCCGAACCCCGCGCCCGTCGAGGGGGCTCACCGTCTCTGGTCCCCCTTGCTGGAGGTAGATCTCGAGATCGTGGTCCTCGCCGAATGCCGCAAGGCGGGCGGTGTCGGACTGGGACAGCGGCGCGAGCAGGCGCAGCACCAACACCGCGTGCTCATCGCCGACGGCGACCTCGATCTGCGGAATGCGGTCCCGCACCGACAGGTCTGCCACCAGCTCGCCGAGCTGCCCGACGATCCCCCCGACCCGGGGATGGAGCACTTCGCAGCGAGCGACGTCCGTAACGAAGCTCGATCCGCGCTCCCGGAATCCGACCAACACCTTCCCCTTCTTCTCGACCAGCTTGACACCCAGGCGGGCCTTGCGCCGGTAGCCCCACAAGGTGTCGCCGGTCAGTGGTGGAAGGATCTCCTCGGGGATGACGCCGCCGATGCGCTCGAGCGCATCGAGCATGGCCCGCTGCTTGGCCGCGACCTGGGCGCGCGGCGCCAGGTGCTGCAGGCTGCAGCCGCCGCAGACTCCGAAGTGGGCACAGCGCGGCTGAACCCTGTCGGGAGACGCCTCGAAGATCTGCTCGACCCGCCCTTCGTCGTACCGGCGCTGCAGCCGGGTGTATGCGAAGCGCACACGCTCACCCGCCAACGCCCCCTGGACGAACACGGCCTTGCCTTCGACATGGGTCACGCCGCGGCCGTCGTGACTCAGGGATTCTATGACCGCCTCCCGAGGCTCCGGCAGGGGCTTGCGGTGTCTGGCGCCCATATCAGGTCTGTGGCAGGGCCGCGGCCAGGGCGGCCAGATGCGCGTGCTCGCTCCGGA
>Ga0315556_1001362_pt1 | contig 14728 bp, 10 predicted proteins | sample SalMarSW160310MG_FD_202112 | JGI IMG/M metagenome (GOLD analysis project Ga0315556, IMG submission 202112) | Salt marsh sediment microbial communities from the Plum Island Ecosystem LTER, Massachusetts, United States - Salt Marsh Sediment SW1603-10 ...
GCAAGGGTGCGGGCAAACGCCCCGACAAGCCGGTGACGGTGGAGACCGCGACGGTCAAGGTGCAGCCCATGCCGGTGTTCCTGCAGGCGGTGGGGCAGGTGCAGTCGGAACACAGCGTGCAGATCCGCCCCCAGGTAAGCGGTCAATTACAGCAGGTATATTTCGCCGAAGGCGACGCGGTGAACAAGGGCCAGAAGCTGTTCCGCATCGATCCCTCGCAATATGAGACCGCCCTGATCGCGGCGCGCGCCGAGTATGAATACGCCAAAGAACAGGCCAAGCGTCTTGAGCCGCTGGCCGGCAAGGAATACGTCACCACCCAGGAATACGACAACGCGCGCGCGGCGGTGGACAAGGCCCAGGCGGCCTTGGATCAGGCGAAGATCAATCTCGCCTACACCGATATCCGCGCGCCCATCGCCGGGCGTACCGGCAGTCTCGGCGCCAAGGCCGGCAACTTGGTGGCGCCCGGCGATACGGCACCGCTGGTGACCATCAATCAGATGCAGCCCATCCTGGTGCAGTACACCATCCCCCAGCAGAGTCTGTCGGAGCTGCGCCGCTATCAGGCGCAGCACAGCATCCGCATCTTCATCACCCATGAGGACGGCAGCGGCGAGCTGGGCGAGGGCGAGCTGGTGTTCGTGGACAACAACGTCAACACCGACACCGGCACGGTCATGCTCAAGGCGCGGGTGCCCAATGCTCATGAACAACTGTGGCCGGGCCAATACGTGGGGGTGCGCACCCGTCTGACGGTGCAGCCCGATGCGGTGGTGGTGCCGCAGAGCGCGGTGCAAACCGGGCAGAACGGCAACTTCGTGTACCTGATCGAAGACGGCAAGGCGGTGATCCGCGACGTGCAGGTGGACAGGCAGGTGAACGACCTGGCGGTGATCACCACCGGACTCAAGGCGGGCGAGACGGTGGTGACCCGCACGCCGCGCAATCTGCGCCCCGGGGTCAAGGTGGTGTCCGCCGCCGCGACCGAGGCCAAGCCGCAGCCGTGAATATCTCCGGGCCCTTCATTCGCCGCCCGGTGATGACCACCATGCTCATGGCGGCGCTGATCGTGTTCGGCATGGCGGCCTATTACACCCTGCCGGTGAGCGAACTGCCCAACGTGGATTTTCCCACGGTCAGCGTGTCCGCCAATCTGCCCGGCGCCGATCCCCAGACCATGGCGGCGGCGGTGGCCACGCCCCTGGAGCGGCAGTTCAGCGCCATCCCCGGGGTGAGTTCCATGGATTCGGTGAGCACCACCGGCAGCACCCGCATCACCCTGCAGTTCGATCTGGACCGCAACATCGACGTCGCCGCCCAGGACGTGCAGACCGCCATCTCCCAGTCCGTGCGCCGTCTGCCCGACAACATGCCGTCGCCGCCGACGCTGCGCAAGGTCAATCCCGCCGACTTCGCCATCATCTATATGTCGCTGTCCGCCAAGCAGCTGCCCTTGACCCAGCTCGACGACTACGCCGAGACCCGCGTCGCCCAGCAGATCTCCACCATCCCCGGCGTGGCCCAGGTGCTGGTGTTCGGTTCGCACAAATACGCGGTACGGCTGCGCATGAATCCCTATGCCCTGGCGGCGCGCAATCTGTCCATGGCCGATGTGAAGAAGGCGATCCAGGGCGGCAACAGCAATCTGCCCACCGGCGTGCTCAGCGGCAGCACCCAGAGTTATACGGTGCAGGCCGCCGGCCAGCTGCGGGACGCCGCCGCCTACAACCGCCTGGTGATCGCCTATCGCAACGGCGCGCCGGTGCATCTCTCCGACGTAGGCAAGGCGGAGGACAGCATCGAGCAGGACAAGCAGCTCACCACCTTCTTCGATAACACCGCTGAGGATAAGAGTCTGCGGCCGTCCATCGTGCTGGCGGTGAAACGCCAGCCCGGCGCCAACACCGTGGAGGTGTCGCAGGCGGTGCGGGCGCGGCTGGCGGCCTTGACCCGCCAGGCGCCGGGCGACGCCACGCTGCGGGTGCTGCATGATCGCGCCGATTTCATCGAGGGTTCCATCCACGAGGTGAAGTTCACCCTGCTGGTGGCCATCGTGCTGGTGGTAGGGGTGATCTTCCTGTTCCTGCGCAATCCGCGCGCCACCTTCATCAGCGCCCTGGCTCTGCCCACCTCGCTGATCGGCACCTTCGCGGTGATGAAGGTGTTCGGTTTCAGTCTCGACAACCTGTCCCTGATGGGCATTACCCTGGCGGTGGCTTTCGTGGTGGACGACGCCATCGTGGTGCTGGAAAACATCGTGCGCTATCGGGAGAAGGGCGAGAAGCCCATGCAGGCGGCGCTGATCGGCACCCGCGAGATCGGATTCACCGTGGTGTCCATGACCCTGTCGCTGGTGGCGGTGTTCATTCCCATCATGTTCATGGGCGGGCTGGTGGGGCGGCTGTTCAGCGAGTTCGCCTTTACCGTGACCATCGCCATCCTCATCTCCGGGTTGGTGTCGCTGACCTTCACGCCGATGTTGAGCAGCCGCTTTCTCCCCGAGAACGAGCGTCACACCAAGCTTTATTATGTCCTGGAGCGCGGTTTCAATCGGGTGCGCGACGCCTACGGCCGGACCCTGGCCTGGTCGGTGGATCACTGGGGCACCATGCTGCTCGCCGGGGCCTTGATCCTGGGGCTGACGGCCTATCTGTTCACCATCATCCCCAAGGGCTTCATCCCCAGCGAGGACACCGGGATGATCGTCGCCTCCACCAAGGCGCCGGAGGGCGTGACCTTCGAGCAGTTGCAGGCCTTGCAGGAGCGGGTGACGCGCCTGGTGAAGGACAATCCCAACGTCGCCGCCGCCATGTCCAGCGCCGGCCAGGGTCGCGGCGGGGTCAGCGGCGGCAACGTCGGCCGCATGTTCATCCGCCTCAAGCCGCAGGAAGAGCGCAAGGTCAGCGCCGACGTCGTGTTGCAGCAATTGCGCCAGGCGGTGGCGCCGGTGAAGCAGATGCAGGTGTTCTTCCAGAACCCGCCGGCGATCCGCATCGGCAGCCTGGGCGGCGCCGGCCAGTATGAGTACGTGTTGCAGGGCACGGACATCGACGAACTGGACCAGGCCGCGGTGGATTTCGAGCCCAAGCTCGGCGCGGTGGCGGGGGTGCAGGACGTGAGCAGCAGCCTGGAGCTGAGCAATCCCCAGATCAACATCACTATCAATCGCGACGTGGCCTCGGCGCTGGGGGTGAGCGCCGAGCAGATCCAGTCCACTTTATATAGTGCCTACGGCGGCGGCCAGGTCAGCACCATCTACGGGGCGAGTGACGAGTATCAAGTGATCATGGAACTGGCGCCGCGCTATCAGACCAGCATCGGCGCGCTCAACGCACTGTACGTCCCGGCGGACAACGGCAAGCTGGTGCCGCTGCGCGCAGTGGCCGACATCACGCCGGGGGTGGGGCCACTGTCGGTGAGCCATTACGGCCAGTTGCCGGCGGTGAGTTTCTCGTTCAATCTGGCGCCGGGGACGTCGCTGGGCGAGATCACCGAGCGCGTCGACCAGATGGCGCGCAATGAACTGCCGGCGGATATCACCGGCAGCTTCACCGGCAGCGCCCAGACCTTCCGCGACTCGCTGGTGGGTATGCCGCTGTTGATGCTGATCACCGTGCTGGTGATCTACATGGTGCTGGCCATCCTCTACGAACACTTCATCCATCCCATCACCATTCTCACCGCGCTGCCGCTGGCCATGCTCGGTGCGCTGCTGACGCTGATCTTCTTCGGCCAGGAACTCAACCTGTTCAGCTTCGTCGGCTTAATCCTGTTGGTGGGACTGGTGAAGAAGAACGGCATCATCATGGTGGATTTCGCGGTGCAGATTCGCCGCGAGCAGCAGGCCTCGGCCCGCGACGCCATCATCCAGGCCTGTCTGATTCGCTTTCGTCCCATCATGATGACTACCCTCGCCGCCATCTTCGGCACGCTGCCCATCGCGCTGGGTACCGGCCTGGGTTCGGAGGCGCGGCGGCCGCTGGGCATCGCGGTGGTGGGTGGGCTGTTGTTCTCGCAGATGCTCACCCTGTACATCACCCCGGCCTTCTACGTGGCCATGGAACACCTGAGTGAACACCTGCGGCAGCGCAAGGCGGCTCGGCAAGCCGTAACGGCGCAAGCGTCGGAGCTGGAATGACGTGAGCGCGGCCAGTCCGCGCAAGCCGTAAAGGGATCAACCGTTATGGGTGCCGCTCATCACTTTCCGTCTACGTTGTGCGGAGGATGTGGTGTGCGACGGCGCGATATGGCGTTCCGCCCCCTGTTTTTTAATCACGCGGAATAGCGCCGTACCCTTGCCGCGGTGCTTGGCGGCATACATCAGGTCGTCCGCGGCCTTGAGGGCCTCTTCCATGCTGTGCGGCGCTTCGAGAAAGGTGATCGCGCCGACACTGAAGGTGACCGTGGCCTTGGGGGCGCCCGCCGCCAGGGACAGGCGCAGGTCGCGGCGTATCTTGGAGATGGCTTCCGCGGCGCCATGGGGGTCGGTGTCCGGCAATACCAGGACGAATTCGTCGCCGCCGATGCGCGCCACCGTGTCCGCTTCCCGCGTAGAATCCTTTAATACTCGTCCCGTGATGCGCAACACCCGGTCGCCTTCGGCATGACCGTAGTTGTCGTTGACGTCCTTGAAGTCGTCCAGATCGAGGAAGGCCAGGGTGAGGGTGGCATGGCGACGATGATCCAATTTGATATCGTGTTCCAGTTGTTCTTCGAAGGCGCGGCGGGTTGACAGCCCCGTCAGCACGTCGGTCCTGGCGAGGTCGCGTTCCCGGTTCAGCGCGGCACGCAGAGCCACAAGCGACAGGCCCAGCATCAGGAACACGCCCAGTCGCACCAGCAGTTCCCACATGGTGATGAGCGGATGAGTATAGGGATGTCCGGCCGCCGTGTCGGCCACCAGCCACACGCCCGCGGCGAGCACGGCGATGGCGATGGCGTTACGCCGCCCTGCGTACCAGGCGGCGAGGGCAACCGGGCCGAGATAAAACAGCGAGAAGGAAATTTCATAGCCAGTGGTGTAATCCATCAGGCCGACCAGTACGATACCGGCCAAGGCGATGGCGGACACTTGCATGGCCGTAAGGCGGGTGAGAACTCTATCCATAGCGGCGTATCTTCCATGCATGAGAGATCCTCCGTATAAATGCGATTCAGTACTGACGTCCGTGCAATTTCCGCGGTTGGTGTCCAGTATTCGCTGACATGAGGTGCTTATGGTTGCGGGGCATCCGGCGGTGTTGCGGGGACTTTCTGCCAGCCGCCCCGGCAGCTATCCACGTAGGGGTAATAGGACTTAGCCGCTGCGCAGTAATACCAATAAGGAGTTGACTGCGGTGCGGCGGCGGGCGGTGGCGGAGCGGCAGGCGGTGCCGGCCGGATCGCCGTCGGCGGCACATAGGGATTGGGATAGGGATAAACGGGTGCGGGATAGAAATACCAGATGCCCGCTACCACCCACCACCATCCCAGGTGGTCGCCGTGCCGGCCATGAATCCAGTGCCCGCCGCGCCAGCGATGAAAGTCGTGCGACCCGAAATGGCGGATGTCGCCGTGCCAGCCCCGTTCGCGATGTTCCGCTACTGCCGGTTGGGATACGGCCAACAGGGCGGCAACGCTGAACACTGCACTTACTATCGTCGTTCTCAGCAACACGCTTCGGTCTCATAAGTAGGTGTGTAACAAGCCGCGACTGGGTATCGGAAGGCAGGGTATGACGGGTGCGACCGATGCCCAAGCGCAATCGTGTCCGTCTAAGACATAGACCGATAAATATGCTTAAAGTTTGGGGGGCTTGTAAAACATTGTAGTGGCGCCGCCCTGAACCGCGCGGTATAGCTAAGCGACGTCTGAGGGAAAGCCAGCACCTGAATGCCTAAAGTGATTCTTGCAGTAATGTGCTAGTCATTTTCGTGATTGGCTCAAAACGTAAGGAAGGCCTGAAGCATTCTATGCTTCCTTAGGCAGAGGAAGCGGATATAAATTCATTGCTAACCCCGCACTGCATCATTATCCAGTCACGCCTGCTCCCATAGCCCACTGAAATATTGTTTTTGGTGCCTTCTCCCTCCGGGAGAAGGATAGGATGAGGGGCAGCAAATATAATGGCTTGCTTCCTTAATTGATCGCCCTCACCCCAGCCCTCTCCCTGGGGGAGAGGGGGTTTCAGCTCGCCGCCAGGGCCTCGGCGAACACCTCTATGGGCTGTGCGCCCGAGACGGCGTATTTTTCGGCAAAGACGAAGAACGGCACCCCGGTGATGCCCAGTTGCGCGGCCCGCGTCTCGTCGTAGCGCACCGCCGCGCCGTAGTCGTCGCTCTTCAGCATCGTCAGTGCCGCGTCTTCGGTGATGCCGAATTGCGGGGCGAGGCGGGTCAGGGCAGCGCGATCGCCGACCGCCAGGCCTTCGCAAAAATAACCGTGCATGATGCGTTCGCCCGCGTCTTTGTCCCTTGCCTGGGCGGTGGCGAAATGCAGTAGGCGATGGGCGTCGAAGGTATTGCCGGGACGCGCCTGTTCCAGGCGATACGCTAAGCCGACCTCTTTGGCGACCTCCGTGATCCGGGTGTTCATGGCCGCCGCCTGCTGCAGGCTGACGCCGTATTTCTTGGCCAGGCGCTCGTTAAGGTTGCCCGGATAATGGCGCGGTGCCTTAGGGTCCAGCTCGAAGCTGCGCCATATGACGCTTATCCGGTCGCGGTGCGCGAATTGGGCGAGGGCGGTTTCGAAGCGGCGTTTGCCGATGTAGCACCACGGGCAAATGACATCCGACCAAATTTCGACTTGCATAGTGAATCCTCGCCGCTGCTCCGAGTTTGCCCCGAATCCCCGTTGCGGCGTTATTTCGCCCATCCCGGCGCGGGAGGAGTGCCGCGCGGGGGCGGGGGATGATAGCATTGACGGCATTCATGAACGTTTGAGTGAAAGACCGATTTTTTATGGATCATTTTGACTACCGCAACGGCCGCTTGTTCGCCGAAGAGGTCGAACTGGCCGCCGTCGCCGCCGACTACGGTACCCCCTGCTATGTGTATTCCCGCGCCACCATCGAACGGCACTGGCGTGCCTTCGATCAGGCTTTGACCGGACAGGATCACCTGGTGTGTTATGCGGTGAAGGCCAATTCCAATCTGGCGGTGTTGAACGTCATGGCGCGTTTGGGTTCCGGCTTCGACATCGTCTCCGTCGGCGAGCTGGAACGGGTGCTGCGGGCGGGCGGTGATCCCGCCAAGGTGGTGTTTTCCGGGGTGGGCAAGCGCGATGACGAGTTGCGCCGCGCCCTGGAGGCGGGGATACACTGTTTCAATGTGGAGTCGGCGGGTGAGCTGGAGCGGCTCAACAGCGTAGCCGGCGAACTGGGGCGGCGCGCGCCGGTGTCGCTGCGCGTCAATCCCGACGTGGACGCCAAGACCCACCGCTATATTTCCACCGGCCTCAAGGAGAACAAGTTCGGCATCGATATCGCCGCCGCGCCGCAACTCTATGCCCGCGCCGCCGCCCTGCCGCATCTCGAGGTCATCGGCGTGGATTGTCACATCGGCTCGCAGCTCACCGAGGTGGCGCCGTTCGTGGCGGCCCTGGAACGGGTGCTGGCGCTCATCGATCAACTGGCGGCGCAGGGCATCGCCCTGCGACATCTGGATATCGGCGGCGGTCTCGGCATCACCTATAACGCCGAGACGCCGCCCAGTCCGGAAGTCTATGCCACCGCCTTGCGGGAGCGCATACGGGGACGCGCGCTCAAGGTGCTCATCGAACCGGGCCGCGCCGTCGTCGGCAATGCCGGGGTGTTGCTCACTCGCGTCGAATATCTCAAGCATACCCCGCACAAGAATTTCGCCATCGTCGATGCGGGCATGAATGATCTCATCCGTCCCGCCTTGTATGAAGCCTGGCAGGCGATCGTGCCGGTGGCGGAACGCGACGGCGATCTCACTCACTATGATGTGGTGGGGCCGGTGTGCGAGACCGGCGACTTTCTCGGCAAGGATCGTCCCTTGTGCATCGCGCCCGGCGACCTGCTGGCGGTGCGTTCCGCCGGAGCCTATGGCTTCAGCATGAGTTCCACCTACAACTCGCGGCCGCGGGCGGCGGAGCTGATGGTGGACGGTGCCAAGGTCCATGTGGTGCGGGAGCGGGAACGCGTGGAGGATTTAATGCGAGGGGAGAGCGTATTGCCGAAGTGAGTGGGTCGTATTCCGGTAAGTTTGCTTTTGGCTAACGGATACTGTCATCGGTTTATATCTTAATTAGCAGTTTATCGAAAGCTGGTTTTCGGTGCCTTCTCTCTCAGGGATTTATGCCCTTTAGGGTAGAAGGTCAGGATGAGGGGATTAAAATAAGCTGTTTCTTTGTGTTTATCGATCCCCTCACCCCTGCCCTCTCCCTGGGGGAGAGGGGGTTATTCAATAAATCTTTTGGATATTGAGTTTTGAGGCGAACCGACTGTATACGGTTTGATGAAATATGGAACGAACCCCCGAACCCGAGTTGATGAACGATGCCGAGCAGGCGGCGGCCTATGCCTTTGCCGATTTCGAGGAGCCGCACTCTCGCTTCATCGAACTGTTTTGCGAGACGTTTCCCGCTGAAGTCGTGGCGGGGGCAGTGCTGGATCTCGGCTGCGGGCCGGGGGATATCACCATTCGCTTTGTCCATGCCTATCCGCGCTGTGTGGTACACGGCGTGGACGGCGCCGTGGCGATGTTGGCCCATGGCCGCGATCGTCTGGCACGTGAGGGCCTGGGCGAGCGGGTACAGTTGATCGAAGGCTATCTGCCTGGGGCGTCCTTGCCGCTGAGCGGTTACGAGGCGGTCATCAGCAATAGTCTGCTGCATCATCTCCGTGATCCCATGGTGTTGTGGCATACCCTCAAGGCTTACGCCAAACCCGGCGCGCCGGTGTTCATTATGGATTTGCTGCGCCCCGCCGATCGTGAACAGGCGCAGGCATTGGTGGACGAATATGCAGCCAACGAACCGGAAGTACTGCGCCACGATTTCTTCCACTCCCTGTTGGCCGCCTATCGCTGCGACGAAGTGGCGGCGCAGTTGCGCGCGGCCGGTCTCGACGGTCTCAGCGTCAGGGAGATCTCGGATCGTCATCTGCTGATACACGGCCGGATGCGCTGACGTTAATGCAAAGCGCGGACAGGGATGTCATCCTGCGTGCCGCTTCCTGTATAATTCGCCGCGGTCTGTGGCTCTATCCATGCGGTGGGCGCGAGCTCATTCTCATTTTCTCTAGCATTACCTAATCGTTCAGGGGTGCGGCATGCTGACGGCGTTTCGCTTGCAAAATCGGCGATTGGAGCAGATTCAATCCGGAGAACCGGATGAATTGTCCGATGATGCCGTATGGGTCGACATCGTCGAGCCGACCGCGGAAACCCGCGCCCGTATTATGCAGGTTTACGGGGTGCACCTGCCCGATAGCGAGGATATGGAGGAAATCGAGGCCACGGCGCGCTTCTTCAAGGACGATGACGGTAGTTTGCACGTCCATTCCTTTTTTCTCGACGATTACGAAGATACGCCGGTCAATGTTACAGTAGCCTGCGTGGTGAAGGACGGCCGCCTGTTCACCATCCATGAACAGGAATTGACCACCATTCGGCTCTTCAGGCTGCGGGCGCGCAATCAGTCGAGCGCGTTCGGCGACGCCATGTCGATTCTGCTGTCCCTGTTCACCACCAAGGTGGACCGTCTGGCCGACGTGCTGGAGTCGGTCTACACCAGCCTGGAGACGGCGAGTGAGCAGGTGTTGCGCCATACCGGCAAGGATCTGCACCTGTTGCTGGCCGATATCGCCAATTACGAGGATATCAGCGGCAAGGCGCGGCTCAGTCTGCTGGATACCCAGCGCGCCCTGTCGTTCATCCTGCGCAGCATGAAACTGGAGGGCGAGCAGGTCGAGCAGATCCGCGATGTATTGCGCGACGTCGAATCCTTGTTGCCGCATACCGCCTTTTTGTTCGATAAGGTGAATTTCCTCATGGACGCCATTCAGGGTTTCATCAATATCGAGCAGAACAAGGTCGTCAAGATTTTTTCCATCGCGGCCGTGGTGTTCATGCCGCCGACCCTGGTTGCCAGTATTTACGGCATGAATTTTAGATTGATGCCGGAGCTGAACTGGTCCTTCGGTTATCCACTGGCGATCGTATTGATGATCATCAGCGGCATCAGTCCATACTGGTATTTCAAACGCCGCGGCTGGCTTTAGGGGCCTGTCGGCCTTGCTTCAAGCGCTGCCGGCGTAGCCGTTCTGTCGCCAGGCTTCATAGAGGATAATCGCTACCGCATTAGAGAGGTTCAGGCTGCGGTTGTCGGGTAGCATGGGAATGCGGAGGCGGTGCGCGGGCGGCAGACTTTCCAGCAGCGCCGCGGGCAGTCCGCGGGTTTCCGGTCCGAACAGCAGGGCATCGCCCGCCCGGTAGCTCACGTCGCCATAGGCGGTCCGGCCGCGGGTGGAGCAGGCGAGGATGCGTGCCGGATTGACCGCGGCGGCGAAAGCGTCCACTGAGTCGTGCACCTGCACGCGCGTGAATTCGTGATAATCCAACCCCGCGCGGCGCAGGCGGCGATCGTCCAGTTCAAATCCCAGGGGACGAATGAGATGCAGGTTTGCACCGGTATTGGCGCAGAGGCGGATCACATTGCCGGTGTTGGGCGGGATCTCCGGTTGATAGAGGACGACATGAAACATTGGGATGAGGGTTAAGGCCTTTGAATAAATTCGACTGTCGTTGCAGTTTGCAGTGCTGGGAAAGCCCGGACAATGCGCGTGGTAAGGATACTGGATTCCGGCGTGCGCCGGAATGACGGTAAGGTGGTTTTGATGACGGTAAACGGCCCGTCATTCCGGGCGTAGCGGAGCGGAGACCCGGAATCCGGAGCCCTTGAGGCGGTGGGGGCTGGATCCGGCATTAATGCCTTTTAGGGTAGTTGCGTCCTTCAGGGTGCTAGTGTCCTGAAGATTATGTGCCGGAAGACGGCGAGGCACTGATTCGGGTCTTCCTCAGGCGTGGCGATGTACCCCTTGGATTAGCTTGCCCTCACTCCTCACTCTCCATATCTTCTTCTTCCCCCATGCCCAGTTCCTTGATCTTGCGCGTCAGGGTGTTGCGCCCCCACCCCAGCAGGCGCGCGGCGTCCTGGCGGCGGCCGCCGGTCTGCTTGAGCGCCGTTTCGATCATGACGCGTTCGAAGGCGGGTGTGGCGGTATTGAGCAGGCCGCTCTCACCGCTGAACAGGCGGCGCTCCGCCCACTGACGCAGGGTCTCTTCCCAGGAATCGCTGCCGGTGGCGGGCGCCATCTGGGTCTTTAATTCCGGCGGCAGGTCGTCGATGTGAATCTCGCGTCCCGAGGCCATGACCGTCAACCAGCGGCAGGTGTTTTCCAGTTGGCGCACGTTGCCGGGCCAGTCGAGGCGGCTCAGGTATTCGCCCACCTCTTGGCGCAGGACCTTGGGCTCCATTTGCATTTCCTGGGCCGCCTGCAGCAGGAAATGGCGGGTCAGCGTCGCGATGTCTTCGCGCCGTTCGCGCAGCGACGGCAGGTGGATGCGGATGACATTGAGGCGGTGAAACAGATCTTCGCGGAACAGGCCGGCCTTGACCCGCTCTTCCAGATTTTGATGGGTGGCGGCGATGATGCGTACATCCACCTGGATGGGGGTCTGGCCGCCCACCCGGTAGAACTCGCCGTCGGCGAGTACCCGCAGCAGCCGGGTTTGACACTCGGGCGGCATATCGCCGATTTCATCCAGAAACAGCGTGCCGCCGTCCGCCTGTTCGAAGCGGCCGCGGCGGGCGGCGGTGGCGCCGGTGAAGGCGCCCCGTTCGTGGCCGAACAATTCCGATTCCAGCAGGTCGCGGGGGATGGCCGCGGTGTTCAAGGCGATGAACGGTTTGTCGGCGCGCGGACTGTGACGATGCAGCGCCCGCGCCACCAATTCCTTGCCGGTGCCGGATTCGCCGTTGATCAGCACTGTGATGTTGGAGCGGGACAGACGGCCGATGGCGCGGAACACCTCCTGCATGGCCGGCGCCTCACCGATAATTTCGGTGGGTTTGCTTTCGGGTTCGGGGTGCTGTACCGCCTGGCGGCGGTGTTGATCGATGGCGCGCTGCACCAGATCCACGGCCTCGTCCACGTCGAAGGGTTTGGGCATGTATTCGAAGGCGCCGCCCTGGTAGGCGGATACCGCACTTTCCAGATCGGAGTGGGCGGTCATGATGATCACCGGAATGCCGGGGTGCTGGTTGTGGATGCTGTCCAGTAATACCAGTCCGTTCATGCCGGGCATGCGCACATCGGTGATGATGGCGTCGGGGGGATCCCGGTCGAGGGCCTCTATGACACCGGAGGCGTTGTCGAAAGAAGTGACCTCCATATCCGCTTGGCGCAGGGCCTTCTCCAGTACCCAGCGGATGGAACGATCGTCATCGATGACAAAAATGTGGTTATGACTGCTCATGATGGTTCTCAAGTGGCAATAACAGGGAGAATACGGTTTTGCCCGGTTCGCTGGTGCATTCGATTAAACCGCGGTGCTGATTGACCAGATCCTGTGCGATGGGTAATCCCAGGCCGGTGCCGTCGGGGCGGCCGGTGACCATGGGGAAAAAAATGTTTTCCACCATTTCCGGCGGGATGCCGGGGCCGTTGTCGATGACGTCGATGCGCACGGCCAGTTTGTAGCGGTGGTGACCGATGGTGGCTTGGCGAATACTGCGGGTGCGCAGGACGATCTCGCCCTTTTCGCCGACTGCCTGCAGGGCGTTGCGCACGATGTTGAGGACTGCTTGGATGAGTTGGTCCGGATCCGCCTCGAAATCGGGAATGCTGGGGTCGTAATTGCGGATGATTTTCACGCCCGGAGGCGCCTCGGCGACGGCCAGGGTGCGTACCCGCTCTACGACCAGATGGATGTTGATCATGCGGCGTTGCGGCAGGGTGTTGGGGCCGAGCATGCGGTTTACCAGGGCTTGCAGACGGTCCGCCTCGCCGATGATGATGCCGGTGTATTCTTTGAGGGACTCATCCGCTAGTTCCCGTTCCAGCAGTTGGGCTGCGCCGCGGAGACCGCCCAGCGGGTTTTTGATTTCGTGGGCGAGCCCGCGGATCACGGCGCGGCTGGCATGGTGCTGCGCGAGCAGGCTCTCCTCGCGCACGATGCGGCGGTGATGGTCTACGCGCAATACCTCGATCAGGAGTTCCATGTTGCGCTTCGTTTCGTTCAGCGGTGTTACGGTGCAGTCGACTGTGATGGTGTAGCCGCTGGGTAGGGACAGGGTGATGTCGCGTTCCGTGAACGGGTGGTTGTCATCCAGAGCGCGCTGGCAGGACTCGATGAGTTCCTGATGATTGCCGAACAGGTCTTTCAGACCCAGGCCGTGCGCCTGCCGCGCGCTGGCGGCCAGCAATACCTCCGCCGCCGGATTGAGGTAGGAGAGGTGCAACTGGGGGTCGAATAACAGTACCGCCGTGTTCAAATTTTCCAGCAGGCGGCGGGAAAGGTCTGTTGTTGGTGCAGATAGCGGCGTCATGGCTAGTCTAAAGCAAGAACCAAACCAAAATCGGAAGTTTTCGGTGCGACCTTTTCTTGCGAGTGCGTCAGCAATAAAAAGTATATTAATTCAAAATGTTGCATGTTGAGCGCCGCGCTAGTGCCACAGGCTTGGGGGTGCGAAACAGCCCTCTGCCTCATCAAGCATAACGCGAATGGAGCTTTGACGCACTATTTTGGTGCGGCCTGGTGATAGTACCCTTACTTTGGGTCAAGGTCTGCGCTGTAACAGGGAAGTGCGCTGCAGGGTAAAGGTGATGGGGGTGGAACTGATCAGGGTACTGCCTTGGGCGTTTTTTACTATGGCCTGCAAGCTATGGCTGCCACGATCGACGTTGTTGAGGGCCACATTGGTGCTCTTACCCTGCCCGATATCCTTGCCGTCGAGGATGATCGCCACCATGTCGCCATCCTGCAGGGCCGGCTCGAGTTCCAGTTTGACGTTGACCTTACCGGCGTTGCTGCGAAAGGTGCTGTTATCCGCCGGTTCAGCAATAGTCAAGTTTGTGTATTCCGTGCTCTGGCCCTGTTGGACCTGATTGTTGTTAGCGGTGGTGTCGGTTGACGGCGGGGGCGGGGGCGGCATTTTTATTTCCTGCAGCGCGGGCAGTTCGGTGGGCGCGGCATTTTCCACCGGGGCGCGATCCGAATAGATGACCGAGCCGTCGGGCTGAACCCATTTATAGACCGCCGCCGAGGCGTTTGCGGCTACACTCAATGCAAGGACGGCGATGGTTAAGCGCATGTGCATGATCCGGTTGTGGTTGAAGATGTTGTAGCCTGAATAGGGTGGTGCTGTCAAAAAAAACGCCCCTGGTTTTGCCAGGGGCGTCGCACTTTTCGCTGATAATGCAGGATTACAGGCTGTAGTACATATCGAACTCGACCGGGTGGGTGGTCATCCGGAAGCGGGTGACTTCTTCCATCTTGAGCTCGATGTAGGCGTTGATCATGTCGTCGGAGAACACGCCGCCGCGGGTCAGGAATTCCCGATCCGCATCGAGGGCTTCCAATGCCATCTCCAGGGAGTGACATACCTTCGGGATTTCCTTTTCCTCTTCCGGCGGCAAGTCATACAGGTTCTTATCCATGGCATCGCCGGGATGGATCTTGTTCTGAATGCCGTCCAATCCCGCCATCATCATGGCCGT
>Ga0315556_1001364_pt1 | contig 14720 bp, 9 predicted proteins | sample SalMarSW160310MG_FD_202112 | JGI IMG/M metagenome (GOLD analysis project Ga0315556, IMG submission 202112) | Salt marsh sediment microbial communities from the Plum Island Ecosystem LTER, Massachusetts, United States - Salt Marsh Sediment SW1603-10 ...
CATATCCGGAATAGCGAATATGCGGTGTTCTACAGCAATCAGTCTTTGCAAAAGGCGGTCGAGTACAACAATGCCGCTGCCGGCGTCAACGCGCAATTGTCCGCAATGCTGCAGTACATTCTGTGCACTTCCCGTTTTGCGCATTTCTTGAAGGTGATCGGTCGTGATAAAGTCGGTTCCTTTGCCACTCCCGAGGAATGCGAGGCGTTTTTGCACGAATGGTTGATGCAATACGTTATGGCCAGCGATATGGGGTCATCCGAAATGCGCGCCAAGTATCCTCTCAGCGAGGGGCGCGTTGAGGTCAAGGAGATTCCGGCGAAACCGGGGTCCTATTCGTGTGTAATGCATCTCAAGCCGCATACGCAATTCGATCAAATGGTGTCGGCGATCAAGCTGGTGACGGATATCGCCCAAGCAAGCGTATAAACCTTTACGCCATACTATATAGAGAGCGCAGCTAATGAACGCAAAAGAATTATTCAGGGCCGGGCAGCTCACGGCCGCCATAAACGCCAGCGTGGAAGAGGTGAAACAACGGCCTACCGACTGGGATGCCCGCGAATTCCTGTGCGAATTGCTGATCCTGAGCGGCGATCTGGAGCGGGCGGATAAGCATATGGATGTGCTTGGTCACCAGAATCCGCAGCTCATGGTGGGGGTTGCCTTATTGCGGCAATTAGTGCGGGCCGAGCAGGCGCGTCTCCAATTGTTTTCCGAGGGACGTATCCCTGAATTGCTCGAGGCGCCGGATGCCGGTCTGCGCGCCGCACTGCAGGCCTCGGTGCTGCTGCGCGAAGGAGAGGCCGAACAGGCCAAGCGGATCATGGATGAATCCGAGGAAAATCGCGAACCCTTGGTCGGCTATGTAAACGGTAGCAGGGTGGACGATTTTCGGGATCTGGATGATCTGCTGTCCGGAGTGCTGGAGCTGCTGACCAGTAATGGCAAATACTATTGGATCCCGTTCAAGCGCATCAAGCAAATGGAATTCCGCCCTGCCGAACGTACCCTGGATCTGCTGTGGCGTCGCGCCCATATTGAAGTCGATCGGGATGGGCCCAGTGGCGAGGTCTATATACCGGCGACCTACGTCCCGTTGGATAACAGCTTGAGCGACGAGGCGCGACTGGGCCGCACGACCGATTGGGTAGGCGGAGAAGACAGCATGATGCGCGGCATCGGACAGCGCATGTTCCTGGTTGGAGATGAGGCGCTGCCCATTATGGATATCCAAGAGCTGCGCTTTAGTGACGTGGGCGAAGGCTAATCACAGCTCATGTTGCCAATGAATCGATCCTTAGAGAGTTGGCGTCGTTGCGGGCCATATTGACATGGCGCGCCCCTCATTAACACAGCCCTTGGTCCCCTCTATCCTGGACAGGCTCATCGACGCTGAACCCGGCAAGGCGACGGAGGGATATGGGTCGCGTACTCAGATGTTGAAGGATCTGCGGGAATCGGTACGGCGTGATCTGCAGAATCTGCTCAATACCCGTGCGCCGTCGCTGTCCGGTCAATGGGCAGCTATATCGCACAGTATCATCAATTACGGCATTCCGGATTTCGCGGGCGCCGACCTGTCCTCCGCCGAAGATAAAGAGCAATTCCGTACTTTGATCGAAGCGGTGATAAAGCGTTATGAGACCCGGTTTAAGTCCGTGCATGTTAAGATCGTCGAGGGTGACGGCGAGACGGATCGCGCGCTGCGGTTTCGCATCGATGCCCTGCTCAATGTCGAGCCCGCCGTGAAACCGGTGGTTTTTGATTCCAGTTTGGAGCCGGTGACGCGGACGATTGAAGTGAAGGATGTTTCCAATGGATGATGACTTGTTGAAATTCTACAACAAGGAGCTCCAATTCCTGCAGCGCTCCGCCGCGACCTTCGCCGAGGCCAATCCCAAGGTCGCAGCGCGCTTGAAGCTGGGTACGGATACCGTAGAAGATCCCCATGTGGGACGTCTGATCGAGGCCGTGGCGTTCATGAACGCCCGCATCCGTAAGAAGCTGGATGATGATTTTCCGGAGTTGACGGAAGGGATGCTGGGGGTGATGTATCCTCATTACCTGGCGCCGATTCCGTCCATGTCCATAGTGCAGTTTCGTTCACTTCCCGACTTGGCCAAACCGCACACCATTCCGCCCGGGACCACCTTGGAGACGGAGTCCTTGGCGGGGGAGCCTTGTCAATTTCGCACGGCTTATCCCGTTGAACTGTTGCCGGTGCGGGTGGAAGAAGCACAAATTATCCAGGGGTTGCGTGCCGCGCCGAGTGTGTCCCGCGAGTTGGGGGCCAGTGCGGTGTTGCGCCTCGTGCTGAAATGCGAATCCGATGACATTAACTTCGCCGCGCTCGCACCCGGCCGGCTGCGTTTCTATCTGAAGGGACAGGATTCCATAGTCCATCCCTTATATAGTTTGCTGTTCAACAACGTTCTCAAGATCGCCGTGGCCGATTCGTATCGAGATGCCAATGCGTTGTTTCTTGAGCGTGAAGCGCTATTGCCGGTGGGTTTTGAGCGTGATGAGGGTTTGCTGCCCTACCCTGCGCGGTCCTTGTTGGGTTATCGCCTGCTGACCGAGTATTTCGCTTTTCCGCAGAAATTCCTATTTGTCGATCTGGCCGGTTTGGCAAAGGTGTGGGCGGGACGGGGCGGCAGGCTCGAATTGTTTTTCTATCTTGATGCCAGTGATGCGGAATTGGAGCGCGGCGTGTCCGCCGACACCTTCGCCCTGGGCTGTACCCCGATCGTGAATCTCTTCAAGCAGCGCGCCGAGCCGATAACGCTCACCCAAACTGAAGAGGAATATCATGTGGTGCCCGATGCGCGCCGCTTGATGGCGAAGGAGATTTACAGTATCGACGGCGTCGCGGCACTGTCGCCCGAGGGTGAGCGGCGTGTCTATCGGCCATTTTACGGGCTCGATCACGGGGCGCGGCTCGATGCCACGGATGGCGGAGCATATTGGCATGCAGCGCGCAGGCCGGCGCCGCAATTGCATCCTACGGAGCCGGATCGGGGCAGCGAAATCTTTCTGGCCTTGGTTGATCTGGATTTTAATCCGGTTGTGCCGGCGGATTGGGTTCTGGAGATTCAGGCCACCTGTTTGAATCGTGATCTGCCCGCGCGATTACCCTTCGGCGGCGGGCAGCCCAGATTGCAATTACGGGAAGGCAGTGCGCCGCTGGCCGCCATCGTCTGCTTGACAGCACCCACCCGAACGCGGCGCCCTGCTTTGGGGCGGGGGACGCGCTGGCGGCTGATTTCACATTTGAATCTCAATTATCTGTCCCTGGTGGATGGTGAAAACGGCCCGGAGATGCTGCGCGAGTTGCTGCGACTTTATGATTTTGATGATTCACCGGCGACCCGCGCCATGATTGATGGCGTGGTTAAGATCGATACTCAGCAGGCCATGGCCCAGGTGAAGGCGGATGATATTACTGCATTATGCCGCGGCTTGGATGTGAGTCTGACGCTGGACGAGGATCGCTTCCAAGGCCAGGGTCTATATCTCTTTGCCAGTGTTATGGAGCGATTTTTCGCTTTATATGCGCCGCTGAATTCCTTTACCAGACTTACTTTACGTACTAAGCGGCGGCAGGCGCCGATCAAGATATGGCTACCCCGAGCAGGCGAAAAAATCTTAGTGTAATCGAGCGCTTGTTTCTTGAGCCGTTTCGATTCACCTTTTTTCAAGCGGTGCGTTTGTTGCAGCTGAGGGCGCGCCGGCGTCAAGCCGGTTCCGAGCCGGCGGCCGATGTCGGCCATGATTCTCCGCCCGAGGGCGAGAGTGTGCACTTCGCGGCGGCGCTGAATTTGTCATTTTCCGCCAGCGAGATTGCGGAACTTGGAGACTCTGCTGCTGCGCGCGGCGACGGCAAGGGGGCGCCTGCGCAAATGCGCGTAAATTTCCTGGGACTTACCGGTCCGATGGGGGTCTTGCCTACTCACTATACCGAGTTGCAGATGCAGCGCGTGCGTGAAAAAGATACCGCGCTGCGAGATTTCTTCGATGTGCTTAATCACCGGACTATTTCCCTGTTTTACCGTGCATGGGAAAAATACCGCTTACCCGGATCCTTCGAACGTCATCATATTACCAATACACCTCCCGGCAGTACGGATCCGATCTCCCGGGCCCTGCAGGGATTAATTGGCCATCTTGCGGAGAGGCAGCAAGCCAACCTGCACTTTCCCTTGGAGCATTTGCTGTATTACACGGGGCTCTTCTCGGGTGGTCGCCGATCTGCCGCCGCACTGGAAATGTTATTGGGCGAGTATTTCGACATACCCATTCGGGTGGAGCAGTTTCGAGGACAATGGTGGCCGCTGTCTCCCAATGACCAGGTGCGCCTGCCCTATGCATGGGAGGCCGAAGGTAAAAATAACTGCTTGGGCGTGGATACAGTGATAGGCGAGGAGGCATATAGCGTGGATGCCGGTGTGCTCGTCATCCTGGGGCCGTTATCAAGACAACAGTTCGCCGACATTTCCCCGGGGGGCGCGCGCATAAAGGCGCTGTATCAGCTGGCGCAGCTGTTTGCCGGTCCTACGTTTGAGTTTTCCTTGTGTTATGAAGTGGATCGGGAGGCGGTGCCCTCCGCCCGCCTTGGGGGCGATGAGCCGTTGGGCTTGGCCTTGGGCTGGGGAGCCTGCCTGGTGATGGACGATAGCGAGGACCATGGCCGCCGCGATAACGAGCATGTGCGCTTCTATGTCAATGCGGCATAGTTTCCACCTATACCCAGAAATCTTGGGTGCATAAGGAGTTGGCGCGATGGCGGTATACGGGCGGAAGTTACCCTAGAATTAGGATGGGGCTTGTGCTTAAATGGCAAATCCAGTGGCGGCGTAAAGAATAATTCATAAGGTGCCCAATATGATAACAGTGGATCTGCGTGCACTGATTGGTAAACTCAATGACACGACACGTCGTTCATTAGAGGCGGCGACAGGGTTGTGTCTGTCGCGAACTCACTACGATGTAGAGGTTGAGCATTGGTTGTTGAAGTTGCTCGAGCAGACGGACACGGACCTGCTGGCGATCTTGAATCACTTCGGCGTGGATCTGACACGCTTGTCCACCCATCTCACCAGGGCGCTGGATGGATTCAAAAGCGGGAATTCCCGGCCGCCGGCATTATCACCGCGACTCATCGATATGGCGCGCGAAGGCTGGGTGTTGGCGTCGCTGGAATTCGGCAGTGCGCAATTGGGTTCCGGACACTTGCTGACCGCGCTGGTGTCGGACGACGACTTGGCGCGATTCTCCAGGGGAATCTCTGCTGAGTTAGAAAAGATCTCAGCGGAAAGATTGCGTAAAGAGTTGCCTGCGATAACCGCAAACAGCGGTGAGGCGCAACGCATGTCCCCGGCAGCTGCAGGCTCAGGTGGCGGGGAGACGCCCCAGCGGGGTGGAGGAAAGTCGGCGGCGTTGGATCAATATACCGTAGACCTCACCGCGCGCGCGCGCGCGGGCAAGATCGATCCCGTGTTGGGGCGCGACGGTGAAGTACGGCAAATCATCGATATCCTGTCGAGACGTCGTCAGAACAATCCGATCATTACCGGGGAGGCGGGTGTCGGTAAGACCGCGGTAGTCGAGGGGTTTGCCTTGCGTATTGCCTCCGGCGATGTCCCTCCGGAATTAAAAAAGGTTGCGATTCGTTCTCTGGATCTCGGCCTGCTGCAGGCAGGCGCAGGTATAAAGGGTGAGTTTGAAAATCGCCTGCGTTCCGTTATCGATGAAGTAAAAGGTTCGGCGCAACCCATTATTCTATTCATCGATGAAGCGCATACGCTCATCGGCGCGGGCGGGCAGGCTGGGCAAAACGACGCAGCCAATCTATTGAAGCCGGCCTTGGCGCGTGGAGAGCTACGCACCATTGCCGCCACCACCTGGGCGGAATACAAAAGATACTTCGAGAAAGATCCGGCGCTGACCCGGCGCTTCCAGGTTGTGAAGGTCGAGGAGCCCAGCGAAGCCATTGCCATCGAAATGCTACGCGGTTTAGTCAATACCCTGGAATTACATCATAAGGTTCGCGTTCTGGATGAGGGCTTAGTCGAGGCGGTGCGCCTGTCGCATCGCTATATTCCGGATCGGCAAATGCCGGACAAGTGCGTGAGTGTCATCGATACGGCATGTGCCCGCGTTGCCCTGAGCCAAAAAGCGATACCCGCGGCGATCGAGGACGTCAAGCGGCGTTTGCAACAATTGGATGTTGCCGTGGCGATACTTGAGCGAGAGATGTTGACCGGTGCGGATCACCGGTCACGTTTGACCGACTTGGGGGCGGAAAAGGAAAAGCAGCTGGCCGAGTTGGGTGCCTTGGAGCAGCAATGGGGGCGTGAGCGTGAGTTGACCGAGAAAGCCCGTGAGATACGTGCCAAAGTGGAAGGCGTTCCCAGTGACGGCGATGCGGACAAAGAAAATAAGGGTGCCGAGCGTAAAGCCGAGTCGAAGCCGGACGCCGCCGAGACGGAAAAGCTGCTGAAAGAGCTGCACGCCTTGGATGAACAGCTACGGGCTGTGCAAGGTGAAAATCCCTTGATGCATGTCTGCGTCGATGCGCAAGCCGTGGCAGAGGTAATAGCCGGCTGGACGGGAATTCCCATTGGGCGCATGGTCGGCGATGAGATTCGCTCCGTGCTTGAACTGGCCGATAGCCTGGGGCAAAGGGTGATCGGTCAATCCCATGCCCTGGAGGCCATTGCCCGCAACATTCGCACCTCGCGAGCGAAATTGACGGATCCCAACAAACCCATCGGCGTCTTTCTGATGGTGGGGACCAGCGGTGTGGGTAAGACGGAAACCGCGTTGGCGCTTGCGGATCTGCTATATGGTGGGGAGCAAAACGTCACCACCTTCAATATGTCGGAATTTAAGGAAGAGCATAAGGTATCGATGTTGGTGGGGTCGCCGCCGGGCTACGTCGGCTACGGTGAAGGCGGCGTATTGACGGAGGCGGTGCGGCGCAAGCCCTATAGCGTTATTCTCCTGGATGAAATGGAGAAGGCCCATCCCGGAGTACAGGACATCTTTTACCAAGCCTTCGACAAGGGGACGATGAAAGACGGGGAAGGGCGCGATATCGATTTCAAGAACTGTATCATTATCATGACCTCGAACCTGGGTACCGATACGATCACCAAGCTCTGTTCCGATCCGGAAACCATGCCGGATGCAGACGGAATGTTGGAGGCAGTACACCCTGATCTGTTGAGTTACTTCAAGCCGGCCTTTCTCGGGCGGGTGACTGTGGTGCCCTATTTCCCGTTACAAGAAGACGTCATGCATAGAATCATCGAATTGAAGCTGGGCAAGATCGTGCGCCGCGTCAGAGAGAATTATCAAGCGGAGTTCAAGTATTCGTCGGCGCTTTTGGAGCATATCGCCAGCCGCTGTCACGGTGTCGACAGCGGTGCCCGTATCATCGATAACGTCCTGGAGGGTAGCCTGTTACCCCAGCTCGCAGCTGAGTGCCTGACCACCATGGCGGAAGGCAAGCTAGTGAACCAGGCGATAGCGGATGTGAACGAGTCAGGCGGTCTCAGCGTCACGGTCTTGTGATTGCGTGCTTACTAGGCGGGTGCGGCGGTCCAAGCATAATTGGGTATAAAGCTGGTGTTGATGCGGCTGGAGTATACGGCATAGGCGGATAATCAAAACAAAGGAGCGAACAATGGCGATTTATGTGGAAATTGATAAGATCAAAGGTAATGTGACGGCCGAAGGACATAAGGATTGGATCGAAGCGACCTCATTTCAGTTCGGGGTGGGTCGGGCGATAGCCTCCGTCGTCGGCAAAGGTAAGGACCGCGAGGCCAGCGCGCCGAGCATCAGCGAAATCACGCTTACCAAGGAAATGGATTCATCCAGCCCGTTTCTATTTCAGGAAGCGACGGTTGGTCTGGCCAAGAAGGTCACCATCCATTTTGCCAAAACGGGAGCGAGCAAGATCGAGACCTATCTTGAATATGTCCTCGAAAACTGCATGATCTCCGGGTATTCGGTCTCGTCCGGCGGAGACCGACCCACTGAGTCACTATCGCTGAACTTTACCAAGATTACCTCCAATTATATGGTTTTCGATGAATCGGGTAAGCAAACCAGCAAATTCCCTGCGGGTTATGATCTCGAGCTTGGCAAAAAGGTATAACGAATCGACATCGGGTGTATGTGGCGCTCGGCCGGTGAATCGTCGAACGCGCAACACCCGGGTCATAAGCGGCGTGTCATCATGCGGCATTCGGTGGTCGCACCAGTTGCAATTGTGGCGATCTTGAAAGCGCTTTCTGAGGTGATAGTCTGAATGGCCAACCCAAACTTCAGCGCGGGGATAGAAGTTGGCGGAAAGCAGCCGTTTGAGTTGACCGCGTTTTCCGGGCGGGAGGCGCTATCCAACTTATTTGAGTTCAATCTCGAGCTCCTGGCTATCGAGGGTGAAACCATCGATCCGGCGAAATTGCTGGGAACGAAGGTCAAGTTCTGGTGGGGGAAGGACAGCGGCTCGCCCGAATTTGAGCGAGTCGGCTATTTGCGACGACTGGTGGCGGTCGGCACCCGGCACACTGCTCAACAGCCCTACGTTGCGGACATTGTGCCGAAACTGTGGTTCTCTACCTTGAGTAGCCGCAATCGCATGTTTGAAAACATGACTGCGACGGATATCGTCAGCAAGGTGGTCAAGGATTACGGCGTCTCGCTCAAGGGGGCAAACGCCAGCTTCAAGCGCGAGTTTTGCCTGCAGTATGGCGAGACCGATTTCAACTTCCTATCCCGTTTGCTTGAAGAGGAGGGGCTTTGCTTCCACTTCGATCATAAAAGCGATAACTTGGTGATCTCAGATGGTCTCAATGCGGGTTCTGCAGCGAAGTGCAAGACTGGAATGGTGTCGGGAAATTTTCCCGCCTGGGAGCATCAATACAACTATGTAACCGGCGCCACAACTTTAGCTGATTTCGATTTCGAACAACCATCTTCACAGCTGCGATCCGAAGTAAAGACCGTGGTGAAATTACCGGATATCCAGTCTCATGGGGTGTTTGAATTCCCGGGTGGTTTTACGCAAAAGGCTCGCGGTGACGGTCTGGCCAAGCTGCGTATGGAAGAGGAGGAGGTAGACTACAGTATCGTCAGTGCTACCAGTGACGAACTCAGTTTTTATGCTGGGGGCGCATTTTCTTTCGGCAGGAGCGATGGCCCCGAAAGGGACACAAATTTTCTCGTCACCGCTATAAGCCACAGTTGCAAGGCTGAGGGTCATGCCTCCGGAGGAGGCGCGGATTTCTACCGGAATGAATTTACCTGTATTCCTGAGAAGGTGAAATTCCGGCCGTTGCGCCGGACACCCAAGCCGCGCATCGATGGATTGCAAACCGCGATGGTGGTTGAGGCCGAAGACAAGATGGACAAATATGGGCGCGTGCGCGTGAAGTTCAATTGGGCTGCGTCTAAACAAGCTAAGAACGAGACTGTGTCATGCTGGGTGCGGGTGGCGCAAGCCATGGCGGGCAAGAAATGGGGTACCTTTTTTATCCCGAGAGTCGATCAGGAAGTCGTTATCAGTTTCCTGGACGGGGACCCGGATCGTCCGCTGATCATCGGTGCCGTTTACAACGGCGATGCCTTGCCCCCCTATCCATTGCCGGGTTCTTGGACCCAATCGGGAATTAAGACCCAGTCCCAAGAAGGCGGTGCCAACGATTTCAATGAATTGCGGTTCGAGGACAAGAAAGACGCCGAGGAGATTTATATACAGGCGCAAAAGGATTTCCGGCGCCTGGTAAAGAAGGGTGATGATGAACTCATTATTGAAAAGGGTAAGCGCAGCGTCGAACTGAAGGAAGGGGATGATTCGCTGCTCCTCTCCAAGGGCAATTTGTCCGTCGAGGCCAGCAAGGGCAACATCACCAATAAGCTGGGTGGCGGCAAATTCCTGGTCGATGCCAAGCAGGGGGTCGAAATGACTGTCGGCGGCAACAGCATCAAGATGGACAATAGCGGCATTGAGTTGAAGGTGGGCGGCAATACCATCAAGATCGACAAAATGAATATCACCATCAAGAGCGGGATGGATGTCACCATCAAAGGCGGGGGGAACGTAAAGGTCGAGGCAGGCGCGAATGCAGAGGTGAAAGGGGGGGCGATGACGACGGTCAGTGGGGGTGCCACCCTGACGCTCAAAGGCGGCCTTGTTAATATTAATTGATGGTGGGTAGGGCGGATGCTGCTTATGGGATGTGAGCGCAATAAGCTATATGTTGCGGAGTTGGGCCAATGAGTATTAGCGTTCTAAACAAGATTAGCGATCCGACTGCCGCCGCAGTATGCGCACATTTTGAATTGGAAACACAGTCCTTGCCCGTTCTTGAGGAAGCGCCGGGTTCAGAGCAATTCCTGCGCCTCCTGATCGAGAAAGAACACTATATTGATGCCGTGCGTTTTCTGGCGCATGCCCTGCCGAAGCGTGAGGCGGTGTGGTGGGCGTGCGTGTGCGCGCGGAGTAAACTTGCCCCAGAGCCGGAAGCACAAGAACTTAATATACTGGGTCTCGCCGAGGCTTGGGTCTATGATCCCAGTGATGCTAATCGCCGTGCGGCGATGGCAGCAGCGGAAGCATCCGAGTTCAAGACGCCTGCGAGTTGGGCGGCAGCCGCCGCATTCTGGAGCGGCGGCAGTATGGCGCCCGCCGACCTGCCGGAAGTGCTGCCGGCGGAAAATCTCACTGGTAAGGCAGTGACTGCCGCCGTCATGCAGGCAGTCGCTATGGGCGAGCCGGATGAGATGGAAGAACGCTATCGGCAGTTGCTGGCTCGGGGGCTGGATATCGCCCGCGGCGGTAACGGCAGCGTTGTCTGATGGATTGTGGTGGTGGATAGCAGGTGTATTCGGATTAGATGTTGGGCTCGCTATCGGTCCTGAATGCAACTGCGAGGCACGGCATTCATTTCTTTAATGCGCGCGCCAGAGTCTGGAGGCGTTCTTTCTGTTGTCGTGCCTGGCTGTTATTTAAATCGGCCAGTGCCCGTTGCTCAGTGAGGTGACGGGATAGGATATCCGTGAGCCGATGGAATTGCGGCGTTTCTCGGAGTTCTCGCCGTTGATCGCTGTCCAGCGCCTGCCAGTGTCGCAAAAATTCATCAATACGAGGCTCATCCCAGACCGCAGCGGCTATCAACTCATCGAGCCATGGCGCGGATGTCGCTGTCGGCAAGGCTTGTCCCGCGGAGAGAGATTCGGGCCGGACAGGAGGGCTCACAATGCCGGACATGTTCTGTGAATAATAAACATAGCCGGCAATGATCGCCGCTGCCATGATCACAGCCAGGATCCAGCCGATCTTTGGAATTTTAGTGGGCGTCGGCCTTGAGCGGCCTTGCCCCTTTGATATATAGCGCGGCACGGTGGCTGGGGATGTCTGCTCATCGGTGAGACTGGCCGCATCTTGCTCTACAAGCTTGTCTACGAGCTCGCGGCGCAGTCGCCGATAGTCATGGCGATTTAACTGTCCGCCGTGATATGCGCTTACCAATGCCTGTAGATCGCTATTTTCCATCGGCGCTGCCTAGGACTTTGTTCATGTCGTTTCTCCCCAGGTCGCGCGCTACCCGAATACCGGTAAAGCCATTGGGCGTGCCATCGTTGGCACGGATTAATGTGATATCGCAGTTAGATAACGAATCCCGGAATGAGCCGCCGCGAGCATATAAGGAGACGCCTCCCTTCATCACCCATTCCTGCGCGTTGCCTACAAAGTTGGTCAGTCCCCAATCGTTGCTGGGACCGGATTTGACGCTGAGTATGCTATTACCCTTCACCACACTATCGCCGATGACGACTCTACAATTATAGTCTTTGGAGGTGGATTTGCCGCCCGCCGTAGCCGCATACACCCATTCCGCATCGGTGGGGAGGTGGTAATTATATCCAGTCTGCTGGGCAAGCCAGGTGACATAGCGCTGCGCTTGCTGAATCGATATGCCCGTAAGCGGCAGGCTGGTATCGGCGGCGGAGAGCGGTGTGCACTGCTTGCTGCGACGGCAATAGATATTATAGTCCGCGATAGATATTTCATATTTGCCGATGGCGAAAGGCTTGCTGAAGGTGCCGCCCGCAGGTATGACCACCATTACCGGACCTTTGTCATTCCCGCCCAACGTATCGGCGCAGGTGGCGCGCAGGCGCTGCCCATATCCGGCGAACTTCGCTTTGCAAGGATCGGCGGACGTGGATTGTCTGCTGGTCAAATCGGCCAGGGATTTCTGCAGACTTGTCATCGTGGGTGCGACTTCCAGGCCGGCGCGCAACAGTTGTATGGCCTGGTCGATCTGTTCGCGGTCGGCCAGGTCGCGAGACAACCGCATATAAGCATTTGCGATTGCCTCTCTGCCTTGAACCGCGAGAAAGGGATCTTTGGCCGGTAATAATTTTGACAATTGAGCAAGGCTGACCTTAGCCTTGGCGACGTCATTGGCCTGCGCCTGCGTCAGCAGCGTTTGTTTCAGACCATCAATACTGGCCTGGCGCGCCTGCTTGGCTGCCGCCTGCTCAAAGCGTGTCTGCTCGACTGCAATTAACTTAAGTTCCTGATCCACGCCCTTAAGATGGGGATTGAACTGCTTGGCGTAATTAGCCAAGGATCGGGCTTCCGCATAGCGTTGTACCTGTCGCATCTTTTGAGCTTGTGCCAGGTGCAGCTTTGCCAAGGTCATACGCTGCCCGGCCTCCCACGCGGCATCGGCGGGATTGCCGGTCTCTAATTGAGTAAGATTGGAAAGTACGTATCTGCTCCAGTCGCGACTGGCAAAGGGTTTTTTCAGCAATCTGCTTATGAGATCGCGCCGTGCGGAGGGAGACAACGATGTATCGACGGCCAACCCCGCCGTTCCCCGGGGGCCGGAGCCCGCAGCCTGATCGAGTTTGGCGGTCTGCACCTCGTCTTGCAGATTCACCAGGGCGGTTTCACCCGGAGACAAGCTGAGTCCTGCGGCGAGTAATTTCTCGGCCTTGTTATAGTCGCCGGCACGTATCGCGGCGCGTGTCTGCTGGGCATAGGCGACGGGCAGGCGCGGATCATGTAACAGCGGGTGTTGGGGATCGATGGCCGCTACTTGACTTAGTGAATCCAATACATCGTTTTTGTTCGGTAGTGGGAGGAGGCGCCCTTGCTTTAATTGTGCATTGAAACGAGTGGTGTATTCATTTAATAGCTGGTTCTTGCGGTTATTGAGGCGGGTGATAATACTCACGACTTGCGCCGAGTCGGGATAGTATTGCATCGCCTTGTCAAGGATCGCTTCGGCACCGGAGAAGTTATATTTGGCATGGGCGATGTCGACCTCAGCCTCCGCTCGTTTCTCGAAATAGGCGATAATAGTATCTTTGCCCTCGCTCAATACCGAATCTTGAACCGTCTTATCCAGGGTTGGCAGCTTATTTAGGGTGGTCGAGATCTTGTCATCACTGCCACTCTTGAGAGTGGCGATAATTTTGGACGTTTGGTGTTCCCGCCATTGCTGACTGATGGGGGCAATCAACAGTCCCGCCAGGGCGATCAGCGCAACGACGGCGGCAATAACATAGCCCTTGCGCACCGGCCGAGTGTTGATGAAGGGTTCGAGAAACGCCGCAACGCTCGGGCTGCGGTCGGCGCGGGAGAATGCCAGTCCCTTAGCAAGGGATTTCCATTGACGGTTTTTCAGCGATTTGATCGGCGCGGGCGTTAATTTGCGCGCTCGCGCCTCGTCCGCAGGTATCTTATTGAAGGGATGGCGCCCTCCCAATAGTTCATAGGCGATGCAGGCGAGCGCATAAATATCATCCCGAAAATCCGGCTCCTCACCATCCAGCATCTCACAGCTTGCATAGGCCGGCGTCAGGCCGCCGAGCTCACCCGCATCGAAGATGGTTTGCTCGCCGCCAGCCCCCGGATGTTTCATGGCGCGCGCTATGCCGAAGTCAAAAACTTTCACCGCGCCGCTTTTGGTGACAAAGACATTGCCGGGTTTCAAGTCGGAGTGGATGGTGTCGTGTTTGTGCGCATGCTCCAGGCCCAGGCAAATGCCTTCTATTATCGCTATGGCCTGCTGCGGTTCCAGGGGATTGGACATGTGCTGGCGGATGATGCGGTCCAGCGGCTCACCCTCTAAATATTCCATGGTCATGTAGACCGTGTCGCCGTCTCGATCGAAGTCGTATACCGTTACAATATTGGGATGGGCGAGTTGCTGTGCCTTGCGCGCCTCGCGCTGCAGGGCGATGAGCGATTGGGGATGTGCCTTGAATGAATCGTTCAGTACCTTGACGGCAACATAAGGGTTGCGATCATGGGCCTCTTCCTTGCGCAAGTCGCGCGCCTTGAAAACCACACCCATGCCGCCGCGGCCCAGAACCTCTTCCAAAATGAAACGCCCCTTGAGCAGGTCGCCGGGGACGGGTTCCTTCGAAGGGGTAGGTGCAGCGCCGGATGGGCTAACAATGGTGGCGTCGAGTGAATGAGCGTTTTCCTCGCGGGCCGCTAAGCGGGTGCGGTCAGTTGAACCTTCTGCACGGATATCGGGCCTATTGGCCATGGTATCCGTCGCTGGTTTACGCACAACGGTACGGTCGGCTTCGGCAGTGGCCGTCCTCCCCGTCGCGGCCAAGACGGTAGGTGCATCCAGATCACCAGGAGTGTTATCTTCCAGGGCGGTCTGCAAGGTCTCGAATTC
>Ga0315556_1001365_pt1 | contig 14714 bp, 13 predicted proteins | sample SalMarSW160310MG_FD_202112 | JGI IMG/M metagenome (GOLD analysis project Ga0315556, IMG submission 202112) | Salt marsh sediment microbial communities from the Plum Island Ecosystem LTER, Massachusetts, United States - Salt Marsh Sediment SW1603-10 ...
AGATGGCCGGCTGGCTTTCGCGGGCCTGGGGGCCCAGCGCGTCCGGATTGATGGGAACCTGCCGCCACCCCGCCACATAAAGCCCGCGGTTGCGGACAGCTTCTTCAGCGGCAAACATGGCCCGGGCACGCGTCACGCCATCCGGGGGAAAGAAAAACACACCAACGGCGGTGCGCCAATGCGGCTGAAAACCGGAATTCAGGCGGCGCGCTTCCCGCCCGAAAAAGTCCGAAGGAAGCTGAACACAAATCCCCGCGCCGTCACCGCTGGCGCCGTCGGCGTCCACACCTCCGCGGTGCGTCAGGCACCCCAGGCATTCGAGCGCCTGCGTGACCACCCGGTGCGATGCCGGAGCGTTGAGATCAGCGACAAACCCCACTCCGCAGGCGTCGTGCTCTTCGCGCAGTGAAAGGCCGCGAGGGCGTTCGCCCCCTGTTTGTTTCTCCACAGATCCGAGTTTAGACACTCCTCCTCCGACCAGCAATCCCATTTTCTTGTTTCCAGGCAGTCGCTGTGAAATGAATTGTTTTTATAGTTTGTATAAATAACAACGTGGCATTCCTCAATGCCGGATAAACCAATTGAATTGAACCTCATACACGCCGGGCCGGGCGCGACGGCCCTCTGCCGCGACGGCTCGAAGCAATCCCGGAGCGCCGGGCAAGTTGCAAAAGCACCCTCGAAAGCCGCTCCGCGTTGTGGCGCGCAATTCCATCCTTCGCCTGAAGCAGGGGAACACAAACCGGCGAAACTCCGAGGGCCCGAATCTTCGCAAGGTCATTGACGACGGGCTCGGCCTGTTCCGCAGCGTAACGCCTGCGCATCGAGGGCGGAAACGCCCGGTTGTTCAAGACAGCGAAGTCAAAAATGTTAGTCCCCACGTGCTGAATGATCGCATCCAGATGTTCAGACGCGCTGTAACCCCGCGTCTCTCCCGGCTGGGTCATCAGATTCCCGATGTAAACCCTGACGGCCGTGGAACGCGCAATCTGCCTCGCCACGCGGGAGACCAGCAGGTTCGGCAGAAGCGAGGTGTAAAGGGAACCCGGACCCAGCGTGATCAGGTCTGCTTCTGCCACAGCCTTGAGGGTCTCCGGCAGGGGACGGCACCGGGCCGGCACAATCGACAGTTTGCTGATGGGCACCTGGGTCCTGTGAATGCGCGACTCGCCCTCCACCCACCGACCGTCAGAAAGTTGCGCCTTGAGTCGGACATCGGAAAGCGTGGCGGGAAAAATTTCTCCCCGAACGGCCAACACTTCGCTCGCCAGCCTGACGGCCATGGAAAAATCACCCGTCAGGTTGGTGAGGGCGGTCAGGAACAGGTTGCCCAGGCTATGTCCCCGGAGCCCCTTGCCCGCCGCAAAGCGATAATTGAACAACCGCGTGAGGATCTTTTCATCCTCGGCAAGCGCCACCAGGCAGTTACGGATATCACCCGGCGGCAGCATGCCGAAGTCACGCCGCAGGCGGCCTGAACTCCCTCCCTCGTCCGTCACTGTGACAACGGCCGTCAACTGGGCAACTGCCGGGCGTGCCCGGGAGGCGTCAGAGCTGACACATCGCTTCAGACCGCGCAACAGAACGGCCAGACCGGTGCCGCCCCCGATTGCGACAACCTTCATGCCATGCACCCACTTCGATACGTTGGAAAAAACAATCCCGGAGGTGTGACTTCAGCCATTCTACTGAAGTGGTTGCCGGCCGGCAGCACCCAAAAGGCGAGTAAAGCGCGGATCGCTATCCAGAGCCTGGAAATCCTCGTCATGACGCGCCTGAGCGCGGTTTTGCGGGCGAAGCCTGATGGCGGCCTCAAGGTGGTTGAAGGCGCTATCCGGATCGCCCTGGAGTCCATAAACGGCAGCCAGCGCGTAATGAATATATTCCTGGTTGGGAATCATTTTGTTGGACTTATTGAGATACTCCAGAGCCTGCTCAAAGTCCCGGCGGTTGAGCGCCGCCACTCCGCGCGTGTAGTAGCCTTCCGCCGTCCTGGGACGCTTTTCATGGTGCCGCTTGCGCTCGCAATATCGCAGATGAACTCTCGCCCGGTCAGCCACCTCCCGGACAGGACTCGCGGCAACCTTCTCAAAAAACGCAGCAGCTTTTTCGAAGTCCCTTCTTTGGAAATATTTGACAGCAGTTCCGAAATTCTTCAGCGCGGTTGCGCGCTCTGTGTCCACAAGCTTCCTGAGCGGCTTGGCAGAGTTCTTTACACCGGCTTTGGACCTCACATGCACCGTGCGATGCGTCGGCTCACGGCGTGAAGAGCTTTTAGAGGCGCTAGCTCTCCGGGCAGAGGATGCCTTCCTCTGTCGAGGGGTGTGTCTGGTCTGCTTTTGTCGGGTTCCTCTGATCATAACCCTCCTCCCCAGATACATTCATGTTGATGGCCCGCTATTCCGGTATATTAACAGCTTATGGGCTGGCAGTCAACCCATGCGTTTCCTGTTACTTACAGACATAATAATGGCGTCGGCACGGCCTGTACACAGGTGAGGCCATCCGTTTTATATCCTTCGACTTACGGGCAATCGGACTTGAGGAAGGATGCCTGACGGCAGGAAAGCTTCAGGGACTCCTGGGAAGGAGAAGATGGTCGGACCGGACTGGGTCCGTTCCGCAGGCTGTTTCAGATGAGAATGTGATGCATTCCGTTTCAGTGGCATTCCAAGCTGATAAATGAGCCGGCGGGAAGCCTGGTTACGGTGGACTTCAGAACGACCTGCTTGAAGGTGCCGGCTGAAGCCGCGGGCAGAAAGAAGACCGCTGTCAGGCCGTGATGGGTGTCCAGATAGTGACGCGCGGCATCGGGTCCTTCAACAAAAAACGAGGTGGACAACGCATCGCTGTCGGTGGCCGAAGGGGACACCACGGCCGTTGACAGCATGTCTTCAACCGGCATACCCGTGTGCGGGTCCATGATGTGGGCATAAACTTTGCCGCCCAGCTTGAAGAACTTCTCGTAGTCGCCGGAAACGGCCAGAGAAAGGTTCTGGAGCCTCAAAACGCATGCGGCCTTGCTCGTGTCCAGAGGATTGCGCACGGAAATCTTCCACCCATGTTCGCCCGGCGGAGATCCCAGGGCATAGAGGCTGCTGGTGCCGCTTGAAATCAACGCCTGGCTGATTCCGTTGTCACGCAGAACTTCGACGGCCCGGTCAACAGCATAACCCTTGGCAATGGCGCCCAGGTCGATTTCAATTCCGGGCGTGTCAAACCGGAGGGTTCGCGCCGAGGCATCCAGCCTGATGTGCCGGTAGCCGATTCTCTTCAGCACCTCCGCCAGCTCAGCCTTTGACGGCAGGCGTCCCTGGCCCCGAAAGAACCCCCAGGCTTTCATCAAAGGCCCGACCGTGATGTCAAAAGCTCCGTCGCTGGCCCGGCTATATTCGAGCGTGTCCTGAATCAGCCTGAACAGTTTCGGCTCCACCATCACAGCATGCTGTGCGGCGTCACGATTGATGGAGGAGAGTTCGCTGGACGGCTTGTAATTGCTCATCTGGTTGTCCAGGTCGTCGATCTCCTGGAAAACCTGTGAGGCGACCTCCTGCAGATAGGCACTGTTGTGGCCATACTCAACCAATGTGAAAGACGTGCCCATCGCCCGGTGGGTAGCTTCGTACCGGACAAGCTGATCCGCCGCTCTCAACAGCGGATTCGCCCCGAAAATCAACAGGAGAAGTAAGGAGAGTTCTATCGCCGGGAGAGCGCCACGGTGGGGTCCGGCAGCCCTGCCAATGGGGGCAGAGCAAGGCGGGCCGCCAGCCTGCTCCGTGAATCCTATCCTGTGCCCATGCTCCATGGAATGCGGATGATGATGAATTTACGCTTCTTTCTTCGGCCAATACACGGTGTTGCCCGTGTCAACCGCGCGGTTCCCGTAAATCACGGCACGGGCGTCCGCCATACCGACGTCAAGAGGACAGGCGATCGGCTTTCCATCGCGGATGCTGGCCATGAAATTCGAAAGCTCGCTCCATTTGGGATCATGGGGTTCTTCATACTCGTAGATGCCCATGGAAGCCAGCCATCGCTTGGCATAGAGCATTTCGCGGTCGAGGAAACCTTGATTGCCCGCTTCATCAGGAAAGAGCGGAAAACCTTTCTGTTCGGCTTGCTGCGTCACCGTAGCGCCCGCCCACCAGTTTTCCTTGGCCTTGCCATTGGAGGCCTTGGCGACCGTCTCCCGGTAATACATGCCTTTGCCAATGGTAATAATCAACGTTCCATGGTCGCCCATAATCTGCTCATTGTATTCCAGATGGGCGTTGTAAAGGATGGAAGTGAAGGTCATTTTCCGCCCTCCCGGGTACTTGAAAATGACTTCAATGTTGTCGCAAACCTCCCGGCCGTCTTTCCAATAGTCGATTCCGCCCGTACCCACCACCGAGATAGGTTCTGAGCCGAAGGCCCAGTTGGCGACGTCCACCTGGTGTGACGCCAGTTCCGCCATCAGGCCGCCGGAGTATTCCCGGTACATTCGCCAGTTGATCTGCCGCTCCAACTTGGGGTCATGAACCGGCCGCCGCCAGTTGTTGTTGCGGTGCCACTGCGCGCGAACAAACATCACCTTGCCCAGAGCGCCCTTGCGGATCATCTGCATGGCAACGTTGTAAAGCACGCTCGACCGGCGCTGCAGGCCGATCTGAATAACCTGCTTGGAGTTGGCTTCGGCGGCTTTGCGGATCGCGTCGCCCTCCTCCTCCTTGAAGTACATCGTCTTTTCAACAAATACGTGTTTGCCCGCGTTGAGCGCGTCGATCACCATCTGAGCATGCATGCTGAGCGGGGTGGCGATCAGCACCGCGTCCAGGTCTTTCCGCTCCAGCATCCTGCGGTATTCGGTGGGACTGCCGGTGTAGGTTTGAGGATTGGATCCGATGGTTTCAACGCCCCGCTTCAGGTTGGGCGCATAAATATCGCAGGTCGCAATACAGCGGCCCGCCGGAATGGTCGTAAGCTGCTTGAGGAGGCTGCACCCCTCGGTCCCTGTTCCGATGAAGCCGTAATGAACCGTACTCCCTGGATTAGAAGTGCTTAACATCGCCGGCGACGCCTTCACCGGCCTGGCCCCGCCCGCCGCAACGGCTGCAACTGCCGCACTCTTCAAAAAATCCCTTCGAGTGACATCCTTTTTCCTCATTGAGTTTTCCTCCGCCAATACTTGGGGACCGTCGACGGATCCCTCCAGCCCGGTCTTATGACATCATCCCTGAATGAAAACCACAGTGATACGGATCACAATTTGAACAATTCGAAAAGGACTCGACACAAAAGGAAAGGAGAACTAAGTATGACCAGGATTAGGTTCTGGATTTTTGGCTCAGAGCACCGCGGGCAAAAGGAGGGATTCCTCGGCGTCGTCACCAGCGGAACCAGTAAGGATGACCAAACCGGAAGCCAAGGGCCGGCCGGACCGGGCGCCTGATTGGGAACGGGCAGTAGAAGTAGACAGGTTGCATCTCTGCCCGTTGATTCTGGGTTACTTATTTTGGGAAAGTGAACTTCAGTTCCTGCCCCATTTCAAAGACGGGCTTCTTGCGTTTCTTGATCAGTTCCCGCTCCTCTGACATGGCCGTTACGAGGATGGGCATGGCGATGGTCGAATCACAATTGCAGGTGACCATGCCGGCGTCGGGAGCGATCTTGCCCCAGCTTTGAGCTTCTTCGAAAGTGCAGCCGGAGAGTCCGCCCCACTGGGGTGCGTCGGTCACCACCTGGACGGCGTACTTGTGCCCGTTTGAAGCGTTGCGCATGAAGGTTGCGGTTACCTCGCTCTGCTGAACGAAATTCTTGGGCGTTCCGCCGCCGAAGTAGATGACGCCACTGCCGGGTGAGTCTCCGGCCAGATGCGCAGTCTCCAGCACGTCGCCGATCACGTCGAAGGTGAAGCGGTTCTTGCCGAGATGCCGGTTTTCGGCAATCCCGATGCCGATGGAGGAATCACCAATGGCAGGGCAATAGAGCGGAACCCGCGCTTTGTAGGCGGAGGTGACAATGCCGTCCTCCTTGGAGCGCTTTGAAACTTCCTTGCCCAGCAGATAGAGAAACTCGCGCGTGGTGTAGGGCCGGGACTGGTCCAGGGTGGCGGCGAAACGGCCGATGAAAGCATCCTCTTCCCGGAACTCTTCCTCGTCCACCAGGGTGTCGTACATGCGGTCGATCAGGTTTTTCTGCAGGTGAACATCGTTGATGGTGGGCGAGCATTGATAGTGCAGGCGGCCCAGGCTTTCATGAATGTCGTGGAAGAAATTGGCCCCTGTCGAAACCACACAGTCCACCAGGCGCTGCTTGATCATGTAAGCCACCAGCCGCCGCATTCCGCCCGGAATCATCGCTCCTGACAAGCCCATCATGATGGTGACACGGTCACCCAGCATGCGTTTCCAGATGTGGAAAGCCGTACCGAGGCTTCGTCCCTGGAAAGAGATGCCCTGCATCTTCTCCAGCAGCGACGCAGCATTCTTCTTCCGGTCGATTTCAAAAGGGCGAGTTGGGACCGTCAAGATCTCATGTTTACGCATTCCTTGGCTCCTGATAATTTTTATTGCGGGGCTCGGAGGGAAAACTGCGAGGACTGTAATTGAACCCCTGACCTATCCTCTTGAATGCCGCCAAAGGCATCAATCTTCAAAACCCAGCAGAACGGCCGCGGCCAGCACCGTCATCCAGCGGCCCCGCTTGTCGCCAATCGCCGACTGGGTGATCTCAGACGTTCGCACGATCTTGTTTGAGATGCGGTAGATTTCCTTCTTCTCGTCCCAGCTCTGGTCGGGATCGAACTCCACCCCCAGCGTGGTGGCCAGCATTTCGGCGGCCAGTTCCTCGGCGTACTCTCCGGCCACCTTTTCCTTCTCTCCAAAGGAGTGGTGTTCGGAAAGGTAGCCATAGGTGTTGCGATCCGCAGGCATGGCCACTCCCACGGAGGCTGCAATCAGCCGGTGCGGTTCGCGTGTCGAGTTTTCACTGATCACGACAAACGTCACCTGGCCGGGCTGCAATTCCTTAATGCCTTCAGCACGGGGAATCATCTTGCAGCGCGGGGGAAAGATGCTGGAAACCCGGACCAGATTGCAGGCTGCAATCCCTGCGTTCCGAAGCGCCAGCTCAAAGCTCGTCAGCTTTTCCCGGTGCTTCCCAACTCCCTTGGTCAAAAACATTCTCTTTGGAACAAACATCGTGACTCACCAGCTTCCCCCGCCGTTTGGTCTCCGGAATCAGACACGTTCGGCGGACGGGAAGCGTCCTCTCTACTTCTATTAGCCGCAAGCTCTTGAACGTAACAAAAAGCGAAGAAAAGTGTCAACGGATTTCTAGGATGTGCGCGACCAATTCTGTCGCAATAGCGGTTTTACGCCCCCATGGGGTGGGATCAACGCGACACGATAAATCCCACACTGTGCCCCCTCCCCGGAACGCAGGTTCACTGGTTCAGGGACGTAATGGGTTTTATGGTGGAATCGACAAGGCCGATTTCGACCCGGCGATTGATGGCGCGCGCCTTTGCAGAATCTCCGGGAACCAGGGGATCGGCTTCACCAAAGCCCCTGGTGGTCATGATGTTGGGATCAAGGCCGCTCTTCACCAGGTAGTCGTAAACTGACTGGGCTCGCCGTTCCGAGAGTTTTTGGTTGTATTCCCTGGTACCGATGTCGTCCGTGTAGCCGTAAACGTAAATCTGATAGCCCTTCAAAGTCGACAGGATACCCGCGATGCGGCTCAGGACTTCCTTGTCTTCAGTGCGCAACGTTGACTGGTCAAAAGCGAACCGGATGGACTTGCTTCCCAGGGTCATCACCAGTCCCATGGCGGTGCGCCGTGTACTGGCAATCTGGCCCAGCGCCTGCTGCAGGCGGTCCAGTTCCGCCTCCCGTTGCTTGCGGTACTCCTCCGCCTTGGCCTCAGCCTGCGCAACCTCCTGCTGCGCCGCCTGGGCCTGTTGCTGGGCCTGTTGAGCCTGTTGCTGGGCCTGGGCCTTCAGCTTTTCCGCCTGGTCCCTTTCGCTCGCAGCCTGCTGGGCGATCTGCGCGGCAGCGGAAGCATGGTCGAGCGCGGACTCCGCCTTGGAGGAAGCCACGTCGGATTTCATATTGGATTCCTGAACCTGAGTCCGGAGTTGAGAAACTTCCCGGTTAACACGGTCCAGCCGCGCCAGCAACACGTAAAAAAGGATCCCGAGCACGACCAGCGCGAGCCCCGCGAACCACATGAACCCCGATCTCGAGCGTCCTCGGGGATCGGTTGAGCCGCCTTCCGGCGCGGATTTAGGCTTCTCGTCCGAAAGTTGATTCATGTTCCCTTCCTTCGGGTCATTCTATCGCAGCCCTGCTCCACGTATCCACCCCTACGGTGAATCCCCCGGGCATCGGGACGCCACTCCGCCTGCTCTTGTGGCAAGGCACAAGCACAGGTTTCACAAATTCAGATGGGATGGCAAAGCAGCTTCCCGGGGAACGAGGTCATACAGCGTGGTAAAGAAAGGGCCTTTACGGAGATCCTGCCCCGGGTGCAGACTCCTGCCGCTGCACCCGGAGCCTTGTTCGTCTTGCCTATTCACCGCCTCCTGACAGTTCTTTGACGATACCGCTGACAAAAGACTTCGCGTCGCCAAAGAGCATCAGGGTGTTGTCCAGGTAAAACAGGGGGTTGTCAATGCCCGCAAAGCCGGGATTCAGGCTCCGCTTGATCACCATCACCGTCCGGGCATTATTCACTTCGATGATGGGCATGCCGTAGATGGGGCTGCTCTGATCGGTCTTGGCGGCCGGGTTGACAACGTCATTGGCGCCGATGATCAAGACCACATCGGTTTGTGCCATTTCACCGTTGGCATCGTCCATTTCGATCAGCTTGTCATAAGGAACGTCAGCCTCAGCCAGGAGGACGTTCATGTGGCCCGGCATGCGCCCGGCAACCGGATGGATGCCGAACTTCACGTCGATGCCCTTCTTGGTGAGCACGTCGAACATCTCCCGAACTTTGTGCTGCGCCTGGGCAACGGCCATGCCGTATCCGGGAACAACCAGGATGGTGTTGGACGCGGTGAGGATGGCGGCAGCCTCCTCGGGCGTGGCGCTGTGTACAATCCTTTCTTCCTGGTCGCCTTTGGCAGAAACCTGGAGCTGTCCGAAGGCCCCGAACAGGACGTTGCTGAACGACCGATTCATGGCCTTGCACATGATCACCGCCAGGATGAAGCCGGAAGAGCCATCCAGCGCGCCGGCCACCACCAGCACCTTCGAGTTGAGCACAAAGCCCAGCAAGGCTGCGGTGAGACCGACGTAGGCGTTCAACAGCGCGATCACAGTCGGCATGTCGGCCCCGCCGATGGGCGTCACCAGCATCACGCCGAAGAGCAGCGAGATGATGACCATGGCCGGGAAAAGAAAGGGAGTCATGGGGTTGAAAATAAGGATCAGGGCTGATAAAACAGCGGCGCCCAGAACCGTGAAACTCACGTAATTCTGGCCCTTGTAAACAATGGGTCGCTGCGGCAGCCATTCCTGCAGCTTGCCGGCCGCGATCAAACTGCCCGTAAAGCTGAGCGACCCGATGATGACTTCCATCGCGATTTCCGTCATCTCGAACTTGTTGATGTGCGGGATGCGCATGTAATACTCGGAAATCCCGATCAGGGCCGCGGCCAGGGCTCCAAAGGCGTGGCTCATGGCGGTCCGCTGAGGGACGGCCGTCATGTGGACCAGGCCGAGCGGAATACCGATGATCACGCCAACCAGCAGGGCGATCAGAATCCACTTGAACTGGACCAGTTCGGGGTTAAAGAAGGTGGTCACCACGGCCATCCCCGCACCGATTTCACCGACCAGTACCCCGCGGCGCGCCGTGGCAGGCGAGCTCAGCCACTTCAGCGACAGGACGAAGAAGGTAATGGCGATGATGTACGAGAAGTCGGTCAGGTACTGCACGGACGTCGGATTCAATATGGTTATGTTCATTGTTTTTTACGCCCACTCAGTTTGAACATTCGCAGCATGCGGTCCGTGATCAGAAAACCGCCGACCATGTTGCTGAAGGCGGCGGCAACCGCAATCGCCCCGAGAATCTCGGAAAGCCGGGTTCCCTCGCGCCCGGCAATGATGATGGCTGCGACCACCACGATGGCGTCCAGAGCGTTGGTCAAGGCCATCAACGGCGTGTGCAGAAGCGGCGAGACCCGGCGAATGACTTCAAACCCCAGGAAGCCCGCCAGCACAAAAACATACAAGTTTGAGATAAAACCTTCTGGCACCGTACCCTCCTTTAACTAAGCGTTTCGTCGTGCGGACCACGGGAACTGCTTTGGGCAGCCGCCGCGCGGTCTCTAATCTCCATTAAGCATTCTTCTCCGCGCTCTGACCCGGCAAAGAAAAAAATTCGCGCACGCGGCCATGGACAATTTCACCGCCCCGCGTGATCAGCGTTTCGCGTGTAATCTCGTCTTCCAGATTCAGTTCCGGCTTCCCTTCCTTGAACAGGTGGATCAGAAACGTGCTGATGTTCCGTGCGTACATCTGGCTGGCATGATAAGGAACCGTGCTGGCCAGGTTGATGTTGCCCACAATGCTGACATTGTGCTTCACCACAATCTTGCTGGCCTCGGTCAGTTCGCAGTTTCCGCCGCGTTCAGAGGCAAGGTCCACAATCACAGAGCCCGGCGCCATGCTCTTCACCATCTCTTCGGTCACCAGCAGGGGCGGCTTCTTGCCGGGAATCACGGCGGTGGTGATCACGATGTCACTTTCCGCCACCACGCGGCCCAGCAGCTCCCGCTGGCGCTGGTAGAAGCTTTCGTCCTGCGCCGTGGCATAGCCCCGCGCGTCCTGCGCGTCCTTGGCCTCAATGGGCAGTTCCACAAAACGGCCGCCAAGACTCTGTACCTGCTCCTTCACCGCAGGCCGCACGTCGTAGGCTGAAGCCACCGCGCCCATTCTGCGCGCCGTGGCGATGGCCTGAAGTCCCGCAACGCCGGCTCCAATAATGAAGATTCGGGCAGGGGTGATGGTTCCGGCCGCGGTGGTCAGCATGGGGCACAGCCGCGGCAGAGTGTCGGCGGCAAGCAGCACCGCCTTGTAGCCGCATACCGTCGACATCGATGACAGGGCGTCCATGCTCTGTGCGCGGGTGATCCGGGGCATGAGTTCCACGCTGAAGGATGATACGCCTTTGGAGGCGATGTCCTTCAGGGCTTCCACCGCTCCCAGCGGGCGCAGAAAGCCCACCAGGAACTGGCCCTCCCTATAGAGCGCGACATCTTCTTTTCCCGTCTTGTCGTTGGAACCGTAGCAGAGCACCTGCACGACGATGTCGGCGGTTTTGAAGATTTCCTCACGGCTGCCCAGCACTCTGGCGCCCTTTCCCTCGTACTCTTTGTCCAGATATCCCGCGCTGACACCCGCGCCGGCTTCAATGGCAACTTCGAACCCGGCTTTCGTCAATGGAGGAACAGCGGCGGGCACCATGCCCACTCGCCTCTCTCCAGGAAAGCTCTCCTTGGGAATACCTATGATCATGACAACTCCTCTCCTTTTACCCTTTCCCAGTTCCCGTCAGGAATCAGATCCGGCCTGCTATTAAGAGATCCCAGCCCATACAGCTTTCGATTTCACTCATTAGCCCAGGGGACAGATTCTCTACTTTTTTCTTCTTCAATGGTGTGATGGGCGTCACATTGGTACGTGATAATTCATACACTCCATTCTGATTTCCCTTCCCCACATTGCCCGGAGCATTCGGCAAGCCTCTTATTTCATCACAAAACGGTCACAATCAAAAGATGTTGCAGCAAACTCTGATGCCGGCGTTGGAAGAATTCCAATTTGCCAGCCTTCCAGCGTATTCAATAATTGGTTGACTTCCCGCCGCCGGGCAGAATAGATTGCTCTGGGTCCATGATGTCGAGCGCAAACCATCTTTCAGCAATTCGTCTCCACTGGGTGCAGGTGCCATTGCACGAGCCATTCAAAATCTCGAATGGCGAAGTGTCCGTCAAAGACGCCATCCTGGTTGAATTGCAGGGCGTAGACGGAAGCACCGGCTGGGGCGAAGCCTCGCCCATGGGAGGTTCATTCTATTCTGCCGAAACACCGGATTCAACATGGGAATTCCTGCGCAGCAAAGTCGTTCCGGGATTGCTTTCGCAGCCGCTTCCCGAGGCCGAGCACTGCTTTGACTGGCTCACGGAGTTCCCCGGCGAACCGTTTGCCAAGGCGGGAGTGGAAGGAGCTGTCTGGGATTTTTGGGCCAATCAGGTGTCCACGCCACTCTACCAGATGCTGGGTGGCAGCAGGAGGCCACTCGCTTCCGGCGCAGCCATCGGGCTGATGCCCTCGATCGACGAACTGCTCACTCGCGTGGACAGGTATTTGAAGCAGGGATATCGACGCATCAAGATCAAAATCATGCCGGGGCACGACGTGGAACTGGTGCGGGCCGTCCGGAAGCGGTTTGGCGACATCCCCCTGATGGTGGACGCCAACGCGGCCTACAAATTGGAGGCTGCACCTATTTTTGAGGAACTGGACGGCTATGGCCTGATGATGATTGAGCAGCCGCTGGGACGCAAGGCGCTGGCCGAACATGCGGAACTCCAGCGCCGGCTGCGGACCCCCATTTGCCTGGACGAATCCGCGGAAGACCTGGAATCGCTTGACACAGCCATCCGGCTGGGGAGCGCGAAAATCATCAACATCAAAGTGCAGCGCATGGGAGGATTGGCGCCGGCAAAGCAGGCGCACGATAGGACAAAGGCGGCAGGAATTCCCTGCTGGATGGGCACCATGCCTGAACTTGGCGTGGCCTCAGCGCAGGCGTTGCATCTGGCGACGCTCGGGAATTTCGCCTTCCCCACGGACGTTGAGGCTTCTGCGCGCTGGTTCAAGGATGATATTATTGTGCCTCCCATCGAAATCTCGGAAGAAGGTTTCATCCATCTGCCCGAGGGTCCGGGCATGGGCTACAAGGTCGACATGGATAAAGTCGAGCGATACCGAATCCGCTTTGAGGAGTTCCAGCCATGACGCCGCTGACGACTGAAGAATGCGGCCGCCGTCTTTGGCATGGCCTGATCCCGGCGGTTCCCGTGCCGATGACGTCCGACGGCCAGATCGATTTCGCCGCTCAGGAAAAATACATTGCCTACATGAGCCAGCAGCCTATTGCAGGCGTCGCCTTGTGGGCGCACACGGGCCGGGGGTTGCACCTCCGCCGCGACCAGCGCCTTCAGGTCCTGCAGGCCTGGGCGCAGGGGCTCGGCCCTGACAAGCTGATTATCGCCGGCGTGGGAGGTTCCCCTGCGGGGGGCGCTACGTATTCATCCTACGTGGATTCAGCGCTCGAAATGGCCAACGACGCGCTTGAGCACGGCGCGCATGCCTTCCTCACTTATGCGCCCTCGCCGCTTCGCAAGATCGCCGCAGAGGGCGAGCTTGACAAACTGGTGGTCGACTATCACTGGAAGCTGGCCTCGCTCCACGCCCCCATGATTCTGTTTTACCTGTATGAGGCCGCGGGCGGGATTTCGTATTCACCCGGGGTCCTTCGGCCGCTGTTCGCATTGCCGGAGGTGGTGGGCATCAAGCTCGCGACGCTCGACAGTGTGATGACTTATCAGAACGTGGCCAACCTGATGGCCGAAGAGTTTCCGGAAAAGGTGCTGATCACCGGCGAAGATCGCTTTCTGGGTTACAGCCTGATGGCCGGCGCGCAGGCAGCCCTGATTGGCATGGGTGCGGCGTGTACCGGGTTGCAACACAACATGATGGAGGCCTATTTCCGGGGACATGCCGTGGAATTTCTTGACCTATCCGGCGCCGTGGATCGGCTGTCTCAGGTGTTGTTCATTCCGCCCATGGAAGGCTACATCCGCAGAATGCTCTGGACGCTGGTGCATCTGGGCGTGATCGGGCCTGAATCCGCGCACGACCCCTGGGGACCTGAGCTCCCGGAAAGTGAATTTGAAAATATCAGGCAAACGCTGAAGACGATTGGCGAATTCGACAGTCCCAAAAAAGCAAAGGATTGAATTGTTCATGGAGGAATATTTCCCGCCGCGAGTCCGGCTTCGCGGCAAACCGCAACTCAGCCAGCAGGATTCCGCTCAGCTTCAAAAGGATTTTGACGATTTCCGCGATGGCCTTCCCCGGCCGCTCGAGTCACACGTTCTTTCGACCTACGGCATCGACCTCAAAAGCGAATACGGCGGCCTGCCCGTCAAAAATCCTTTCGGCAAGGCTTCCGGGCAGCTCTCACTGGCCGCCCACCAGGTGGAGAAGGATTCGAGCGCAGGGCTCGGCTTCGTCATCCTCAAGACCGTCATCGCCCAGGACAGCCACGGCGAGCAGAGCATGTGGGAGTGGGCCATCCCGGAAACCCGCATGACCGTGGAACGCATTCGCGGGCGCGGCGGCGAGGAAGGCTGGACCGTCACCTGGAAAGGCCGCGGATGGTACAACACGCTGGAGGCCTACCGCGATTTCTTCGACCAGGCGCTCTCGATCGGCGCCGGCTCCGGAATGCTGATCGTTCCTTCCGTCAAGTATCACCTGCCTACGCCCCAGGAAGATTTCTGGAAGGAGGATGAGTACGTTTTCACCACCAACCTTCTGCTGGAGCCGTGGAAAAAGCACTGGCCTCAACTGACCATGCCGGTCGAAAAGGATTTCAGCCCCACGCTGGCAGGCTCGGGCCGCGCAGCGCAGCAGGCCAAAATTCTG
>Ga0315556_1001366_pt1 | contig 14705 bp, 11 predicted proteins | sample SalMarSW160310MG_FD_202112 | JGI IMG/M metagenome (GOLD analysis project Ga0315556, IMG submission 202112) | Salt marsh sediment microbial communities from the Plum Island Ecosystem LTER, Massachusetts, United States - Salt Marsh Sediment SW1603-10 ...
ACCTTTTCAGTGACGTTAGGATCTATCCGGAGAGATTTCCTGTACCCACCAAGCTTCACACGGGCCCTAAGGCTGTGCTCTACAACACACTCTTTGTCGGCCTTTTCAACTTGCTTCCCAGATCCTGGGTTCAGGGCTATGGGTGGCACCTGCTAGCCATGGTCAGCAAGCGAACAGGCGGTTGACCCGACGTCATGCAGCGCGATCTTGGACGACTTGCAAATCAATCTCACGACCTTCTGGTGATCGGTGGAGGCATCTACGGGGCGGCCCTGGCATGGGAAGCTGCCCTGCGAGGCCTTTCAGTGGCGCTTGTTGAGAAAGGGGATTTTGGACAGGGGACCTCATCGAACAGCTTGAAGGTGGTTCACGGTGGGCTGCGCTACTTGCAGGACCTCAACCCGGTTCGAATGCGCACCATGATCCGCGAGCGAAATGCAATCATGCGTATGGCACCTCATCTTGTAAGGCCGCTGCCGTTTGTCATGCCAACTTGGGGGTACGGGATTCACTCCCGCGCTGCTCTTCGTAGCGCACTGCTGGTTTCGGACCTTGCCGCCTACGATCGGAACGCGGGCTTGGAGCCAGCGAACCAACTTGGGCGAAGCCGCGTGCTAACAAAAGATGAATTCATGGGGATGGTCCCTGAACTAGACTTGCGCCACCCAGTGACGGGGGCGGCTATGTGGTTCGACGCTCAAGTTCATGATACGGAGCGATTCCTCTTGGCACTCCTGCAGTCGGCTTCAAACCGGGGAGCGACCATCGCCAACTATGCTGAGGCGCGCTACCTGACCATGGCGGGCTCGAGAGTTACCGGTGCGGTCGTTCGGGACCACTTGTCGGATTCGGATCTCAAGGTCAGGGCCGAATTCACAATCAATGCGACTGGACCCTGGGTTGATTGCATCCTCCATTCGAAAGGGGCGGGGGGGAGCGACCTTATCTTTAGGCCATCCCTGGCAGTCAACCTGGTGACTCGCAAGATTGTGACCAATGTTGCTGTTGGCCTGCCGACTGCACCGGCCACGGCGGCCGACGGTCCAGAGGCGCCAGCCCCGCCTCCGACTCTGTTCATGGTCCCATGGCGAGATCGGTCCCTCATAGGCACATTCCATCTTCATCATTCGGGAGGGCCCGACGAGCTGGCTGTGAGTCAATCTACAGCAGAGGCGATCATCGCCTCAGTCAATCGGCTTTGCCCTGAAGCAAGCCTCTCGATTGCCGATGTGACGTTCGTCCATGCCGGATTGTTGCCAGCCATTCGGACAGCAAGCAACTCAAGCGTGACCTTGGCAAGGGAAGGGTGGGTGGTAGATCACCGATCGAGAGATGGTGTAACCGGGCTGATCACGGTGGTTGGAGTGAAGTACACAGCCTGCCGAAGTTTGGCCGAGCGGATTGTCGACTGTGTTATGGCCGAACTTGGCAAATCTGGCCCATCGTCCACATCCGATCGAGTTCCCCTAGATCCGGGACGCATGTCCGACTCTGTGGAATTCACGAAGGCAGCCCGCCAACAATGGGACGGCCGCGTTGATGGTGTTGAGATTGCGGGTCTGATAAGTAGCTACGGCACCGAGTACGAGTCGGTCTTGGCTCAGAGCGATCAGCAGACTGAAATGGCGACGCCGGGTTGGTTATGGCAGGCTCAGACGAAATACGCTGTCCGTGAAGAAATGGCCCAATCCTTGGCCGATGTTGTCTTCCGCCGAATGGGGATTGGAACGCTTGGGCGGCCTGCTCCCCAGAGGCTCGAAGCAGTGGCCGGCGCGCTGGGAGAAGAGCTAGGATGGGCAAAGCAACGCATTCAACGGGAGCTTGAGCGGGTATCAGAAATCTACAATCGACGGGCGTTCGCTGGTTAACTGGCGGATGGAGTCATCTCGATTTCTACGGAGGTCTGGAATCCCTATGTTGCAGGGTGCAGTTTTGGCCGGTCAACATCGTTCGCCCACAAGCCGGCCTGCCACTTACGCCAAGTCACCTAGGGTGACAATATCAGACCCTTGATCTATCCGGCTCTCTGCCGGGACCCGTTCTATCGGGCTCAGCAATTCTTTCGATGCGAGATCCTTGGGGCTGTTGTTATTCGTTTGTCTCTTGTCCCCTGAGCATGCTTCAGTCATGAAACAAGGCTTGATGATTGAGGCGATGTTGTCTCACCATGTTCAATCAATCAGTCTGCGCCGCTCTTGACCAGTGAAGTCTGGAATGGGAAGGTCCATGGATTCGGATTCGCTTGCACCTCATGAAAACGTCGGACAGAGTGGGGCGTGGCAGCTGCAGATGTTTCGCCGATCGTTGAAGAAACAGCAGAAGATGGAGGCGCTTTCTGCGATCCTGGGAACGCTCGACAATCAGAGCTGCCTCCTGGTGACATGCGGCGACAACAACGGCACCTTGAACTGGAAGATCAGGCAAAACGGAGGGCGTTGGTCATGGGCCGATGGGGAAGCAGCTGGCGTTGCCCAGATAGGTCAACTAACCGGCGACCCCGTAGCCTTGATGGACAGAGATCGCCCCCAGCTCGCTTTCCCCGACAACACATTTGACAGCGTTGTGACTGTCGATGTCCATGAACATCTTCCGGCGCCTGAAGACTTGAATTTCGAGTTGGTTAGGGTCACCAGGCCAGGAGGCAGGATCATCATCAGCACACCCAATGGAGATGAACGGAAGCTGGCCGTCCGAATCAAGAACTTGCTTGGGATGACGCGCGAGGTCTACGGTCATTTCGTGATCGGCTATGAAATCTCTGAACTGGAGGAGCAGATGCGCCGTGTGGGGGTATCCCCGTCCTTCAGCATGACCTACTCTCGATTCTTTACAGAAATGATGGAATTGATGATCAACTTCGCCTACGTGAAGATTCTGAAGAAGGACCGGGGTCTGAAGTTGCACGGCCAGATTGCTCCCCAAACTCAAGACCAACTTGAATCGGTTGGAACATCCTACCGGCTGTATACATGGGTCTACCCAATTCTCTGGCTAGTATCGCTTTTGGACCACTTGATCCCCTTCAGTTCAGGATATGCGGTAGTGGTCGAAGGTAAGAAGGCCGGCTAGGTGAACGTTATCATCACCGGGGCTGGTGGTTTCATCGGGTTCCATCTTGTCCAGGATCAACTGAGCAAAGGTCGTCGCGTGACCGCCGTCGACTTGAATCTCAGCCGGCTGGAGCCGTTAGATGCAGGCGATGCGCTTGTTATCGTGGAGGGCGACTTTCGGGACAAGGAGTTGGTGGATCCGCACTTGAAGGGGCAAGACGCCTGCTTTCATCTGGCAAGCATGCATCTACAGACTTCAGCCTCTGAACAAGATTTCCGGGCAATCAACGTTCATGGCACTGAGGCGCTGGTAAGGCGTTGCCATCGGGCCGGAATAGGGCGGTTCGTTCATTGCAGCAGTGTTGGAATCTATGGACAGACGGGAGGTGATTCCGCGAACGAAAACACCAAGCCTGCTCCAAACATAGCGTACGAACGAACGAAACTGGCCGGTGAAGAGGCGGTCCTTGCCTATGCTGCTCAGACTGGGTTCCCATCGGTGGTGATCCGCCCGGCTTGGGTCTATGGGCCGGGTTGCCCACGTACTCTGAAGCTGTTCAGAAGCGTTGCCAAGGGCACCTTCTTCTACGTCGGCAACGGGGCCAATCTTCGCCACCCGATCTACATTGAGGACATGCTGGCGGGATTCGAGTTGGCCGCCACCCATTCGGCAGCCGTGGGGGAAGACTTCATCATGGCTGGACCGAAGGCCGTAACGATCCGCGAACTGATCGAGATGATTGCCGAGCTTCTCGGGCGCAGGCCACCGCGCCTCAGACTTCCCAGGACTGTGACCTGGATCGGCGCTTTGACCATTGAAAAGGGGTTCGCCGCGGTAGGGCGCGACGCACCGTTTAGCACGAGAAGTCTCAAGTTCTTCGAAGAGAACACCCACTTCAGTACCGAGAAGGCTCGGAATATCCTGGGATTCAACCCAGTTGTAGACCTGAAGGCGGGGTTGGCGCGGACGTTGGCCAGCCTGGACGCCATAAGTTGAATATCCAGGGGGGACGCGTGACAGGCAATCGCGCAGTGAGGCTGAAAGGAGGACGATGGGACGATCGCAATTCTGCGAATGCGGGAAGTGCCGTCGAACTGCGGTCCGGCAACTCCAAGACCATTCATATGGGGAGAGATAACCATGAAGAAGCCCAATATCCTGTTTCGAGGAACGACTACCGCAACGATGGTCCTTGCGATGGTGCTTGCGGCAGTCTCCCCGGCTGCGGCAGCTACCTATCATGCCACGATTGATTTCGAAGATCTGGCAGCCGGGACCATCGTTGGAAACGTTGCACACGATTCTGGAATATCCGGTGATGACGCAGGAGGCTACGTGGCTGTCTACGGCCATCACCCGACCCGGGCAGGTAATTTCGCAATGATCTTTGACGCGAACTGCGGCGGCAGCGCCGCTACCTGCAGCGGCGATGATAGTGACCTTTACAATCCCGCGCTCAGCAAAGTGCTAATCATCTCTGAGGATCTCGACCCGAGCGATCCGGACGATGCAGACGTCGTAGGAGCGATCTTCTCCTTCGATTTCAGCAACTGGGGTGACGGCGTGGTGAATGTGGACGATATCACGGTCCAAGACATCGAAGCCGAACAGGGTGAGGGCGGCGCCCAGGTGCAGTTGTACTCGGGCGGCGGCCTGGTCGCTACTGTGCCCATTTCGGCGACCGGCGACGGCGTTTCTGCGTTAGTCGACATCGGCGTCCCTGGCGTCGACTACATGGAAGTCGACCTCAATGGATCAGGCTCGATCGACAACATTAACCTCTCGTGGGAAACAGAGGACGCTGGGGGAGGGCAGGGCTGTACGCCCGGCTACTGGAAGCAGACCCAGCATTTCGACTCCTGGGTCGGCTATTCACCGACGGACTCTTTCGACACTGTTTTCGGAATCACGTCCACCTTCGACAGCGGGACCTTGCTTGATGGCCTGAAGGCGAAGGGCGGCGGGGAATACGCCTTCGCTCGACACGCTGTAGCGGCACTGCTGGACGCTGCCAATCCGGATGTGGATTACTACTACTCCACAGGGGAGGTCATCTTCATGGTTCAGGCAGCCTACGTAAGTAGTGATTTTGAGAACACCAAGGACCTGTTTGCGGTTCAGAATGAGCTCGGTTGCTCGTTGAACTGAGCACGCTCAATCTCCACGGGGACGGTGAGCAGGGTCGACCAGGCTCTGCTCACCGTCCGAAGCGAAAGCCCGAGGGGTCAAACAGACCCTTTGGGGGCAATGCCGGCAGGACCCCGTAGTCTGATCACTCTTGTGGCGTCCTTGGCCTCGAGACAATCCAGCACGATCCCTCCTGGTCCCAGTGCCAAATGTTTACTGACCGATCATCCATGTTACACGCGAAGCCGGAGACGGCAAATGGGGACTCCGGAACTACGTCTAAATTCCCATGGGAAACGAATGAAAGTACTTGGAATCACAACTGAAGGGGACAGCGGAGCAGCGCTGGTTGAGGACGGCCGCATCCTGGCTGCGGTCAATGAAGAACGCCTGGCCCGGATGAAACTCGTGGTGGGCTTTCCTCGGGATTCGATTCGAGAGGTGCTTAGCCTTGGCGCCGCGAAGTGTTCAGACCTGGATGCAGTGATCGTCGCCGCCACCCAGGGGATCTTCGTCGACCAACTCCGGCCCTTCCAGGGTTGGAGCCAACTCTCCCCGAACGGAACTGGCCGGAGCATGGCCAAGAGGCTTGCCGCACCCCTGTCCCGCTATAGAAAGCAGCTGCCGTTTCTTGAGGCGGTGTACTACACACTCCTTGGCCCGAGCTTCAGGCATCGACGTAAAAGAATCCGAGAAATATTGCGCACGGAGTACGATACCGACTGCCCGATCCTTTTCGTCGATCATCACTTTGCCCACTTGATGTCCGCGTACTACACGAGCGGATATGGAGACGCATTGCTGGTCTCGATCGACGGGGGCGGCGACGGCAAAAGCTCTTTGGTGTATGAGGCTCGTGACGGCCGCTTTACCAAACTACATGAGGTATCGGCCTTCAACTCACTCGGCAACTACTACGCATATGTAACCCATCTGTGTGGCTTCAAGGCCATGAAGCACGAGGGCAAGATAACCGGTCTGGCGGCGCACGGAGAGCCGAAATATGTCGATCTCCTCGAAGAATTCATCGACGAGGAGGACGGGACCTTCAAGAATCGGGCTGGTCTTGTCTTTCTTGCGGCGGCAAAGGAGCTCGAAAGGCGTCTCCCAAACGGGTGGGCGCGGGAGGACCTGGCGGCCAGCATTCAAACGCACTTTGAGAGCGCAACCCGCCGCTACGTCGGTTACTGGTCAGATCGCACGGGATTGACCGATGTCGCCGCCGCGGGTGGCGTCTTTGCCAATGTGAGGGTCAACCAAGAGATCTTGGAGCTACCAGGTGTCCGGCGACTTTTTGTTCACCCTCACATGAGTGATGGCGGGCTCTCGGTCGGCGCCGCGTTGGCCGGATGCTTTCCGGCAGTGTTGGAGACGCCGATGCCATCAGTCTCATCGCCTCTGCGTGATGTCTATCTTGGGCAGGACCTGACAGAGGACGACATCCAACAGGCGTTGCTGCAGTATGGCCTCAACGCGATGGAAATCAAAGGAGACATTGAAAGCGCTGTGGCGGACCTCCTCACTGAAGGCTATGTCGTCGCACGGGCGGCGGGTAGGATGGAGTACGGTCCGCGTGCCCTGGGGAACCGTTCAATCCTCTACCAGCCAACTGATCCAAGTGTGAACGATTGGCTGAACAAGAATCTTAGAAGGACGGAGTTCATGCCGTTCGCGCCAGCCACGCTCTACGAAGCGCGCCAAAGATGCTTTGTCAGTGTAGACGGCGCTGAACATGCTGCTCAGTACATGACGATCACGTTCGATTGCACTCGTTGGATGCGGGAGCAAATGCCAGGAGTAGTCCATCTGGATGGAACCGCGCGTCCCCAATTGGTTCGGGAGGACGTAAACCCGAGTTTCTACCGGATTATCAATGCCTTTTACCACCGAACTGGGTTGCCAGCGATCATCAATACAAGCTTCAACCTGCATGAGGAGCCTATTGTCAATTCGGCCGATGACTGCGTTCGAGCATTCCTTGAGGCAAAGCTCGATTTCTTGGCATTGGGTCGTCATCTGATCCGCCATCCTGAACCACTGACGCACCCTCTTAAGCCGGTGCAAGCCATCTCAGGAGCGAAGGAATGACATGCTTTGAAGGTGAGGCCCTTAATGCGTGCCTTGGTCTGACACGGTACTCGCTGAATGCCGGATGGTATCGGCCCGAGACAGTCACTTTTCCACGTCCGATCCTTTGTCAGAGGTCGCAGTGAACAGACAGGGAGGTCCGGCTTCCGTAGTCTTCTGGATTCGTCTCCTCATCGGGTGTGGGATCATAGGTCTTCTTCTTTGGCACATTGGCGCAAACGAGGTCTTGTCCGCCGTGGGTCTGGCAAATCCTTTCTGGCTGCTGGCTGCTGTGGGTGTCCAGCTCATCGGAAAGGTTATCTGGTCCGTGCGCTGGTCGGCGATCCTAGACGCATTCGATGTCAAGTATCCCTTCGGTCATCTCATCCAGGCCATCTTTGTTGGTCAGTTCTTCAGCAATCTGATGCCGACCTCGTTCGGGGGGGATTTCTATCGTGCGTATTGGGTCACCCGTGGTGAAGGTAGCTACACTCGCTCTCTCTTCGTCGTTCTAGCAGAACGAGCGGTCGGCTTGATCGCATTGGGGTATGTGGCATTGCCTGCTCTGCTGCTGTTGCTTTTCCATTCACAGTCGTGGGGTGTGCCCGGACTCTTATGGATGATTGTGTTCCTGGTGTTACTCTGCGCGGCCGTGTTGATTTTTCGGCCTGAGGCAATCCAAGCGCTTGAGTGGGCTCGGCATTTCGTGTGGCCGATACGGCTGCAGGAACCCATGGGCAGGTTTGTGAGCGCGCTTGGGATTCTTCAACAGGCACGAAGTTGTTGGATGCGTATCACTTTGGCTTCGCTAGGAGTCCAAGCCATCGGCATTGCGTTCTTGTATTGTCTGGGCCACAGCCTCAACCTATCTCTTTCGGGAGTGCACTACTTCGTTCTGGCCCCGCTTACCGCGATTGCGACAATGCTCCCCATCAGCATCAATGGGCTCGGAGTACGAGAAGGGGCACTCATCTTGTTTGCCGGCTTGCTTGGGGCGCCCATCACGAGCAATCACGCCCTGGCCCTCGGCCTGCTCTCGTCTGCCTTGCTCCTTGGTGTTTCGTTGATCGGTGGAATCATCTATGTTGGGGGCAAAAGGCCCGAAGGCGCCCATGCCACCTGAATTGGATGAGCTCGACTCTCTCTTTGCCAATCCTGATTTCCTCGTACCAGACGATCCGAGGTCAAGCGGATACATGGTGGCCATCCACACCGATTTCTACCGGTGGGCCAAACCGCTTGCCGAAGGATGCAGAGTAGTAGACGCCGGCTGCGGTTCGGGCTATGGAACCGCGATTCTCGCCGAGTCGGCTAGCTGGGCCCTCGGCGTAGATATCAAGCCCGGGCTTGTCAGATATGCGCGCAAGCGGTACGTACAATCCAATCTGCGGTTCTCAGTCATGGATGGTTTGGCGCTCGGTATGGCGCCGTCAAGCGTGGATATCGTTATCTGCAACGAGTTCATCGAGCATTTGCCTGACTACCGGCCATTCCTTGAAGATGCCTACCGGGTGCTGTGTCCCGGGGGCCGATTAGTGTGCGCCACGACCAATGCCAACCGGAGTCTCAAGAAACGAGACGGCTCTCCCCTCAACCGTAACCATTTCCATGAGTTCACTGGCGAGACGCTACTTGACCTTCTGGGGTCAAAGTACTTCACAATCGAATCGTTCAGTCAGCTCCCCAATCCTGCCTATATGGCTTTCGCAGCCCATGGGGGATCCCGCTTGATCGAACGCTGCCTCATGACCCTAAGAATCAAACACCGAATCCCAGTGCGATGGCGCAACAAGGTTCGCCAATTTCTGACAGGAATCAGTGTCGAAATGTTGGTTGAGGGTGAATTTGCAATCGTCCAGGGTTTGGAGGAAAATGGCCTCTATGCAATAGTGGTCGCAACCAAGGGAGAGTTGGATGGATCAGCAGATTGATGTTGGCTGGCAAGTGCGGCGCAAACCGACGGGCATAGTCTCGCTCGAGACACCGATGCGTTTACGACGTCGAGCCGGCTCCCGGCATTCCTCCCTGTTCTGGGGGGGAGTTTTCGCTCTGCTGATGTTGTTCTTGGCCTTCGCCTTCGAAGGCGCAAGGGGCGCGGGTGACCAGGTATGGGCATGGAACCAGACGGACCTGAGCGAGTTCTCCGGCCAACTTTCGGCATACCAGGTGGTTGACAAGTCAACAAATCAGGTGGTTTGCAGCGATTACAACGCCTCTAATCTGTACATCGGAGTCACTGAACCAGTTTGGGTAAGCGAGCAAAACTTTGAATACTCTGGGGTAATCGAATTTGGCGGTCTCGGGTCAAGAGCTGGAGTAACACTCTACTATCAGGATCCTGGCAATCTTTATCAAGTGAATATCCAGTCTGGAGATAACGATCCTTTCGAGGGTGGGTTTCGCCTTAGGCGTTTCAATGAGGGCCATGAGCACCAATTGATTGAGGATAACAGCCTGCATTTCATCCAAGGTACCTGGTACTCATTCCACTTGACTGTCGAAACCTATCCGGATCACACCCATTTTCATCTCATCATGAACGATGAAACCGGGCCGAATGCCCTTGAGTACGATGATTACAGTTCGGATCGATTTACATCAGGTCGCGTCGGGCTTAGGAAGAAGCAGGGCCCACAAGCTTGCTGGGATGACCTGGCAGTGGACGCTGTGTCGGGCCTCCCGGCTACCATCACAAGCACCCAATCATCGGAGAGCATGACTCCGACACCGACGAACTCAGCGGCGACAGCGACCAATCCATCTGGCGGTGGTGGGAGAATGTCAGCCACGCCTAGTCCAACGCCTGGACCCGGAACCCCTACCGCGACCAGCGATCCGGGAGGGGGCGGGAGAATGTCAGCCACGCCTAGTCCAACGCCTGGACCCGGAACCCCCACCTCAACCAGCGATCCGGGAGGGGGCGGGCGAGCGACCTTGACTGCGAGCAACACGCCTGCTCCGGGAACGCCCACGGCGACCTTCCCGGTGGCTTCACCAACAGCGACGTCGAATGACTCTCGGCCCACCCCCACGGACGGACCGAGCCCCACGCTGTTTGCGACTCGAGCTCCGAACTAACCTGCAGCGGCTGTTTTGCCGTCTCTCCTGTCAGCAAGCGATCGCTAATCTCTAGGATTTCTGGATCCCCTGTCCTGATCCAATGTGTGTTGGGCTGATGGAGAATTCTCCAGAGGGTCGCCGGCGGATGACTCAAACGAAGGATGGTCAGAGGATCTCAACATTTCTTTCCCGAGCTGGGAGAAACCCGGGGTACCCAAGACGATATCGATGGTTTTTCGGGCCGGTTCTTGTTGGCCTCTGCCTCCTCGCTGCGTGGCAAGTCGCAAAACCGAGGCAGCACGCCCATGGACTGCCGGTCAGCATCCAGGCCGACGGCTACGACATCCAGGGCCAGATTTCCCCCGGAGAGAGCTCAAGCGAGCTCTGGGTGATACTCGTTCATGGAAACAGGGCCGGGGGGCTTGAAGAGCCGCTCTATCGAGACATGGCCGAAGGCATCACTGACGTGGCCTCGGTGCTCGCCATTGATATGCGCGGCTTTGGGAGATCATCAAATGAACGCCTCGAAAGCTCAGATCACATCCTGGACAGATCTGCAGACATCTCTGCCGCTGCGGATTACCTGCTCGGGAATCAGGGTGTGGACGAATCGCAGATCGTGCTGGTGGGCCATTCCTTAGGAGCGCTCGAAGTGCTTAGAGCAGCTCGGCCCCGTCGCTACCGAGCAGTCATCTCGATTGGACCGGCCGACTTCCGGCGCTTCATTGGTGACCCAATCGCGTTGCGTAGCTACTCCATCAAGTTTGGTGCCAACACCGGCATTTCGATCTCCCCGGAGCGGATTGCCGAGGAAGGCCGCGAGTTCACACCCGCAGCTCTGTTCTCGCCGTGTCCAAGCACACCCACATACCTCGTTTTCGGACAGTTCGATCTATCGGAGAGTCTGCGCGATGTGCGCGACGAAGTACCCGTCTGCGACTCCATGATAAGCTGGGAAACAATTCCGCTGGCCGATCATATGTACTGGACGGAACTCAACTTCGTGCCGACGCCTCTGCGCTCGTATGTATCGCGCCCGGAAGTCGGCCTGCTCTTGTCGAAGGTCAAGAGTCTCTTGCGATCCCTTTCACAGGGGTGAGTTGGTTTTCCTCAATCCGCCAACGAAACATGCCACTCCGCAAGGTCAGTGAAGGCGCTGGCCGAATGGTCACAGGTTCTTGCCGTTTGTGAGCAAGGCAACTGCAGGCGATGGCCCGACTCAAAAGCACCAGCTCACTTCCCCGACGTGTTCTGGGAGCATGAAAGACAGCGGTCTGATCGGCCCAGAGTGAACCCTCCAAATAACATATGGGCACCCCACTTGTGGAGCAGACAGCCAACTCCTCACGCCAGACGCTCGATTGAGCTATAGACTCATGCCCGGGTTGATCTGGATCGTCGACCCTCTGTTGTCGAAATTGGGCGGAGAAACCCAATTCTGTTGGTCGGGAAAAGTCTTGTGAAACTGACTGTGTGAGGGATGTCTGCAGCGGGCCCCAATCCAGCTCCGACGCAAGATGTTTACAATCGTCCGTGTTGTGGATCGCCGAGAGAACAGGACGAAAGATCTGATGACGTCGGACATCCCGTTTGCTGATCTTACAGGTTGGACACGGTTGACCATTGTGCCAATGATTCCCCCATACGCGGAGATCGCCCGCCTCGTGTGGATGATCAGGAATGTCTCGTAGATTTTCTCGCCCGGGTAATCTGAGTTGTTCTGATCTATTCATGTCGTATGCCTCCTGAATTCGGTGCACCATCCAATCTTTGATGTGAGGAAAGTGTTTCATTGATATCTGGCAAAACCGTTGAGGCGGCCGCCTTCTCCACCGCAGTGGCCCTGCTGGGTGTTCTCAATGCCTGCCGTCCCGCACCCATAAGAGGGCCGAACGAAGCGCAACTTGCCCCCACCGCGGCGGAGCGTGCGACCTTGGCTGCCCCCAAGGGCCGGAACCCATCCGAAGAACCGTCGATCCAACCCTCAGTGGTTGCGAATGGCTCGAACAGCAAAGTATGGTCGAAAATCGAAATTGCCTTTGAGGGACCAGAAATGGACGCCACAGATTCCCAATCCAATCCCTTTCAAGTTGTCTTGGATGTGATTCTGGCGGGCCCGGATGGGGTGAGCTACAAAGTTCCAGCCTTTTTCGATGGGGATGGCTTGGGTGGACAGACCGGGGAATCATGGAAAGTCAGATTCTCGCCAGACCGGCCAGGGGTGTGGCACTATGAAACCCGGAGTGACGAGCCTCTCCTGGACCACATCGAGGGCTCGTTTACGGTGGATCCACCACAGTTGTGCCAGGACCACGTGGCCGGGACCTTGCCCGATTTCTCCTGCGTGGGAAGACTTGAGGAAGTCGGGGGTCATTTCTTGAAGTTCGCCGATGGGCCATACTGGCTCAAGGGTGGGGTGGATGATCCTGAGGATTTCTTGGCTCCCGGGCAAACAGCTGGGATGCCTTCGAAGCAGGCGGCCGTAGACTACCTGGCGAGCGTTGGCATCAACTCCATGTACATCCTGCTCATGAACGTAGGAGGCGACGGGCAGAATGTTTGGCCTTGGGTTGGCCAAACCCAAGCCGTTGCCATGAAGAATCACCGACAGTTCGATGTGGGCAAGTTGGATGAGTGGGACAGGTTGTTCTCGTATGTCCAATCCAAAGGCATCGTCTTGCATCTTGTACTGGAAGATGACTCGGGGTGGAAGGGATTTGATCGTGGGTTGTACTATCGGGAGATGGTCGCTCGGTTCGGGTATCACAACGGGGTCATATGGAACCTGTCTGAGGAGTACGATGAGAACTACTCTCCGGCAAACATCAAGACATTCGGCGGCATGCTGGCTGAATTAGACCCATACGATCATCCGATTACGGTTCATCACTCAGGCGGCACGGACGCTTGGCTTCCCTTCGTTGACGATCCAGTTTTTAGCCTGACGAGCTTCCAGACAGCTTGGGCACCCCAGAACAATCTGGCGACGACTTGGTACTGGCGCATGGACTCCCTGGACCATCCAGCGGCCACATCATTTGACGAAGTGGGGAAGACGGGTGCGCGCGCCCGGATTGCCAGCCGTCGCATCTTCTGGTCAATCTTCACCGCCGCCGGCAATTTCGAGCTCCACACATATCCGCTCCGCGACTACCGTGAGTTCGAACAGCAATTCAACGATCTTGCCCGGGCGAGGGAGGTTGTCGAGCAGATGCCCTTCTGGAACATGCAACCACACAACGAGCTGATTGGTGGTGGGCAGGGCTACGTCCTGGCCGAGCTCGGAAGTTCGTATCTTGTCTATCTGCCCGCCGGTGGGCCGATTACATTCGACTTATCCTCGGCCCAAGCCGCTTCATCAGCACATTGGGTGGACCCCGCCACAGGCAATCGACAAGTGGTACAGGTAAGCGAGGGGCAGACAAACACTTTGGAACCACCCTCTTCGAGCCCTGACGCTGTGCTGGTGATTGCTGTGGACAAGGCTGACTAGGATTGGTGCGAATTGGGTAATCCAGGTTCAAAGTTGCCAGCACTCACGTCTAAGTTCAGCAGTCGCCGAGAGTTCGAGATGGCCGTATTGGGCGTGGTTGTCCTAGCATCATTCGGGCTTCGATTCTACAAGCTGGGAGTATGGAGTTTCTGGGGGGATGAATTGATCAGTGTGGACCGCGCCCTCAATCTCTCATCGCTTTCCCCGACCCGATGGTCACTATCCCTGATCCTGATGCATTGGTCATTGACATGGCTTGGGGTGTCAGAATGGACCGCCCGGATGATGCCTGCTCTTTTGGGAACCATCAATGTACCTGTGCTCTATTTCCTTGTCCGATCCACTTACGATCGTTCAAGTGCCATGTTGGCAGCCATACTCTTGGGGCTCTCCCCCTGGCATATCTATTGGTCCCAGAATGCCCGCTTCTACTCATCCCTCCTGCTCTTCTTCACCATTGCCCTGTTCTTGTTTCACAAAGGGCTTGAGAAGGATCGCCCAGTATTCTTCGTCGCTGCACTGATCGCGTTTGGAGTGGCCTCAATGGAGCGGATGGTGGCGCTGATCCTTCTGCCCATCCTGCTAGCCTACATCCTGTTGTTGCGGACGAGATTCTTTGAAGCACCAACTGGGTTGAACTGGCGAAAGCTCGCCTGGTTCCTTCTTCCGGGACTAATTCCTGGTACGTATCTCATCCTTAACGTTCCTGCCGTGCGAAACCCAGAAGGATGGAGTGGAGTTTTCGGTTGGACCAATACTTCTCCCCTTTGGATCCTGGCAGGAGTTATCTTCTATCTGGGAATCCCACTCCTTTGTTTTGCCGCTGCGGGAGGCATCGAGAGCCTCTATCGTCGTAACCGTGCCGGCCTACTTCTCGTGTTGACAAGCATTATCCCTGTTGCCGCCG
>Ga0315556_1001367_pt1 | contig 14688 bp, 14 predicted proteins | sample SalMarSW160310MG_FD_202112 | JGI IMG/M metagenome (GOLD analysis project Ga0315556, IMG submission 202112) | Salt marsh sediment microbial communities from the Plum Island Ecosystem LTER, Massachusetts, United States - Salt Marsh Sediment SW1603-10 ...
CATCGCGATCTACGCGACGCTGGTGAACGCGCTGGTCCACATCGTCCCCGCACTGGCGACGCGCCGCTACAACCCGGGTCTGACGACCGCCATCGTGCTGTTCCTGCCTCTCGGCGGGGCGGCCGCTTGGCTCGTCACGGCCACCGGACAGGCGGGGCTGAGTACCTCCTGCTCGGGCTGAGCGTGGCCATCGCCGTTCACGTGGCCATCGTGGGCGCTGTGCTGCAGTGCCGGCGGCGGCTCGGGCGCGGGTGAGGCGCCGGCTGGCACCGAAGACCCGGGCTCCCAGTCCCACCCCTTCAGCCTGTCTGGCATGTCCCGGATCGCTGCCATCGTCGAGCCGTCGAGTGTACGAAGTGCGTGACGCGATCGGCTCCCTCCGGCAAGCCGGACTCCCGCCTCGCTCATCGTCCATGGGGCCCATCACTGCACCAAGGCTCCCTCCCAGACGCGAAGCAGAAGCCCCTTGAGCTGGGCGAAAGCTTCGGGCCCGAGCTCGGCCTTCCATTCGTCCTCGATGGTGCGGAGAATCTCGTGGATCTTCGCGTATGCGGCATGTCCACGCTCCGTCAGGAAGACGATTCGGGCACGGCCCTGATGGGGTGCGTCGGTGCGGTCGATGTACCCGATGCCCTCCAGGCTCCGTAGCAGCTGGTTCATGGCTTGCTTGCTGATGCCGGCGCGTTCGGCGAGCTCGATGGGACGAACCCCGTCCGGGCCTGGGAACTGCAGCACCGCCATGTGCGGCAAGCGGAGCTCCTCGAAGCCCGCCGCGTTGAGTTCGGCGATGATCCGGCGCTGGATCGCCTGGGACGGCACCCGTAGCAGGGCTCCGATCAACATCTCCTCCGGAGGGAGCGGTGACGGGGGGCTTGACATCATAGTAAATGCGCTTTACTCTGATGGGGCATAGTAAACAGACTTTACCATGTCCGCACGGCCCAGGAAAGGGAGATGAAGATGACACCTCGAGCCAGCGACCCCCAGGTCAATCCGTCCGACGAGACCATCCGTCTCGGTCCTCTCGGTGTGCGCTTCCTGATCACGGGAGCGAACGCGAACGGTAGCGTCGCCGTGTTCGAGCTCGAGGTCCCGAGCGCCCAACGCCTGGCGGCACCGCCGCACAGCCACGACCACTACGAGGAGACGATCTACGGCCTCGAGGGTGTGCTGACCTGGACCGTGGACGGGCGACGCATCGAAGTCGGGCCGGGCGAGGCGCTCTGCATCCCGCGCGGCGCCGTCCACCGGTTCGACAACGACGGCAGCCGCGACGCCAAGGCGATCTGCGTGATCACGCCCGCCGCCATCGGCCCGCAGTACTTCCGCGAGTCCGCCGACGTGATCAACGCGGCCGCCGGCGGACCGCCGGACCGGACGAAGATGGCCGAGATCATGGCGCGCCACGGCCTGACGCCCGCTGCACCACAGCCACCGGCGTAACCCCGCCGTACGTCCTAGTACGGGCATCGAGCCGTACCGGCCCAGATCGCTGGGCATCTTCCACCGGAGGCGTGACCCCCGGTCGTCCTGAAGCGAGGAATCCAAGGTGTTGAACAGCGTGAAATCATCCCGGTCGACGATGGCCTTGGCGGCGGCCTTGCTGACCCTCGCCGCGATCACGGTGGCGAGCGCCCAAGCGGCGAGCGGGCAGCATTGGACGGTGAACGCCGGCGGGCTGTCGCCCGACCACACGATCGACGCGCAGATCTTCGCGCCCACCGTCATCGTCGTGGACGCCGGGGACACCATCACCTGGTCGGGGGTCGGGCACACCGTGCTGTTCACGCCCGCAGGCAACCGTGTCCCGGTGATCATCCCGGATCCCAAAGGACAGGGCATGATCGACAACCCGGAGGTGTTCGCTCCCCAGGGCGGCAAGACCTACACGGGCGAGGGCGTCGCCGGATCGGGCCTCCTGACACCCCAGAACGCCAGCTACTCGTTGACCTTCACGAAGGCCGGGGTGTACCGCTACCTGTGCGGCCTCCATCCGGGCATGCGCGGCACCGTCGTCGTGCAGCCCGCAGGAACGCCGTACCCCCATACGCCTGCCGAGTACGCGGCGATCGCGAAACAGGAGCTGCAAGCAGCGTTCGACGGCGGCAAGCAGGCCCTGGCGCAAGCGGCGAAGCCGTACGTGCTCCCCGGCCCGGACGGCACGAAGATCTACGAGATCTGGGCCGGCATCGGTACGTCCTCGGCCACGGCCGACCTCTACGTTCCCGCGACGCTCACGGTCCACGTGGGAGACACGGTCGTGTGGACGCAACCGGATGCGCACGAGCTGCACAGCGTGACCTTCACGTCGGGCGCCAAGGACACCCCTGCGGACAACGCGCCCCAGGGCGGTCACACCTACAGCGGTACGGAGCACCTGAGCTCGGGCCTCATGGGTCCCGACCAGAGGTACTCGCTGACCTTCACGAAGGCCGGCACGTTCCACTACAGCTGCACCATCCACGACACCGTGGGCATGGAAGGCACCATCGTCGTCCTTCCGAACTGAGGTAGCGGAAAGAGCACGCGGATCGAACGGGGAGCCCCAACGGCGGGGCTCCCCGTTTCTTCGAGCTCAACGAAGGGAACGGGGTCGGCAACGTCACGCTCGCGAGGAGAGCGCATGGTGCGGGGAAGGACGGCAGTTCTGGGAACGTTGACGACGAGGTCCAGGCCCAGAAAGGACGGAGTGTCGCATGCGTCGAGAGCGTTCAAGCGCGCCGGCCCGCCGACGGTGTGGCGGGCACGAATCACCCTCAGCCACAACAAGCTGTGGTGGGAGCGCTCACGGGGCTGTGCTGAGCGTCGATCGTGTCACTACGCCCGCCCGACGTCTGGAGGTGCCGGAACGGCACTGCCGCAGTAAGCTTGGTGGAGGGGGCGATAGCGATGATCGCCTGGACGAACGTCGTCGTCCTCGTCGTGGCTACCGGCCTGACCGCTCTGACCTACGTCAGGAGCGCCGGGCCCGCCGCACTGGAGCGGAAGATCGGCGCCGTCGCCTATGCCCGCTGCACGCGATACCGCTTCCTCGCGGGGATCTTCATGACACTGGCGGGCATCGACTACGTCGTGTACGCCTTCTTCCCCCTTCCCCTGACGCTGCCGCGCACCTTCCCGTGGCCGTACTGGCTGTCGGCGCTCATCGCCGTCGCGATCGCCGTTCCCTCGGGAATCCTATGGATACGGGGCATGAGAGATGCCGGCGAGGAAACCATGCTGGTCAGGAAACAGCACCAGCTCTACGGCGGCATCTACCAGAGCATCCGTCACCCGCAGGCCGCCGGCGAGGTCTGGTACTGGTGGGTCTTCGCTTTCCTGTGCCACTCCCCGTTCCTCGCCATCTACTCGCTGGTCTGGTTGCCCCTCTTCCACCTCATGAGCCGGGCCGAGGAGCGCGACCTCGTGATCCGCTACGGCGACGCCTACCGCACCTACCTACAGCGCACCGGCATGTACCTCCCCAAGCGGCGCAGAACCCATGCGAGCGCGAACGACGCAGAATCGTAACGCTCGCGATGAGGCCTGAATCGGCACCAGCGTCGGCGGCAGAAGCACGAAACCGGCGAAGACCTTCGAACCGGGTTAGTGTCGACGCGAGAAGCCACGGAATCCCGCACGGAATGCATTGCGACGAACCGGAAGAGAACGTGGTCGAGCCGTCCATGGGGCCGGATACTCTTCCCTGTCCAAGACGGTCGAGAGTGATAGCATCCACCATCGAATCACCACTGACCGGTCGAGCCTGTCCGCTCGGATCCGGTCCATGCGCCGCATGAAGACATCGCCCATGAAGCTCTTCCACTTCGACTTCAACTTCGGCGCGCCACGGCCTGACTACCTCCGGCATTGGCTCGAGCGACTCGCAAGCCTCGGCTACGACGGCATCGTCTGGGAACTCGAAGGCAAGGTGCGTTGGGTAACCTGCCCCGAGTGTGTCGACCCCGAGGCGATGACGAAGGACGAGCTTGGAGAGCTGCTCGCCGTAGCGGAGAGCCTCGGCCTCGAGAACATCCCCCTTCTCCAGACGCTGGGCCACGGCGAGTACGTCCTCGAGCATCCGGCGTACCGCCAATGGCGCGAACATCCGGACCACAACGACATGTACTGTCCCTCGAACCCTCAGGTCCGCGCGTTCCTGAGACGTTGGCTCGAAGAGATCATCGCGCTATTCGGGCCGTCGCTCAAACAGGTCCACCTCGGAGCCGACGAAGCGTACGACTTCGGCACCTGCCCGGCCTGCCGCGAGGCAGTAGCGGCCAAAGGGCCGACCGGCCTCATGGCCGAACATCTCGCGACGGTGGCCGAGCCGCTCCTCACGCGCGGGATCCGACCCGGCATCTGGAGCGACATGGTACTTCGCCAACCGCAACAGATGTCAGCTATCCCACCGGAGTTCGTCATCTGGGACTGGAACTACTGGGACGGCATCGACCCGCCGGAACGGGTGCGCATCTGGGGGCGGGGCGACGCGAGCCCGCACGACCTGCCGACGGAGGCACGGGCAGCCCTTCCGGAGCTCGTGGACGCCCATGATCGCCCGAGACCCTTCTACACGGTCGATCTCCTGCACCGTCTTGGCCGCGACGTGGTCGTGTGCAGCTCCACCCGCTCGCACGGTGACACCCCCTTCTGCGGCAGCCACGCGCTCCACGCACCGAACGTCGTCGGAGCCGCGCGCAAGTCCGTCGCGAGCGAGGCGCTAGGGATGCTCGTCACTTCCTGGGGCATCCGTGTCCACAGCTTCGAGACGCAGCTGCCGTGGATTGCCCTCGCCGCGAAGGCGGCCGACCAGCCCCATCTCGACTACGGCCGCCTTCTGGCGGACGTTGCAGACGACGTATGGGGGCTCGAGGACGCTTCGGTCTTCGATGCGATCGCTGCCATCGGCCGGCCCTGGCCGTTGTCGACGACGGACGAGCTCGGCATCCAGTGGAACGGCCGCAAAGACATGGTCCCGGCACCCAAGGGTTTCTTCCGGAGCGTGCTCGACGCCCGACGGCATGAGCTTCCAAGCGTGACGGAGTCGATGATTGCCGGCGCGCGCGAAGCCATCGCGGCCGTATGCGACCTTGGACGTTTGGCCTGGGATGCGACGTGCGGCCTCGACAGCCTCGAGGCTTGGACACGCGCCGGACACCATCGAATCTGGCTGACGCACGTTACCCGGCACATCGTCTCCGAGCAGACCAAGAGCCGCATGGACCGGCAGATGCTCGTCGACGTCCTCGATACCCAGATGACCGCGCACCGGGGCTGGCTCGAGACATGGCTCCGGCCGGAGAGCGCCCGTAGGACGGCTCATCTCGTCCATCACGCGATCCTCGAATACGCGCGTGGGCGGTGACGGTCTTCAGCAGACCGGCCGCTCGAAGCTCAGGTCGTCACTCGGCGCCTCTGGATGCCGACTCCAGCTCGGCGGCCGCAGCCCGATCCAGGTACACCGTTGTCGCGTCATGACCTTGTAGGGCCGATGCCGGGTGTCGGCGGGAGACCGGGCCGCCGAAGCAGTCGAGCACGGCTGCGGCCTTGCGGGCACCCGGTACCGTGCAAACGATCGCGGAGGCGGAGAGAATCGCCGGCACCGTCATGGTGATGGCCTTCCTCGGGACTTCCTCCAGGTCCGAGAACCACCCCTCTCCCACTTGCTGCCGGCGGCTGCGCTTGTCGAGCTCCACGACCTGGAAGACGCTTCTCGTATCGAAGTCGGCGGGAGGCTCGTTGAAGGCAAGGTGCCCGTTCTCTCCAACGCCGACGAACGCCACGTCCACCCCGTTCCGTCGAACGAGCGCCTCGAGACGACGGCACTCCTCGGCAGGGTCCGGGGCGTCACCTCGGATCAGGTGCACCTCACCGATACCTGGGGTGACCCGGGACACGAGCCGCTCGTTCAGGTAGCGACGGAAGCTTGCCGGATGGTCGGCACCGATGCCGACATACTCATCGAGATGGAACATGGTCGTCCGCGACCACTCGATGTCCGGGATCCGTGTCAGGGCCGCGAGGAACGTAAACTGGGACGAGCCGGTCGCCGCGACGAAGGTGGCGCGCCCTCGCCGCTCGATCGCCGACCTCAGTTCCCTGGCCGCAGTCTCCGCTGCAGCGGCGGCCATGTCTTCTTCGGTCTTGAAAACGTTGATCTGCACGTGCTACCCCTTTCTTGACGATCCAGCTCCCCACGAAAACCGTCACCGGGATCGTTCCTTCGGGACGCTTGCGGACCGGGGTGCCGCTGTAGAGCCACGGACCATGAGCTTCGGCTCGAGAACATGGTTGAAGACAGTTCGGTCAGGCTGATCCGTACCTCCACGCGAGGTCAGCAGCAGTTCCGCGGCCAACTCGCCCATCTCGTACTTCGGCTGATGGATCGTGGTCAGCGCCGGCGTCGTGATCGAGGCGGTCCAGATGTTGTCGTAGCCCACGACGGAGACGTCCTCGGGCACGGACAGCCCGGACGCCTGCAGGCCTCGCAGCAGGCCGATCGCGACCATGTCGTTGGCAGCCACGATTGCCGTGGGACGCCGCGGGCCACCGCATAGCGCGCTGGCCGCGCGCTCACCGAGTTCGACTTCGTAGATCCCGTCGGTGGATTCGCTCTCACGCTCCGCGACATGAACGAATCGCGGGTCGGCCGTGAGCCCCGCCTCTTCCAAGGCGCTGCGATAACCGCGCGACAGCTCGCGCCGGTGCGAGCGGACGAGAGGAGGAGACACGAAACCGATGGCCGTGTGCCCCAGGCCGATGAGGTGCTGTGTTGCAAGGCGACCGCCCTGTACGTTGTCTGCGACCACATGGAACATGTCGGGCTCGTCAAGGGTCTGGTCGAACGTCACGGCGCGGCCTTGCCATCCCCGTAGCTCGTGGCGCACCTCGGACGATTCCGAGACGATCGCGACGATCAAGCCCCATACGCGCTTCTCGCCGAGCCGGCGCAGGTACTGCAGTTCCCGCTCGGAACGCCGGTCCGTGCTGCAGAGGAACACGTCGAAGCCTTCGCGGTAGGCGACGTCCTCGACGCCTCTGACGAGATCGATGTAGTAGGGGTTGGTTACGTTAGGGACGATGACGCCGACGTCCTGTGAGCTATCCGACTTGAGATTGCGGGCGAGTTGGTTTCGGCGGTAGCCGAGCTCCTGGGCGGCCTGCACGATGGCTGCCCGCACGTTCGGGCGGGCGGAGTACTCGGGAGAACCGAGGACGCGTGACACCGTGCTCGGCGACACGCCGGCACGCCTGGCCACGTCGTAGATCGTGGCTGGACGCTTCAAGGCTCTTCCCTCCAGCCACCCCAGCACCACGTACACGTTCGGGCTGCACGCGGCGTCATCTTCAGAACCCACCCCAATGTGGGGCCCGACGCTCGAGGATCGAGCTCACGGCGCCGCCGACCATGTCCTCGACGTTCACGGCCGCATCGCCTTCGATGGCGCGCTCGGCGGCCAGAGGCAGCAGGGACGCGGCGAGTCCCGCGATCGCATCCGCGCGGGCGGGCTTGCCGTCCGTGATGCACGCGGCGAACGAGGCGAACTGCTCACGCGTACCGATGTGCCAGCCGCCCTCGTCACCCTGCGCACCATGCGCGATGCGCTCGCCCGTGTGAGCGTCCCAAACCACGACCTCGTTGCGCCGCGGGTAGATCCGGGCCATCCCCGCGTCGCCGATGAGCCCGATCTCCAGATGCTCACGGTCGCGCGCGTCATGTCCGTAGGGCCCGTGCGGCGCGAAGAAGTTGACCCCGACCTCGAGCGGGATGCCGGACTGCGTCCTGGCGATGACCCAGGCATGGTCCAGGATCTCGCTTCGATCCACCGTGATGTCTTCCCCGGTCACGGCAGGCACGGTTACCCGGTTGTCCCTCCGCATGACGGCTTGGCCGCCTACGGCGGCTACCCACGACGGCATCGAGTCCGTGAACACGTTGAACAAGTCGGCATGGTGGCCGATCTTCTCCAAGAGAGCGCCTCCAGACCGCTCCTTCCGGAATCTCCAGTCACGGTAGAAGGCCGCCCGGAACTCATGCGCCCACGCTTGCCGCAGCGGACCGATCCTCGGGAGGACCATCTGGGCGACATCGCGGAAGAGCGGCGCGTAGCGGTAGACGAAACCTACCTGGAAGATCTGATCGGGGTGGGCCTGAGCCTCTCGCACCAGTGCCACGATGCCGTCAAGATGCGGCGCCAGCGGCTTCTCGCAGAACACGTGCTTCCCGGCTTGCAACGCTGCCGTAGCGAGGTCCACATGGCTGTCGGTGGGCGTGGACACGACCACGGCGTCCACGTCGTCGCGCTCGAACAGTCGGTCCGGAGAGTCGACCGTGTCCGCGGCCGGTGCGAGCGCGTGCGCCGCCGACAGGGCTCCCGCGTCGTGGTCGCACAGAGCCACGACCTCGAAGGCGTCCAGCGCGGCCAAGGCCGGAAGGTAGCTTCGCTGCACCAACGCTCCCGTTCCGCAGATCGCCAATCGAATCACGTGTCCACCTCAACCTTTCCACCGGCCGACGCGTCGGTGTCGAACGCTTCGCGTCCGCGGGTCACTTGATGGCTCCGCTCCAGCCCCCGCTCACCAGGAAGCGGCGCATGTACAGGAAGATGGCGAAGGTCGGTACGACGGCAATGAGGGCCGCCCCCATCAACAACTCCCAGTGCGTGACGCGTGCGCCGGCCAGATCGAAGAGACCGACCGTAACGAGCTTCTTGCTCTCCGAGGAGATCAGCGTGAAGGCGAACACGAAGTCGGACCAAACGGTGATGAACGCGTACATGGCGGAGGCGAAGATGCCGGGCGCGGCAGTCGGGACCACGATGCGGACGAGGACCTGCGGGATCGAGGCGCCGTCGACGATAGCCGCCTCTTCGAGCTCGAGCGGAATCTGCTGGAAGAAGCCGATGAGGAGCCAGACCGTGAAGGCAGATGTGAAGCCGAGCTGCACCAGGATGAGGCCCGGTAGGCTGTTGATGAGGTGCAGGAGCTTCAGGATCTGGAAGAGCGGGATGAGGACGATGACGGGTGAAAGCATCTGCGTGAACAGCATCAACAACCGCACCAGCTGGTTGCCACGGAAGCGATAGCGTGCCAGCGCGTACGCGGCGGGGAACGAGACGAGGAGATTCAACGTCACCGTGCTGACTGCCACGATCGCGCTGTTGCGCAGCAAGGTGAGCAACGGCAACGACCGCCAGACCTGGGCGTAGTTGCCCCAATGCCACTGGGCCGGAATCCACGTCGGGGGCGACCGGAAGATCTCGCTGTAGCTCTTGACCGACGTGATGAACATGACGTAGATGGGGAACACGAGGAACAGGACCATCGCCAGCACGGCGACGGCGAAGAGGGCTTGTCCGATCACGCGCCGCATGCGGTAGCTCGTGGCGCTAGACATCGATCTGCTCCGCTTGATAGGCCAGCACGTAGAGCACAGTGACGGCCGTGAGAATCAGCAGGACCAGCGTCGCGACGGCCGATGCCTGACCGATCCTCAAGTTGTCGAACGCGAAACGATACGAGAGCACCGTCATGATCTCCGTGGAGTGAAGGGGGCCGCCCTTCGTCATCACGTAGATGACGTCGAAGGCTCGGAAGGTCCAGATGGTTGAGATAATCGTGCCGACCATCAGCACGGGGCGCATCAACGGGATGGTGATCCGGACGAACGAGTTCCATCCGTTGGCCCCGTCGATCGACGCCGCTTCATAGAGCTGCTTTGGGATCGCGTGCAGCCCGGAAAGGAAGGTGACCGTCATGAACGGAACGCCCGTCCAGATGCTCGCGACCAGGACAGCGGCAAGGGCTGTACCGGGCCCGGCAAGCCAGGTGATGGGCTCCCGGATGAGGCCAAGGTTCATGAGCAGGGCGTTAGCGAAGCCGTGCGACGTTTCGAAGATCCATCGCCACACGATGCCGCTGATGCTAAGCGGAACTGCCCAGGGGAGGAGCACGAGCGCAAGCACGATGCCCTGCAAGGGGAAGCGACGTACCAGGATGAGGGCGAACGCGAGCCCCAGCAAGACCTTGCCCAGCACGGAGATTACGGTCCACTTAAGCGTCGTGACGGCCACGCGCCAGAACAACGCATCATGGGAAAGTCGGACGAAATTGTGGAGCCCGACGAACTCTTTTGCCCCGCTCAGCTTGACCGAGAACAAGGATAGCCACAGAACATAGCCAAGTGGGATGAGGACCAGCACCCCCATGACGACCATGGCCGGAAGCAATAGGGCTAGGATCCTGGAACGCGGCGCTCGGGTCACTCGGGATCACCGAAGGCCAACCACGCGTGCGCGTCACTTCGCCAGGGTCCAGAACGGGCCGCGCGTCTGTGTGGGTACACACTTGACCTCTCTGCAGATGATTGCGGTCGGGTCGGGGAGCGGTTCCCCGACCCGACGCGTGCCGTCGCCTACTGCAGCGTGTTGTTGGCCTGCTGGTTGAGCTGCTTCATGGCCTTTTCGGCCGTCTGCTGCCCCAGCAACACGGATTGCACGGCGTCCACCAGATCGTTCTGGATCTGCGTGAAGTATGGCGTGGTGGGGCGTGCCACGGCGTGCTTGGCCGCGGTCGTGAAGGCCTGCCAGAACTCGTCAGTGGAGAACGGCGGCATGGCCGCCACGGTCTTCTTGACCGGCACGAACCCGGCCGCAACGCTGTAGTCATGCCTGAGCTTGTCCGCCGACACCGCCTGGATCAGCTTCCACGCGAGGTCGGGATGCTTCGTCGTGTTGAAGATCACGAGCGCATCGGTCGTGGCGAGGTTCGCGGTCTTCACATCGGCGGGCTCCTGCGCGACCGCATACGGCACGCCCTGTCCGCCGCTCGTGACCTTGTTGCGGATCCACGGCCCGGTGATCATCATGCCGATGTTCCCGGCAGAGAACATGTCCTCGGCGTCGTTGCGGCACACGGACGTAACTCCAGGCTCCGTCACCTTGTACTTCGTGTAGAGGTCCGTGTAGAACTGCGTGGCCTTGATCGCTTCCGGAGAATCGAAGTTGTACGTCCCGTCGCTCTTGTAGACCGTACCGCCAGCCTGCCAGAAGTACTGGAACCACTGAGCCGCCAAGTGCAATCCCGAGCAGCCGACGAGGCCGATGGCATAGACATTGGGCGGATCATTGATCGCCTGAGCGTCCGCCAGAAGTTGATCCCACGTCGTGGGAGGGCCATCGATTCCGGCCTTCTTCAAGAGGTCGGGCCGGTACACCAGCACCTTCGTGGAGAACGCCCACGGGATTCCGTAGAGCGTCTTCTTCCAATACATGCTCTGGAGCGCAGAATCGAAGTAGTTCGACAGGAAGTCCTGGCTCGCGTAGTCCGTCAGGGGCTGGAGCACCCCGCGCTCCACGAACTCCGGAATGTAGCGTGCCTGCAGGTACGCCACGTCGGGAAGGCTGCCGGCACCAGCTTGCGTGACGAACTTCTGGTGCGACTCCGAGTAGGCAACCTGCTGCAGGTCGACCTTCACACCCGGGTTGGCGTCCTCGAAGTCCGCGATCATCTGCTTGTAGACCGGAAGCTGTTCGGCTGTGACGCCTTGGGCGGCGAAGCGCAGGGTCACCGTTTGCGCCAAGGCAGCCGAGAATCCAGTGGCAAAGATCAAGCACGCGATTGCGAAACGTGTCCATCGTCCAGTCATTCGGTTCCTCCGTCGTCGTTTCCTGGCAGAAGTGTTCGTTTCATAGACGCCGACAGTTTGACGAGCGTGCTCCTCCCTTCCGCAGCGTAGTGGTCGCACGCTGTCGTCTTGCAATCGATTGCAAAACGTGCTTCCCTCAACGACCCCGAAGATGAAGCGTCGCGCCTCCGGCGACCACCACGGGCATGAACCGACACGAGAACTGTGCGGCTATGCTAGCCTCATCAGCAACTCATGTCAATCGGACGATGCGCCTCTTGCACTACGCTTCCCGCCCAGACGCCCTTCGGGTCCCGGTGGATCGTGTGAGCGTCGTTGCATCGCATGCTCTCACCGAGGAGCCGTACGAAGTCGACGTCGCAACGGTTCCCGCACGCATTCGCAAGAGTGAGCTCTCGGCCCGTCCGGGGTGGTTCCTGCACCCGGGCTGGGTGGACCTGCAAGTCAACGGCTTCAACGGTCACGATCTCAATCGCGCGGACTTGGACACAACGACCTGTCTGCAGGTCGCACGCGAACTCTGGCGCGAGGGCGTTACGGGCTTCCTCGCCACGCTCATCACCGCGCCTACCGCGCAGGTGCGGGCGTCCCTTCGCACCTTGGCCGGAGCCATGCGCGCCCCCGGCGAAGCGTCCACGAGCCTCCTTGGGATCCATCTGGAGGGCCCCTGGATCTCCGATCGCGACGGAGCCCGCGGTGCGCACCCGGCCGAACACACGGTCGACCCCGATATCCGACTCTTCGATGCATTGCAGGACGCCGCCGAGGGCGCCATCCGGCTCGTGACCCTGGCGCCAGAACGTCCCGGCTCGATCGCGTTCATCCGTGCGTTGCGTGCACGCGGCGTCCAGGTCGCTCTCGGGCACACCCTGGCAAGCCGAGATGAGTTCCGGGCAGCCGTTGCCGCCGGCGCCACCCTGTCCACCCACCTCGGCAACGGGCTCCCAGCGACGCTCCCAAGACACCACAATCCGTTGCTCGAACAGCTCGCGAACGACGGCCTCGCCGCTACCGTGATCTTCGATGGCCACCACCTGTCTCCGGCGCTCACGCACGTGACACTTCGCAGCAAGGGTATCGACCGACTGGTCATGGTCAGCGACAGTGTCTCCGTCGCCCATCTTCCAGCCGGCGAGTACGAGACCGCCGTTGGTGAACGGGTGCGCGTGGAGACGTCCGGAAGAGTGAGCCTCGGCGATACCGGCTACCTGGCGGGTTCTGGAAGCTCGCTACTGGACTGTGTCTGTTTCGCTCGGCAGTCGCTCGGCCTTCCGTGGCCCACCATCGCACGCCTGGCAGGCACGCACCCAGCACGCTACGTGCAAGGGCGACGCGGCACGACCAGGTCCTGGACGCTCATTCGAGAGCGGGAAGCCGGCGCTGTCGAGGTTGCCGCCACCGTCGTCGAAGGGCGCGTCGTGCACGTCAACGAAGCTGTCTGGAACGAGAAGCAGCGGAGTCGGTGAAGGCAGAAGCCACACCTACGGTAGCTTCCGGGTCCGCAGGCGAGCAGGGGCAACGCGGCCCTTGCAACCCAGGGCGCAACTCTCCTCCGTTCCAAATGCGAAGCGCGGCGCGTCGTGAGGATCGCATGAGACGGCAATTGCTGTGACGTGGAAGGGGGAGCAGTCGGGGGCCCGTCGGGCCTTGAGGCCGGATCCCGTTCCGACGTGGCCCGGCATCCGAACCAAGCCAACTCCTCCAGCTACAACTCTGCTGTGATCGTGCCAATCGGGCGAAGACGTCCACTGCACGGCCACGCGAGAACGCGAGCCGGGCAAGCATGAAGTACCAGGTCCGACCATCAACCGTAATGGGTAGCGCTTCTGGCATGGGTTCGGTGGCTTCCCAGCACAGCTCCCTCTCCACGCATGGTGCCAACGCAATCCGATGTCGCCAGTAGCAGCTTCATGTGAAGGCACATGCGCCTGCCGTGGGACAAGATCCTTGGGCTCAAGGGGTCGCTGCAACACTTCATGATGGACTCTCTCTGTAGCGAGAGGGGGCGGTGGTGCAGCGAACACTGCGGTTGCCGAGGTTGACCGAGGCGCAGCGCTCGGAGGTGTGGCAGCGCTACAGGCGCGGGGAGTCGCTGGGGCAGATCGGGGCTGCTCTGGGAAGGCAAAGCAGCTCGATCTACACCATCGTCTCCGGCACGGGCGGCATCTCGCCCGCGAGCCGCAGGCGCTCCAGACTGGCGTTGACCCTGCACGAGCGCGAAGAGATCTCCCGCAGCCTGGCGCGCGGCGACAGCGTCAGGGCCATCGCCGGGAAGCTGGGCAGGGCGCCATCCAGCGTGAGCCGGGAGGTGCGCCGCAACGGCGGGCTGCGGTGCTACCGGGCGCTGGCCGCCGACGAGCGGGCTTGGCGGGCCGCGGCACGCCCGAAGGCGTGCAAGCTCGCCTGCAATGCGGCCCTCGCCCGTTTGGTAGTGGCGAAGCTCTTGGAGGACTGGTCGCCGGAGCAGATCAGCGGCTGGTTGAAGCTCACCTACCCGCATCATGAGGGCATGCGGGTGAGTCACGAAGCCATCTACCAGAGCCTGTTCGTGCAGGCTCGGGGCACGCTCAAGAAGGAGCTCACCGAGCACCTGCGCACCCGCCGAACGATCCGCCGCAGCCGGCACGCCAGCCTCAGGGGCAAGACGCGCGGGGAGATCCAGGACGCGGTGAGCATCCGCGAACGACCCGCGGAGGTCGAGGACCGCGCGGTGCCCGGGCACTGGCAGGCGGATCTACTCAGCGGCTGCCCGAGGAGCTGCGCAAAACGCTGACCGTGGATCGCGGGCTGGAAATGGCCGCGCACAAGAGCTTCACCATCGCCACCAACGTGCAGGTCTACTTTTGCGACCCGCGCAGCCCCTGGCAGCGCGGCAGCAACGAGAACATCAACGGCCTGCTGCGGCAGTACCTGCCCAAAGGCAGCGACCTACGGCCCTTCACCCAGGACGATCTGGACGCCATCGCTCGGCGCCTCAACACCCGCCCGCGGAAGACCCTCAGCTACCGCACCCCGGGCGATATGCTCGAAGAAGCCATCGTTGCAACCACCCCTTGAAT
>Ga0315556_1001368_pt1 | contig 14679 bp, 9 predicted proteins | sample SalMarSW160310MG_FD_202112 | JGI IMG/M metagenome (GOLD analysis project Ga0315556, IMG submission 202112) | Salt marsh sediment microbial communities from the Plum Island Ecosystem LTER, Massachusetts, United States - Salt Marsh Sediment SW1603-10 ...
ATTCGGGCTACTCCCGCGTGAAGGACTTGGACTACGCGGCGATTGTCAGCATGGACGCTGATATCTCTTTTGAAGAGGACTACTTAGCATTCCTCCTCGGCAAATTCGTGGAGAATCCAAGCTTGGGGCTGGCCGGCACACCCTACTTGCAGGAGGGAGTGACTTACGATTTCCGGTATAGCAGCAACGAAGACGTGGCAGGCGCCTGTCAGATCTTTCGTCGTGAATGCTTCGAATCCATCGGTGGGTATCTGCCGGTGAAGGCCGGCGGAATCGACTTGATCGCGGTTCTGAGTGCACGGTCCAAGGGGTGGCAAACGAGAACCTTCAGAGAAAGGGTTTGCGTTCACCACGGTCTCAATCGAAGTTTTTGGAATCCACAAAAGGGTGCCATCCAGTACACCTTGTACCAGGGACGGTTCCAGTTGGGACACAAGGACTATTTGTTGGGCTGCCATCCCCTCTGGGAACTTTTCAGGTGTATCTATCAAATGAAACGCAAGCCATTCTTTGTCGGTGGGGCCTTGATGCTGGCCGCATACTTCTGGGACTTGCTCAGACGAGTTGAGCGCACCATGCCGGAAGAACTTATCAAGCTCCGCCGGAGGGAACAGATGGTTCGGCTGAAGGGCTTCTTCCTGAGAGGGGTTCACCGCTACGCTCAGGTTGAGCGGCTGAAGAAAATCGTCCAACGAATTCCTGAACAGAGTGCACCGTAACCGTGCGTGGAGATCACTCTATGTCTAAACCCGTAACTCTATCGGTCAAGGATGGCGACTTGGGCGAGTGGACGGTCGCGAACTCTGGAGGAACCTTTGCGGGCGTCCTCATCATCAACGCCGACGACTGGGGACGCGACTTTCTGACCACCGACCGGACGCTGGATTGTCTCCTTCGGGGAACCGTTTCATCCGTCAGCGCAATGGTCTTCATGAAAGATTCAGAGCGATCGGCAGACGTCGCCTGGGAGCGGGGCATTGACGCCGGTCTCCATTTGAACCTGACAACTCCCTTTTCGTCGCCACGGTGTCCCGCCGGGCTTGCGGAGCGCCAGAGGAGCGTTGCTGCCTACCTGCGCAGGAACCGTTTTGCGCAGGTGGTCTTCAACCCCCTGCTGGTCAAATCCTTTGAGTATGTTGTGCGGGCCCAGGTGGACGAGTATTGCCGGCTTTACGGAGCGCAGCCCGAACGGATTGACGGCCATCATCACATGCACCTTTGTGCCAACGTCATCTGGGGAGGGCTGCTGCCTTCCGGGACCACGGTGCGGAGGAACTGCTCATTTCAACCCAGTGAGAAGAGCCTCTGGAACCGACTCTACCGGCATGCTGTGGATTGCCGGCTGGCGCGGCGCCACCGGATGACCGACTACTTCCTTTCCCTGGTGCCCTTCGACCCGATGGGGCGCCTGCAACAAGTCTTCTCGCTGGCCAAACGGCATGTGGTGGAAGTGGAGACGCATCCCGTGAACGCGCAGGAATATCGGTTTCTGGCGGGAGGCGAGATCTTCCGGTACACCGGTGACCTGCGGATTGCGCCGCGATACGTCGCGAAGGCGAACGGGCAGGCGAAGCGTTGCTTTTCGGGAGTTCATTAATGGCGTCGCGTAAATTTTACGCGGTGTTTCAAAATTGAACACGTTTTTAATTTCCGATCATTTCCCAGAGCGTGAAACTTAAACAAGTTATTTAATATCAATAGTTTACATTTTTTTAATTTTTGGCACTTGAAAATCCCATACGTCCCAAAACAGCCGGGAAAAGGCCTGAAATAGCCTACAATATGCGGCATACAAAGACCCCTCGCGGGCCCCGCAGCGCGGCCTGCTGATCTCCACATTCAGGAAAGGTTATTGACCCATGGAAGTTTGCGGCAAACAGGTTCAGTTTCGCGGAAAGCTGGTTCGCATTGCCTATCTTGATGTTGAAGGCTGCCAGTTTTTGGACGACCCGGAGGCGGCGCTGGCTGTTCTCAGGAAGTCCCGGGTTCGCGCGGACCTTTTGACCTTCATTCCAAGGGTGTCCAACCGCTCACCCGAATATAGCTACCCGATGGAGTGGGACAACTATGCCGTTCTTCCGATTTCGACCTTTGACGACTGGATGAAGCGTCAAGTTCACCCTAAGGTCAGGACCAAGATCCGGAAGGCGGAAAAGAAGGGAATTACTGCCCGCGAGATGCTCTTTGACGACGAGCTCATCAAAGGAGTCCATGCCATTTACAACGAGACACCGATCCGTCAGGGCAGGCGGTTCCGGCACTACGGCAAGGATCTCGAAGCCATACGGAGCATGACAGGGACGTACCCCGACGAAAGCATCTTTATCGGCGCGTTTCTCGATGGTGAAATGATTGGCTTCGTGAAGCTTCTGGTTGAAGAAAACAAGAGCCAGGCGAGGACGTTGCATGTCATTTCTATGGTTCACCACTGGGACAAGTCTCCGACGAACGCGCTGCTGGCACAGGCCGTCCGCTCCTGCGCCGAGCGAAAGATTCCCTATCTTGTGTACGGGCAGTTTTCCTACGGCAAGCGTGAAACCGACAGCCTGGCGGACTTCAAGAAGCACAGCGGTTTTGAGAAAGTCGAGATTCCCCGCTACTACGTTCCGCTCACGCTCAGGGGGCGCGTGGCGCTTCACCTGGGCCTGCACCACACTTTGATGGAGTGGATCCCGGCGCCGGCGATTGTTCGATACCGCAAGATTCGCAGCCACTGGTACGCCAAAAAGTTCACCGGCCTTGAGCACGCTTAGGAACGGGTTGCCAACCGGGAATTGCCTTTAACCAACGCGAAAGATTGAGTCGAAAGCAGCCATGCCTGGAATTGTGGGTTTCATTACGAAGATGCCGCGCGAAAGCGCCGAGCCGCAACTGCGCCGGATGGTGCAGGCCATCTGCCACGAGCCCTTTTACAACACGGGAACGTGGATGGATGAGTCGCTGGGCATTTATGTGGGGTGGGCCGTACAGAAGGATTCCTTTTCTGATGGGCAACCGCTGCTCAACGAGCGGCAGGACGTCGTGCTGGTGTTTTCCGGCGAAGAGTATCCTGAGCCCGGAACGGCAGCGCGCCTGAAGGGCCGGGGACATCAAGTGGAGGCGAAAGGGCCCTCCTACCTGGTTCACCTTTATGAAGAAGATCCGCAGTTTCCGGCGGGCTTGAATGGAAGGTTCCACGGACTTCTGATTGACCGGCGGCAGGGCAAGGCGCTCCTTTTCAATGACCGGTACGGGATGCACCGGCTCTACTTCCACGAGTCGGCGGACACCTTTTACTTTGCGGCAGAAGCCAAGGCCATCCTTGCGGTTCGGCCGGAGCTGCGCAAGCTGGACATGCAGGGGATGGGCGAGTTTGTGGCCTGCGGTTGCGTGCTGGGGAACCGGACGCTGTTTGAGGGCATCAGCCTGGTTCCGGGCGGCGCCGCGTGGGAACTCCGGAACGGTACGGTCGCTCAGAAAAGTTTTTACTTTGACCCTCGCGAATGGGAAGAACAGAGCCCTCTGAGCGCTGAGGATTACTACCAGGAGCTGCGCGAGGCCTTTTCACGCAATCTGGGCCGCTATTTCAACGGCCGCCAGAAGCTTGGGGTTTCACTCACCGGCGGCATGGACACCCGGGTGATTATGGCCTGGCGAAGGTCCGAGCCCGGTTCGCTGCCCTGCTACACCTATGGCGGGATGTTCCGTGACTGCCGTGACGTTCAGGTGGCCCGGCAGGTGGCCGGCGTCTGCGGCCAGTCCCACAGTGTTGTGACGGTTGGCGATGAGTTCCTTTCGCAGTTTCCGCACTATGCAGAACGCAGCCTCTACTTGAGTGATGGAAGCGTTCATGTCAATCGCGCCGCCGACTTGTACGTCAGCGAAAAGGCCCGAGAGATCGCCCCGGTCAGGATTGTAGGAACCTACGCCAGCGAAGTACTGAAGCAGACGCCGATGTTTAAGCCTGTGGACCCCATGCCCGGTTTGTTTCAGCCGGAATTGTCCTCACCTCTCCAGCAGGCGAAGCTGACCTATACCGGGCTTCGGGAGCAGCATCCTGTGACTTTTGCTGCATTCCGCCAGTCGCCCTGGTGGCACTACGGAGTTCTGTCCCTGGAGCAAATCCATCTGACGGTCCGTTCTCCCTTCCTGGACAACGATTTTGTCCGTGTGGTCTACCGGCAACCGAGGTCGCTGGACATGACCCGTGACGTTCGCTGGCGGATGATTTGCGACGGCAATCCGGTGCTGGGCCGGATGCCGAGCGACCGCGGCGTAAACGGGATGAAGGGGCGGTTTTCCACTGCGGCCTCCCGTGGCTTTCACGAGTTCACCTTCAAGGCGGAATACGCCTACGACTACGGCATGCCCCAGTGGCTGGCCAGAGTCGACCATTTCTTCTCCCCGCTGCGCTTTGAGCGGTTGTTCCTGGGGCGGCACAAGTTCGCCCACTATCGCCTCTGGTACCGCGACTTTCTTTCCAGTTACGTCCGGGAGGTGCTGCTGGATTCGCGCAGCCTCTCCAGGCCGTACGTGGAACGAAAGCAGCTGGAAGCCGTGGTGCAAGGCCACCTGAAGGGCGACCGCAATTACACCCTTGAGCTGCACACGCTGCTGAGTCTGGAACTTCTGCACCGCCAGTTTATTGACGCGCATTAGGCCGTCTTTTCCACCCCAAGTGATACTTTATGAGTTCTGTTGCCACTGTCGTTTGCGGACTTTTCATCGGGACGCTTTTTGCGCTTTACAGGGACCCCAGGTCGCGGCCCTCCCAGGCGCTGTGGATTCCCACCATCTGGATCCTGCTGGCGGGCTCGCGGATGGTTTCGATGTGGTTCGGGAACGCTGCCGCAGAGGTTCGGACCGCGAGCCAGATGACGGAAGGCAGCCCTCTCGACCGGACCATCCTGGCTGCGCTGCTGATGGCCGGCATCATTATCCTGGCGTGCCGGATGCGGCGGGTGGTGCGGGTCCTGGTAATGAACTGGCCCCTGCTGGCCTTTTTTGGCTATTGCGCCGTCAGCACGATGTGGTCGGCCACTCCCGATCTGGCGCTGAAAAGATGGGTGAAGGCGGTCGGCGACGTGGTGATGGTGCTGATTATTCTGACCGACCGGAACCGGTTGGAAGCGATCAAGCGGGTCATCTCGCGGGTGGCTTTTATCCTGATGCCGCTTTCGGTGCTGCTGATCGAGTTTTATCCCACCGTGGGGCGCGCCTACAATTTTGAAGACGGCGCTTTTACCAACACGGGCGTCACCACCAACAAGAACATGCTCGGTGTCCTCTGCCTGGTGGCGGGGCTGGGCTGCTTCTGGCTTTTCGTGAAGGCGCTGCTGGAAAAGCGGCGGAGGGCAAGGAACCTGCTGGCCATGGGAGCGACCCTGGCCACCATCCTCCTGCTATTTGTGCTGGCCAACTCGGTGACTTCCCTGTTCTGTTTCATGATGGGCGCGACGCTGATTGTGCTGGTGAATCTGCCCGGCACCCATCGGACCTCCAACATCCATGTGGTGGTTGCGGGAATGCTGTCGGTCGCGGCCCTGATTTTCGTTTTTCCGGAAATTTTCACCTCCATCATTCACCTGTTTGGACGGACGACTACGCTGACGGGCCGGACCGACCTGTGGAAGGTTCTGCTGAGCATGGACACCCATCCGTGGTTGGGGGCGGGATTTGAAAGTTTCTGGCTGGGGAACCGGCTGGATCTCCTCTGGAGCATTTTCCTGTGGCAGCCCAACGAGGCCCACAACGGTTATCTGGAAGTTTACCTGAACCTGGGATGGGTCGGCGTGACTCTGCTGCTGGTCTTGCTGGGTACGGGCTACCGGCACCTGGTGTCCGTCTACCGGAAGGACCGGGTGGCCGGCAGCCTGAGGCTGGCGTACTTTGCCGCCGCGATGGCCTACAGCTTTGCGGAGGCCGGGTTCCGGATGCTCGATCCCATGTGGATTTTTCTCCTGCTGGCGATTATTGCGGTGCCCGGCACGGCCACCCGCCAGGAGGTGGAACTGCCGCTGGACGCATCGCAGGAGTTCGTTCCTGTGGAATTGCTGTCAGCCGATGATGTGGTTTATGAGAGGGTCCGTTGAGGCCATTTGACGCCGAGGGAAAGTTCCATCCGATTGCCGACGGCCACGGTGAGTTGCGCCGTCTTGCGGTGCGTGGCGCCGGCGCCGCCGTCTCCGCCCAGGGTCTCTCCCTGTGCGTCCAGATGGTTGCGACCGTGGTTCTGGCCCGGCTGCTGCTCCCTTCGGACTTCGGTGTGGTGGCGATGGTGACCACCGTGAGCCTGCTGATCATGAATTTCGGGCTGAACGGGTTCACGGAAGCCGTTGTGCAGGCTGAAGAGATCAGCCACACGCTGGCCAGCAACCTTTTCTGGATCAACCTGGGCGCCAGCCTTCTGCTGACGATGGGGTTTGCGGGCGCAGGCTCGCTGCTGGCGTGGTTTTACGGTGACCCGCGCGTGACGATGGTGACGCTGGGAGTTTCGCTGACCATCTTCCTGACCGGCGCCTCGGTGCTGCACCTGGCGCTGCTGAAGCGGGCCATGCGATTTCCCGTGATCGCCGCCAACAGCGTTTTCGCCCGCGGCGTCTCCGTGGTGGTGTCCATCATTCTCGCCTTGATGGGATGGGGATACTGGGCGCTGGTGGCCGGAGTCATCGCATACCCGCTCAGCATCACCGCCGGCGCCTGGATGCTTTGCCCGTGGGTCCCCGGCCTTCCGCGGCGCGCTGCCGGAACGAAAAAGCTGGTGCGGTTTGCCATCAACGTTTACGGCCATTTCACGGTGAACTATTTTGCCCGCAACATGGACAACCTCCTGGTGGGGTGGCGGTTCGGCGCGGGGGCGCTGGGCTTCTACAAAAAGGCCTATGACCTGTTCGCCCTTTCTTCCAGCCAGCTCGTTTCGCCGCTCTCAGTGGTGGCCGTCTCGGCATTGAGCCGGCTGAAGAATGACGCCGCCCAGTACAAGCGGTATTTCCTGAGGTCGCTGGCCCTGCTGGCGTTTGTGGGCATGGGGGTGGGCGCGGACCTGTTCCTGGTGGGCAAAGACGTCATCCGCGTGGTGCTGGGCCCGAGATGGGGCGAGGCCGGCCAGATTTTCGTTTTCTTCGGGCCGGGTATCGGCGTCATGCTGCTTTATTACACGCACGGGTGGATCCACCTATCCATCGGGACCCCGAACCGCTGGTTTCGGTGGGGAATCGTCGAGTTTGTTGTGACGGGCCTGCTGTTTGTGCTGGGACTGCACTGGGGGACGGTGGGCGTCGCGATGGCGTGGACAGCGTCATTCTGGATCCTGTTGTTCCCGTCGTTCTGGTACGCCGGAAAGCCCATCGGCTTTGGAGTGAAGCCCGTGCTGGAGACCATTTGGCGGTACATCGCGGCCGCCGCAATGGCGACCGGCGCTTGCGGCTGGCTGGTGTGGCATTCCCATCCCTTCGGCGCAGAAACGGGGATCGTGGGGGCTCTGGCCCGGATGGTGACCGTTTCACTTCTGTTCGGGGTTCTCTACCTGATCGCGGTGGTGGCTTTGCACCGCAGCCTGGAACCTCTTTATCAGGTGGTGAGGCTTTTGCCGGACATGCTCTCGTCCCGCCGCTCGTCCAACCCGGCTCCTGCGGCCGCCGCGCCTCAAGGCGGGCTCCGCACGAGCGCCGCGCTCAGGATGGCTGGCAGAGAAGTCCCCGAGTCGAGTGGGAGGTGATACATTTGAGAACGTCAGCACTACGAGAGATGCAAAACTCAAAGATAGAAGATTTCCAGCATGCCGGCCAGGCGGCCCGGCCAGCGGCGGCCCAGGTTGAAGTGGCTCTGCTCACCGGCGGCACAGACCGGCACTATACCTACGGCCTGGCCATGTCTCTGGTCTCCAACGGTGTGCACCTTGACATTGTGGGCGGCCCCGGGGTGGACAGTCCGGAGATGCATGTTACGCCCGGCTTGAACTTCCTGAATTTGCGGAAAGAGAGCGCCCCGCGAGCCGGCGTGCTGAAAAAGGCAAGCAAGCTGCTGGCTTACTACGTCCGGCTGATCGCCTACGCCTGGAACGCCAGGCCCGAGACCTTTCACATTCTGTGGAACAACCGGATCCTGTGGCTAGACCGCACTCTGCTGATGCTCTATTACAGGATGCTGGGGAAAAAGATAGTGTTGACGGCCCATAACGTGAACAAAGCCAGGAGAGACGGGAACGACTCCCCGATCAATCGGCTGACGTTGAGAATTCAATACCATCTGGCGCATCATATCTTTGTCCACACCGAGAAGATGAAGGACGAACTGATAAAGGATTTTGGCGTTCCCGCAGAGGCCGTGACGGTGATACCCTACGGGATTAACAACGCGCTCCAGCCTGCAAAACTGACGGCCGAGGAAGCAAAGCACCGGCTGGGCGTCAGCCGCTTTGAGAAAACCATTCTGTTTTTTGGAAATATGCGGCCCTCGAAAGGCCTCGATGACCTGCTGGCTGCCTTTGAAAGGCTCCAGGCGAAGGACCCGCGCTACAGGCTGATTGTGGCCGGCCGGCCCGTCAAGGGGCAAAACAACGGCTGGCAGCAGACCCGGCAGGCCCTGCGGCGGCTCGAGGAACAGGGAAGCGTCATCCTGAGGAACGAATTCATTCCTGACGAGGACATCGCTTTGTATTTCACCGCGGCGGACGTTGCGGCGCTGCCCTATACGGAGATCTTCCAGAGCGGCGTGCTTTTTCTGGCTTACAGTTTCGGCCTGCCGGTGGTTGCGACGGACGTGGGAGAGTTGGGAGAAGACATTGTCGAGGGCCGGACAGGGTTCCTCTGCCAGCCGCGAGACGCCGGCAGCCTGGCCGGCGCCGTTGAAAAGTATTTTGAAAGCGACCTGTTCAGGGAACTGGACAGCCGGAGGCAGGAAATCCGCGATTACGTCGCCACACGCCATTCCTGGAGCAAGGTCTCGGCGATCACCCATGCCGTGTACAGGGAGCTTTCCGGAGCGAATGCGGCCTCAGGCCGCCAGTCCTGAACCGCCCGGCAAGGGCCAAACCGATCCAGGGTCCTGACCTGAGCACGTCAAGAGAGGTTTCATGCGAATCTGCCACGTCGTAGGAGCACGTCCGAATTTTATGAAGGCCGCGCCGGTGATCCGGGCGCTGGCGGCGTATCCGGTGGAACAGAGGGTTGTCCACACCGGGCAGCACTACGACTTCAACATGTCGGAGGTGTTCTTCCGGCAACTGGGAATGCCCGCTCCCGACATCAACCTTCAGGTCGGTTCCGGGACCCACGCGCAGCAGACCGCCCAGATCATGGCGCGCTTTGAGCTCGTGCTGCTGGATACAAAACCGGACCTGGTGGTGGTCTACGGTGACGTCAACTCTACCGTGGCGGCGGCGCTGGTCTGTTCAAAACTGATGATCCGGATTGCCCACGTGGAGGCCGGCTTGCGGTCGTTCGACCGGACCATGCCGGAGGAAATCAACCGGTTGCTGACCGACCAGGTGTGCGACCTGCTGTTCACGCCTTCAGAGGACGGCAATCGCAACCTGGCGCGGGAAGGGGTGAGCTCTGAAAAAGTGTTTTTCGTGGGCAACGTGATGATCGACACCCTCACCCGTATGCTGCCCCAGTCGGACGACTGCCTGCCGGCGGACCTGCCCAGAAAATATGGCCTGGTGACGCTCCATCGCCCGTCGAATGTGGATGAGCTGGATTGGCTGGCCGTTTTGATTTCGAGCCTGGAGAAAGCCAGCAGGGAACTTAGCTTCATTTTTCCCGTGCATCCCCGCACCCGCCAAAAGATGGCAGACCTTGGCATCCAGTCCAATGGGAACGGACGTATCCGCTTTCTGGAGCCGCTGCCGTACCTCGAGTTTCTGGCGCTGCAGAAGCACGCGGCCGTGGTGATTACAGACTCGGGCGGCATCCAGGAAGAAACAACGTTCCTCGGTGTGCCCTGCCTCACGGTGAGAGAAAATACCGAGCGGCCGGTGACCGTTTCCATGGGAACCAACATCCTGGTGGGAAGGGACGCCCAGCGGCTGATCAGCGAACTCGGCCACGTCCTGGACCGGCCCGGAAAGCAGGGGGACATTCCCCCGCTCTGGGACGGCCACACGGCGGAACGGATTGCCGGGGTCATCATGCAGGACGAGTCGCGCATGGCGGAGGCGGAAACGCCGGACCTTGCGGGATTTCATGAAAAACCCCTCCGCAAGGAAACGGGCCGGCCAGGCCGGTCCCATTGAACAGGACGTGGTTCCTGACCTTTTTCTGTTCCCCTGTCCAGTAGTTGAAGTTGCACCGGGGTTTGTATACTAGTGGAGTCACTGGAATATCTGCGGGGATCGCTATTTCGCAGAGGCCCTGGCAATTGGAAATTTGAGAGGGTAGAGGGAACATGGAACGTAAACTGGCTGTCCTGCTTTTTGTCGTCGTGATTGGATTTCCCGGGTATCTCAGCGCACAGAGTGCCAGCGGGATTATCGCACCGAGCAGAATGATTAACTGGAGCAATGCCGGCGTGCAGGGAGGTATTCCGAATCGAACCTCCATTTGTACCACCCTGAGCCCTGGCGCCACCTCATCTCAGATCAACAGCGCTATCGCCTCCTGTCCAAGCGGACAGGTCGTCTACCTGAACGCTGGTACTTATAACTTGTCCTCCGGAATCGCTTTTAATGGTCACAACAATGTGACCCTTCGCGGGGCCGGAGCGAATCAGACCTTCCTTGTCTTTTCCGGAAGCGTCAGTTGCAACGGAATCAGTTCGGACATCTGCATTAAAGGTGGTTCAAACTATGAGGGTAGTCCGGCGAACTCGGCCAGTTGGAGCTCCGGATATTCGCCTGGAACCACGCAGATTACGTTGAGTTCCACCAGCAATCTGGCTGCGGGCGTCATGTTGATTCTTGACCAGACTAACGACGCCTCGGACCCCGGCACCGTGTACGTCTGTAACACTCAGGGTGTTTGTTCGCAGGAAGGTTCGGGGGGTGCCGGACGGTCAGGCCGGTCCCAGGAGCAGATTGTCCAGGTCGTGGCCGTCAGTGGGAACACGGTGACCATCACTCCCGGCCTCTATATGCCCAACTGGAGATCATCGCAAAGTCCGGGAGCGTGGTGGGGCAACACCGATGGAATGCTTGACGGCGTCGAAGACCTTTCCATGGACCACAGCGGGAGCAGCGCGCAGAGCGGCATGGTGTTTAATATGGCTGAAAATTGCTGGGCCAAGGGTGTTCGCTCAGTTAATCCCAATCGCAACCACATATGGCTTATGAAGGCTTCCCACATTACAGTTGCGGATAGCTTTTTCTACGGAACTAAGAACGCTGCGTCGCAAAGCTATGGGGTCGAATTGTATATGACTTCCGACAACCTGGTACAAAACAACATTTTCCAGCACGTTACGGCTCCATTCCAGAACAACAGCGGATCTGGCAATGTATGGGCGTACAATTTTACAACGGACGACTACTACGCAGCTTCACCCAATTGGATGATGCAAACAACCTTTCTCCACGATGCTGGAGTTGCGATGGATCTGTTCGAAGGGAATATCGGTGCAGGCTTCAACGCTGATAACATTCATGGGACGCACAATTTTGAAACCGTGTTTCGGAACTACTGGATAGGCTGGGAAACCAACAAGTCGAACGCGACCATACCCATCGTTCTCCAGGCATATTCCCGATATTTCAACATCATCGGCAACGTCCTTGGCAGGTCGGGTTACCACACCAATTATGAGGATGTTGCGCCCAGCGGGTCAAACTGGGCTCACTCCATCTACGCCATAGGCTGGTCGGGAAACGGGAGCGGCAGCGCCGATCCGAACGTGGCGAACACCCTGATGCGCTGGGGCAACTACGATGTTGTCACGGGCAGTGTGCGGTGGAACACTTCGGAAGTCCCAAGCAGTATCTCGCAATACTCGAACCCCGTGCCATCCGGCCAGTCACTGCCCGCGTCGTTTTTCCATTCCTCAAAGCCCGGCTGGTGGGGAACCCCCTGGGGGAACCCTCCCTGGCCTGCCATCGGGCCTGATGTCACTGGCGGAACCGGGCCGGGAGGCCATGTTTACGCGATCCCTGCCGAACTTTGTTACAACAACACATCCAAGGATAGCAGCGGCATCCTGAACTTCAGCGCAAAGGGCTGCTACTCAAGCACTCCGGCGCCACCGGCGCCAACCGGCCTCGGCGCTACTGCTCACTAGTGTATAAGGGCCTGCACTTGCTTGGACAGAAGTAGTTTTATTGAGGTATAGTATGCGGGTGTGCGGCTCGGTTTCATGCTGACGAATGTCATCAGCATGAATAAGCACTTCACCGGGAAGCCGGCGAGCGCACGCATCTTTCAGCAGGCCTTGGTTCCAGGGTACGACGTGCCGCTGGCTGCAAAAGGAAAACTGGTCTGAAAGCAACGCTTCACCATTGGATCTGGCTACCCCAAAATGTTTGCAGGCTGTGTTTGAGGGGTGGATCCGTGATGTGCGGAACTTGGAAGACTGGTGATCGCCAGGAAAAAACTGGGGGGTAGTCTAACAGCCAGGACACTGCACTGTTGATGCAGAAGGTGAAGGTTCAAATCCTTCCCCCCCAGCCAAAACCCGGACTTGGGCAGCAGCGAGCCCTGCCGTTCAGACGGCTCCAGCTTCAAGTGGTAAGGCGCAGTCAAATTCCTCGGACCATTAGTTATTTATCAGACCTGCGGCCCAAGAGCATAGAAGCGTCGCTGCAACTTATTTTTACAGATAACTTGTTGCGTCGCTTTACCCGAACGATGGCACTCCATGAATTGAGCGTGGAAGGGTGTCCCCTCAGAAATCCATTAAGAACCCGTAACTCGCAATCTATTTGCTCCCCAGTTTATCCGCCCTTCATAATAAGGAGTCAAGACTATGATTAAAGAATGCAGGGCACATGTTGCCCAACGGGGACAAGCCGGGGATGAACTCTCCGACCTGTTTTCCCAACGGCACGACGCTTCCTCGGGTTCCCATTCCCAACCTGGCGTCCCCTCAACGGCCTCGCGCCTTCGAGGAAAAAGGGTGGCGATGGTGGCATACTCGCAGTATCCCCTGGAACCGCGAACGCGCAGAACGGTGCATGCACTTATTGGAGAGGGTATGAGCATCGACCTGATTTGCCTTGGCAAGAAGGGCAGTTCGGAGTACCCGCCATTGGAGGGACTTGATATCCGTTGGTGTCCAATTGTGCATCGCCGTGACAGCAAGCTGGCCTATTTCTACAACTATACCGTTTTTACAATTTTCTGTGCAATCATCCTGGCTGTGAGTTCACTGAAGCGCCGCTACGATATCGTTTACATTCACAACATGCCCGACATCCTTGTCTTGAGTGGCCTGATCCCCAAAGCGTTGGGATCAAAGCTGGTTTTTGATATCCATGATCCGATGCCCGAACTCATGATGACGATATCCAACCGCAACAAAGACAGCCTGGCGGTGCGAATTCTTCAGTGGATCGAAAAATGGAGTATCGAGCGAGCGCATCTCGTCGTGACCACCAATATTGCCTTTAAGCGGGCTTTTGCCTCCCGCAGCTGTCCTCGCGAGGAAATTGGTATTGTCATGAACTCTCCCGATGAGCAGATCTTCCCCTTTCGAAGGTTGCAGTCAAATGCCTCCCCAAACGGTGTTCCAGCCAAACGTTTCGTGATTATGTATCACGGATCAATCGTTAAGCGAAGTGGCCTGGATGTCGCCATTGATGCATTTGCTCAAGTACGCAAGTCAGTCCCCACAGCCGAGCTCAGAGTCTTTGGCCGTGAAACCCGCTTTCTGGTGGAGGAAATGGACAGGGTTCGCAAGATGGGGCTGGAAGGGCATGTGCACTATTTCGGACCGAAAACACTGGAGGAACTGGTCCACGAAATCGAAAACTGCGATGTGGGAATCGTCCCCAACGCCCAAAACGCCTTCACGGAAATTAACATGCCGACCCGGTTATTTGAGTTTCTGACCATGGGTAAACCGGCCATCGGCCCGGACACCATCGGGGTCCGGGACTATTTTGCCCCGGACTCGTTGATCTTCTTTGGACCGGGCGACGCGGAAGACCTTGCGCGGAAGATCGAGCAGGTTGCTTTTCACTATAGCGACGCTCTGGAAACCGTCAGGCGAGGGCAGGACGTTTACCTGTCGCATAAATGGTCTCAGGAGAAACAAACCCTCGCAAATTTGATGGACCGGCTCCTCAGCAGTGACGAAGCGAATCAAAAGAGCAAGATCGCATCTTGATCGCTCTGGGTTCAAAAGCACCGTCAACCGCATTCGAAACGCCTCCGCTCCGGTTGGACACAACCTCAAAATCAAGGAAACAGGTTCTAGTCAATGGAAACTTACGCGCTGATCACAGCTGCCCACAATGAAGAAGAGCACATTGAAAAAACGCTCAGGTCGGTGACGTCACAGACCCTATTGCCCGGCAAATGGATTATTGTGAGTGACGGCTCAACCGACCGCACCGATGAAATAGTGCGAAAGTATGCCGAAGATTTCAGTTTTATTCAGCTTGTCCGGCAGGAGCGGGATCAACGAAGGAACTTTGCGTCGAAGGTATTTGCGCAAAACGCAGGCATTCGATTGCTTTCGCTCCAGGACTTTGATTTTGTTGGTCTCACGGATGCCGACGCGTCATTTGCCCCGGATTATTTCCAGGAGTTGTTCAGGAAATTCCGTCTCGAT
>Ga0315556_1001370_pt1 | contig 14678 bp, 19 predicted proteins | sample SalMarSW160310MG_FD_202112 | JGI IMG/M metagenome (GOLD analysis project Ga0315556, IMG submission 202112) | Salt marsh sediment microbial communities from the Plum Island Ecosystem LTER, Massachusetts, United States - Salt Marsh Sediment SW1603-10 ...
GGCCGAGGCAATCCAGGCCCGACTCGGCCTGCAGGAAACCTGGATCGCCAGACGCTGAGTGCGTCGCGCCGGTCGTGACGATCTCCGCCGGTATCCGGCACACGGCCGGGTAACGTTCCGGCCGGGTGGACAGGGTGAAGCGTCGCGTTGATCACCCGGGCTTCCTCCGCCTTCCTGCCGCGTCCATGCCCCGTTTCCCGGTATTGACTGAGGTCAAGTGCAGCGGGAATCGCACCTGTGCAGGTCCCTTGCAGCGCATTGCACGTCGCGGCACGGCGATATACTTTGAACGTCGGATTGCGGAGGAAGCCGTCATGCTGGACCTGAGTCCCGAGATCGTGTGCATGATCATCACCAGGGCGCGTGAGTTTCATGCCAAGGAGGATGTCGTCCTCCCCGAGGAGCCGGACAATCCGTCCGGTGACTGGGCACGGCAGGTGCTGGCCGACCACGAGGACGACCTGAGCCTGCAGGAAATCGTTGAGACCATCAACGGCCTGGAGCCGGATCAGCAGATGAACCTGGTGGCGCTGATGTGGATCGGCCGCGGCGATTACGACGCCGCCGAATGGGAAGACGCACTGGAACTGGCCGGCGAACTGTGGACCACGCACACGGCGCAATATCTGCTGGCCAGGCCACTGGTTGCGGACTACCTGGAGGAGGGGCTGGTCAGCCTGGGGTATTCCTGCGAGGACTAGCCGGCAAGACCCGGTACACATCCCTGACCGGTCCGGCGCCTGTCCATCGGCACACCCTTCAACGGATTGTTTCGTAGGTGCCGACCAGCGTCGCCTGTTCAATCACATGGCCGCGCATTGCTGCCTCGATGCTGGTCTTGGCCGGCTTGTGCATCGATCGCAACTGCGTGTCCAGGGCGTAAAGCTTGTGGAAGTACCGGTGGCGGCCGACCGGCGGGCAGGGGCCGCCGTAACCGGTGCGCCGCCAGTCGTTGATGCCTTCGCCGGTGCCGGCGGGCAGGGATGACGAAAGTATTCCTTCGGGAAGGCCCGTGCAGTCTGCCGGCAGGTTGTACAGTACCCAGTGTACCCAGGTCATGCGCGGTGCCTGTGGATCCGGGGCATCCGGATCGTCGACGATCAGCACCAGGCTCTGCGTGCCAGCGGGTATTCCGCGCCAGTCCAGCGGCGGTGATACGTCAGCGCCCTGGCAGGTGTATTCGGTCGGGATGGTACCCCCGTCGGCAAAGGCCGGGGATTCAATAACCAGTGGCATCGTGTGTCCTCCTTGTCTGCCAGCAAAACCCGCGCGGGCGGTCGGTACCGTTCCGGGCGGGATGGTCCATGCGGCACGGATCAGGATCCGTGCACGGGTTTTCCGGCTGGTGGATTGCCGCACTGCACACGCCGCGTCCGTTTGCAGTCTCCAGCCCGATCCCTGTGCGTAATAATGACTGATGGCGCGGGGCTGTCAACCGACGGTTTCGGGCCGTCGGAGGTTTTGATTTTTATCAAACCGTTCCCGCAAGGGTGGAGGATAATGTCTTGTCCGGGTGGCCGGCTGCCGGCACGGGATTCGTGCCGGTAATACGGAGTCGTGATGTCCAGCGGAGACTTGTGTAATCGTGAGGCAGTGCGGATCGGGCCGGATTGCCTCGATCCGCGCGGCTGTCCGGCTGCTGCGCGATACCCACGTCGGCGATCTCGTGGCCGGGGAACCGCGCGGTCGGCAGCATGTCCCGGTCAGCGAGGGGACGCGCACACCACTGATCAGCACCCGTGCAGACGAGGACCTGATCGATGTCGTCGAGCGCAAGCGCGCAGCGGGTGTACGCCGTATACCGGTGGTGAATGCACAGGGCGGGCTGGAAGGCATCCTTGCGATGGATGACGTTCTGGAATCCGTGGCCGGGCAGACTCGATCCTTGCCCGGCCGGGTCAGGACCGGACAGCAGCGGGAACGTGTGCGCAGCCAGGGCCATTGAGTCGTGTTGCGGAACGGTACCTGCGGGAGGCGGTGCAGGATCTTTTTGCGGTTCTGCCGCGGCTGGCAGCGTTACAATGGCCTGATACCGGATTCCGGTAGGCACAGGTGACGGGAATGGCACGCGAAGCCGGCAATCATGGCACTCTCCTGGCAAAGGCGGAACACTATATCTACCTGGCCGCCGGCTACATCCTGGTCGTGGCGGCGGCCGGGATTCTGGTCGTGGCCGTGGTGGAAGTGGCCGAGCCGGTCCTTGCACACCGCTACACCGAGGCCATCATTCACCTGCTGGACCGTGTGTTGCTGGCACTGATGCTTGCCGAGATCATTTATACCGTCGGACGTATCGTACAGACCCAGCAACTCGAGACGGAGCCGTTCCTCATCGTCGGCATTATCGCCGCACTGCGGCGCATCCTGATCCTCACCGCGGAAGGGGCTTCGCACGTGGACCTGCATGATCCCCGTTTCCTCGGCACACTGGCCGAGCTGGGTCTGCTGGCATTGATCATCCTGCTGCTGGTGTGGGCGATCTATTTGCTGAGAAAGGCGCCGGTAACCACCGGTGCGGAGCAAGCGCCGATCGACTGACCCGGGAGCAGTCGGTGGCAGACAGGGCCGGGTCCGGTTGCCGTCAACCGCATCATCTGGTCGGGAGCAGGTCATGCCGCACGCAGCAGAAACGGAGCAGTGCCGATCCCTGATCGCCCGGGGGTGGACCTCGCAATGAAGCCGCAACAACGCATGCTGCGCGATATCGAACGCGAAGTGGAATATACGCGTCAGCTGATCGGCAAGGATGCGTTCGACCCGCGCGTCATGGACGCCGTTCAACAGGTGCCACGCCACGAATTCGTGCCCGCGGACCTGCGTGAACTGGCGTACGACAACGGCCCGCTGCCGATCGGCGCGGGCCAGACCATCTCGCAGCCCTATATCGTGGCCCTGATGACCGATCTGCTGGCACCGCAGGCGGAAGATGTGGTGCTGGAAGTCGGTACCGGGTCCGGCTACCAGGCGGCGATCCTGTCCCGGCTGGTCCGGCAGGTCTACAGCATCGAGATCGTCGACACGCTGGCCGGTGCGGCGCGCGAGCGTCTGCAACGCCTGGGCTATCGCAACGTCGAGGTGCGGGCGGCCGACGGCTATCACGGCTGGCCGGAGCATGCCCCGTTCGACGGCATCATCATCACCGCGGCGGTACCGGGCATCCCCGAGCCCCTGATTGACCAGCTCAGGCCCGGCGGGCGGCTGGTGACCCCGGTCGGGCAGCCCCACGCTCCGCAGGAACTCATCCTGCTGGAAAAGGCGCTGGACGGGCACGTACACAGGAAGGATGTGCTCGGCGTGGCCTTCGTGCCGCTGACACGCAAGGGGCCCGCGAGCGAGTCGCCACACTGAGGTGCCGGGCGCAACGGCCTGGCAAGACCGTACGGATGCATGATGTGGGTCATTGCACCCCTCGCCGGCAAGGTCCTATGCTACTCGGGTAGCGGTGCGCTACGGAGGCGAACATGCTGACACGGCACCACATCGAGGTTTTGCGGAAGGCTCTGAAACGACGGTTTCTCGAGGTGCACGAGGAAATCCGCCAGGCGCTGCTGGAGTCCGACGAGCAGAGCTACATCGAACTCGCCGGCCGGGTGCGCGACCGGGAGGATTCTTCGGTGGCCGATCTGCTGGTTGACGTGACGCTGGCAGAAGTGGATCGACTGGTTAGCGAGATCCGCGACATCGACGCGGCCCTGCTGCGGATGGCCGACGGCAGCTATGGCGTCTGCCTGGATTGCGGTGAGGACATCGAGGTGCCGCGGCTGGAGGCGTCGCCGACGGCGCAGCGCTGCCGGCCCTGCCAGGCGCGCCACGAGAGCCTGACCGCCTCGACACGCGGTCCTTCTCTCTGAAACCTGCACGCCCTTCAGTGCCGGCGGTGCGCTAGCTGCCCCGCCGTCGCCGACGGCAAGGCAGGGCAGCCTGCAAGTTCGCGCAAGGCGTCCACGCGGAGTGAACAGTGGCATTCCGTCGCCGCCTTCCTGTCCGGCGGTTGCCCGCATCCACCCGCCAGGCGGGCGCTGCGCGCGGCGGCAATATTGCCACAGGATGCGGAGCGGATAACGCCATGCCCGGATGCAGTGCCGGACTGTTGATCTACCGTCTGCGTGAATCCGGACCGGAAGTGTTTCTGGTTCACCCCGGCGGGCCGTTCTGGGCTCACCGCGACGAACACGCCTGGTCGCTCCCCAAAGGGGAATATACCGCTGAGGAAGAGCCGCTGGACGCGGCCTGCAGGGAATTCCGGGAAGAAACCGGTTTCGACGTGCCTGCCGGGATACCGGTTGAACTCAAACCACTCCGACAACCGCGCGGGAAAGTCATCAGCGCATGGGCGCTCGAGGGGGATGTCGACGCGACTGCGCTCTGCAGCAACCTGTTTAGCATGGAATGGCCGCCGAAGTCCGGCCGGCAGGCGCAATTTCCCGAGGTCGACCGGGGCGAATGGTTCGGCCTGGTGCAGGCCCGCATCAAGATCACTCCGGGGCAGGCCGGTTTTCTGCAGCAGCTCGAGGCGCTGCTCAACGCCGGCCGGTCGGGTCGAAACCACGCAGGCCAGCAGGACTGACGCAGTGGCTGCCCTGACAGCGCAGGCTGGGCTGAACATCGTGCAGCCCGACGTGATGGCGATGCATCCGCTGGACTTCGCTCCGCCGAACCTGCGCTTCTGTCTCGCGCATGCAATGCGCTCCGGCTCCGTGGTGCGCACGGCGCACCCGTCGGTCGCCTGGTTTTACTGCCGTGTGCTTCCGTGGCTATCGTCACGTGCAGCCAGACCAGCGTCATTGCCCGGACCACGAGGGTGAAGGTTGCGGCGGGATGAAGCAATTTCCGGACGACGGAACCGGCTTCACGAGATTGCCGCGGCGCTGCGCGCCCCGCAATGACGGGGAATACGGCAGGTCAGCCGGATCAGGCCCCGGATTGCAGGAGACGTTCCAGGTCGGCGGTGATGACCAGGGCGTTGTCACCGGGACCGGCCAGAAGCCGGACCTTGCCCTGGCGGTCGAACACGTAGATGGCGCTGCTGTGGGAGACCTCGTAGTTGCCGTGGGCATCGGGCTTGCCGTAGCCGTAGGTGACCCGGTAGCGCTTGGTGAGCGCCTTCAGCTCGGTGTCGCTGCCACGCAAGCCGACGACCTGTGGCCCGAACGCCGCTGCGTAGGTTTTGAGTTGCGCCAGGGTGTCACGCGCCGGGTCCACGCTTACGAACAGAACCCGAACCTGTGCCGCGTCGTTTCCCAGTGCGGCCACCGCACGCCCCAGCAAGGACAGCGTGGTGGGACAGACGTCCGGACAATGCGTGTAGCCGAAATAGAGCAGTACCACCTTGCCGCGGAAGTCCTTGCCGTGCACCGTCGCACCGTTGCCTGCATCGGTGAGCGTGAAATCCAGTGGCGGCATGAGCCCGGAGATGTCTTTCAGGCCCCACGGCGTCTGGCTCCGGCTGCAGGCTGCCAGCAGGCCCGCCACTACCAGAAGCGCAAGTCGCATACCCGGTAGGAGGGGTGCGAGCGCGCGGCGCAGCCTCATTCGTCTTCTATCCCCACGACCCTGAAGCGGGTTGTGATTGTCTCTCCATTGCTGAAACGCAGGGTCAGCGGCACTGCCTGGCCCGTGCGCACGTCCTGTTTGCGCTGCATGAGCATCAGATGGTAGCCGCCCGGGGCGAACACCACCGTCTGGGCCGGGTTCAGGGTGACGCGGTCGACGTGCTCCATGCGGCTCACGCCGGCATCCTCCACACTGCGATGCAGCATCGCCATCCCGAAGGCCGGACTGTCCGCGCCGACCAGGTACAGCGGTCCGGGTGCATGACTGGTGATGCGGAAATACCCGGCCATGGGCAGGTCACCCGGCAGCCAGCGTATGCGGGCCTGACTGACGGTCACCGGCGCTGGTCCGGCGGCCTGGGCGGACACGACAGCGGCCATCAGCATGAGTACGCAGAGCAGGAGCCGCTTCATGACGCGCCCCGCGACAGCGCGGTCCCGTCGTCCAGGCGCACGCCTGCATCGGCAACCGACTCGACGCGCGCACTGTGGTGCATCCACAGACGAATCACCAGCAGGATGGCGAGTACGCTCATCATGGCAGAGGGGATCCAGGTGATGATGCCTCCCGTCAGCTGATCATCCATGGGGCTGATCGGCCAGGCCCGGCCGCATACGCTGTAGACGTCGTACAGCACCGACTTGCTGAACGTGATGTGCGCGCCGAGGAAGATCTGGGGCAGCATGACGGCCCAGAGCATCAGGATGCGGGCCGGATAGCCCAGCGTGCCGTGTTCGTTGGGCGAGCGCGGGTCCAGCACCAGCCACCAGAACAGCAGGCCGTCGACCAGCATGCTCCAGTTCATCAGTTTGTAGCGGGTGATACTGAGCATCGCATCGAAGTGGACGGATGGCGTCAACCACAAGAAGATCAACCCGACGAACAGCAGCGGGGAGACCAGCGGATTCTGCACCGCACGGTACGCCAGCCGCAGCGGCCGGCTGCGCCACAGCGGTAACAGCACCTCGTCACGCAGACGCGCCGGCAGGCCCCAGCGCAGCACTTCGTGGGGGACGGCGAGCGCGATCAGGAACGGCCCGAGGTGATGCAGCACCAGGTGCTGGGCGCGGTGCACCCAGAACATGTGCTGGGAGAGATAATCCACGTACGTCTGCAGGACGCCATAGACCAGTCCGAGGCCGATGTAGAAGCTCAGAGAGCGCCACACGCCCGTTTTCAGTCCAGCGCGGCGGCGCTGCCGCAGGCCACGCCCGTACAGGCCCGCCGCGGCCACGCTGGCAACCAGTATGGTGGGCGAGAACTCCCACGGAGTGAGTATTGTGAGCAGCGGGGGCACCAGCGTGGGAATGGTAGCGAACGGCCAAAGGGGCGGAAAGGATATCGCCACTCCCTGGCCGGAATCAACCCACGTCCCAGGCACCCGGGAACGTTCCCCTGCAAACGCAGGGTTACCTGGCGGGTGGCGCTGCCGGCGCGTCGGGAGCCTGCCGGAAACGGCGGCTCGCCTCAGGGCGGTGAGACTGCAGGAAGTTCCCGGTTCGCTATCCCGCGCCGGGATACCCCGCCAGCCCCGGGAGGCCGGCAGCCGGGCGATGGGCGGCCGGTGCACCCCGGGTGCCGTCCCGCAGCGGCGGAAAAGGCGCAAGAATCGAAAGGCTTCCTGCGCGTCGATCCGGCACGTGGCGACAGCACCTGGCCCGGGCCGGTGCCCGCGTCCAGCCAGGTGAGGGCAGGCCGGCAAGTCGCTGGAGCTTGACCGGTCCTGCGTAGCGCCTGCCAATCGGGAGATCGAATCCATGGTCCTGAACCCAGGTCTCGCCCGGTGCGGGGTTGTCCGTTGTGCGGTGTGGCTGGTGTTCCAGGGCGACAGTATCGCCGGCGCGGTCCTGACCCGGCGCAGCTGTGACGGCGACTACAGCCGGAATGGCGCCTAGGCCGCCTTCGACCGCACGCACACCGGGGAACTCGACGAGACGGCCCGGCGGTGGCTCAAGCTGCGCGTCGGTATGTCGAAACGCGGGATCGGCGCCCTGGTCGGTGCCCCGACGCAGGTCATCAGCTCGAACCTGAGCGGCTGGCTTTACGAGTACGGTCATGGCCGCATCCGGCTCGATGACCACGAACGCCTGCAGTTCTGGCAGCTGCGGGAACTGCCGTCCGTATTCGAACAGCGTCGCGCCGGCACGGGCCGGCAGATGCCGGGATGCCGCGTCGACTGACCGGTCCGGATTACCGGGTAGCCGGGTCGGTGATGAAGCCGATGCGCTCGATCCCGGCGCGGGCCGCGAGCGACATCACCTGCGCCACGTACTCATAGTGGGCCAGGCGATCGCCGTGGATATGCAGTTCCGGCGGGTCCTGTGTTGCTGCTGCCGCGGTCAGTTCCGCAGCCAGGTCTTCCGGCGTAACCGCCGTGCCGTCCCGGATCAGTGTGCCGTCCTGGCGGATGTCGACCTCGATCGGAACGGTTTTCTGCTGGCTGGCGCTGCTCGCGGCCCTGGGCAGATCGATCTTCACGCTGTGAGTGAACAACGGGGCGGTAATAATGAACAGCACCAGTAACACCAGCATCACGTCCACCATTGGTACCATATTGATTTCCGCCAGCGGGGCCTGGTGGCGGCGTGCGTCGAAGCTTCCCATTGCCATGCGCTGGTTCTCCCCTCAGTTCGGCGCGACGGCACGCAGGGGCTGCACCGTGTCTTCCTGCCGGTCATCCTTGCTGCCGACCGTGATCAGCACGTACAGGTCGTGGGCGAAGGCATCGAGCCTGGCAAGCCACAACCGGTTGCGCCGGGTGAAAGTGTTGTAGGCGAACACCGCGGGTATGGCCACGGCGAGACCGAGCGCGGTCATGATCAGCGCCTCGCCCACCGGACCGGCGACCTGGTCCAGTGAACCCTGGCCGGTGATACCGATGTTGAGCAGCGCGTGGTAGATCCCCCAGACGGTGCCGAACAGCCCGATATACGGTGCAGCCGATCCAGCCGAGGCAAGCACGGTAAGCCCGTGCTCGGTCCTGGCGGCCTCCTGATCGATGCCGTTGCGCAGTACACGGGTCAGGTACTCCGCGATACCCCCGGCTGCTGCAAGTGTATGCAGACCTGCGTGTTCCGATTCGGCAGCATCGAGCGCTGCCCGGGCAAGTCGCGTAAACGCATTGTCCATGGATTCCTGCGCCAGAGCAGCGCTCGCCTGCTGCAGCGAGTCCGTGTCCCAGAAACGCCGCATGAAGGCCTCGCCACGGCGCCGCGCAATCCAGCCCTGTACGGCGCGGGTGAGGATCAGGTACCAGCTGATGACCGAGAGCGTGAGCAGTATGCCGAGTACTGCACGTGAGAGCATGTCCGCCTGGGACAGGAAGTGGGCGAATCCGAAAGTATATTCCATGAGTCAGCGATCCTTTATTACGAAATCAAATGGCTGCATTGCCACGGTGGGTACCGGCTGGCCTGCATGCCGGGCAGGCGAGCAGCGCCAGTGACTGACCGCATTCAGTGCGGCCCTGTCCAGCCGGTCCGAGCCGCTGCTTGTCTGTACCTGCGCCCGATGCACCTGGCCCCGTTCGTCCAGTTCGACCCGCAATACCACGTGACCCTCTTCCCGCAACCGCAACGACAACGCGGGATAGTCGGGTGGTGCCCGCTGCGGACAGGACACCGCGAGTTCATTGCCCAGGGTCGTTGGCTGTGCCGGCCCGGCTGGCGCGACTGCAACGCCAGCCACTGCCGGACCGGGTACGGATTCCGGGTCCACCGGAGCTGCAGGCAGCACCGGTCCGGGAGTCGCTTGCGGCGCGGCTTTGACCACGCTGTGTCGATGCCTGGCCGGTTTCCGCGGACGCGGCCTTTCCGGCCTCACCGGGGGTGCCGGTTGAGGTGCTGCGGCCTGCACCGGTGCCGGCTGCGGTTCGATCAGATAGCCGTACATCGTGGGTGTCGCCGCCGGCGCCGGCAGCAACGGGTGGTGCGCAAGACCGTACAGGATGGCCGCGTGTGCAAGCACGACGATCGCCAGCGCGGCAGCCTGCACACGCGTCAGTGGTTGTGGGTAATCCCTCATACCAGCCTGGCGGACATCAGCTGGTGCGCCTGCCTGATAAACCGGCATCCTCCTAGAACCTGATCTTTATGCCTGCGTTGAAGGAGCGACCGGGCCCGGGCAGTGATGCCAGGGGCCCGCTGCCGGTGGTCTTGAGTTGCGCCAGGTTCACACCCCCCAATGGCAGGTCGTATTGCCTGTCGAACAGGTTGCTGATACCGAAGATGAGGGTGATCTTTCTGCCCATCTCGTAGCTGGTGCGCAGGTTGACCAGCGCATAGGTGTCTGTAACCGGTTCATAGCGTTGCGTATCGACATGGGTCTTGCTGTCGACTACCTGGAGTTCCACCGAACTGGTCCATGCGTGCACCATCTGCTCAAGGGTAAAGGTCCCGCTGAGCGGCATGATGTGGTACAGGTCTCCGCCATCGGTACGTTCGCCACGCGTCCAGGCCAGGCTGGCCCTGAACTCGCCATGGCCATAGCGGGTGTTGTCCCAGGCTGTAATCCTGCCGCCTGCGTCGACTCCCCAGAGCCGGGCGTCATGGTTGGCGAAGCGCAGCAAGGCCCGGTCGACCGTGGCGATATTGAAGGGGTGAAAGGTGCCCAGCGTGTCTACGTCGATATAGTCCTGCACGTAGCTGTAGCGCGGTGCTACGTGGAGTTCCCACGCCCCGGCACCGGCTGCTTTCCAGGTGGCCGTCGCGCTGACGGTATTGGCAACCTCCGGTTGCAGGTCGGGATCGCCGACATAACCGTTGCCGTCACCAAACCAGCCGCTCATCGACATGCTCATGGTGTTGCGCCCCCACGCATAGCGTTCGTACAGGTTGGGCGATCGTGTCTTGCGGGCCACGCCGAGTTCATAGCGGGCCGTGCTGTCCGGCTGGTAACGGGCCAGTGCAGTCAGGTCAAGATTGTTGTCGTGTGCGGAGCGGTCGCGGGCATTGAAAGCTGCCGCATACACCGGGTCCTGGTTCATCATGCCGGCCGTCGGGTTGTACGGTTGTACCGTGCCCGTATCCATGCGCACGAACTCCTCGCGCAAGCCCAGGATACTTGTCCACCTGTCATTCCAGCGTGATTCCAGCTCGCCATACAGCGCATAGCGATCACGCTTGCCATTGTTGATATTCCAGTAGGTGTCAGGACCCATCATCATGGAGCCGGCGACCGGTGGCCACCAGTCGTCCAGTCGCTGGCGGTGGTATTCATGGCCGATGCGGGCCAGGTGCACGCCGGAGAGCGGGATTTCCCCGCTGATCTGGTAACCCGTGTCACTGCCTTGCGTGTTCATGGGCATGCTGCCGGGTTTCTCCCCGGTGAAGAATCCCATTTCATGTTTTGTGCCCTGCCAGTACACGCGGGTGTGCAGCGTGCCCCGGTACAAACCGGTCGAGTATTCCAGGTTGGCGAATACCGCGTGGTTGTCGACCATGTCCATGTACTGGTTCGGGAAGCCCTGGTAGGGGACCCTCTGTTCACCGATGCGGAAGACCAGGCGCTGATCCTCTCCCCGCGCACCCAGCGTGAGCGACTGGTTGCGCGCCTTGTACAGCGTATCCAGCACCTTGTCGCCATTGCCGTCCCGGTAGCTGTCCGCGGCGCGCCAGGAGGCGTTGTAGCCGAGGCTGAGGTTTTCGTTTGCGACGCTCCCCTCGAGCGAGGAGGTATAGCTGTGATCGATGCTGCGTGTGGCGAACGACAGCCTGCCTTCCTTGCGGATCGGTGCACCGGGCCGGGCGAACACCGGCTCCGCCGTGTTCACGGTAATGGTGCCGGCGATGCTGTCACCGCCCTGGCTGACCGGTGCGATCCCGGCGATCACGTCGATGCTGTCGACCTGCTGCGGATCGACATAGGAGAGCGGTGGGTTCATATGGTTGCCGCATGCGGAACTGACCTCGCGGCCATCGATCCGGATACGAATGCGGTCGTCGGAGAAGCCGTTCAGTACGGGCAGGGCGGAGATGCCGCCTGCACTGGAAAACGTGACGCCCGTGTCGGTGAACAGGTCGGCCGCACTGGCCGCGGTCGCCCGGACCGGTCCCGCCATGCTGCCGGCCGGTGTTGCGCTGACGGTAATGGGTGTCAGTACGGCGGGCGTCTCGTCGGCATGACCGGCAAACGGGCACAGTGCCAGCGCCGTGGCCAGCAGGGTCTTGCGCATGGCGTATCCCTTGTATGGTTTGTGGATTCTCTGCACCGGTCATTGCCGCGTAACGGCTGACCGGTCGGGGCCTTACCGGGAACGACCGGCGGATTTGCGCCGTGCCTGCAATCCGGCGTGTGTCCTTGCCTGGCCCGTGCGGGGTTGGCCGCGTTGGCCGGGTGGTTCCGGAAACACCACGCGTGATTGTAAGTGGTTGCCGGAATTTGGAAATGTGACAAATTGCCGCAGCGGCTGAAACAGGCCGGGGCTTGCGGCAGCGGTGGCCGGATTCCCGCGCAAGGCGGGCAACGCCCTGCGCGGTTACGGCGCCAGTGCTTCCAGCCGTCGTGCGGTTTCCGCCGGCACGTGGCGGGCTATGTCGTAGCCGGGATAGCGTCGCCGGAATGCGAGCCACGCGGTGCGCGCGGCAGCGGTTTTACCCTGGCTCAACAGGCCCACGATGGATGCGAGTTCCTGCTCCGGGGCGTGACCCGGTCCCGTGCCCGGCCCCGCCCGGTGCTGTGACGGCTGCGTGCCGGGGGTCGAGGACTCGGGCACGCCCGGCAACGGCGGGTGGTGCGCTGCCGCCGGTGGCGCCTTCCGCATTTCCTGCAGGAGCATGTCGTAGTGTGGCTGCGGCGGTACGGCCGGGGCCGGGGACTCCGTGGCGGGTGCGGCGCGCTCGGCCTTGTCCGCCGGTGCGCTACGCTGGAGCCGGTTGCCGGTCTGGCCGGCTGGCAGGTCGGACGGCGCCGCTTGCTTGCCGGCGGGTCGCGGGGGATGAGGGAGCGACCCGGGGTAGAGCTGGTACAACAGGATGGCGGCCAGTACGCTGGTGACGATGCCTGCAACCCATGGATAGCTGCGCTGCGCGTGTGACGCCGGGGCCGTTCGCGCGGCCTGCCGGATAACCGCATCGAGCCGGGCAGGGGGTTCGGGCCGCTCGGCCTGGCGATACAGGGCCTCCAGTGCCTCGTCTTCGTGGCCGTGCAGTTGCACGATCTTGTCGTCGGTCGGGTCTTCGCTCATGGCCAGATCCCCCTCAGGTGTTCGCGTAATTTGCGGTTGGCATAGCGCAGCCGGCTGCGGGTCGATTCCCGGCTGGCGTGCATGACTTCCGCGATTTCATCCACCGACAGTCCCGACTGGGTCTTGAGCAGGAAGACCTGCTGTTGCTCGGCGGGCAACCGGTGGATGCCTTCGAGCAGGACTGCCAGCGCCTGCCGGTCGTGATGCAGGCGCTCCGGGTCGACGGGATCGGGCGGGTCACAGTCACCGCTATCCTTCCATGTCTGTGCACCGGCATGCCGGTGCCTGCGCCGGTAATCCCGTACCCGGTTGTGTGCGATGGTGTACAGGTAGGTGCGGAAGCTGGCGGTTGCAGCATAGCGCCGGCGCGACTGGATCAGGCGCATCCAGATGTCCTGGTACAGTTCCTCGGCGATCGCTGCCTCGAACTGCCGGAGCAGGAACCGGTACACATCGCCCCGGTATTTTACGTACAGCGTGTCGAAGGCGTCGGCGTCCCCTGCCTGGTAGCGCAGCATCAGTTGCTCGTCACTCTCCATGCGGGCAAGCATACCCCGCACCGGTTGGCGTACAAGGCCGGTGCGGGGCGCGCCGTGTTCAGTCGATTCCACGGTCGTGCCGGTGCGGATCGGCATGGCCGAGACTGGCCTGGTCGAGGTTGCGTGCGAGTTTGACCAGCTGTATGAATTCACCGCGATACCCGTCCGGGTCCCTGCCGCGGCTGGTGCGCGCCAGTTCCAGCACGTCCTGGTAAGCAAAATGCTGCAGGTACCTGCCCCCGCGCAACAGCTGGCCGAATCCGGCAACGGCCGCGGCGAAGCGGTAGCGCTCGCTGGTGTCCGTCAGCCGGTCAACCATGTCCGCCACGTGAATCGTGCTCCGGACCAGCCGGCTGCGGTCTTCGGCGGGTTTCTTGTAGCGCAGTTTCAGCGTGGCAACTTCGTCCCTGTGAGCCGTCGCTGCCGGGACTTTGCCGTAGCGCAAGGGGTCGATGCGTCCGGCTCCCGAGCCGGCCAGGGTGATCTCGTACAGCGCAGTCACGCTGTGGCCGGCGCCGATTTCGCCGGCATCCACCCGGTCGTTGTTGAAGTCCTCGCGGTTCAGCACGCGGTTCTCGTAACCGACCAGCCGGTATTCGGCAACCACCGCCGGATTGAACTCGATCTGCACCTTCACGTCCTTCGCAATGGTCATCAGTGTGGCAGACAGCTGGTCGACCAGTACCTTGTTGGCCTCGTTGAGGGTGTCGATGTAGGCGTAACTGCCGTTGCCGCGGTCGGCGAGCTGTTCCGCGAGGCGGTCATTGTAATTGCCGGTACCGAAGCCCAGCGTGGACAGGCCGATGCCGGTCCTGCGTTTTTCTGCCACGAGATCCATCAGTCGTTCGAAACTGGTGGTGCCGACATTGAAGTCACCGTCGGTGGCCAGCAGGATGCGGTTGACGCCGCCCTTGATGAATGCGGACTCCGCCAGCCGGTAGGCCAGGCGGATGCCGGCCGCCCCGTTGGTGGAGCCACCCGCGCTCAATCGTTCGAGCGCGCGGGTGATCCTGAACGTTGCGTCGCCCGGGGTGGGTTCGAGCACCACGCCGGAGGCGCCTGCATATACCACGATGGAAACCCGGTCCTGTGCGCGCATCCGCCGGGCGAGCAGGTCCAGGCCTTTCTTCACCAGCCCGAGCTTGTCGGGTGACTGCATCGAGCCGGACACATCGATCAGGAACACCAGGTTTGCCGCGGGGATGTCGGTTCTGGCAACCTCGTATCCCTGGATGCCGATGTGCAGCAGCTTCGTCTGCGGGTTCCACGGGTTGGGGCCGAACTCGGTGGTCACGCGGAACGGCTGCGAAGAACTGCCCGGTACCGGGTAGTCGTAATCGAAATAGTTCAGCAGTTCTTCCACGCGCACCGCGTCTGTCACCGGCAGGCGGCCCTGGTTGAGC
>Ga0315556_1001372_pt1 | contig 14674 bp, 9 predicted proteins | sample SalMarSW160310MG_FD_202112 | JGI IMG/M metagenome (GOLD analysis project Ga0315556, IMG submission 202112) | Salt marsh sediment microbial communities from the Plum Island Ecosystem LTER, Massachusetts, United States - Salt Marsh Sediment SW1603-10 ...
GGGGAACGCGGACTCGTCGGGCTCGGGCTCCCACTCCGCGGCGAACTCCTCCTCCGCGGCGGGCTCGTCGAGCCAGGACACGGCGGACACTTCGGGCTGTCCTGCGTCCTCGAGCTCGGACTCGGACTCGGCCTCGGGCTCGGGCTCCCGGAGCGCGGCCTCGATCGCGTCCTCCACGTCGGCCGGCTCGGAAAGGTCCTCCGCCTCGTCGCCGGGCTCCCAGTCCGCCGGCTCCTCGCCGGGGAGCAGGTCGCGGATGCGGGTCTCGAGCTCCGCGTTGGACTCGCCGCGGTCGGCGCGGCGGAACCACACGTCCCGCAGGGCATTGACGGCCTCCTTGGCGTACCCCTCGTCCTGGAGGCTGCGCGCCAGGCGCTCGGCCACCTCCTCGTCGGGGGCGCGCTCGAGGAAGTCGCGCATGGCCACGCGGGCGGCGCGGGGCTCCCCGCGCTCGCTCACCGTGTCGACGTAGTGGAGGAGGTTCTTACGGGCCTCGGCCACGAGCCCCACTTCGAGGTGGAGCCGGGCCATGGTCCGGTAGCACTCGATCTCGTACGGAAAGACCCGGAGGATCTTGTTGCAAACTGCAATGGCATTGGTAATAAGCCCCTGTTCCGCGTAAAGCTCGGCGGCCTGCCGGTAGTATTCGATGGCACGTCCGGGCTCGCCCTCGCGGAAGTTCAGGTCGGCGATCCGAACGGACAGGCCCGGGTCGGGCGTCGAGTACTCGGCGCTCCGTCCCTCCTCCAGGGCGCGCAGGTAGAGCTGGATGGCCCGCCGGTGGTTACCGGCCGCCTCCTCCCGCCGCGCCTCTGTCTTGAGTTCAGATACCTTAGCCATTGCCATGCCTTGACTTACGATGCCACGTCCACCGGGCTTCGCTGGGCCCTCCGCGGCTCACGTCCTCCGGCCTCATCCAGCGACCGGCCGCGCGTGCGGACCCGCGATCGGGAGCGCGAACGGCTGCGCGCACCCGCCCCTCCTCTCCATGTCCCCGCCCCGCGTCGCGCGTGTTGCGCAGGGCCGCGAGCGCGCACAGCTTATGCACTCGGTCGGGCCACGACGCCGACGGGCGGTCACGAAGAAAGTGCAAAGTCCGGACCGCCCACCTCGACCCTCCGAGACCCGAGGAACCCGTGGCATTCGAGGCGCTGGACGCAAAGATCCTGATCGTGGATGCGGACCGCTCCGTGGTGGGCGAGCTCGAGCGGATCCTGTCCGACGCGGCCTACCATCGGATCGAAAGCACCACCGAGCCCAGGGAGACACTCTATTTCTGTGGGCGCTTCCAGCCCGACCTCCTCCTCCTGGACCTGGGGGTGACCGATCCGGCCGCCGAGCAGATCCTTCGGGACCTGGCCGGGCGGGAAGCCGACTTCCCGCGGCCCGCGGTCCTGGGCCTGTCGGGGGGCGAGTCCGAGGGCACCCGCCTCGGCGTGGTCGAGGCGGGCGTGCAGGACCTCCTCCGCAAGCCGCTGGACCCGGTCGAGGTGGGACTCCGGGTGCACCGCGTCCTGGAGACCCGGCGCCTGCTCAGCGAGGAGGGCTCGGAGGAGGCCCGCGCCGAGCGCGGCGCCATGGAAGACCTCCGGCAGAAGGCCGAACGGGCCGAGCTCAGCGTCCTCCACATCCTGGCCCGCCTGGTCGAGTACCGTGACTTCAAGACCGAGCAACACGCCGAGCGCGTGGGCGAGCTGTCGGCCCGGATCGCCACCGAGCTCGGGCTGTCCGACGACGAGGTGGGCCACGTCCGGGACGCGGCGCCGCTCCACGACGTGGGCATGATCGTCGTCCCGGACCGCATCCTCCTCAAGAGCGGCCAGCTCGACGACGACGAGCGCAAGATCATGATGACGCACGCCACGAACGGCGCGCGCATCCTCTCGGCCAGCGACCTGCCGGTGATGCAGCTGGCGCGGGAGATCGCCTACACCCACCACGAGCGCTGGGACGGGTCGGGCTATCCGCGCGGGCTCGCCGGCGAGGACATCCCCCTGCCCGGCCGCATCGTGGCGGTGGCCGACGCGTTCGAGGCCATCACCCACGACCGGCCCTTCCGCGAGGCCGAGTCAGCCGAGGAAGCCATCGCCGAGCTCCGCCGGGAGCGCGGCCGTCAGTTCGATCCGCGCATCGTGGACGCGGCCCTCAAGGTGGTCGAGCGGGAGCGCGCCCTCCACCCCTGATCCCCCGGCTGAGGTGACCGTGACCCGGGAGCCGGCCCAGGCTGTACCGTCACACATCGAAAAGTGGCTGAGCGCGCTCGCGCGCGCGGTGCAGCGCTTCGGCCTGTATCCTCCCGGCCACCCCGCCCTGGGTGACCTGGCGGCCGACCTGCACGAGCGCCTCGCGCCCCTGCTGGAGGAGCGTGGAGCGCTCCAGTTCACCGTGGCCCCGGACCGCTTCCTGTTCGAAGGGGCCTGGACCGACACGGGCTCCTCCCACCTCCCGGGCCTGGCCCGCCGGCTGCACGAGCACGACCTGTCCTCCTTCGGCTTCGATCCGGGCACGAGCCGCTCCGAGCTGGGGGCCCTCCTGACCGCGGTCCGCGAGCGCCCCGCCAGCGACGAGGACCGGCTGGGTCGCCGCGCCGGCATGGCGGCCCGCTGGCCCCACGTATGGATCGAGCCCCGGCACTACGAGCGTCTCACCCTGGAGGAGCTGTCCCCGGACGACGCCCTCGAGGACCGGGACCGGCGCGCGGCCCGCCTGTGGCTCGGCCTGGGCCAGGCGGCCAGGGCCCTGCCGTACGAGCTGGCCGACGGGTCCTGGGAGCGGCAGCCCACCCCCGAGGTCATGGCCACCGCCAGCCGGGTGGACCCCGCCGCGGTGGCGAAGGCCATCACCGCCCTCCGCGAGCAGGAGGGCATGGAGTCCATCGGCCGGATCCTGCTCGAGATCGCGCACGAGCTGAAGCACCCGGACGGGGAGTTCGATCTGCGGGACCGGTTCACCGGGCTGTTCCGGGTGCTGGCCCGGCCCGACGTGCGGCGCGTCCTGGAGAACGGCCTGCGCTCGTCCGACCGCCAGGAGCTCCTCGAGGTCACCACGGCGTGGCTCCCCTCCGACCTGCTGGTCCGTCTCGTCGAGACCTCCTCCGACCTGGGCGACATCGACGTGTCGCACTGGATGCTCCGCATCCTGGTCAAGCTCTCCGGGCACGCGCAGGTCGAGAGCGCCCTGTCCACCGAGGAGGCCGACCACGCCCTGCGCGACCAGGTGCGCAGGGCGATCACGGGCTGGGGCGACGAGCCGGTCTCCAGCGACAGCGCCTACGGCGAGGCCCTGCGCCGCATGAGCGACCCCACCGGAGAGCTGGCCGGCCTCCCCCTGGTCGACGCCGAGCACGCCCCGGAGGCGCTGCGCATGCTCCAGATGGCCGTCGAGGTGGACCGGCTGGGCCCGGCGGGCGAGCGCGCCGTGGCCTCGCTGCGGACGGCCAGGCGCTGGGCCGAGATCATCGGGATCGTGCACGCCGCCCCCGAGGGGAGCGAGGTCGCCGCGGACCTGTGGCAGCGGCTGACCCGACCCGAGGTGGTGCGCGACCTGCTCGCCAGCCAGCCGCCGGAGTTCGAGGCCCTGGGACAGCTGGCGCCGCACGACCCGGGACTGGTCACCGAGCCCCTCCTCGACATCCTCATCGAGTCACAGGACCGGTCGGCCCGCAGCAAGGCGTTCTCGATTCTCGCGGCGCTGGGCGACGACATCGGCGGGCTCGTGATGTCGCGGCTGGGCGACGAGCGCTGGTTCGTGCAGCGCAACATGCTGGCCCTGCTCTACGAGATCGGCGCGCCGGCGGGCTTCTCCGCGCGCCCGTTCGCCGTGCACGAGAACGCGCACGTGCGCCGTGAAGCCTACAAACACCTTCTCCAAGATCCCGACACGCGGGCCGAGGCCATCGACCTCTGCCTCCAGGCGACCGACCCCCGCACCCTGAGCCTCGGATTCGGTGCCCTGGAGGGCGCGCGCGCCCTGGAGCCCGGGCTCATCCCCCGCCTCGCCCGCCTGGCCGGGGACGCGGAGCTGCCGAGCGAGCTGCGGGTGACGGCGGCCCGCGCCCTGTCGCTGTCGGATGCCCCGCAGGCGAAGCGCGCCCTCCTGGACCTGTGCCTGCGCCGTCGCCCCATCCTGTTCTGGCGGCGGCGCCCCCGGCCCGACTCCCCCGTGGTGCGGGAGGCCGCGTCCGGGCTGGCGCGGCGATGGCCCGAGGACCCGGCCGTCCGCGAGCTCCTCGCCCATCCCGACGTACGGGCCGCCCCGTGAGCGCGCCGGGACGGGCCACCGGGTTCCTGACCACGCTGTGGCGCTACTTCTCGGCGGCCAGCCTGTACCGGTCCGACCACCCCCATCGCCGCGCCCTGGTGGCGGAGGTGCACCGCTCCCTGACCGACCTCCTGAGCTTCGATCCGCGCCCCTCCTTCTCCATCCTGGAGGGCGAGGTCGTGTACGCGGACAGTCCGCTGCGGGAGCTGAGGGCCGCGGGATGGCCGGCCCGCCTCGAGGAGGCGCACGTGGGCCGCCTGGAGTTCCGGCGCGGGATCGAGCGCGACGAGGTCGCCGCCCTCCTGGAGGCCATCGAGGAGCGGCTCCGTGGGGAAGGCGCCGAGGCCACGGGGAGCCCGCCCGGAGCCGCGACGCCCGACGCGCCGACCTTCCAGCTCGCCCACGCGCGCTTCGGACCGCTCGGCTTTCGCGACCCGGACGCCGAGGGTCGGGGCCAGCACGACCTGGGCGGCGTGAAGCTCGCCGAGGAAGCCGGCGCCCTGGAGTGGCTGCACGAGGAGGCGGGGGAGACCGGCGCCGTCCCGGTGGCCGAGACGCTGGCCATCGTCCAGTCGCTGTCGGTCGGAATGCACGGGGCGCAGCGGCTCATCGCCCCCTTCCTGACGCTCAAGGAGACCGACCAGTACACGGCGGGTCATTGCATCAACGTGGCCATCCTCGCCATGTCCCTGGCGGAGGAGATGGGGCTCCCGGCCGTGGCCGTGCGCGGGATCGGCGCCGCCGGGCTCCTGCACGACGTGGGCAAGGTGACCGTGCCGTCCGACATCCTGAACAAGCCGGGCCGACTGACCGACGAGGAGCGCGCCGTCATCGAGCGCCATCCGGTCGAAGGCTGCCGCATCCTGCTCGACAGCGGCGACGAGATGGCCCTGCCGGCCGTCGTCGCCTACGAGCACCACATCGGGTCCGAGGGCGGGGGCTATCCGCGCACCCGTTTCCCGCGGACCACCATGCTGGCCAGCCGCCTGGTGCAGGTGTGCGACTTCTACGACGCCCTGCGCACCCGGCGCCGCTACCGGGCGCCCCTGCCCGCGGAGACGGTGGTGGGGATCCTGCGCGAGAACGCGGGGACCCACCTGGACCCCGACCTGGTCGAGCCCTTCGTGAGCATGATCGAGCGCTGGGACCCCGCCACCCTCCTGGACGAGGAGATCGGGAACGGTGGCGCGCCGGCGGAAGGCCCGGTGGAAGGCCCGGCGGAAGGCCCGGCGGAAGACCGCACCTTCTGACCCCGCCGGAGACCCCGCACGCATGTCGCCCCGCCGATCGCCGGTCCCCGACTGGGTCCCCGAAGATCTCCCGAAGCGCCCGGGCGTCTACCAGTTCGAGGACGGGCACGGCACCCTGCTGTACGTGGGGAAGAGCGTCAACCTGCACCGGCGGGTGCGCGGCTACTTCTACGGAGGCGGGCCCAGCGACGAGCGCATCGCTCAGATGGTCCGCCTGGCGCGGCGCGTGCACGTGCGGCCCACCGGCACCGACCTGGAGGCTCGGCTCGAGGAGGCCGAGCGCATCGTCTCCGGGCGGCCGCGCTTCAACCGGGCCCTGAAGAACCGCTCCAACGGCTGGTTCATCGAGATCGACTGGTCCCGGCCCTACCCGCGGCTGCGCGTCGTGCGCTCGGCCCGCAAGCCCGGCGCGCGCTACTTCGGTCCCTTCCGGGGCCGCCGCCTCCCCACGGAGATGACCGAGCTGGTCCGCAAGATCTTCCGGCTGCGCGCCTGCAAGGGCCCCCTGCGGCCCGATCCACGGGGCTCGCCCTGCGCCCAGCTCGGCATCGGCCTGTGCACGGCCCCCTGCATCGGGGAGGCCGGGCTGAACCGCTACAGGGCCCAGGTGCGTGAGGCGGAGCGCACCCTGGACGACGCGGCGCACGCGCGGGCGGTACGGGCCGGCCTGCTGGAGGAGCGGGACCGGCGAGCCGCGGAGCTGGACTACGAGGCGGCGGCCGACGCGCAGCGGCGCCTGGGATGGCTGGACGAGCTCGAGCTCCTGCGCGGCGCCAGCCACAAGCCATGGCTCGACCGCTCCTGGCTCATCCTGCTCCCGCACGCGCGGCCCGACCTCCGCGTCCTGGTTCCCGTGGCCCGCGGCCGCGTGCTCGAGCGGAGGGAGGCCAGGATCGACGGCGGGAACGGCGTAGCACCGCTGCCCGAGGCGATCCGCGACGCGTGCTACGCGGTGCGCGTGGCCGAGCTCCGGGCCGAGCCCGTGTTCCCGCCCGAGGAGCTGGTGCCCAGCCTCATCGTGAGCCGGTGGCTGCAGGAGGGCGCGCCCGAGGGGAAGGCCGTGAGCCTGGACCGCCTCGATGCCGAGGAGGCGGTGGCGCGCCTGCTGCGTCCGTCGACACCGCTCACAGGTCACAGGGGAACCACAGCGACAACGTCATCCCGTTGGGCCCGCTCGAGCCACACGTCCTCGAACTCGACGAACATCGGGAGTCCGAGTCGATCCTGAAGGACGTACTCCATCTCCTGCCGACCACCGAGCAACGGACTCCCGACGGACTTCACGAGCAGACTGACGGTGAGCGCCGGCCCGGTACCGTGCCCGGCCTGGCCCGGCGGCACGTCGGACGAAGGACGGCGCTCCCCGCGCACCACGATTCTCGGATCGACGCATCGCTGCGCGAACACGACCTCCCGAATCCGGTCCTGAACCGCCCGTATGGGCTTGATCACGCCACGGATCTCCGCGTCCAGCGCCAGGCTGTGCGTCGGCCAACCGGGTCGGGAGCAGCTCGTCGGGGGGGCTGGTCCAGTCGACCCGTCCGGAGAGGATCGAGCTGGAGATCGGAGCGACGGCCGTGGCACGGGCTCCCTCATCTGGGGCTCCCTCATCTGAAGAGTCCGGAGGGCGTGCCGCACGACCTCACTCCGGCTTCGGAAGGATCCCGAGGCCACCTTGGCGTCGATGAACGCGACCAGCTCTGGGGTGAGCGAGACGTTCAGGGAGACCTCCCAGGACGGATGTCCATCCTTGTCAAGGAATGTCAAGGAATGTCAAAGACTGACATACATTGCCAATCTTTGTCATCTCTTCCTGAAGGACCCCTTCATTCCCTCTTTCCCTCTTTCCCTCTTTCCCTCTTTCCCTCCCGGCGACGCGCGCCTCGCCCGCACGGACGCCAACATGCCAGGATGCACGAAGGCCCCACGAGCCGCTGGCTCGCAGGGCCTTTCCGGAATCGGGGCGCCGGGATTCGAACCCGGGACCTCGTGAACCCCATTCACGCGCGCTACCGGACTGCGCCACGCCCCGTCGTCGAGGACCTCCAGTCGGGGCGCCCGGATTTGAACCGGGGACCTCTGCGTCCCGAACGCAGCGCTCTGCCGGACTGAGCCACGCCCCGAAGTACCTCTGGAAATCGCCGTGTACTACCGACCCTCCATGCGTTCCATCGCGTGTCGAGAGCGGGTGACCGGGTTCGAACCGGCGACCTCAACCTTGGCAAGGTTGCGCTCTGCCAGCTGAGCTACACCCGCGAGAGCCACCGGTCGGAATCGAACCGACGACCGCTCGATTACGAATCGAGTGCTCTACCGCTGAGCTACGGTGGCGCGGTCGGCCCGACACCGTCATCAGTGGAGCCGGCGGGATTCGAACCCGCGACCTCTTGAGTGCGATTCAAGCGCTCTCCCAACTGAGCTACGGCCCCCCGGGAAGCGTCATGCGGGTCGTGCACACGGCTCTCTTTCAAACAGCGCCATCGCCAGAGCGGGGCTGACGGGACTCGAACCCGCGACCTCCGGTGTGACAGACCGGCACTCTGACCAACTGAGCTACAGCCCCGGATGACCGCCGCCGGCGCCAACCTCGCGTCTCTCTTCGCTGAATGGGGCCGACTGGACTCGAACCAGTGACCTCTACGATGTCAACGTAGCGCTCTAGCCATCTGAGCTACGGCCCCTCGCCACGGCCCGAGAAACGTACGAGCGGGACCGTGATACGGGGCCCGCTCGCAAGACGGTCATCGTAGCGCGGGCGGCCGATTTCGTCAAGCCACGCATGCTATACGATCCGCCCGTCGGGCGGTTCCCGAAACGAGCCGCGAGCGCTTCCCCAAACCCGGCGTCTTGAGCGCGCCGAGGGTCCGGCCTACCTTGCGTCGACCCGGTGTTCGGGCCGGGGCTCGAGCGGCCCGAGGCCCGCACACCGAACCCCGCCGCCGGAGCCGACGAGCGTGCAGCGCAATGTGGAGACTTCCAGATCGGGCGCGGCCCGCGCCCCGGTCGTCCGGACTCCGGTCGCTCGGAGCGGCCCGGACCTCGTCCTCGTCACGCTGTTCACCCTCCTGGCCGTTCTCGCCGTCCTCCTCTCCGACTCCCGCCGGCTTCGCGCCCAGGAGCCTCCCAGAGTCCACGATCCGGCCGCGGCCTTCCAAGCCTCGCCCTACCTGGTGCTGGGGAGCTGGGAGTACGAGATCCTGGACTACTGGATCGCCTCCGGCCGGATCAACAGCCTCTCCCCCTTCACGCAGCCCTACCGCCGCATGGACGTGGCCAGGGCCGTCCGCTCCCTGCGCGGTGAGCATCTCAAGCCGTTCGAAGAGCGGTGGCTCGAGCGGTTCGAGGCCGAGTTCCGGCCCGAGCTGGCCATCCTGGACGGCCACCGCCGGGAGACGGCGTACGCGAGCATGAGAGCCAGCGGCGGCGCGGCCGACTGGACGCAGACCAGCCGCGACCCCCTGCGGCCAGAGCTGCACGGCCAGTTCGCTCGCAACCGCATCCTCGAGCGCGTGTCTCTGGGCTTCGACGCACAGGGAGGGCCCGTCGTGGGAGCGTTGCGGCTGGTCCGGGATGGCATCTACCTGAACGATGCGGAATACCCGAACGGGCGGGTCGCCCCACGGCAGGATCTGTTCCTGCTGAACGAGGCCGGCCTCCGCGCCGAGGACACCTACGCGGAGCTTCAGACCCGGTACGCCCGGCTGTTCGTCGGACGCATGTACCGGAACTGGGGGCCCCCGCACACGCTCGGCTTCCTCCTCTCCGACTACGCCTACAGCTGGGACCAGGTCGGATGGCGGCTGGGCTCGGACAAGTTCTTCGCCACCGGGCTGTTCGCCACGTTCAACGACTTTCCGGGTGACACGACGCGTTACTTCGCCGTCCACCGGCTCGAATGGAGGGTGAGCGACAAGGTGATGTTGAGCCTGTCCGAGTCCATCATCGAGGGAGGGCCGAACGCCAGCCTCGACTTCCGCGTCGTGAACCCGATCGGGCCGTGGGCGCTCACGACAAAGGAGTCGCACAAGGAGCGAAACAACGTCGGGCAGGCCGACGTGTGGTGGAGGCCGGCGAATGGCCTGGTCCTGTGGGGGAGCCTCCTGGCCGACAACACCACCTCCCTGCGGAAGACCGATGTGGCCTGCTGCCAGATGGGCGCGACGGTGGGCCTCCAGCTTCCCGGGATCGCGCGGGGTTGGAGCCTCCGCATCCAGGGAACGGCCATGCAGAGCCTCCTGTACCGGACGAATTACCCGTGGGAGCAGTATACGGTGAACGGTGTCGGACTCGGCTGGGACAAGGCGGACCTCCGGCTCGGCACGATCGAGGCCAGCTGGTTCGGGGTCGGCGGCCTCGTCCTCAAGCCCCGGATCGACATCCAGCAGAAGGGCACCGGCGACTTCCACGGGGTCCTCCGGCCACCCAACGACTCCCTTCCCGACTTTCCCAGGATCATCGTGGGCCAGGCCGAGACCACCATCCGACCGGCCCTGAGCGGCGGATGGCACCGGCAGATCGGCAGCGGCTGGACCGTGGACATGAACTGGGACGTGGGAGTGAACTTCATCCGAGGCTACCAGCACGTGAAGGGCCGGAACGCCACCGCGCTCGTGGGGCTGTTCCGGGTCATGATCCGGACGCCGCGCCTCCTGTTCGGACTCAACTGATGCGCGGCCGCCCGCCCGCGGCGCTGGCGGCCGTCCTCGGCGTGGCGCTCGCCGGCGCTCCGCGGCCCGCTCTCGCCCGGCAAGGCGCCCCCTCCCCCTCCACTCCCCGCTCCGCCGCCGCATCGCTCCCCGACTCCGGCGCGGCCGCCTCCTTCCACGCCTCCCCGTACCTGGAGATGGGAAGCTGGGAGTATCCGATCCTCGACTACTGGATCGCCGCCGGACGGCTGGATGGCCTATCCCCCGACGTCCAGCCCTACCGCCGGATGGAGGTGGCGCGGGCCATCCGTACGCTGCGGGGACAGGACCTCCATCCGTTCGAGCGACGCTGGCTAGAGGAGCTCGAGCGGGAGTTCGCGCCCGAGCTCGCCGTCCTGGGAGGGAAGAAGGAGGACGGATACGCCTCGGTGGGATTCTCGGGCGGGGCGGCGGACTGGACACAGACCAGCCGCGACCCCCTCCGGCCCCGGCTGCACGGCCCCTTCGCGACGAACCGCGTGCTCGAGCACGTGTCCGTGGACGCCGAGGCCCAGGGCGGCCCCGTGGCGGGCGCCGTCCACGCCGTGCGGGACGGCATCTACCGGCACGATGCCCAGTACCCCGGCGGGCGGGTGATCTCGAAGAGCAACTTCCCGATCCTGCACGAGGAGGGGATCCGCTTCGACGAGGCCTACGCCGAGCTGCAGTGGAAGTACGCGCGCGTGTTCGCGGGGAGGATGAACCGGAACTGGGGCCCCCCGCACACGCCCGGCTTCCTGCTCTCCGACTACGCCTATAGCTGGGACCAGATCGGCTACCGGTTCGGGTCGGACCGCATCTTCCTCATCGGGACGCTCTCCGCCTTCAACGACTTCCCGGGCGACACGGCGCGCTACTTCGCCGTCCACCGACTGGAATGGCGGGCGCGGGACAACTTCATGCTCGCCTTCTCCGAGGCCGTCATCCAGGGGGGACCGGGCGCGCGCCTGAACTGGCGCATCCTGAACCCCGTCTCGCTGTGGGAGACCACCGTCAAGGAGACGGGCAACAAGCAGACGGTGAACGACCTGGCCCAGGCCGACGTGTGGTGGCGACCCGTGGACGGCCTCGTCCTGTCGGGGAGCCTCATCGCCGACAACTCCACCGCCCTGAACAAGACGGACCAGTCGTGCTGCGGGATCGGGGGCACGGTGGAGGTGCAGCTCCCGCACATCGCCCCGGGAGTGGGGCTCCGCCTGCAGGGGACGGCCCTCCAGAGCCTCGTGTACCGCACCTCCTACCTCCCCTGGGAGCGCTACACGGTGGACGGGATCGGGGTCGGCTGGGACAAGACGGACGTGCGTGTGGCCACGATCGAGGCGAGCTGGCTGGGCGTGGGCGGCCTCGTGCTGAAGCCCCGGATCGACATCCAGCAGAAGGGCGAGAGCGACATGCACGACCCGCTCACGCCCCCGTCGGACTCGCTCCCCACCTATCCGCGAATCCTGGTGGGCCAGACGGAGACCACCATCCGGCCGGCGCTGGCCGGCGTGTGGCACCGCGGGCTGGGGAGCGGCTGGTCGGTCGACATGGACTGGGACGTGGGCGTCGACTTCATCCGCGACTTCCAGCACGTGAAGGGGAGGAACGCCACCGCCCTGGTGGGCGTGCTCCGCGTCCTGGTCCGCACGCCCCGCCTCCTGTTCGGCCTCGACTGACGGGGCCGGTCCGTCCGGTCCGTCCGGCCCCCCCCGGCTCGTCCGATCAGTGGAAGCCGATGCCCAGCGTGAACAGGTAGACGGCGTCGACCTGCTTCAGGTTGTCGTAGCCCTGCAGGAGCACGTCGACGTTGGGCGTCAGGTACAGGTTCCCCCCGCCCAGTCGGATGTCCCACCCGGCGCCCAGGACGGCCCCCGCGCCCTGGCGGTCGCTGGAGAACGTGCCCCCGAACGGGTCGGGAAACTCCCGCGTGAAGTTGGCGAAGCCCACCCCGGCCTTGAGGAATCCGCCCGACGTCGTGGAGGGATAGTAGAGGACGTCGAAGACGGCGTTCCCGCGGCTCACGGTCCCGCCGTTGGTGTCGCGCCCCCATCCGATGGCCTCGCCCCCGATCACGAAATTCTGGCTCAGGGTGCCGCCCAGACGGATGTAGGCTCCGCCGCCGCCGCCGCCGTGGCTGGTCCATCCCCCGCCAAGTCCGCCCGAGAGCCAGAAGCCGTGGTGGGCCTGCGGCGACTCCGCCCCCTGCGCGGAGACGGACGCCGGAGCCCAGCCGAGGGCCGTGCCGGCCAGGCCGGCGGCCGTGACGATCGACGTGAGGAGAGCACACAGGCGTGACCTCATGGGAGTCCTCCGTGGGTGGGGTGGAGCCGGGGAGTCCGCGGGTACCTCCCCTCCGACCCCTCCACCCGAGCAAGGGTCAGGCCGCGGCGCCGGGAGGGCTCCCGGCGCGCGCCACGGCCGGTGGGGAGACACCCTTCGAGCCCGTGGGGAACTGCCCCGCGTAGTTGACGGGAGGTGCCCCCTGCTACAGCTTCGCGCCCGCGGCCGATCGCCGCCGACCGATCGGAACCGTTCGGGTTGCGTGGGGCTCCGAGGCTGATACCTTAGCGGCGGCCGAGTCCCGGCTTGGAGCGTGCGGGGTCGGCGCGACAGTGACGGAAGAAAGCGGAGAATGAGGAAGGCAACCTACACGACGGTGGGCTCGGTGGCGGCGGTTCTACTCGCCGTGGCCGCAGCTTGGCCGGTCCTCCACGGGTCCTCGGCCGCGGCCCGGGAGGTGCCCGGTGCCGCCGGTGCGACCCGGGCCCCTCAGGTGGCCGCCGACACGGGCGCGACCGGGGCCGCCGGAGCGGCCGGAGCGGCCGCCGCCAGGACCTCCGGAGCCCCGACGCCCGCATCGCCGGGCTTCTACCCGCAGCCGATCGGCGCCCCGATCCAGGGCCACGACAGCCTCAGCGCCGCCCAGGTCGCCATTCAGCTCGCCGAGAGCGCGACGCAGGGGCCCGCCCAGCCGATCCCGTTCAACCACCACTTCCACACCACCAACCTCCAGATGAGCTGCGAGTACTGCCACACGAACTCGCGGCACTCCGAGGTAGCGGTGATGCCTCCGCTGGCGACCTGCATCGGGTGCCACCGGATCGTGGGGACGGGACTGGCGCCGATCGACACGCTGCGGGCCTACTGGCAGCGTCAGCAGCCCGTGCCGTGGGTGCGCGTCTACAAGATCGCCGAGTTCGTGCAGTTCAAGCACGAGCCGCACCTGCGGAACGACCTGCAGTGCCAGACCTGTCACGGCCCGGTCCAGGACATGGACCGCATCTACGAGTTCCAGAGCGACACGATCCCGATCCAGTCCCTGACGATGGGCTGGTGCCTCCGATGCCATCGCCAGAAGCCCCAGCAGACGGACGTGGCCACCGAGTACAAGCTCGTCCGCGAGGCCGCCATCCCCGCCAACCCGGGCGGCACCGAGAAGCCGGGACTGTATCCGATGGCGATCAGCGAGCAGTACGCGGCGCACCGCGCGCCCCTCGACTGCACGACCTGCCACTACTAGAGCCGACATGAGCGAGCCCAGCGAAACCCACGCCCCCCGTCCCGAAGAGGAGCCGTCCACCGGCACGAGCCGGCGGACCTTCCTCAAGATCCTGGGGCTCTCCGGGGCCGGGGCGACCGCCGCCGCCTGCCGGCCGGCCCCGCCCCACATCGACCAGAAGCTCATCCCCTACCTGGTTCAGCCCGAGGGCATCACCCCGGGCACCAACACCACCTACGCCAGCCTCCTGGCGGAGGCGGGCCCCGAGCCGCTGGGCATCCACGCGTGGGTGCGGGACGGCAGGGTGCTCAACCTGGAGGGCAATCCCGACTTCCCGCTCAACGCCGACGGCATGTCGGCGCTGGGGCTGTCGACCCTGCAGGACCTCTACGACCCCGACCGGGTCCCGGGACCGCGCAAGAAGGGCGGCGGAGACTTCCAGGAAGCCGCCTGGAAGGACGGCATCCAGGCCCTGGGCAAGGCGGTCCAGGACGGCGATGTCGTCCTGCTCACGGGGACGGGCACGGGGACGCGCGACCGGTTCGCCGAGGAGTGGGCGAAGGCCGTCGGCGCGCGGCACGTTCGCTACGACACGTTCGACTACGCGCCGCTGCGGCGTGCCCACGAGATCGCCTTCGGCCGCGCCGAGATCCCCACCTACGCCGTCGATCAGGCGGACCGGATCGTGAGCTTCGGCGCCGACTTCCTGGCCACGTGGCTCGAGCCCACGGCCCTGGGCCGACGCTTCGCACACGCCCGCGACATCGAGAAGGGGCGTCACGCCAGGTTCACGTTCGTGGGTCCGCGCCTGTCGCTCACCGGCTCCAACGCCGACGACTGGCTGCCGGCCCGCCCCGGGACGTCGGGCCTGGTCGCCCTGGCGGTGGCGCACGTGGTGGCCCAGAAGAAGGGCGGCTCCCGCGGCCTCGAGCTCCAGGGAGTGCTGGCGACGTACACGCCCGAGTGGGCCGCCGACAAGACCGGGGTGGCCGCGGACA
>Ga0315556_1001374_pt1 | contig 14665 bp, 10 predicted proteins | sample SalMarSW160310MG_FD_202112 | JGI IMG/M metagenome (GOLD analysis project Ga0315556, IMG submission 202112) | Salt marsh sediment microbial communities from the Plum Island Ecosystem LTER, Massachusetts, United States - Salt Marsh Sediment SW1603-10 ...
TGCGTGCGACCCCCTCGGACAGCGGCGGCCGCCCCGGCAAGGGTGCTTGGGAGACCCAGGTTGACCACCAGATCGTTGGCCGTGCCCAGCGGGATGATGCCGATTGGGCCGAGCACGCCGTCTGGGTTGGCTTGGAACAAGCCATTCACGACCTCGCCGATCGTGCCGTCACCCCCGGCGACCAGGATCGGCCCATGTCCAGCCTGAGCTGCAGTGCGCGCCAGCTTGATGACCTCGCCGGGCGCCTGGCTCTCGACGATCCGGGCGCGGATGCCGTGTTCGGCCAGAACGGACTCCACCTCGTCGCGTTGGCGCTGGGCTTTCCAGCGGCCGGCGTAGGGGTTGATGATCAGCGTGGCATGCATGAGGTTTCTCTAGGACGCAGGATGCAGCACCAAGACGGCGACGCTGAAGTAAATCAGCAGGCCGGTGGCGTCCACCAGCGTGGTAATCAGGGGGGCTGAGATGACGGCCGGGTCGATGCCCACCACGTCGGCAACAATCGGGACGAGCGAACCGACCGTGTTGGCCCAGATGCAGACGCACAGGATGGTGACCGCCACCACCAAGGCCATCGAAGAATCCAGCCCCCAAAAGAGCACTCTCCCGTAGGCTACGGCACCCAGCAGGACCCCTAGCAGGGCACCCACGCCAAGCTCGCGAACGAGCACCGAGATCAAGTCGCGCGGTTCCACCTCATCCAGGGCCAAGGCGCGAATGATGCTGGCCACCGTCTGGGATCCGGCGTTGCCGCCGGTACCGATGAGGAGCGGAATGAAAAAGGAGAGGGACACGACCGCCTTGAGGGTGTTCTCAAAATGGCGCAGGACAGTTCCGGTCAAGGTCTCGGCTACGAAGAGAGCCAGCAGCCAGACAAACCTTGAGCGGACGACCTGGGCTATGCTGAGGGACCAGTAGGGGCGGTCCGCGATGGTGCCGGCCTCAATACCACCCATGTTGAGGACATCTTCGGTGGCCTCTTCTTCCAGGACTTCGATGACATCGTCGTAGGTAATCACGCCCAACAGGACGCCGATCGCGTCAACGACGGGTAATGCCGCCAGGTCGTAGCGGACGAACATCCGGGCGACTTCCTCCTGGTCGGTGCCCGCCAGAACGCTGACCACGTCGCGATCCATGAAGGTCTCGACGCTGGCGTCCGGCGAGGCGACGATCAGATCTCGAAGCCCGACGTTGCCGATCAATTTGCCGTTCCGGTCAATGACGTACAGGTAGTAGGGAGTCTCGGTCTCGGGGCCGATCTGTCTCAGGAAATCGATCGCCTCGGCCGCCGTCATCTGCCGGCGAACAGCAACGAAGGCGGTCGTCATCAGGCCGCCGGCCGATTCATCCTCGTGGTGCAGCAGCGGCAGGACATCCTCGGCGCGGTCCATCTCGCCCAACACCAGGGCCGCCCGCACCGGCGGGAGGTCGCCCAACAGGTCGGCCGCTTCGTCGGGGTCCATCCGGTCCAGAACATCGGACAGCACGTCGGCCTGCATGGGCTCCGAGGTCTCAGCCGCCAGATGAGATGGGAGTTCGGCCAGGAGCTCGGCAGTGGCCTCATTGCCCAGCAGAGGCAGGAGTCGGGCCCGGACGTCTTCGTCGGCGGCGGCGAAAGCCTCCGCCCGATCGGCCGGATGGAGTTCGAGCAAGGCGCGCGCGGCCTCGTCCAGCTGCCCGCTGTCCAGCAGCTTGCGAATGCGTTCTCTTACTTCATCGACCAGGCTCTCGTCCATGATCGTCCTCCTGGGTCGAAAAGTTGAATTTGGGCATTTGATCGCGCCGAGCCACTTGCCGGCACCCTGGGGTGTCGTTGGCAGACTAGGTTGAGCGGCGCACCGTCTTAGAGCGGGTCAGGCTGCCGCTGGGATGTCATGGTTGCGGGAATTTGAGCCCGCAGCGCCTCAGGACAGACCTATCGGCCTCGAGGTTCGAAGGCCTGCCGTTGCACAGGCTCGGCGAGGACAACGGGGGATTCTAGCACCTGGAAGAGGGCCTGTCAAAGTTCAACCGTCCGATGGCCCTGCACGCAGGGCCGGCCCAACCAGCGTGGTCAGCGCACATGACAAACAGCCCGTTTGTGAATTCCTTCACAAACGGGCTGTGTCTGGTCAGATACAAGTTGTCGGGTACCCGACCGTCGATGGGGTCAGATTGTTCGACGTCAGCCGCGACGACGACCGCCCATACCGCCGACCAGAGTCACAAAGTACAAGAGCTGCAGGATGGCCGTGGCCAGACCGGCGACATAGGTGAATGCCGCGGCTCGCAGAACCGCGCTCACACCCTGCGCTTCTTTGGGTGAGGTGATCAGGCCGGCTTGCTTGAGCAGGCGCTTCGCTCGAGACGAGGCGTCAAGCTCGACTGGGAGCGTGGCCAAGGCGAAGACGGCGCCACCGGCGAAGAACAGCACGCCCAGCCAGGCAATCTGAGTCGCCAGCCCGACGCCCAGCATGCCGCGCAGCAGCAGCCCGCCCATGATCATGATCAGCCCCAGATTGGAGCCGATGCTCACCGCAGGCACGAGTGCTGATCGAAGGCGCATGGGCAGATAGCCCTTCTGATCCTGCATCGCGTGACCGATTTCGTGGGCGGCGATGGCTAGGGCCGCCACCGATCGCGTCTGAGCGACGCCTTGAGACAGATTCAGAGTCTGGCTTCTGGGGTCATAGTTGTCGGTCAACTGACCCTGAATACCCTGTAGTCCGACATAACCCAATCCGCCCGAGGAGAGCAGCCGTTTGGCGGCTTCGGCGCCGCTCAAACCCTGCGTGTTTTGAACCTTGCTCCACTTGCGGTAGGTCGAGTTCACCCACCATTGGGCCAGCAAAGTCAACAGCAGGCCCGGGATCATATAGGCCAAATATGTGGGATCCCAAAAGAGAAACATATCCTTTTACCTCCGAAGACGTCCAACCGTCGACTAGGGGCTCGTGCTTTGAAGCAGCTCAAGAGCCTTGTCGAGCTGTGGATCCTGGCCCGATTCTACATCCTGGTCTGTTAGATCTACGCTAACATCCGGGGTCAGGCCATCTCCGCTGATCTGGCGGCCGTTGGGCGTGTACCAACGTGCAACCGTTACCCGTACGGCGCCGCCGTCGCCGTTGAGAGGGATCCAATTCTGGACGGAACCTTTGCCAAAGGTCGTCGTGCCGACCAGAGTTCCGCGCCCGGTGTCTTGTATCGCTCCGGCCACAATCTCGGACGCCGAGGCCGTCCCCTGGTTTACAAGCACGACAAGGGGGATGTCAGTGGCGAGCCCTCCCGCTTGAGCGCGGTAGACATGCTCGCTCCCGTCACCGAAGCGTTCGCTCAAAATCGGCCCGTCTGCAATGAATTCGCTGGCGACTCGTACAGAAGTGTCCAGGTAGCCGCCGCCGTTGTTACGCAGGTCGAGGATCAAGCCTTTTGGATTCTGGGCCTGCAAGCTCTCTAGCTGCTGTCGCAGGTCGTCGCTGGTCGTATCGCCGAATGTGAACAGCTGCACGTAGCCGATCCCGCCATCGAGCATTTCGGAGTGCACACTGGGGACGGTGATCGCCTTCCGCACCACGTCGAATTCCAGGGGTTGCGGTACTCCCTGACGACGGATTGTCAGGTGGACCTTGGTCCCCGCTGGTCCGAGCACGTATTGAATCACCTGGTTCCCATCGATGCCGGTCATATCTCTGCCGTCGATGGCGAGAATCTCGTCGCCGGACTTCAACCCGGCCTGCATCGCCGGGGAGTCCGGCATCGGCGAGATGATCGTCAAATATTCCGTGTTGGTGTCGACCCAAGCCCCAATACCTTCATACTCGCCCGATAGGCTAAGGCTGGCCTGCTCATATTCGTTGGGGTCCATATAAGAACTGTGAGGATCCCCAAGCGCATCCATCATCCCGCTGATGGCGCCGCGCATGAGATCGAGGTCTCGAACAGGATCGACATATTCCTGGTGAATGATGTCCCAGGCCTGCCAGAAAGGAGCGAACAGCGCCTCGGTCTCACGGCTGGTGGCCGGCGGCGCAGTGGGTTCCATCGTGGCGGGCTGGGTGGCCGTGGGGGCGGAGGTGGGGGCGAGCGGGCTGGCCGCGGGAGCAACTGTTGGGGCCGGGCCCAGGAAGGGTAGCTGGCGCATGCTGGAACCGACGACGACCCCACCCGTAAAAAGCCCGGTCGCCAGGATCAAGCCCACCAATATCCCGACCACAGCACCCAACCATCCGCGTCCACTCATCGCATCCATCCTTTGTTGAGAGTTGCACTCACCAACTCGCGCTGCCACAAACCAGTAAGGGCCGCCTGATTGCCGTGGCCATTGCCAGCTCAGGGGGAATCAGCATTTCGCTTCAGACCGTGCTTCTGCTGCCATCCGTCGAGCATGGCATCAAACTCGTCGGTGCCAGCCTTTTCCGTGTATTCTAGGATGGCCAATCCATCCAGTGGGTACAGCGGATGGCAGGACGTTGGCCAAGCCCCCGAAGGTGCCAGGACCACGGCATCGACGGCTGGCGCCACGATGTCCGCTTTTTCCAACCCGGGCGAGATCTTCTCAGTTGTGATGACCACTGTCTCGGCCACCAGTGCCAGTTCAGGATCGACCCCGTGGTTTCCGCCGATCAGCGCGTTGCCGTCCGCATCTGCTTCGAGCGCGTGGATCACCGCCAGGTCGATCTCAATCGCAGGAAAAGCCATCAACTCCCTGCCGGAGTAGGGATCGATAACCGTCTTCACATCCGGTCTGAGCTTAGGCATGTCGGTGCCGATCCATGCCTGAGAGGGCATAAAGCCGACGCCGGCCAGGCTGGCTCGCAGGCCGGCTGCCAGACTGGCTTCACTTTCATTGACAATCGCCAGGTCGCCGGCCGCAGCTGCTGCTGAATAATGGGGAGCCAATCCGAAGATTTCCAGACCGAAGTAGCACGACCTGACGCTGGAAACCATATTGGCGCCAACCAGCAGGTCGCTCTCCACACCAGCCGTGAAGCAGATGAGCTGCAGCTCCCTCGGCGATGCTTGCCTGGCTTCTCGCTCGAGCATGGCCAAAACAAATGCCATGGGGCGGCGGTAGAGTGTCACCCCACCGAATGCTACCCGACAGCCAGCAGGCGCCACAAGTTCGGCCGCCTGGCGCAGGCCGATCACCTTGTCATTCATGGGCGCGTCGTTGCTCAAACTGGTTGCCGTCCAACAGATGGGGTAGGGCATGGGGGAGCTCAGCCAAACGGTCGATCTGGGCGTCGACATCCTGCCCGGGGCCGGACCCGACAAGCACCGTTGTCATGCCCATCGCATGGGCCGATCTCAGGTTCACAAGCCGGTCGTCGGCCAGCAGACAGACCTCGGGGGGCGGGCCCCCGATCAGCTCGAGCGCTCGGACGTACGCCATCCGATCTGGCTTGTTGGCGTAGTCAACAGCCACGATGTCGATGATGCCGCTGAAAAGATCTTCAAGCTGTAGTGCATCCAGCACGTTCCTGGCGTGCTCAGCGCTTGCGTTGGTGAAGATGTACTTCGTCTGAGGCAAACTTTCGAGCACCTGACGCAGCTCGCTGTCGGGACCGAGCAGGGATGGATAGTCAAGGTCGTGAACGAAGGTCAAATAACCCGAGGGGTCAATCTCATAGTCTCTCATCAGGCCCTGAAGCGTCGTGCCCTGAGCCTCCAAGTAGCTCGAACGAAGACGCCCGGCCTCAGCAGTTGACAGGCCCAATCTATCCGTCATGTATGCGTCAATCCGATCGGAAATCAGGCGCCAAACCCCGTTGCCGGGTGGATAGAGCGTGTCATCCAGGTCGATCAACAGCACTTCAATGCGTGGACTCAGGGCTGGTTGCCTCGCTGTCGGCCGGCACCTGATTGAGGGAGGCATCAAATGCCGAGCCGTTAGGGATGCCGCAAAGTATAGTTTGGCGCCCAGCCGGCTGTCAACGCGGACTGCCGCCTGTATAATCGCAGGGTCCAGTTTGTATCTGGCACAAGGAGCCGCCTTTGCCCATCAAGATCCTGCCTGAACACGTGGCGTCGGCGATCGCCGCTGGAGAGGTTGTCGAACGTCCGGCGTCGGTCGTCAAGGAGTTGGTCGAGAATGCGCTGGATGCCGGCGCAAGGTCGATAAGCATCCACGTTGAGGGCGCCGGCCAAGCCCTGATAGAGGTCGCTGATGACGGCCTTGGGATCAAGCCAGACGATTTGACACTGGCGCTGGCACGCCACGCAACGTCCAAACTCCAGACGGCTGATGATTTGTTTGACATCCGAACGCTTGGCTTCCGTGGCGAGGCCTTGGCCTCGATCGCAGCCGTCTCCCGGCTGACCCTGACGTCGCGCCCGAAAGGCGAACAATCAGGCCTGCGAATTCAGGTCGAAGGTGGTGAGTTGGGCAAGGCCGAGGCGGTGGGTTCGCCCGTAGGGACCCTCGTTCGAGTTCGAGACCTCTTCTACAATGTTCCAGCGCGCCGCAAATTCCTGAAAACAGAGTCCACCGAACGACGTCACATCAACGACTGGGTGTCAAAATACGCCCTGGCTTATCCGGAGGTGCGGTTCACGCTCACTCACGACGGACGCACCCAGCTCCAAACGAGTGGCAGCGGCCATGCTCGCGAGACCCTGGCCGCCGTTGTGGGGTTGGATACCGCTCGAGAGTTGATATCACTGCCCGAGGCGTTGGGACCGTCTGAGGTGGTTGTGCACGGGTTCATCAGTCCGCCATCGATCAGCCGCGCCAGTCGCCGTGACCTTACGTTCTTCGTCAACCGGCGCTGGGTGCAGGATGCGAGTCTCTCCGCGGCGGTGATCCAGGCATATCATGGTCTGCTGATGGTCGGGCGCTACCCGATGGCGATCGTCTTCGTCGATCTGCCGCCGGAATCCGTCGACGTCAATGTGCATCCGGCCAAGGCGGAAGTGCGATTTAAGGACCCGCGCAGAGTGTTCTCCGTGGTTCAGCGCAGCGTACGGGCGACGCTGTTGAATGAAGCCCCACCGCCGGACCTTGACCTCGGGGAGGGATGGGCTGATGCAGGCGGAGCGGCGCGAGCCCAGCTGGAGGGCCTGGCGGGGAGATCCTGGGATTCAGAGGCGGGTGCTCGCCATCTTCCTGAATTGGCACCCGCAGCACGCCCGGCGGGAAGCGTGCCATTACTCCGTCCCATCGGCCAGGTTGGGGCCGCGTACCTGGTGGCGGAAGGGCCAGATGGCCTATACCTGATTGACCAACACGCTGCCCATGAACGCGTCTTGTTTGAGCGCTTCATGGAGAATTTCAAGTCGGGCCAGATTGAGTCTCAGGCGTTGCTGGAGCCGGCCAGTGTGGATCTTGATCCCTCACGCGCCGACCTGCTGCAGGGGAAGCTCGAAATCCTAAACCGGCTCGGATTCGAAGTCGAACATTTCGGCGGACGAACGTTCCGTGTGCGCGCCTTGCCAGCGTTGCTTCTGGGGCTTCAGCCGGAGGTCGCGCTGCTGACAGTTGTCGACGAGTTCGAGGAAGATGAGACGCCGCTCGGCAGCGAGGTCGAGGCTCAGCTGGCGGCGCGTGTGTGCAAGCGGGCGGCAGTCAAAGCTGGCCAGGTGCTGTCGGTGACGGAACAGGCGGAGTTGATACGTGATCTGGAGGCATGCGCCTCCCCCAGGACCTGCCCGCACGGGCGACCGACGCTGATTCATCTCTCCGTTGATATGCTTGAAAGGCAGTTTGGGCGCCGCGGTTGATCAACCTCTGGGGCGTGTGTCGTAGGCCACGCCGCCACCGCCGGGAAGCGAGATGGTGAAGGTCGTGCCGTGCCCTGGTTGGCTTTCCACGCTGATGGACCCTTGATGCGCCTCGGTGATTCTCTTGGAAATCGCCAGGCCCAGACCGGTGCCACCCACGCGGCTCTCCTGATCGGGGACACGGTAGAAGCGCTCGAAGATGTGTGGCAGGCTTTCGGCTGGAATCCCGTTGCCGGAATCCGTAACAGACGCCAGCACTTGATCGCCCTCGCGCCGGAGCTGAATATGGACTTTCCCGCCGGGGTTGTTGTATTTGATGGCGTTCGTGAGCAAGTTGAGAATGACCTGCTTCAAGCGATTCCGGTCACCCGGGACGGTTGAAACGCTCGGGTCAATGTCCGTCTCGATCGGGATTTGCTCTTCTTCCGCCTGCGGCCGGACGATCTCAACGCATTCACCGATCAATCCACCCAGATGAACGGGCTCTTTGACGAAGCGCGCCCGCCCGGATTCGAGACGCGCCAGCTCGAGAAAGTCATTCGCCATCCCGTTCAGCCTCTGCACCTCGTTGTAGACGGTCTGGCTGAGCTTGGCGCGCTGGTCGTCCGGCAGATCGGGGCGCTGGAGCAGGTGGGCGGCCGCCGTCAATCCCCCAAGTGGCGTTCGGAACTCGTGCACCATTTCAGCAATGAGATCGCTTTGCTGAAAGAGGCGGCTGTTTTCAATTGCGATGGCTGCCTGGGCCGCCAGGGTCTGCAGCACGCGCACGTCGTCATCCTCATACTTTCCCGAGACTTTGTTGACGGCTTCAATGACGCCGAAAGACTTTTCTTTGGTGCGCATTGGGACGCCCAGGATGGTCCGAGTCTGGAAGCGCGTCAGGACATCCACCTCACGAAAGAAGCGAGGGTCTTGAAGCGCATCCTCCACGACGATGGGCTCCTGATGCGTGTAGACCCACCCGGCGATGCTGTTGTCGGCCGGGACCGCGGTCCGGTCGAGGCCCTGGATCAAATTGTCGGTGGCGGCTTCAAAATACAGGTGCTGAGTCTGTGAGTCGTAGAGGAGCAAAGAGGCGGACTCGCTCTCGGTCAGTTCTTTAGCAGCGGCTACAATGCTGTCCAGCAAGCTCTGAAGTTCGAGGGTCGAGACAAGTTGTGAGGACACCTCGAGAAGACGTGCGTAGCGGCGCAAGAGCTGTGGGTAGTTCCGGATCGCCGACTCTTCTGAGGGCGTATGCGAATCAATAGGGCGCACGAAGCACCTCTTCTGCGAGTCTCGGCAAGACCACGGCTACGTCCTGTCGGAAGATGACATCGGCTCGGGAATCCAGGTAGGTCGGTTCCCGGTTGACAATCACCAGGTGACCGCCGGCGTTAAGCGCCTGGACCGGGAAGACGGCTGCCGGGGTGACCTCAAGCGAAGACCCGACCACGAGGATCAGATCGCTGTCGCTGATCAGGGCTTGGGCTTCTTGGACGATCTGGAAAGGCAGCTGCTCCCCGTACAGCACCACATTCGGTTTGAGGACTCCCCCACAGGCCGGACAGCGAGGAACTTCCCCAGTTTCAATAAAATGCTGCAGCAGACGCCCGCTGGGATAGCGGCGAAAACACTCCACACAGGTGGACTCGCGGAGATGACCGTGTATTTCCAGGATCTTCTGAGAACCAGCTTTGCGATGCAAATCGTCAATGTTTTGGGTGACGACGGCGGTCAAGAAGCCGGCGTGCTCGAGCTTGGCCAGCGCAAAGTGGGCTGGATTGGGCTCCGCGTGCAAGATCTTCTCAGCCAGTGGCCGCACCCAATCGAAGAATCGCTCTGGGCGGTAGCGAAACGCGGCCAGCGAGGCTACGTCGATCGGGTCGAAATGCTCCCACAGCCCCGATCCGGTTGAGCGGAAGTCGGGAATGCCGGAAGGCGTAGAGATACCGGCCCCTGTCAGGGCGACCCCTGATCGAGCGCGCCGGATCAGATCGGCTGCGCGCTCGATATCTAGATCAACCACCTGCTCGCTCACGGCAGGGGTCAGCCTTTGACCGGTTGAAGGAACTTGGATAGGTGCTGTGCCACCTTTTGCAGCTGATCAGCCACCAGGCTGTCAGGCTGGATTAACAGCAGCGGAGTGCCGCTTTGGCTGGCCTGATGCGCCTGCTCTGGCGCCGGGGAGATCACACCTGCCAACTCAAGTCCCAAATCTTCGTTGAGCTTCTTCCATGGGATTTGAAGGCTTGTCCGCATGCGCGTCAGAAGGACCATATTGATCTTGTGGCGTGGATAACCAGAGTTGATCAAATCGTCTACCACGGCTTGGGCGACGCGATCGGTTGGGTAGACCGGCTCAATCACGATCACCACTCTGTCGGTGAGTTCAAGAAGCGGCTTCACGTAGGGCCTCACCCCCGCACCGAAGTCAGCGATCACAACTGTCGCTAAGGCGGCCAGATTGTTGAGCACAGCTTCCATCTGTGGCACAGCTTGTTCGAGCTCAATCTCGGACGGACGGTAGTCTGAAAGGAGCAGACGGACGCCGCTCTTATGATCCACCAACTCGGCATCGACCGATCGAAGGTGGATGTCTTTCAAGGAACGCGTGAGGAGATTGGAAAGCCCCGGGGGAGTCTTGATGTCCATGTCCATGGCCAGCGTGCCATGACCTGGATTGAGCTCGGCCAGAATGACATCGTGGCCGGCGCCCTGCAAGGAAACTGCCACATTGGCAGCCACCGTGGATGTCCCTAGGCCGCCGCGTGTGCCCACAAAGGCGATGACAGCTGCCTTATCCTTGCCCGCAGGAGCAGCGGCAGCCCGAGCCTGGTTGGAGCGGGCGAGAACGGCTTTGACGTGCGCCGTGAGTTCTGCCGGGTGGGTGGGCTTGGTCAGGTAGTCGTCAACGCCGGCCTCAAAACCGGCGACCTTGTCATCCACCATCGACTTGGCCGTGAACATGATGATCGGAATATGGGCCAGGCCCGGATCGTTACGCAAGAGCTGAGTGACCTCGTACCCATCCATATCGGGCATCATGACGTCGAGCAAGATCAAATCCGGCTTCTCGGCATTGGCCTTCGTCATGCCTTGCGCGCCATTGCTGGCAACCGTGATTTGATACCCTTGGCGCTCGAGCATGAGCCCGACCAGCTTGAGGGTGTCGACATCGTCGTCGATGATCAGAATCTTATCGGTCATTGGGAGGGGTCCCTGCCGGAGTCTAGGGTCAACCCAGCGTGAGCAGTCTAACATATTTGGCGCACCTCGGGCAAGCAAGCGGCTTGTGGTGGGGATCGTCGATGCTATAATCGCCGCCGGCGATCATCGACAAGGGCGAGCATGACAATTAATCTATGGGGCATTCAGGGCGCGTTCTCGCTTGGCCTACCAACTCGGCCTGCGGGCTACGCGCTCCTCGTCATTTGCCTGGTCGGATTGGCTCTGATCTTGATCGATGCACGTGCCTTCCCCGTACGGGATCTAAAACTTAGGCCGAAATCGCCTTCTGCACGCGCGGCGGAGATGGAGTGGCTGTTGGTGCTCCTGCTCGTGGCGCCCATCGCGGCTGAGACTCTCCTTGTTCACTTGCCCCTGCAAGCAGCCGGTGCGGCTCTAGGTCTTCCCAAAGAACTGGAAGGGCCGGCGTTGGGCGTGTTGAGCGCCGTCCCATGGATGCTGGCCGCCGGCTATCTGGGAATCTGGCAGGCGGTGCTCGTCGGCCTCGCGGCTGGCCTGGCTCGAGGCGGCTGGGAAACGCAAAGTCTGACGACGGTTTTCATGATGGGCTTGGCCGCCGGGATCGCGGCCTGGTTGCTGCGTCAGAACTTCCGCGAAAGGATTGCCAGGCTCGCCAGGCAGCCGGTGGTGGCGGGTGTGATAGCAGGATCTGCTTTTGGTCTGCTGCGCGTGATTGAGATCTATGCCTCCAGTCCGGGAGGCGTGTATGACGGGCTAGATTTCGCGCTAAGTCAGTCCGGCTCGGTCATGCTGGCCTCGATTATTGAGGCCGGTATTGGCGGCGTCGTCGGTCAGGTCCTGGTGATGACCAACACCGGCGGTTGGCACAAGCCGGTCCATCTCCAGGCCGGTCCATACAATCGGTCCCTTGCCTCACGTATGCTGTCTGCGCTGGCTGCCATGGGAATTCTGGGGATCGTGGTTCTCGGTTCCGGCCAATGGTATTTGGCACGTTCTTCGGCTCGCGACCTGGTTGAAAGCCAGATGCAGCAGACGGCAGTTCAAGCGGGCGAAGGCATCCCCTTCTTCGTCCAGGCGGGCCGGGAAACGATCCGCAGGTTGGCTCAGCAAGCGCTGCCGCTGGTGCAAGCTGACCCAGCCGACCCTTCGCTGCTGGCTGAGGCGGAGGCCAATCAGAACATGTTCCAACGCCTGGCGGTCTTTGACACACAGGGGGCTCTGGTGACCCTGGCGCCGGCGAGCGCTACCCTCGCCCAACCGCTCCCATTGGCCTTCGAGGCAGGCCTCAAGATTGGGCTGCAGGGTGTCCCGCAGGAGGTAGTGGTTCCACCCGATGATCGGTCCCAGGCCGTTCAGTTGGTCTTCCTGGCGCCGATTGTCGATCCGACGGCGGGCCAAACGATGGGGGTGGCGGCTGGTTGGACAAGCCTTGCCGATAATCAACTGCTGGCGCCGGCGCTGGGCCTGCTCGAGCAGTCTGCCCTGGGTGAGACGTATGTGGTCGACGACCAGGGAAGGATTTTGTTCCACCCTCAGGGGCAGGACGTGCTGGATGTCATGCCGCTGCCTGGCTCGGCGACAACCAGCGTCGAAACCATCACCGCCCCTGATGGAACCCGCGAATTGGAGTATGTATATCCCGTTGAAGGCTACCCTTGGCGAGTCGTGGTCACGGTGCCCCAGCGCGTGGTCGACCGCATGGCGGTGCCTACCGCAACGCGCTTGCTCGGAGTGGTTACCCTGGTTGGATTGGCGCTTCTGGCTTTTGTGTACTGGACAAGCCGACGGGTGACTCTCCCGGTCCGTCACATGGCGTCCACGGCAGAAGCGATTGCGCGCGGCGACCTGGAGCGCACAGTTCCTCCCGGAGGGGAAGACGAGGTTGGCCGGTTGGCCACGTCTTTTGAGCGCATGCGGCGCAGCCTGAAGGCGCGCCTCGAAGCGATGGATCTGCTGCTGGCGGTTAGCCAGACGCTGGCCTCAGGCATCGAACTGCCGTCGTCGCTGACCCCGATTCTTGAGGGCCTGGTCGATCTTACGGGCGCCGAAGTGGCCCGGCTGGCGTTGGTCCCAGATGAGAGTTTCCACCAATCGACAACCGGCCTTCAGGCGGCCGGAGACGCCGGACGATGGGAAGCGCTCGACGCCCAAATCTTGGGCTTGTGCCAGGAACGCGGCCATTTCGTGCTGGAGAATCCTGCCCGTGCCCGTGCCGTATTGGATGTCGAATATGTGGGCGACGACGTCGAAGCCCTGATGGCTTTCCCGATCCACAACGAGGACCAGTATCTCGGGGCACTCTGGCTGGCCCACGGCAAGCGGCACCTGATTTCCCCGGATGAGGTCAATCTGATCACGATCATTTCGGCACAGATCGGCGTTTGGCTGGCGAATGTCGGACTCTTCCATCGCGTAGCCGAAGAGCGCCAACGCCTGGCGACGGTGCTGGAGGCCACCCCAGATGCGGTCATCGTCATCGATCGTTTGGGGCGGATTCTGCTCGCCAATCCGGCAGCCGAAATCGTGCTCAATGGTTCGGCCGAACAAGCGTTGGGGCAGCCGGCGGAGACCTGGGTGGCCGTGCCCGAAATCCTTGCCCTGCTGACATCGGGCGAAGGCGAAAGTAGAGTCATTGAAGTCCAACTTGACGGGGGAAGGGTATTGTCGGCGGCGACCAAAGAAATCGAGGTAGGGGGACGGGCGAGTTCGGGACGAGTTTGCGTGCTGTGGGACATTACCCACTACAAGAAGCTGGATATGCTCAAGTCCGAATTCGTGTCCACTGTCAGCCATGATCTGCGCGCCCCGTTGACTCTGATGCGCGGCTATTCGACCATGCTGGCCATGGTCGGGTCATTGAATGAGCAACAGCAGGAGTTCGTGGGCAAGATCTTGGACAGCGTTGGGCAGATGGGCGACTTGGTCGAGAATCTGCTTGATCTTGGTCGCATTGAAGCTGGCCTAGGCCTGAATCTCGAAGTGTTTGCCTTTGAGGACGTCTTGGACGAAATCCTGAGCGCCCAGCGACCGCAGGCGATCAACAAGCGGATAAGTCTGGAAGCGGAGGTGGCCGGAGCCCTGGAGCCGATTGAAGCCGACCCAACCATGCTCCGCCAGGCCGTATCCAATCTGATCGACAATGCGATCAAGTACACACAGGCCGGGGGGCAGATCCTTGTTCGCGTCAGTCAGGCACATGGCCGGATGACCATCGCAATACGAGACACGGGGATGGGCATATCACCGGCGGACCAATCCAGGCTGTTCGAACGCTTCTACCGGGCCCGCCGCCAAGAGAGCCTAAAGGAGCGTGGGACCGGGCTGGGATTGGCAATTGTCAAATCCATCGTTGAGCAGCATGGAGGCACCGTGACCGTCGAGAGCCGGCTGGGGGCGGGCTCCACATTTACGGTTGACCTGCCCATGCAAGCCCCTCTCCAGGTAGAAAACACGCTTGAGAACTGAGGTCTGAGCGCGTTGAAACTGGCTTGATTTTCCCTTGACAGGTGGCTCGAACGGGGTAGAATTGAGCCACATGGGGAATCTGATATAAGAGCCCACCGCCAACAAGCGCTTGAGGCGATAGCCTCGTGCGCTTATTTTGCTTTGTCTAGCAATTAGCACGTTTGTTCGAGTGGTTGGGCCAGCCGGCGTTTCACGAGAGGCGCGTGTCGCAACGGAGGTTTGGGTGGAATCCAAGGGTTTTAGAGCATTGCGTATCAGTTTGGCCTCGCCAGAGACGATCATGAGTTGGTCGCATGGAGAGGTGCTTAAG
>Ga0315556_1001376_pt1 | contig 14649 bp, 6 predicted proteins | sample SalMarSW160310MG_FD_202112 | JGI IMG/M metagenome (GOLD analysis project Ga0315556, IMG submission 202112) | Salt marsh sediment microbial communities from the Plum Island Ecosystem LTER, Massachusetts, United States - Salt Marsh Sediment SW1603-10 ...
TTCGAGGCCCCGTCCGGCGGGTACGCCGGTGTCCCGACCCCCTCAACGCCCCCAGTGCGTCCAGAGGAGGATCGCGGCGCACGGGTAGCTCCCGCCCGCGCGCAGGTACTCGGCAGGGGTCTGCGACCCTTCGTAGACCTCCACCGCCTCGAACTCCTGACCGCGGAACTCGTTGACGCCCACCGACGGATCCAGCGGGACGTGCAGGCCGTCCAGATAGACGTCCGGGTCGCACGACTTCCCCCGCACCTCCAGGCTCGCCCGCTGTCCCGTGCCGGGCGCGAACACCAAGATGCCCGGGACCTCGCGCAGGAAGTCTCCCAGCCGGGCCTCCGGCCGCCTTTCCAGCGTCTCGCGCGTGATGAACGTGCCGAACCCCATGTTCATCCGGTGGATCAGCCCCTCGATGTCCCTGTGGACGCGCGGCGCGGTGATGGTCACGGCCAGCCCCGGGATCTCGATGGGGGCCGTGACGAGGTCGACCTCGACGATCTGCGTGAGGTTGCCCGCCACGTGGATGGGCACGTCCGCGTCGGCGTACCCGATGTGCTCCACCTGGAGCGAGTAAGTGCCGAACGGCCGCTCGCCGAAGCTGAAGTAGCCGCGCCCGTTGGTCAGGGTCTCCGCCTTGAGCTCCTCGATGCGCACCGTGGCCCCATCCACCGGAGCGCGGGAAGCCTTGTCCACGACCCGGCCCACGATCGATCCCGGCTTCTTCGGGTCCGACACCGAGAGCAGGAGCTTCTCCACCTGGAGCGTGCCGGGCTCGACGATCACCGAACGGGGCACCGACGTGACGCGCATGTTGGCCGACAGGAGGAGCAGCGTGTTGCCCGGGACGCCGCAGAACGCGTAGAACCCGTCCTTGTCGGTGTCCACCTCGGTCTTGCTCGCCGACGGGTTGTCGCCGGCCTGGAAGACGATGGACACCTTGGCGTTCGGAAGGGCGACCCCGGTGATCGAGTCGGTTACGGTGCCCGCGAGCACCCCCTCGGTCGCGGGGTCCACGGTGTCGCCACATGTCTGCACGATGGCCCTCCCCACCTGGTCGGCCGCCTGGGCCCGAACGCCGTTCGGAAGGAGAACCGCCAAGACGAGGAGCGCCGGGAGGGTGAGGAGGGTCGGTCGCAGAATTTTCATGGGAGGCCGGCCTCGGCTCTGTGGAATCTCGGTGAACGGGTGCGACGGCGGGCGGGCCCGCGCGCGAAGGGCCGCGTCGAATGCTGCCTCCGCGTCATGGTCCGCCGCTACGTGTCCAGATCGCGATCGCCGCGCACGGTTTGATCTGACCTGGCATGATGAACTCGCCGGGGACCTCGGCCCATCCCTTGTACACCTCCACCGCCTCGATGTCGCTGGAGTAGAAGAAGTCCAGCCCCTCCTCGGGGACCCATATCCTGGGTATCCCGTCGACGAAGACGTTCGGCGTGCACGGTGCCCCCCGGACCTCGAGGAGCGTCGTGAACCCCCGCGTGTTCACCTGGACGCCCGGTACCTCACGCAGCAGGTCGGATACGCGGGCGTTCGGACGGCGCTCCATGGTCTCCCGGGTCAGGAACGTCCCGAAGCCGACGTTCATCCGGCGCACCAGCCCCTCCAGGTCCCTGTACATGCGGCGAGGCTGGACGGTGACCGTGATGCCCTCGAGCTCCACGGCGCTCTGCGCCAGCTTGATCTCCGCCATCTGGGTCAGGTCGCCGGAGACGCGCACCGGTACCTCGAGGTCCGCGTACCCGAGGTTCGACACCTCGAGCCTGTACGCGCCCCATGGCTGCTCGCCCAGGGAGAAGTATCCGTGGCCGTTCGTGAGGGTCTGGAGGTCTTTCTCCACGAGTCGCACCTCGGCGCCCACGACCGGAGCCCGGCTCTTCGCGTCCACCACCCGGCCCACGAGCAGGCCGGGCTTCTCCGGATCGGACAGCGGGAGGTGCAGCGGCTGCACGTGCAGCATCCCCGCTTCCACGTCGAGGAAGACCGGCCTCGACAGGACCCGGAGGTACGCGATGAGCTCCACCTCCCTCCCGGCGGGGACGCCGCAGAACGTGAAGAACCCGTTGGCGTCGGTGGAGACGCCGGCGCTGTCGACCGCTTCGCCCTCCGGCCAGAGGAGGTACACGTCGGCCCGGGAGAGCGCCACGCCCGAAACGGAGTCCGTGACGATCCCCGCCACGACCGCCTCGGTCTTCGGATCGGGAAGCGCGCCTCCGCACGCGACGGCGATGGCGTTGCCGATGGCGGAGGGATCCTGCGCGCGGGCCGGGACCGTCGCGACGCAAGAGCCGATCAGGAAGAGCACGATCGGTCGCCACGGCGGGGTTCGTCTTGCCCGGGGATGAAGCGGGGGACAGGTTGCCGCACGACTCATGGAACCATCGTACAACGAGGCCGTCATGCCTGTTCCCGCGCTCCGCCGAGCGGTTCGCACCTTCGTCGCGGTCACCCTCCTCGTCCCGTGCGCGTCCCCCCTGTCGGCCCAGCAGGTGGACACAGCGGCCTACGCCAACCTGCGCTTCCGGGAGATCGGTCCGGAAGGCAACCGGGCCATCGCCGTCGTAGGCGTCCCGGGCGACCGGATGGTCGCGTTCGTCGGCGCCGCTTCCGGTGGCGTGTGGAAGACGGAGGACGGCGGCGTGAACTGGCGGCCCACGTTCGACGACATGGACGCGCAGTCCATCGGCTCGCTGGCGATCGCGTCCACCGCCACGAACGAGGTCTGGGCCGGCACGGGCGAGACCTTCATCATCCGGCCGGCGCTGGCGATGGGCAACGGCATCTACAAGTCGGTCGACGGCGGGGAAACCTGGACGCACATGGGCCTGCAGGCGGTCGGCCGCATCGGCCGCATCGTGGTCCACCCGCGCGACCACGACGTCGTCTTCGCGTGCGCGCTCGGCCACGCCTACGACGACCAGCAGGAGCGCGGCGTCTACCGCACGAAGGACGGCGGCCGGAGCTGGGAGCACGTCCTCTTCGTCGATCCCGGGACGGGGTGCGCGGACCTCGCCATCGACCCCCAGCGCCCGGACATCCTGTTCGCGGGGATGTGGTCGCTGCGGGTGGACCCGTGGAGACTCGCGTCCGAGGGGACCGGCGGCGGGGTGTACGTCTCGCGGGACGGCGGGGAGACGTGGAAGAAGCTGGCGGGCGACGGCCTGCCCGCCGCGGACCACGCCGTGGGGAAGGTCGCCGTGGGCATTGCCCGCTCCGACCCCGACCGCGTGTACGCGCTCATCGAGGACGACGACCCCTCTTTCTACCGCTCCGACGACGGCGGGCGCCACTGGCGCCTGATGACGCGCAACCACGACATCGCCGAGCGCTCCCCCTACTACACGCACTTCGGCATCGACACCCGGGACCCCGACCGCGTCTACTTCACGTCGGTGCGCTTCAGCATGAGCCAGGACGGTGGCGCAACGCTCGTCCCGAACCCCCCGCGGGGCGGCGGCGACACCCACGACGTCTGGGTGGACCCACTCGACCCCGACCGCTTCATGGTGGCGGACGACGGCGGTGCCACGATTACGCTCAACCGGGGGAAGTCCTTCCAGCGCGTGATCCTGCCCATCGCGCAGATGTACCACGTGCACACCGACAACCAGATCCCCTACGACGTCTACGGAAACCGGCAGGACGGATACTCCTACTCCGGCCCGTCGAACTCCCGCTCATCGGGCATCGTCGAGGGGAACTGGCACTCCGTGGGCGGGTGCGAGTCCGGCTTCGCGATCCCCGACACGGCGGGTGCCAACGAGGTGTGGAGCGGATGCTACGACGGCGGCCTGGAGCTGTACGACCCCCGCACGCAGCAGGTGCGCAACGTGCGCATCTGGCCGGAGGCCTCGTACGGCTGGCCGCCCGCGGACGTGCGCTACCGCTGGCACTGGACGTTCCCCATCGTGATCTCGCCCCACGACCACAACACCGTGTACGTGGGCAGCCAGCACGTGCACCGCACGCGCGACCAGGGGCAGAGCTGGGAGGTGATCAGCCCGGACCTTACCCTCGACGACAAGTCGAAGCAGCAGAGCTCGGGCGGCAAGACCACCGACAACCTGATGACCTTCGACGGGTCGCTCCTCTACGCGCTCGCAGAGTCTCCGGCACAGCAGGGCGTGCTGTGGGCGGGGAGCAACGACGGTCAGATCCACGTCAGCCGGAACGGCGGTGAGACGTGGGAGAACGTGTCGGACAACATCCGCGGCCTTCCCGAATACGGACAGGTCTCGAACATCGAGCCCTCCCGGTGGGCGGCGGGCACGGCCTACGTGGCCGTCGACTTCCATCAGATGGGGTCCTTCGAGCCGTTCATCTACAAGACCGCCGACTTCGGGGCGACGTGGACGCGGATCGACGCCACCATTCCCCGCTCACCCTTCTCCTTCGTGCACGCCGTGCGCGAGGACCCGGTCCGGCGGGGCATGCTGTTCGCGGGCACGGACAACGCCGTCTGGTTCACGATGGACGACGGCGCGCACTGGCAACGGCTGCGCAACGGCCTTCCGGCCGCGCCGGCCTACTGGCTCACGATCCAGCCGCACTTCGACGACCTGGTGGTCGCCACCTACGGGCGCGGCATCTGGATCCTCGACGACATCGGGCCGCTGCGCGCGCTGAGCCCCGAGGTGATGGCCTCGGACGCCCACGTTTTCGACGTCCGGCCGGCGTACCGCTTCCAGCAGATCCACAACGTCGTGTCGGCGCCCTCGAACGTGTTCGGCCGCAACCCCGACTACGGCGCCGACATCAACCTCTGGCTCTCAGATGGCGCGGCCGGGCCGGTGAAGATCCAGATCCTCGACGACGGAGGCGACGTGGTCCGGACCCTCGACCAGCGCGGCCGAGCGGGGATCAACCGGATCATGTGGGACCTGCGCTACGAGGCCCCGAACGCCCCGCGCCTGCGGACCCCGCCCCCCGAGCTGCCGTGGGTGGAGACCGGTCCGGACGGGAGCCGACGCCTCCGCACGTGGGACCTGGACCTGAACGGGGGACAGCGGGGTCCGCTCGTGGTGCCGGGAACCTATACCGCCCGCATCTCGGTGGGCGACCACGTCCTGGAGACGGCGGTGGAAGTGCTCAAGGACCCGCACAGCGCGGGCACCCTGGACGACATCCGCCAGCAGGTCGCCATGTCCCTGGAGATGAGGGGGGAGCTCGAGCGCATCGGGAAGATGATCGACCACCTGGAGTGGGTCCGCGAGCAGGTCGAGGACGCGCAGGCGTTCTTCGAGAAGGACAGCACTGCGGCCGAGACCGCCCAGGCGGCCGAGGACTTCCGGGCCAAGCTCCTCGACGTGGAGGGCCGTCTGTTCGACGTGCACCTCTCCGGGGCGCGCGAGGACGCCTTCCGCAACCCGATGAAGCTCTACGGCCGCATGAGCGCGCTGGCCTCCGACGTCGGAGCGAGCAGCTCGGATTTCCGACCCACCGACCAGCAGGTCGAGGTGCACGGGATCCTGCAGGAGCGGCTGGAGGAGGCCTCGAAGCTCATGGACGCGCTCCTGTCCAGCGACCTGCCGACGCTGAACGCCAAGCTGGCCGAGCGCAGCTTCCCGATCATCTCGGACCGCAACGAGTGACCTCCCTCGACGCCGCGGACCCCCATCCGACGGCCTCGATCGGGTAGGGCGCGGCGGCCACTACGGCCGTCGCCGCCCTCCCACACCACCGGACGTACGGTTCCGTATCCGGCGGTTCATGAGTTGCACTTGAGTCTCCTGTGCTGATCGAGGAGGCTCACGAGTCCCATCTGGTTCAGCGCGCTGATGGGGACGGCCTGGTTCATGTGGCTGGCCCCGGCGTTCCACCAGGGACCGAAGCCGTTGTAGGCCGAGGTCGCGGCACGCGCCTCGTCCAGGCCTCGCTTCCGGAGTTCGTTGAATCGGGTTCGTGGCCGCTTCCACTGGCGCCACAGCAGCACGCGCAGCCTCCGTCGGATCCACTCGTCCAGTTCATCGAAGACCCCTTCCACGTCCGACAGCCGAAAGTAGTGGCCCCACCCCCGTAAGATCGGGGCGAGTTCCCGGATGGTCCGCCCGAGGCTCCAGCCTCTGCCTCGGCGGAAGAGCTCCTTCAGCTTCACCTTCAGCCGCTTCACCGACTTCGGATCCGGCTTCAGCTTCGGCTTCTGGTTCGTGGTGGTCGTGTACCCCAGAAACTTCCGCTTCCAGGGCCGTCCCACCGCGCTCTTGTCCCGGTTCACCTTCAGCCGGAGGCGCTCCCCGAGGAAGCGCTCCAGCGACGCCTTCACCCGCTCGCCGGCCGCCTTCGACTTCACGAACACCTGAAAGTCGTCTGCGTACCGTACGAAGCGGTGCCCCCTGCGCTCCAGCTCCTTGTCCAGATCGTCCAGGAGGATGTTGCTCAGGAGCGGCGACAGCGGCCCACCCTGCGGTGTGCCCTCCGTCCGGGGCGACGGCAGCCCGTCCTCCATCATCCCGGCCCTCAGGTAGCGGCCGATCAGACGGAGCACCCGCTTGTCCTTCACCCGCCGGCTCACCCGACGCATCAGCACGTCGTGCTGCACCGTGTCGAAGAACTTCGCCAGGTCCAGGTCCACCACCCACCGGTAGCCCGCCGCCATGTGCTCGCGGGCACGCAGGACCGCTTGATGCGTGCTCCGTCCCGGTCGGAAGCCGTAGCTGTCCGCCGAGAACGTCGGGTCGAAGATGGGCGTCAATGCTTGGGACAGCGCCTGTTGGATCATCCGGTCCATCACTGTCGGGATGCCAAGCGTCCGCATCCCTCCCCCCGGCTTTTCGATCTCCACCTTCCGCACGGGGCTCGGTTCATAGCTTCCGCTCAGCAACTGCTCCCGGATCCGCGGCCAGTCCGTCCTGATCTGGTGTTCGAGGTCGTCCACGTTCCTGCCGTCCACGCCTCCCGCACCCTTGTTCCGGACCACCCGCCGATACGCTTCCTTCAGGTTCTCGCGTCGCAGCACCTCCTCCATCAGTCCCGCAGCCCCCTCGCCGGCTTTCTCTCCAGACGCCGGGGTCGCTTGACGCGCAGCACCGGTATCCTTGGCGGTTCCGCCGCCTACCTTCCCGGCCCGCTCCGGCCTCTCAGCCTTCTCGCCTGCGTCTGTGCGATCCATTCGAGCCCTTCGTTCCGGTTCGGCTCCTCACGTTCGGCCCTTCACCGCCGTGCGATGCGGCTACTATGGCCTCGGCTGACTTCCCGCTCCGCCCGGGCATGCTTTGTCCCAGCGCATTGCCGGCTGTCGCCCTTTCAGGCGCAAGGCGGGATCTCCCAGGGTAAGGCGCGTGACCTTCGCTCCATTCGCCCGCCGCATCTACGTCCGCTCGGTCCGGAGTGCCTTCGGGCTTCAGGTAATCGTGCCCCCTCACCCACCTCGCGGCCGCCTCCTATGCGGTTCGTGTTCCTCGGGCCAGAGCTTTGCTTTTCAGCTTCCTTCCCGCGTCTCCTCGCGAAGCTACGGTTGCTGTTCAGCTAGGGGTTCCCGGCACTCAAGGTCCCCAGAGGACTTCCACCTCCAAGTCACTTCCCGCTCGGCTTTCGCCTCACGGTTCATTCGCCCGCCTTACGGCGGGCCGCGCCATGCCTGGCGCACACGAAGAAGCCCTCCAGGTCGTGGAACCCGGAGGGCTTGGACCACCCTCCATGGTGGTTCAGCGGAGCGGGAGGGATTCGAACCCCCAAGCCCTTTCGGGCGCTCGCTTTCGAGGCGAGTGCATTACCATTCTGCCACCGCTCCTGAAAACAACGAAGCCCGGACGACGGCGATGCCGTAACGTCCGGGCTATTCGGGTACCGCATTCGCGGGTTTCCTAATCGGGGCGCCCGGATTCGAACCGGGGACCTCTGCGACCCGAACGCAGCGCTCTACCGGACTGAGCCACGCCCCGGACCTGCAAGACAAATCAACCTGTACGGACGGAGTGGGATGCTCCTCGCTCCGCGAGGAGGACCTCGCGAACGCGCACCTGGAGCGCACAGCGCCCCACCCTTCCGACACATCGGCCCAAACCCACTCTGCGAGCTTCTGCGAAGCTCGCGTGGGTTCGAAACCCATGTACATACCGAGCTATCACGAACGGACGGAGTGGGATTCGAACCCACGCGGGCTTTCGCCCACACGATTTCCAATCGTGCGCCTTAAGCCACTCGGCCATCCGTCCAGTAGCGCCGGAAGGCGCACCACCCAGCATCAAACAACGGTAGCGGAGGGAGTGGGATGCACCGCACTCCGCGCGGCGGCTTCGCGCTCAGCGACCAGAGCGCATCGCGCCTCACCCGATCGATCGCTCAGCCCGAACCCCGAAGGGGTGACCGAGAACGCGCGCAGCGCGCCGCAGGTCAACCCACGCACCGAGCCGAAGGCTCGGCGTGGGTTCGAATCCCAGAACCTCACAGCACATGTCAAACGGAGGGAGTGGGATTCGAACCCACGAGGTCCTTTCGGACCAACGCCTTAGCAGGGCGCCGCCTTAAGCCGCTCGGCCATCCCTCCAAAGCGGAACCGCCGCGCCCGCAAGGCTCGGCGTCCCACAAGTTGCCCCGCTAGGGCTCGAACCTAGACTCTCCGGAGCCAGAATCCGGCGTGTTGCCAGTTACACCACGGGGCAAGAGAGCCACCTGTCGGATTCGAACCGACGACCCCGTCATTACGAATGACGTGCTCTACCGGCTGAGCTAAGGTGGCGTCGTCTTCCTAGTGGAGCCGAGGGGAGTCGAACCCCTGACCTCTTGAGTGCGATTCAAGCGCTCTCCCAACTGAGCTACGGCCCCGATGTTCCTGCTGTCCTATGGATGGGCGCGAGAGGACTCGAACCTCTGACCTCTACGATGTCAACGTAGCGCTCTAACCAACTGAGCTACGCGCCCCGATGCGCCCGGGAGGACTTGAACCCCCAACCTCTTGATCCGTAGTCAAGCGCTCTATCCAATTGAGCTACGGGCGCGCGCGCATCTTCATCAACCGATGGCGACCCAGGCCCCCGGCCAGAATGCCCACGACAGGACTCGAACCTGTACGCCGTTTCCGGCACTGGTCCCTCAAACCAGCCTGTCTACCAATTCCAGCACGTGGGCGGACTCGATGGTGTTGGTCGTTCCCTCGGCACCGGGCGGCTCGCTCGATACGGATGAACACGGGCTGGGAATTCAATGCTCGGGGAGGGACTCGAACCCTCACGGGGTTGCCCCCACAGGATCCTGAATCCTGCGCGTCTGCCAATTCCGCCACCCGAGCCCGGTGCCTCGGTCCGGGCCTCGTGACCCGACCAACAGTGGAGCCGAGGGGAATCGAACCCCTGACCTCTTGAATGCCATTCAAGCGCTCTCCCAACTGAGCTACGGCCCCAGCTCACTCACGTCGCTCCGCCCGCTCGGGCGAAACGCCACCTGCTCGCTTTCAATCAACGTCACATGCTCAGCGGGGCTGACGAGACTCGAACTCGCGACCTCCGGTGTGACAGACCGGCACTCTAACCAACTGAGCTACAGCCCCTTCTTCCTGCAACACCATGCATCCTGCCAACGCCCCGACGGGGAATCGAACCCCGGCCGCCACCTTGAAAGAGTGGTGTCCTAGCCGCTAGACGATCGGGGCTTTTGTCGTTCCCCCGCAACAGGCCCGGAAGGACTCGAACCTTCAACCGCCGGTTTTGGAGACCGGTGCTCTACCAATTGAGCTACGGACCTCTAAACAGCATCCCCCTGAGCCCATCCTCGGCCCGTCGCCGGTCGAGAGCTATGGCCAGGGACGGAATCGAACCGCCGACACCGTGATTTTCAGTCACGTGCTCTACCAACTGAGCTACCTGGCCCCGACAAAAAACCGCCCGGACCTCTCGGAGGCGCGGGCGGGAAGCTCGTCGGGGTCGCCGGCTCTACCGGCTCCCCGCTCCCGCCCGCTTTCGCGGGCTCCACGTATCCGCGACCGTCCAGGATCGACGACGCGAGGCGTCCAGCGCCGCGAGGGCGACCCGCGCCCGGCAGTTGAACGAGCTCAGCGTCAACACATTCCCTCCTGACCGTCTCTACGTGGGAAACGCCGCCAGAGGCGGCGCTTCAAGGCTTGAGTAGCGGGGGCGGGATTCGAACCCGCGACCTTCGGGTTATGAGCCCGACGAGCTACCAGACTGCTCCACCCCGCAGTAGGCCTCAAGTATACCCAGCCCCTGGAAGGGGGTCAACCCGGTTGGGAAGCCCTACCGGCGGCCCGTATCGGGACCGCCCTCCAACCGGGATACGCCGCTCGCGGCCTGGGGTCTGCGTGCCTCGACAGGGCTCCGTGGGTGTCCGGGTGCGGCTCACGCCGGCCCGTTCCAGGGTTGAGAGCGGATCGGGCGCGAGGTTATGTTCCGGCCCTCGGGACGTGGCGCAGTCCGGTAGCGCACCTGAATGGGGTTCAGGGGGTCGCCGGTTCGAATCCGGCCGTCCCGATTGGCAGGCAGCAGGGCCCGACGCGGTTGAACCGCGTTCGGGCCTTCTGCTTTGGTGGGTCAGGCTGTCGATTGGCATGAGTTCTTGGGCGCCAGCCGCCCTACGCTTCACCACGTTGCGCCTGGCAGCTGCCACACACATCCGACGTCGATCGTCAGACGGGAGCTTACCCGTCGCGCACGGCTACCCAGAAATCTCGCAGACCTAGTAACCGCCGGAAACTACGTTCATCCACCGGCAGGCCCTGCCTGCCACTGCCCGTCCAGGAAGCGCCGGACATCCGACTGGCGGTATCGACGCTAGCCCGCAAGCTCGACCAAGGGAATCGACAGCCTCCGCAAGGCAGCGGAGGACTTGATGGGGCGACCATCGGCCGCGGGCCACGCATCTGCGGGTTCATCGCTCCCAAGCCACAGGAGCGTTCCGGCGCCAGGCGGTTCAGCGGGCCAGGCGTGAAGGGCCCTATCGCCCAGCCGTCCGGTCGCGGGGAGCCACGGCCTCCTGAGCCGAGGGGCAGGCGGGAGCCACGAGCAGGGCGAGAGCCCGGGGTCCCCCGACGTGGGACGCGCTTGACGTCCCGATCCGAGTCCTGTATAATCCGGTCGGCGGAATATTCCTTCCATCGGAATATGAGGCGCGGACACCCTGAAGCTCCCTGACATGACCCATCCCGACGACCTGCCCCTCACGCCCCTCACTATGGCGGTGCTGCTCGCCCTCGCCGACGGGGACCGGCACGGCTACGCGCTCATGCAGGACGTGAAGCGCCAGACTGAGGGCACGCTCCGCCCCGGCACGGGCAGCCTCTACGCCGCGCTCGATCGCCTCACGGACGACGGGCTCATCGCCGGCGCACCGGGCGAGCCCGGACCCGGGCCCGGGCGCCCGCGCAAGGTCTACCGCATCACCGACGAGGGGCGGGCCATGGTACGGGCCGAAGCCCGGCGGATGCTCCGTGTGTTGGTGGTGGCGCGCGAGCGGTCGCTGGCGCCGGAGGGTCTGGCGTGAGGAGGGGGCCGGCCGCCTTCCTCCACTGGGCGCTCCGGCGACTCTTGCCCCGGGCCTTCCGTGAGAGGCACGGGGCGGACATGGAGGCGGCGTTCCTCAGCGCCCTTGAAGGGGAGCGGCGTCGCGGGGGCTGGCGGGCGGCGGCGCTCCTGGCACGGGAGGCGGCAGACCTGCTCGCGACGGGGGCGCGGCTGCGGGCCCGGACGCGCCGGGAATCCGCGACACAGGGCGGACGGGAGATGCGACACGGGAGCGGGATCGTGGCCGCGGCGCGGGACGACCTGCGCCAGGCCGTGCGGACGCTGGCGAGGAAGCCGGCCTTCACGCTGTTCGCTGCGGGCACCGTGGCGCTGGGGACGGGGGCGACCACCGCGATCTTCAGCGCGCTCGAGTCGGTCGTCCTCAACCCGCTGCCCTATGAGGGCGCCGACCGGATCGTCAGCCTGTGGCGGAGCCTCGGCGCGGGCCACTCGATGCTCGTCTCCCCTGACGAGGAGCAGGTCGACGCGTGGGCGTCCCAGGCCGACCTCTTCGAGACGGTCGTACGCGTGCACTCCAGCTATCCGAACCTCACCGAGCCCGGCGAAGCCGCGCGCGTCCAAGTGGCCCTGGTCGAGCCGTCCTTCTTCGACTTCCTGGGGGTGCAACCGGTCCTGGGCCGCTCCTTCGCGGTTGGCGAGCTCGTCGGCGACGGCGCGCCGGTGGCGATGCTTTCCCACCACGTCTGGACGGAGCGCTTCGGCGCCGATCCGTCGGCCCTCGGCCGCACCGTCACCCTCAACGGCGAGCGCCTTACCGTGGTGGGCGTGCTCCCGCCCCGTATGCCGATGCCCACCGGCATCGACCGGGTGATCGACGTCTTCCGTCCGCTGCCGGCCTCACGCTCCGTCGCCGGCGCCACCGTGCTCGCCCGCCTGCGCGAAGGGGTGACCGTGGCCGACGTGCAGTCCCGCATGGACCTGCTCGCCCGCCGCGCCGGTACGGAGGGCGAGCCGTCGTCGGCGTGGCAAGGCACGGCCCGCCGGACGGTCGACCTGATCGGCCTCCCGGTGAAGGACAACTTGCGGGTGCTCATGACGGCAGCCGCCCTACTGCTCCTCATCGCGTGCGTGAACGTCTCCAACCTGCTCCTCGCGCGCGCCACCCGCCGCGAGCAGGAAACGGCCGTGCGCTCGGCCCTCGGCGCGAGTCGCGGGCGGATCGTCCGCGAGCAGTTCCTCGAGAGCCTCCTCCTGGGGCTCTTGGGCGGCGGCGGCGGCGTGGGGCTGGCGTGGCTCGCGGTGCGGGGGATGGCCTATCTCCGGGGCGACACGCTCGCCGTCCTGGGGATCGTCCACCTAAACGCGGCCGTGCTCGCGTTCACCGTGGGGATCTCCTTGCTGGCGGTGCTCGTGTTCGGAGGACTGCCGGCCATCCGGACGGGCTGGCGCCCCCCGGCGCCGGGTCTGACGGGGACGCGGGGCAGTCGCGGCGGCCGCCGCGAGAGCCGGGCGCGGTGGTTCCTCCTGACGGCCGAGGTCGCACTTTCGTTCGCCCTGCTGGTGGGGGCCGGCCTCGTGCTCCGCTCGCTGGTCGACCTCCGCTCCCGGGATCCAGGCTTCCGGGCGGACGGGCTCGTGGCGCTCCGACTTTCGCTCCCCGTGTGGAAGTACGAAGGTGAGGGATGGACGGAGCTGTACGATCGCATCCGCGGCTCCATCGCGCGCCTGCCGGAGGTGACCGGCACCGTCCAGGCCTCGGGGGTCCCACCGGAAGGCGACATCTTCTTCGGAGCCCTCGAAGTCCAGGGTCGGGGGGAGATCGAGGGCAAGCCGTTGTTCTACGGTCTCAGCACCGAGCCCGGCTACTTCGCCCTAACCGGCCAGCGGATCCTCGAAGGGCGGGACTTCACCGCCGAGGAGCATCGCGACGGGGCACCGGTCGTCATCCTGGGCGAGGGCGCGGCCCGGACGCTGTTCCCGGATGGCGACGCGGTGGGGGGCCGTATCCGCCAGGGCGGCGAGTGGCGGACGGTGGTCGGGGTCACTCGGGACGTGGCGATCCGCGGGCTCTCGGGCACCGGGGGGGAGCTTCAGCAGTACCGGCCGCTCGATTTCCAGGGCGGCTGGATCGTCGCTCGCGTGACCGGCCCGGCCGAGGACGCCCTGGCCGCGATCCGACGGGAGGTCGTGCGGACTGAGCCCGACGCGGCGATCCTCGAGTTGGCTCCCGTGGCGGGCATGCTCCAGGCGACGCTCGGCCGGGAACGCTTCACCAGCGGGCTCCTGGCCGCCTTCGCCGCACTCGCCCTCGCGCTGTCGGCGGTGGGACTCTACGGCGTCGTCTCCCAGCTCGTCGGACAGCGCACCCGGGAGATCGGCATCCGGATGTCCATGGGCGCCAGGGCGTCGTCGGTCCGGGCGATGGTCCTGCGGCAGGGGCTCGCGGCGGTCGCCGTCGGGGTCGTGGCGGGGGTGGGCCTGGCGGCGGGCGGCCTCGGCCTGCTCAGGAGCCGCGTGTTCGGCGTGGCGGCCGCGGGACCGGGGGCGTTCGCCGCGGCGGCGGTCGTGATGTGCGCCGTCGCCCTGGCGGCGTGCTGGATCCCGGCCTGTCGGGCCGCTTCGGTGGACCCGTGCGAGGCGCTCCGCGCGGAGTGAGCGGGCACGACCTTTGTTCGGTGCGCTGAGGCGAGGATCCGGCCACCTCCCCGCCTATTGGGGAGCCAGGGCGTCTGCGGCCTCGAGTATCCAGTCGGTGAGGAGGTCGAGGGCGGCCCGGGACACCCAGCCGGTCTCCGGGTCGACCAGCGCGTGACCCACGCCAGGCAGGACCCGAACCTCCAGAGGGGCAGCTCCCGGCCGATGGTGCAGGTCGTCCAGGCGGGATCGAAGCTGCCCACCCGCGCCCACCACACCCAACGCCAATCCGATGAGGTGTCCGGCATGGCCTCGGCGAACGGTCCCGCCGGACCGTCCAGAAGCCGGGCCCTTGCCTCTCGATACGCGTCCCACGTAGCGGTACCCAATGCGTGGCCCTCAATGAGGTCCATGAGGTCTTCGGCCGCGCCAACCCCCTCCGGCGGCACACCTTCCCGGCCGAGCGTCTGCGTGACCTCGTGCCGAATCTGCTGAAACACGGGTACCGCACCGGAAGAGAGATTGACCACGAATGCCCCGTCACCCGCCTGCTCGGCCGCCAGGGGAGCCACCCATCCACCCTGGCTCAAGCCCACCCAGCCCACACGCTCCA